>JAABUX010009858.1_pt1 | contig 10758 bp, 11 predicted proteins | sample 5561851 | NCBI WGS metagenome assembly JAABUX01 (sample SAMN10711883, study PRJNA513361) | rock metagenome | isolation source: Antarctica rocks | place: Antarctica: Victoria Land, Richard Nunatak red sandstone | collected 2016-01-03 | reverse complement strand
CCTCCATGAGCAGCCGGTATTTGCTCATCGGGAAGGTGTGATCGGCGGGCAGTTCGGCGACGTAATCGGAGTGATGGACGAGCGGGATCGGCACGCGGGCGAGATAGGATCGCGGCTTGCGCGGTGGGAGGTTCTTGGCTAGCTGTGTTGTGTTTGCAATACGGGAGGGTGCGATGCGATCGGTGGGGTGGCTGGTTCTTGGATGCGCTTTGCTGGCGGCGGTGCCCGCGTTCGCGCAGCCATTCGACGCCGAGGCGGCGACGCGCGCTTATCTGGCGACGGTGCATGGCGCGGCGCGGGCGCGATCGGACGCGTATTTCGAGGGCACATACTGGCTGACGTTGTGGGACGTGGTGATCACGGTCGCGGTCAATGCGCTGCTGCTGGCGACGGGTGTGGCCGCGCGGCTGTCGGCCTGGGCGGGGCAACAGCGTCGATCGCTCGCGGGGCGGGTGTTGCTGTTCGGCTTCGTCTACATCGTGCTGACGACGGTGCTGACCTTGCCATGGACGCTGTGGGAGGACTTCTTCCGCGAGCACCAGTACGGGCTTTCGAACCAGTCGATCTGGCAGTTTCTCGGCGATGCGGCGAAGAGCGGCGCGATCGGCGCGGTGATGGGGTCGCTGTTGCTGGTGCCGATTATGCTTCTCGTGCGGCGCACGTCGGCGTGGTGGGTGTGGGGGACGGGCGTCGTCATCGCGGGTACGGCGTTCCTCGCGTTCGCGCAGCCGGTGGTGATCGAGCCGCTCTTCAACCGCTACACGCCGCTGCCGCAAAGCCCGTTGCGCGCGCAGATCCTCAGCCTCGCGCGGGCGAACGGCGTGCCCGCCGACAATGTGTACGTGGTCGACGCGTCGCGCCAGACCAAGAAAATTTCGGCGAATGTGTCGGGTTTGGCGGGGACGACACGGATCGCGCTGAACGACAATCTGCTCGCCACGCACGATCCCGACATGATCCGCGCGGTGCTCGGGCACGAGATGGGCCATTATGTGCTCGACCATATCCAGACCAAGCTGATCGATCTCGGCCTCGTGATCCTCGGCGGGTTCGCGGCCGTGCGCTTCGGCGGGGCGGCGCTACTACGGCGCTTTGGCGCGCGGTGGGGCGTGACGCGCATGGACGATCCCGCCGTGGTGCCCGTCGCGGCGCTGGTGTTCGCGGTCTACGGCTTGGCGATGACACCGGTGACCAACGCGATCACGCGCAACCAGGAGCGGCAGGCGGACATCTTCGGGCTCGACGCGGCGCGCGCGCCCGACGGCTTCGCGCGCGCGGCGCTGGCGCTGTCGCAATATCGCAAGCTCGAGCCGTCGCCGTTCGAGGAGGCGGTGTTCTACGATCACCCTTCGGGGCGCAGCCGCATCCGGATGGCGATGCGCTGGAAGGCCGAGCATCTGGGCCAGACGGACGTGCGTTAGCGAACTGGAGCGGGTGAGGCTGGCGCGGAGCGGTCGGGTAGCTTGCGGGCCGGGAGACCCTCGGCGGGCGCGACACCCAGGACCGAGAGCGTCTCGCCCGAGCTGTTCGCGGGTTTGACCGAACGACTGGGGCGTAACCCCGCCGCCGCGATGAACACGACCAGCAGGATAAGGCCGAGCCCGGTCAGACCGACACGTATGCGTTCCATCAAACCTCACGGATGGCGACGTCCGGTGGACGCCCGTTTCTCCGCCCCCGCGCTCTGCATCCGCTCCCTCGCGGAACCATATGCCAAGCACGCTTGAGGCTATACGATTTTTGGCTTGCTGTGTCCAGCAGACCACTACGGCTACGTGGGTCCAGACCCACCCTTTCCCTTCCCACTCCCGCCGAGCCTATCGAAACATCGGCTTGCCTCGGTTCGACAAGGCCAAGTTGGACGGGGAACGCTGACGCTTCGACAGGCTCAGCGTAGGGGTTGGATGGCCGAAGCGACTAATCCGTCAGGCCGAGCGCGGCCTTGTAGGTTTCGAGGAGCGCTTCCTGCTCCTGACGCGCGGCTTTCTCCATCGCGCGCAGGCGGATGATCGAGCGCATCGTCTTGGTGTCGAAACCGGTGCCCTTGGCTTCGGCGTAGACCGCCTTGATATCGGCGGCGACGCCCGCCTTGTCCTCCTCCAAGCGCTCGACGCGCTCGATGAAGAGACGAAGCTGTTCCGCCGAGACATTGTCTTCGCCCACTTGGTATCACTCCCGCCAAAGGGGCAGCGGGTTAGGGGTGGGGACGGTCAAGCGTCAAGCGTCGCCTTGCACCGCCTCGACCGGCGCGCATTTGGCGCGCGCGTGGTGCTTGGCGGCAGTCGACGCGAACTCCTCGGGGGTAAGTTTACCGGTGTGACGTCCGTCCGCCTCGTCGAACTTGGCTTCGGCCTTGGCGGCGTACTCCTCGAAGCTAAGCTTACCGTCGTGGTTCAGGTCGAGCTTCTCGAACGATTTCTTGCGGTTGGCGAGATACTCGTCCTTGCTGACGAAGCCGTCGCGGTCCTTGTCGTAGCGCGCGAGGCGCTTCTCCTCCGTGCTTTTGGCATCGGGTTCATAGGCGTCGGGCGCGACGGCGCGGGTGCGACGGTAGCGAGCGCGGGCGGGGTCGGCGGCGGGCGGCGCGGCTAGCGGAGACGTCGCAGTCACGTCGGCGAAGGCCTGGACGGTGCGCGCGGGCGTGGGCGCGCGATCGGTGCGCCACAGCACGATGGCGACGATGGCGAGAAGCGCGGCTCCTCCGGCTGCGAACCATTTACGCATGTCTTGCCCCTCCCGATGATCCCTGAACCTGTGCGTGTGCGCGGGCGCTTAGCCGGTGTCGACACCTATTGGGCTAATTTCGTTAACCCAGGATCATCGTGCGCGCGATCGCGAGCTGGCGCAGCGGCGCGTCGGCGCGCTCGGCGGGGGAGCGTTGGCCGAGGCGGGCGAGCGCGAGCAGCGGGCGCAGGTTGCGCGGCACGCGCGCGGGCGACGCGACCGGGGCGAGCGCGAGGCCCGCGCGTCGCATCGCGCCCGCCGCCCACGCGGAGCCGGCGGTGAGCGGATCGCCGCCGCCGAGCGCGTCCGCCGCGAGCGCGAAGAGCGTGGAGCCGCGTAGGCGCGCGGCTTCGTCGAGATCGCCGTCGGCCCAGGCGAGCGCACCATCTTCGAGCGCGGCGAGGCGCTCGCCCGCGCCCGGCCAGTGTAGGGCAAGCGCGCGCAGCACAGGGTGCGCGGGGGGTGGGGCGTCGTCGAGCGCCTCGAGCCGTTCGCGCCACCAGGCGAGGCGGATGCGGCCGATCATCGGCTCGGTGGTGGTCTCGACGACGCGCGCGAGTTCAAGATCGAGCGCGAACAGCGCGGCGAGGCGCGGGCGGACAGGTGTGGGGGACCAGAGCGTGACGCGCCAACGATCGGGGTCGCGGGCGCGGAGTTCGGCGAGGCAGTGGGCGTCGTCGTTTTGCGATACCGCGATGTCAGGCGGGGGCATAGCGGAGGCTGAAACTGTATGTTCGCAGCAGCAGGTCGGGGATGCGCTTGGCAACGGCGCGCTGGCGATCAGTGAACGATCCGGCGATCAGGATCGCACGTGTGCGGACATCGCGTTCGTCGGCGAGCGCCTGGGCATAGCCGAGCACCTGCTCGATCGCGCCGGGCGGGCAGGGACCGGCCTTCAACTCTATGACTACGAGCAAGCCCGCCGGATCGGTCGCAAGAATGTCGGGCCGACCTACCGCAGTGACTGCTTCGTAGCCCCCATCAGCTTCGCTCAGCCCCGGTTCGAGCGCCGCAAGATCGGCGCGCACGGCGGACTGCATATCGCGTTCGAGCCGGAAGACGCGCGCTGGTTCGGGCAGATCGGCTTCGTCCTCCGCCAGCTCGGGGGGGAGTGCGTCGCCCACATCGCCCGCTTCGAGGAAATGCAGATATGTCGATAGAATGCTGCGCGCGTTGGACGCGTAGGTCTGAAACGGGCCTTCGGTAGCGGTTTGCGCCCAGCGCCGAACAGCGGCGACGCCTTGACTGGCGACCCGCTCATCGATGCCGCCTTCCATGCGGTCGATGCGGCCCAAATAGCTAGAATAGCTATTGAAGCTGTTAGCAGTACCGCCGATCGAGTTGAGGTAGTGAGTCCGAAACTCCTCTCGCTTCCAGCTCATCGCGTCAGCTTCTTGTATTGCATCCGGTGGGGGCGGTCGGCGGCGTCGCCGAGGCGGCGGCGCTTGTCTTCCTCGTAAGCCTGGAAATTGCCCTCGAACCATTCGACGTGCGCGTCGCCCTCGAAGGCGAGGATGTGGGTGGCGAGGCGATCCAAAAAGAAGCGGTCGTGGCTGATGACGACCGCGCAGCCCGCGAAGTTCTCCAGCGCTTCCTCCAAGGCGCGCAGGGTTTCGACGTCGAGATCGTTGGTGGGCTCGTCGAGGAGGAGGACGTTTCCGCCTTCGACGAGCATCTTCGCCAAGTGGACGCGGTTACGCTCGCCACCCGACAACTGGCCGACCTTTTTCTGTTGATCGACGCCCTTGAAGTTGAACGCGCCGACATAGGCGCGGGTCTGGATCTCGTTCTTGCCGAAGTAGAACTTCTCGGCGCCACCCGAGACTTCCTCCCAGACGTTCTTGTTGGGATCGAGCGCGTCGCGCGACTGGTCGACATAACCGAGTTTGACGGTTTCGCCGACCTTGATTTTACCGCCATCGGGCGTGTCCTGGCCGGTGATCATGCGGAACAACGTGGTCTTGCCAGCACCATTGGGGCCGATCACGCCGACGATGCCGCCCGCGGGGAGGTTGAACTCTAGGCCCTCGATCAGGATGCGGTCGCCGTAGCCCTTCGAGAGCTTGTCGGCCTCGATGACGTTGTTGCCGAGGCGCGGCGGGACCTGGATGAGGATTTGCGACGAGCCGGGGCGGCGATCGTTCTGCTTCTCGACGAGTTCGTCAAACGCCTTGATGCGGGCCTTCGACTTGGACTGGCGCGCCTTGGGGGATGAGCGGATCCACTCGAGTTCCTGCGTGATGGCGCGCTGGCGGGCTTCGTCCTCGCTCGATTCCTGTCCGATGCGCTTGGCTTTGGCGGTGAGCCAGGCGGAGTAATTGCCTTCGAAGGGTATGCCGCGGCCGCGATCGAGTTCGAGCACCCAGCCGACGACGTTGTCGAGGAAGTAGCGATCGTGGGTGACGAGGATGACGTTGCCCTTGTAGTCAACGAGATGCTTTTCGAGCCACGCGACCGATTCGGCGTCGAGGTGGTTGGTGGGCTCGTCCAGGAGCAGGACTTCGGGCTTTTCGAGGAGGAGCTTGCACAGCGCGACACGGCGCTTCTCGCCGCCGCTGAGCGCGCTGACGCCGCTGTCGCCGGGGGGACAGCGCAGCGCGTCCATGGCGATCTCGATCTGGTTGTCGAGCGTCCAGCCGTCGACCGCGTCGATGGTTTCCTGGAGTTCGCCCATCTCGGTCATGAGCGCGTCGAAATCGGTGTCGTCCTTGGGGTCGGCCATCTCGGCGGAGATGGCGTCGAAGCGGGCGACCGCGTCGCGCACCGGGGCGGCGCCTTCGAGGACGTTTTCGCGCACGGTCTTGGACTCGTCGAGCTTGGGCTCCTGCGCAAGATAGCCGACTCTGACGCCTTCGGCGGCCCAGGCTTCGCCCGAATAGTCCTTGTCGTAGCCCGCCATGATTTTCATAAGCGTCGATTTGCCAGCGCCGTTGACGCCGATGATCGCGATCTTGGTCTGTGGGAGGAACTGGAGGTGGATGTCCTTGAGGACGGGCTTGGGCGCGCCGGGGAAGGTCTTGGAGAGACCCTTCATGACATAGCTATACTGGTAGGACACTTGGGCTCCGGGTGCGGATATGCGGGTCGGCCGGTGTCTAGCCGATATGGGGGCTGCGCGGGAAGCGCGGCGCGACGGCGGTCCGGTGGACACTGGGCAGGGTGGCGGGCGGCGCTTAGCGCTCGGTGAGCGCAGTGTCGTGTAAGGGTGTGAACGGTGTCAGCAGATACGAGAGGATAGTGCGGCTCGGGCCGCGCAGCTCGGCCTCGCCCGTCATCCCGACGAGAAGGCGCATCGAACCGCCACGCAGACCGCCGGGCGCGGGCGCGGGCGCGATGCGGACGGTGTAGAAGACGGTGCGCGTGCCCTCCTCCTGCTCGGCATCGGGGGCGACGAGCGTGACGCGGCCCTCGACGGGCGCGTACAGCGCCGCATCGTAGGCCGCGAGGCGCAGCGTCGCGCGCTGGCCGAGGTGCACGGCGGCGATGTCGCGCGCGGCGACATGCGCCTCGAAGCTCGGCGCGTCGCCGGCGGGAACGATCTCGACCAGCGGCTCGCCCGGGCGTGCGACGCTGCCCGCGCCCGCGACGAGGACTCGCTTGACCGTGCCCGCGAGCGGCGCGCGTAGGATTTGGCGGTCGGCGCGGTCGGCGTAGGCGGGCGCGGCCGCGTCGGCGACCGCAAGATCGGCGCGCGCGGTCGCGAGCGCGTCGGCGGCGGCGGCGCGGAAGCGGTGCCCGACATCGTCCGCCTCGGCCCGCGCGGCGGCGAGTGCCGCGTCGGCGCGGCCGACTTCGGCTCGGGCGGCGGTGGCGGTTGCGGCGGCTTCGGCGAAGGCGGCTTGAGCGCGAGCGAGCGACTGCGCGGGTTCGATCCCCTTGGCAACGAGCGGGGTCAGCGTCGCCACTTCGCGCGCGGCGAATGCGCTCGCGGCGGCACGCGCGGCGGACTGGACGCGGGCGACATCGAGCGCGCGCGCCGCCTCGCGTGCGTGCGCCTCGGCTGTGGTGCGAGCGCTGCGTTGTTCGCTCGCGTGCGCGGTGAAAAGCGTCCGTTCGGAGCGAGCCGCCGATAGGGGGAGAGATGGGTCGGAAGCGAACATACCGTCGGTCGCCTCGGCGCCGAGGCGGGCGATGCGCATCTGGAGCACGTCGGGCTGCGCTCGGTCGCGGTCGCGCGCGGCGTCGGTATCGACTGTGGTGAGGCGCACGAGCGGCTGTCCGGCGATGACGATGTCGCAGGGGTGGACGAGGACGGCGGCGACGGTGCCGCCGTCCATGTGAGCGAGGCGCTGCAATCCGCGACCGGGCATCAGTCGCCCCGGCGCGCGCACGACGGTCTCGACCCGCGCGAACGCCGCCCAGGCGAGCGCGAGCGTGGTGAAGGCGAGAATGAGCCAGAGCAGCGCGCGCGATGGTGGAACGTCGTCATCCGTAACGGCTCGTTCGTTGCCCTCGATCGAGCGCGGCTTCGCAAGCAAACCGAGTGCAGAAGAAACGGTCATGCGGCCTCACGGAGCGATGGCGCGCACGCGGGAGAATCATCGGTCGATCGCGCTGACACGACGCCACCGGAGGTGGCTAGGTCGGGCGCCGGAGGTGACGCAACCGATGCGGGCGTCAACCTTCGCAGCACTTCGTCGCGCGGGCCGTCGAGCGCGATCCGACCGGTATCGAGCAGGATCACTCGTTCGACCAGGCGCAACAGCGGCGGACGGTGCGTGATGACGATCAGCGTGCGTCCGGCGAGCGACGGGAGCAGCCGGTCGATCATTGCCGTCTCGCTCGCGGCGTCGAGCGAGGCGGTGGGCTCGTCGAGGATCAGCAGCGGCGGCTCGCCCGCGAGCGCGCGTGCGAGCGCGATCGCTTGGCGCTGGCCGCCCGACAGCCCCTCACCCCGGTCCGCGACGATATGATCGAGACCGCCCGGACCAAGCAGCGCGCCAAGCCCGGCGATCGCGGCGGCACGCGCGACGCAGGCGGCGTCGATCCACGGCCGGCCGAGCGCGATATTGTCGCGTACGGTACCAGTGAACAGGACCGGCTCCTGTGGGCAAACGCCGATGTGGCGTCCGGACTCGACGCACGCGGGATCGGTTCCGCCGATCCAGACCGAGCCTTGCGCCGGCGTGTAAAGTCCGAGCAGCAAGCGCGCGAAGGTCGATTTGCCCGAGCCACTGCGGCCGAGGATGCCGAGCCGCTCGCCCCGCGCGAGCGCGAGCGATACGCCCGCGAGCGCGTCGCCGTGCGCGTGCGGGTATGCAAAGCGTACATTCTCCAGCACGATTGCGGGGATGAAGGCGGTCGCGCTCGCCTGACGCGTCGGAGCGCGTTCGGGCAGAGCCGCGCCGATGACACGGTCGAGCGCGCGGTAGGCGGCGCGCGCGTGGGCGAAGCGGACCAGTATATTGGCGAGTCCGCTCAGCGGCGAGACCGCGCGGCTTGCCAGCGGCGAGCAGGCGACGACCGCGCCGGTGGTAAGCCCGCCGCGTTCGATCAGCCCGACTCCGAGCGCAATCGTGCCGACGTAAGCGAGGCTTTGCGCCGAACCCGCCATGTTGAGCGCACGCGCCGCGATGCGGCGCTGATCGGCGGCGGCGCGCGCGGCGGCGCGCGGACCGCGACTCGCCAGCGCTCGGCTAGCATGGGCCCCGCGCCGACCGAGCGCACGGTCTCGAGCGCGCCCACGGTTTCCACCATGATGCCCTGGCGCGTGCGGCTGCCCTCGACCGCGCATTCGGTCAACCGCGTCAGCGCGCGCTCCGAGACGAGCGCGACGCCGAGCACCAGCGGGATCATCGCCGCCGTCACCAGCGCGAGCGAGCCGCCGACGAGTGCTACTCCGCCAAGGAACAGTAGCGCGAACGGGACATCGACCAGCACCGCCAAGGTCGCGCTGGCGAGGAAATCGCGCAACGTTTCGAACTCGCGCAGCGCGGCGGTGAAACTGCCGGTCGAGCCGCGCCGCTCGCCGAGCGGCAACGCCAGCACGCGCGCGAACAGCGCCTCGCCGACCATGCGATCGACGCGCGCGCCCGCGTGATCGATCATGCGGCCGCGCAGCGAGCGCAGCGCGAAATCGAAAACGAGCACCAGCCCCCTGCCGATCGACAGCGCGATCAGCGAATTGGTCGCGCCGCCGGGAACGACGCGGTCGTAGACCGTCATCGAGAAAAGCGATGTCGCGAAGCCGAACAGATTGATCAGCACGGCGGCGACCGCGACTTCGCCATAGGCGCGCGCGTTGGCGCGGAGCGGCACCGCGAGCCACGGAGCGATCATAGCGCAATCATGGTCGGACGCTCATACGGGATCAATGCCGAGCATGGCGATCAGTCGCCCGGTGCGCGCGAGCAGTGTCCAGCGCGCGACGTCCGCGCCCGATACGACGCGAACATAAGCGATCGCGGCGGCGACGAGATCGGCCTCGGCGCGCAGCATTTCGAGCAACGTGCCGCGCTCGACGCGGAACTGTTCGGCGTAGCCGTCGCGCGCGCGGCGCTGCGCGAGATATGCGTCACGCAGCGCCGCGACCTCGACGGCGCGCGCGCGCGCTTCTTCCCACGCGGTGGCGGCATCGCGCGCGCTTTCTTCGGCGATCCGGTCGGCGGTGAACATTGCGGCCGCGACCCTCGCCTGCGCCTGATCCTCGCGCGCGGCGGAGGCTCCGCCGCCGTAGAGACGGTGGCGGAGTGTAATACGGGCACGGATGTCGTGGTCCTCGACACCACTGAAAATACTGTATTTTGCTGCGTCGATCCCCAAGGACAGTCGTGGCAGCCGATCGGCGCGCGTGGCGGCGAGATCCCGCCGTGCGGCCTCGACGCCCGCGATAGCGAAACCCGACTCGGGTAGATCGCGGGTGGCGGCGATCGCCGCGGGGAGAGTTACCGCGTCGATGCCGGGCGGGACGAGCCGGGGTACGAGGTCTGGCACGGGAAGGCCGAGCGCGACGGTCAAACGCGCGCGTGCGCGCCCGACTTCGCCGTTGGCGCGCGCGGCTTCGCCTTCTGCCCCGCCTAGCGCGGCTTCGACGCGGTCGGCGTCGCCGGGCGCGCCGACGCCTGCGCGGACGCGTTCGCGCGTATCGGCCAGGATCGCGCGGTGGCGGCGCACCGAGGCGTCGGTGATGGCGCGCGCGGCGAGCGCGGCGCGCAGATCGCACCAGTCCTGCGCGGCTTCGAGCGCGATATCGTTGGCGACGGCTTGCGCGCGCGCGCTTTCTCCCAGGGCGCGGTCGCGCGCGGCGTGCAGGCGGGCGTGCGCGGCACCGAAGTCCCAGATCAGCTGCTCGGCCGACAGGCTGAGATCAGCGCGCTGGCCGGGACGCGAGCGTTCGATCAGATTGCCCGGATCGTGACTGAAACCGCGCGAGACGACGTGCTGCTCGGTCAGGTCCGCGTCGATGTGCGGACGCAGCGCCGCGCCTGCCTCGTCGCGGGCGCCTTCGGCTTCGCGCGCGGTCGCGAGCGCCTCGCCGGTGCCGGGGTTACGATGAGCTGCGCCGGCGAGTAGCGCGGCGGCGGCGGCGGGATCGAGGCCGGGCGCTTCGGCAAACGCGATCAGCGGATCGGTGAGCGCGCTGACGGTGCGCGGATCGCCCGACGGCGGCGGGAGCAGCGCGGAAGGCGGAGCGGCGGCGATCAGCGCGGGCGCGGCGAGCCACACGACGCTACGGCGCAACCATTCAGCGATGATCGACCCACTCACGTCTCGGCTTTTCCAGAGTGTTTGGGTCGGGAGGATGCCCGAGCCGTGTGGCATGAGTAGCGTGCGATCCCTTTACTACGCAGCCGATGCTGGTCCGGAACGGAGATTGGGTGTCCCGCTCGAACGGTTTCACCGGGACGCACCGCGCGCTAGACGGAGGAAATGTTCGATCTGCGGCCCACCACCGATCTCTCCAAAGCGGAGTTGTATCGCGAGCTCGCCGGGCAACTGGCGGGCGTGACCGAGGGCGAGAACGACGCGGTCGCCAATCTGGCGAACGCGGCGGCGATCCTGTTTCATGGCCTGCCCGATCTCAACTGGGCGGGA
>JAABUX010009857.1_pt1 | contig 10758 bp, 24 predicted proteins | sample 5561851 | NCBI WGS metagenome assembly JAABUX01 (sample SAMN10711883, study PRJNA513361) | rock metagenome | isolation source: Antarctica rocks | place: Antarctica: Victoria Land, Richard Nunatak red sandstone | collected 2016-01-03 | reverse complement strand
ATCAGTTATGCACATGCAACCCGCCTGCAGCCAACCTGCAGCCCTCAGAGCCATTCAACTTCGAATCCTAAGCCAGATGTTGCCCCTGCATTGGTCGCTGGTCCTATGGAGCAACTTTTCTCCGCTTCCTGTATTGTGGACGCTGGAGCAGAATGCTCCGCAAAGTAACCCTGCGCCAGTACTACCCTTTGCTCGTTGTGAGCTTTCGGGCTATCAAAGGCCGCGACAGCCCTTGTCAACAGCGCTGTGTGCCATCCTACAGCACGACACTGGCGCTGGTGTCCAGCGGGTAGGTTGAAAACATTCATTGCCCAACAAAGGCATGTGCGGCGACAGGGGAGGGTGTCAATGACATGGAGAGCGGTGAGCCGCTGTTCAGCCTGGCAGCAGTGAAGGGCCGCGGGGCCGTGGGCCGCGTGGCCGAGGAGGCCGCTCCTGACGAGATGCTGGCGTCATCGGACGATGACGCTGACGCCGGTGCCGCAGCGGCTGGTCGCGATGACGAGCAGGAAGCAGCTTCAGATGATGAGTGCGTACGCCGAGCTGTCCCCAGCGTGAATATGCGGCATCCCAGATCTCCTCGTGATCATCAACAGCTGAGCACACAGCTGTTACTGCCAGACGCGGTAGGCAGGCGACCAGCAGCCGCTGCGGATCTCTGAGCGAAATGTAGACGCTCCGTAAGTCTGTTGGAAACATGCACCCAACGTTTCACGTGCGTCTGTGGCTCCGCAGGGGTAATCTGGAGCTGACGGAGGCGGCGCTGGAGGATGCGTTCGCCGAGTACCAGCAGAGGCAGGGGCAGCGCGCGTCCGCGGCGCGCCGCAAGCGCCGGCGGCTGGGGATGGCCACCGAGCTGGACGGCACGGGCAGCGCATCGGAGGACGAGGACGCCCTCGCGGCCGACGGCGAGGGCGGCTTCGCGGCGCCTCGCGCCGCGGACGACGGCGAGGTGACGCTCGCAATCATGGCGATGTTTGGGTCGTAGCAAGCTCTTGTAACCCCTTCACAAACCCCCTCACACAGTTGAATATCTTAATTCATCTACTCTCAGCCATGACGGGCTCCAGCAACACACATCCAATAGTGTGCCGGCCGTTCTTCCAGCTAGACTGTTGGCAATGCTGCGCAGGAGGACGAGGGGCTGCTGGTGAAGCTGGACGAGCGGCGGGCGGGGCGGCCGCCGACCAGCGCTGCCGTCGCCGCGCAGTGGTTCGCGCAGGACCTTTTTGAGGGCGCCGAGGACGACGAAGATGACGAAGACGGACGGGCAGAGGCCCCGCGGGTCCAGCGCGGGAAGCGCGCCAAGCCGTCGGCAGGTGCTCATCAGCAAATCGTGGCTCACGGGCAAAGTCAGCACCACACTACATGGCTGCATGGACAGGTGCCCAGATCTGCTTCCAGCATTGGCAAGGCAACGTTGGTTAAGGTTTTGTATTGCTGCTGTAGCAGATTTGCCGGTGCAGACGCGGGGTCAGGAACAGCCGGGGCCAGAGGAGAGCGGTGATGACAACGACAGCGTGTCACCACCCCGCACGCCGCCGCCAGCCAGTGCCAGTCATGGCGACCGGGCCGGCGCCAAGCCGTCAGCCGCGGCGACGCGGAGCACGGCTGCGGAGCAGGCGCCTGAGGACTTCCAGGTCGTCCCAGTGGCTGCAAGCGACTCGGACTCTGACGAGGAGCCCGATGCAGACAAGCGTGCGGCACATGAGGTGCGAGGGCCACATTCTGTCAGTCAGAGCCAATATTGGCATTGCCCCACAGCCAAACACTTGCTAGTGGGCTGCTTTCGTGCCCTGCATGCAGTTCATTTCGTGAACCACAGCTTGAGAGCTACACTCAGTCTTCAAGAAGCGCGGCGTCACCTCAAAGCTGGCCACCGCTCTGCAGTCCGGGGAGGAGAGCGATGCAGAGTTCATGGAGGAGCTGGACGTGGCCGGCAAGGCGGAGGTGCTGGCGCTGGCCAAGCGCATGCTGCGGCGCAAGTCCCGCGACGAGCTGCTGGAGGGCGCCTACAACAAGTACGCCTTCCACGATGCCGGCGCGCTGCCGCGCTGGTTCGCCGAAGACCAGCAGCGCTACGCTCGGTGCGGCTCATCCTCGCTCACGCTGTAGCTCACTGCTGCCTCGCGCGGTGCTGCTGCTCTGGCTTGTGGGAGCACGTACCGCATGCTGTTCAACCAGAAGGGCCTGCAGTATGTTTGCTAAGCGGGATTCGTCAACATGTCACCCACGGCTGGCTGGTCAATGTTCTTTGATGCAAGGCTGTGGCGTATGATGCATCTCATACGTGATCGGGAGAGTTTGCCAGCCTTCGTGGGCTAAAATACCTGCACTTGTTTTGTCCTCGAATGTGTGATGCTGGCTGCAGGCCTCCGCCGGTGCTCAGCCGGGAGGAGCTGGAGGCGGAGAAGCAGGAGCTGGCAGCCATCGACGCGCGGCCCATCAAGAAAATCGCGGAGGCCAAGGCTCGCAAGAAGAGGCGCCTTGCGGTGCGTTAGATTCGTGCCGCGTCTTGTTTGCTCTCGGAGCTGCTTACTGACTAAGTAGCTGCACAAAGTCCATTGATTGGGTGCTTGGCAAGGCTGCTTTTTGAGGTAGAGCGTTGGAGCGATGGTTGGTTGGCTTGGCCCGGAAAAGAGCTGATCTAAAGAACACGCATCTGATGTGGCGATGTGACATGCTTTCGTAGGTGAGCTTGGAGAAGGCGCGGCAGAAGAGCGAGGCGATCGTGAACCAGGAGGATGTCCCCATGCGGTCGCGCATGAAGGAGGTCGAGAAGGTGTATGCCAAGGCGCGCGCCGCGGGCAAGGGCTCAGGCAAGAAGAAGCAGACGCGCAGCGCCAAGGAGGCGTCTTCGCGGAAGGGCCGGCCGCTGGACCGGCGCATGATGTCGGACAAGCGGGAGATGCATTCGAAGCGCAAGAAGGTCGCTTCCAAGAAGCGCACGAAGGGCAAGAAGCCCGGCGGCGGCGGCGGCGGCGGTGCCAAGGGCAAGGGTGGCGGCCGGCGATGATTAAACCATGCTGGGAACACCGCCACACTGAGCTAGTTCTACCACAACTACTGACACTGTTTGCGTTCACTGACTGGCTGTGCCAGAGGGTTCATCACGTGCTATTCGCTCGTGTCCGACAGTTTAGTGATAGCAATGCTGGCCTTGCTATGATTCAAATCCCTGCGTGCACACGTCATGGTATATGATAGAGAAGTACCAATCATTTTTGCCGAATACAACCTGGCGAAGCAGACGGCAATAACAGCAAGCAAGCACGAGCTACCTTCGGGTATTGTGAAGCCCACTTCCACTGGTCTTCGCACATCTCCTTCACGCCGAGCTTGGCCGTCCAGCCCAGCACTTTATCTGCCGTCTCTGTGGCAGCCCAGACCGCCTCTGCATCGCCTGGACGCCTAGCTACCAGCTTCGTATTCACCTTCTTCCCGCTCGCTTTCTCAAAGGCCTGCATCCGGCAGAACGGCCAATACACAAGCAAATCGACTGCATCAGCTGCAAGCGGTCTGCGTGCTGCTGAGCATTCGGATCAAAGACACTCGACGACATGCACGGCGCACCCGTCTCTGCGTGGAACGACATGCAGATGAGCAGTCACGGCAGCGCACATGAACCATCTCCAGGACGGTGCTGCCGACGCCAGTGCCCAGGTTGATGGGTTTGCAGAACGTCTTTTCCGAGCCGAACAGGTGCGTCAGAGCCTTCGTGTGCCCGTCCGCCAGGTCGACGACGTGGATGTAGTCCCGGACCGCCGTGCCGTCGCGGGTGTTGTAGTCGGTGCCGTACACGCTGAGTGCCTCGCGCTGGCCCAGCGCCACCTGCTGGATGTATGGCATCAGGTTGTTGGGGACGCCCACCGGGTGCTCTCCAATCTCGCCTGCGCGGCATCCACCACTGTGTCATCCCGAGGCCGGCCTTTGCCAGTGTCCAATCGGCAGGACGCCGGTTGCCATATTTTTGCCTTACAGACACACAAACAACTCAGTAAGCGGGCATCTCATTGTAAATGGAAAGTGTTTGTTGTGCGCAGCAAAGGGCCGCCCAGACCTGAGGGGTGGGCGCCGACGGGGTTGAAGTACCGCAGCAGGATGATGCGCCACTCGGGCTCCGCGACGTAGAGGTCCCGGAACATGTCCTCGATGATGAGCTTGCTGCGGCCGTAGGGGCTGACCGCCTTCAGCGGGTGGGCCTCGTCGAGCGGCACGTACTGCGGGTTGCCGTACACCGTGCACGAGCTCGAGAACACCATCTGCGACGCACAGCTAATTTGATGCAGGAGCTGACAATGGTGCGTCTATTGTCACGAGACCACATCGACCAAATGACTCGCTCAGGCATGGCTCATGGGTAGACTAACGCAGGGTATCTTCCCAACCAAATGCAGGCAGCTGAGTATGGTGAATAGAAGCGCACGTTGCGGACGCCGTGCTTGCGCATAGCCTCGATGAGGTTGACGGCGCCGACGATGTTGTGCGTGTAGTAGAGCATTGGGAACTCGACGCTCTCGCCCACCGCCTTGCGCCCCGCGAAATGCACCACGGCGTCGAACCTGCGCACCGCGAGGTGTGGGTGACACATGTCTGACTGGTCGGCTGCGGTGATATAGGTTCAGGGCTGGTTCTATGGCACCAGCAGGCAGTGGTCGCGTGGCACAACCACACAGCGCACTTGTGAGCAGAGAAGAGTTTGTCAAGATCCTCTGGGAACCGCAGGTCCCCCTGCAGGCTCACGAAAGTGCTGCATGAGAGAGGCGCAAGGAAAACCGCACCACCAGCCGCGCAACAATCCCTCAGACTGGCGCTCCTACCTTGACAAGGCTCATGTTCTCCGCCTTGCCGCCCGCCAGCTTCTGCATTCGCTTATAGCACTCGGGGAACGCATTGTCGAAGTTGTCAATGATGACAACCTTGTATCCCTCGTCGAGCAGGCTCAACGCCGTGTGACTGCCTGTGATCGGCGGCGATCAGTTGGTGACCGTTGTGCCAACCAATGGGATGGTGTCTCTGAGAAGGGGGTACGGCAATCTAGCACAGGTGCCGTAGGCTCGCACCAATGAAGCCGACGCCTCCTGTGAGCAACACGGTTTTTGACATCGCAGCGACCGGCGATCCCCCGCTAGGACACACTTCTGTGCACAGTTCAGCTGTCCCACACGCCACCGAGTACAAGTTCAAGAAAGTTTGTAAAGTCAGAAATTGCATCTCTGCGAGGGAGGCAACTTGAGCGAGTGCTCAAGTGATGACTCCGGCGCAACGGACTCGGCAGTACATATAGCCATGCGAAGCCGGCAGTGGAGCTTCGCGGCTGTCCTGCTTGCTCTCGCCCATGTGGGCCATGCACTCTCCGCTGAAAGCTCGGCTCCGGTACCGATATTCGTCACGGCCCGCATGCCTGACTTCAAAGTCTCGCACGAGGATGTGCGCCCTCCGCCCCTCCTCAAGACACATGCCCCCGTGCTATGCATGACCTCTCGCCACCTATCCACGTGGGTGCATACAGGCACACACCCGCTGAGCAACGAGGCGCTGAGTGCACCACAGGCGTATTTGTGCACGGCGGTGCAGCTGCCCGATCAGGCTCTGAAGCTAGTTGGCGTTGAGCCGCTCGCCAAGCAGGAGATAGCTCACCACATGCTGCTCTTTGGTGCGTATCTACACCTGCTTCCCTTCCACCAGTGCTGCGCCGTCCCTCTCCCCATGGATGCTAGCCCTGAACGCACAGCATGGCAGACCCACTGGCAAAGCATTGACTGCAGGCTGCGAGACCCCTGCCAGCAAAAAGCCGGTGTGGGACTGCCACATGCGCAGCCCGTGCGGCGTGGGGCCGGAGAACACGATCTCGCACGGCGAGCACGTGCTGTACGGCTGGGGCAAGGACGCGCCGGCGATGCACCTGCCCGATGGTGCCGGCTTCTCTGTGGGGCCGCGCACCGGCATCCGCACTGCCATCCTCCAGGTGTGCCGGCTCAACTTTCTTGCAGGTCGATTAATGTCGACGACGGCACCAGCGCCGCTTACCGTGTCCACAGCATCTGGTATGCTGAGTTTGCTGTGTGTGCTTGCCGGGAGCTCGAACCACCAGGTAATGCTGTCTGCTTTGCTGCTGTGTGCACCACGAGCCAGCCACCGTCCCTCACGGTGCTGGCCACCGCGCCGCTTGCGGTGGCTGCTGTCTCGCTGCATTTGCAGGTTTTCAACACATTCTCAGCCGGGGTCCTTTGGCCGTCGCAGGTGCACTACCAGATCGTGCGGCCGGAGGGCGACCACACTGGCGTGCGCCTGGAGCTGACACCGGAGCCGCAGCCGTTCAGCGCGGGCATGTTCACGTACGCCAGCGGCTTCGTGGTGCCGCCGCAGGACCCCGCGTTCCACGTGCCGGCCACGTGCTGCTACGCGGGGTGGGAGCGGATCAGGGCCTTCGCCTTCCGCGTGCATGCGCACTCCCTGGGCAGGCACGCTATCTGTCGACGGCACCTGAAATTGAAGGCCTCGTGCATAGCAAGCCGTACGGTGCAAGGGCGTGTGTGTTGGCCAGCGGCCAGCCCACGTTGCGGCGGTTTTGGTTGCAACTGCACCCCGACATTGTATGCTGCTGGCTCAAACCTTGCATCGTTCTCACCTTGTTTCCTGCACAACTGGCTAGCTCTATAGCGTGCGCCCCGCGAGCCAGTTGTAAAGCTCTCAGCGCGACTGCCTGCTGCAGGCAGATCTGGATGGACCGCGAGGCAATGGGGCCTCGGGCATTGGAGCGCATTGTCGGGCAGGACCCGCAGCTTCCGCAGGGCTTCTACCCCGTCACGGAAGGCGTCCGCTTTCTGCCCGGCGACCAGCTGACCGTCACCTGCGAGTTCGACTCCATGTCCCGCAACAGGCCCACCTACGCCGGCAGCACCTCCAAGGTGCAGCTTGCGCTATCCTTTTGTTGTCTGCAAACAGTTTCTTGGTGTCTCTGGTTGTGGCATATGGCATGATGTTCAGCACGCAGCATTGCTGTATACTGTGTACTGTACAAGCGTGTAACGTCTCGACGTAGACGGGATAGTTGCAAGATAAAATGAGACCACATTCGGTGCGCTGCACGGGGATGGCAGGTCAACAGTGACCATGCTGCCGTCGCAGGATGAGATGTGCAACATGTACATGATGACCTACTCGGAGCTGCCCGTGTTCATGACCTGCGGCAACGGGCAGAGCTGGTACCAGGTGGACGGCCCCGGCGGCATCCCGCCCGGCAGCAGCATGGCGCCGGAGTCGTCGGCGGTGTGGCAGCCCCCGCCCCCGCTCGCCGCAGGGGCTGGCGACGAGCTCGCGCTCGGCCAGATCGCAGGCATGTCGGTGGCTGAGCTGCCTGAGTGTGCATGTGGCTAGAACGATGTACCCTCAGCGAAAGAGACCCAGTGCACCCTGCAGTCGGCTTCCAACCCTGACACAAGCCCTGAACCTCATGTGGGTCATGTTCATTGAGCAACTAAGTATGGTCTGCAGGCGTGGCGCACAGCCTGGACGGGGAGACGCTGTGGGTGGTCCACCGCGGGCCGCGCGTGTGGGACGAGCGCACTTACGCGCCCGACGGCGAGCGGCTGTCGGAGGCGGTGCTGAAGGAGGGCGCCATCGCTGCGCCCACGGTGGTGCAGCTGCACAAGGAGACGGGGCGCGTGCTGCAGTCCTGGGGCGCGGGCGCGCTGTACCTGCCGCACTCCGTCGTCGCTGACAAGGACGGCAACGTGTGGGTCACCGACACCGGCCTGCACCAGGTGAGCTATGCTGGGCTTTCGTGAGTCGACTCAGAGTTGACGTAGATATGATCAGAGATGGAGACTGTTGAGGCTGTGACGCTGGCATGCCTGCTACGGTGAGCGTGGTGGGTGCCATGCAGGTATATGATCCTGCATGATCACGAGACCAGCGATATCACATGCTGTCGTACCTGCCTCGCAGGTGTTGAAGTTCAGCGAGAGCGGCGCGCAGCTGCAGGCGTTGGGGGAGGCGCTGGTGCCCGGTCACGACGAGAAGCACTTCTGCAAGCCCACAGCCGTGAGCGCTCACACCCACGGCTGCATGTGGTACAACCGTGCCGGTGATGATGATCCTGCAGCATTCACATAAAGCTGCCTGCTGTGTGACCGTCTGCATGCTGCGATGTGCAGGTCGCATTCTCCAGGAGCGGCGACTTCTTCGTGGCGGACGGCTACTGCAACAGCCGCGTGGTGCGGTACTCGTCAGAGGGCGCGGTCGTGCGCGAGTATACCCTGCCGGTGCGCAGTCGTGCTCGCTCCATTGTGTGCTCACCGTCAGCTGTGCTCGCTGCCCCTTGACAACCCCCTCTGGGACTGTCCAAGGCAGCCCATTTCAATTTGCATACACAGATATCTGACATGTTTGTTCCCGCACTCCGCTCTCATGCCTGGGCTTTTTGTCATCATTAGCTCATGAAGCCAGCGTAGACCGCATAGGCAAGCGAGACCGCGGCCTCTGGCTAGCCTGGCACCCAATCATCACGAGCTTGACTCTGACCACAACCCGGTACGCACGCGCAGAAGGGTGCGATGAACGTGCCGCACAGCCTGGTGGTCGACGACTGCGCCAACGCGCTGTACGTGGCGGACCGCGAGTCGGCGGCGGTGCAGCGCTTTGCGCTGGAAGCCGGGGACCACGAGCAGACCGTCGACCTGCGCCGCTGGGGCCCCGTGTACGCCATCACGATGGGGCCGTATGGCACGCTGCTGGCGCTGTGCTGGCAGCGCGGCGGCGCTGCGGCGGGCGTGTCGGTGGTCCACATCAACCCCTATGACGGTGCGCGCACCAACCACTCTTTGTGGCAGTGATGCAGGCTACGGTACATGGAGGGTTCTGCGTTAAAACATGTGCAGTTCGCTCCTCCACAAACCGGAAGCGCGAGAGCCTCGCTTGCTGCCCACAGGTGGCCGCGTGATCAACGAGTGGCCGCTAAAGGGCGTGGTCGCGCCGCACGACCTGACCATCTCGTCGGCGCCGCTGCGCATCACCGGCAGCGGCGAGCGCATGCTGGCCGTGTACATCGCGGAGACGCGTGAACAGGGCAGCCGGCTGCACAAGCTCATCCTCCTGCACCGGGGTGCGCGCTTGCTTGCCAATGGTCAGCACACAGCCTGGCTGTCTGGGGAGCACTGCTGGTCCGCTTGAATACGTTACGCATGGGTGCAATCTCTGACCATGACCTTGTGGCGCAGGGCTGAGCGTGCCGGAGCCAGACGCCTCGGACTCAGCCAACAACAGCTCAGCCGCAGCCTTCGGCACCAGTCAGCTCAGCACAGATGCCAGCGAAGGTGCTGGTGGCGGGATGCACGTGGACATGAATCAGGATCTGTTGCAGCCGCCACAGTATGAGGTGGAGGACGCCATGAGCCTCCAGGACGCAGTGGCGCGGATGCTGATGCTGGGCGGGCCGTTCGCGCTGGCATTTGCAGCTATCGCGTTGATCCTATGGCGTCGTATGTCCACTTCAGGCCAACAGTTCCAAGCCATATCTTCTCACGAGGTTTGATGTTGCGCAATGCAGTGCGCGCGCAGCGTCATGGCCATAGTGCCCAGTCATGTCATCACAGTCCAGTCAGCTCGCCATTTGCATTCGCACATTGACTAGAGCGTCCTCGAGCGTAGTCTGTGCGCTTCAGGTGTAGTCTTTTACTGGTTCAGTCAGCCTTGCTGTCACACTACTACCACTGAAAATCCTATGGACTGCCAACCACGATGCTCGAAACAGCAGAACCCAGCGGCGGAGGAACACAAAGATCGAACACTTGGAAACACGCCGAGCGTCCAATGGCTGCTGGTCAGATGTCATCAGTTCAAAACACTCCTGAACGCACAAGTAGCGTGCCCGCAGCCGCAACAGCAGCACTCAAGGCTGCTGTTGTGACTTGGAGGCCATCGATCATCTCCACGCCGCGCCGCCCGACTGACTGCAATAGCTGTCCTGTCAGAGCGTTGCCCTGAACGTTGTTGCGGCGCATCTCCCGCTGCAACTGCAGTGCCGCATCGTACTTGTTGCTGCGCTCAGCAGCCGCCAGCAGCGCATTGTAGACGTGCACCGTCATCAGCACGCCGGCTTTCATAATGCGCTGTCTGACGCTGAGGGCTCCTCGCCAGTCGCCATCCATGCTGCGCACGAGCGAACACGATTCGATGACGGTGGGAGGGCCGCAGCAGAAGGTTTCCACCATTGCAGTCCGGCAGGCGTCAATTTGAGAGCAATATTAACAGCCAAGACGTGCAGTCAGCAGCGCAACCAGCACCATGGCATGCGGGCACGGCAGCGACGTGATGCCAAGCAGCACCTGTAAGACTGGATGATGGCGCAATAGGCAAAATCGCGCGGCTGGAAGCCGCTGCCGATCATGGCGACCAGAGCGCGTTCAGCGTCGGCTGTCCGTCCAGCCATGCCGTATGCGGCCACCATGGTCTCGTGGCTGATCGCATCGGGCTGCGGAATCTGCCAGAACAGCGCAGCCGCCTGATCCACGCGGCCCGCTTTGCCGAGGGCGCACAGGGCGGTGTTGAACATGACCGTGTTGGGCCGGATGCCCAACCGCCGGGCGCGGTCGAGCACATTCACCGCCTGCACCACCATGCATCGTTTCAGACCAGCTGCGGCTGTCCCTGCTAGCACCTCCATGGCCGCCATGCAATCGTGTCAGGCGTCACAAAAATATGTTGTGGCAGGCAAAAGCATCAATGCCTAAAGCTGCATTGCAAGCCATGAACCCT
>JAABUX010009856.1_pt1 | contig 10759 bp, 11 predicted proteins | sample 5561851 | NCBI WGS metagenome assembly JAABUX01 (sample SAMN10711883, study PRJNA513361) | rock metagenome | isolation source: Antarctica rocks | place: Antarctica: Victoria Land, Richard Nunatak red sandstone | collected 2016-01-03 | reverse complement strand
GAGTACCAGCCCGAACCCTACGGCGTCCAGCCTGCCATCCCCGTCCTCAAGACGTGAGCGGCCAATGGCGTTCACTCAGCGGCAGTGGTCAGCATGAAAAGTGGTCTATGGCCGGCACTGAACGCCACAGCACCCAGCCGGGTGCAGCGTGGCAGCCCAGCGCTGGCGCACGCAATCGCAGCGGAACACTGGACAGAGCTGGCGCGTATCTAGGTGTAGCTGCGTATCGAGCTGCCGATAGAGCTGTCAGCAATGGCGACAGGCCCTGGGCCGGGCATCGGGCCTGCAGCAGAGGTGCAGCTTCTACTCATGATGCAGCCAAGTTTGCGGACGGAGCAAGCTGATCAGCAGCGTCGGCTCCTAGGCGAAGTGCACATGCGGCAGGGCCAGCATGTTGCCGCGAAACGAACAGATCAAACACTGATTGGGAGTTTATATTCGAGGCCCCACACGTGAAAGTGCTGCAGAGCTGGCTCGTCATCATGAGTTGGCAAGCGAGCTTGAAGGCTGTTCCGTAGGCGGTCAGCTGATCCACAGTCACCACGTAGATCTTTTTCTGGTGGCGTGCGTCGAGTGCTGCAGGGCTGGCTTACATCGTATAGAGTTGGAAAGCCAGCTCGAAGGCTGATGCGCGGCCAGCCCCATGTGATTCAAGTAGCTTCGCCGATCATCTTTCTGCGTTATTCATTTGTTTGTCTGTTGCTTCTCGTCGCTCCGTGATCACGTCACTTGCAGGCCCGCTCAGTATTGGCATGTAAGACTGCACTTGAATTAACATGAGCACCAGGGCGCCCAGTTCAACAGCCACAAGCTCATTGTGCGCTGCTTGAGACCGCAATGCACATTGTCACGGTCAAGCCGCGTTTCTAGCCTGTAACATGTTCGGACAGGTTAGAGCTGCAGCCACACTCGGCTGTGCTGCAACATTGTGTTTGGCTCGACGTTTGCCTGCCATGGCGCATCACTGTCGCTGGAATCAATATGCACGGTGCAATCAGACAACTGAGGTAGCTTTTATGCTCGCCGTCGCCATCCGGTCGCAGTCTGATGCTCCGCTGCGCCACACAGAGCTCAAGGCGCCGCCGCAATGGCTTTCCTGCTTTGTGCTGCGGTCAGCCGCTGCCGCGCTGCGGCTTCCACCCATTTGCTGTTTTGATCCCGCCGCCTGTGATGTGTTGGCTCCAAAAGGCCCGCCTGCGAATAATTATTACTTCTATAAGCCAGCAGAGAGCACGCTGGCAGCAGCCAGGCAGCTAGCACGCTACGGTGAAGCATCAGCAGGACAATCGTTGCCATCAGGGCCTGTACCAACAGGCTCAATGCGTCCGTCGTACATGTTCACACAAGACAGCGGCTTGATGGGCATTTGATGAGCAAGGCACCTCAGTCAGCCTGGACACTAACAGACTCCTGCCATATCGTGCATGAGGCTGTGCGCGTGCCTGCCGCATGTAGTCCAGCTCATCCTGCTGCCACGCATACTGCGAGGCCGTCATGCTGCGCGCCGCCGCCGGCATAGGCCACGAGAACCCCGGGTTGGCGGCCCCCCACAGCGCCCGCGAGTCCTGCCGCAGCCACTCCGCTTCCATGCCGCCGCCCGCTGGCGGAGACGCGCTGGGACGCTGCTGGGCGGTCATGCTGGGGATGTGGGGCGGCGCTGGGTGCTGATGATGATCTGCCGCCCACCTCTCCTGCGTTGAGGCGGCACAGCCTTACAATCGTGCTTCTGCGTGCAAAGCAGGCTAGAGCAGGAATCAAGGAGCGGTAACAGGGTAATTTTGCGCTCGGCTGCCCCATCGTTGACCTGCATGTGCATTTGTGCATTGCTTGATAGCGGTGATGCATAAAACCGCAGGGTGCTGCGGCCCCCTGATCAGGACGGTTCCTCTGCAAGCTATGATGTTTGATGGTATCTGTGGTGGCGGACCTGCTGTGCTATGGCTTCTGGGAGCCCATGGCTACGATGTCTGTCCGCTTGCGGATCTTCCGCTTGCGCTGAGTGGTCTCCTGCCGCACACTGTGCTGGAGGGTGCTGCTGCAGGTAGCGGAACAGACACCTGTGCACAAGCCGCGGACACGGCATCACGAGGTTTCTCTTTGACTCGGGCCACAGATGCCGGACTCCGATACTCCCTAGACAATGAACAGTGGCGAAGGCATCGCCCGCACCGCTGCTCCTTCAAGATGGTCTCCTGCATCGCAGCGGCTCGACGAGCGTCCAGGCGCCTGTTCGTTCCGGACTTGGCGCCTGCCTTCTTCTCCGACATCCTCGAGGCGGAGCCAGGAACGTGGCTGGAGTAACCAGTGTTTACAAGATCAGGCTTCGTCGCCGAATGTCATGACCGACACAAAACCTCATCGACCGGGACGTCCTGCAGGATGTATGACCTGGCAGGACGGCACTGGCACCTTTGGAGGCCTTGTACGGGCTACGGAGCTGCCACAGGGGACTGGGCGTGACCGTGTGCGTGCGAGAGGTTTCGCTGGCTGGAGGGTCAGCACACCGCGACAACTTTGCGAGCTCGCAGCCCGCCGTCACCGCAGCTTGTTGCGAGCGCCTACAGCGTTGCGATTTGGCGCACCGCGGCGCTGGTCCAGTTCCACCCGTCAGCATTTGCAGCGCGGCTCGAGCCTGCTGACGCTGCGAGACTCAGCACGGCGTTCGGCTGTCTCAGCCGCACCGCGCCGGAGCTGCGCCGGGCCTCCATCCCCTCACGACGAGCCCTCACTCACCAGGTGCAGTCCGCAGTCCACACGCCTGCATTCAACGTACGTGACATGAAGACGGGCACGCGGCCAACCCCCCCGCCACCGCCAGTCCCGACCTGCAGTATCTTACTGACATGTGCAAAACGCATCACCGGTGACCGAGCGCAGAGCTTACTTCAGCTGTCCTCCTGTCACAGCGCGCGGCAGGAGACCCTCTGCACGCACATGGAGCAATGAGTACGGCGTGAAGCGTGGTCAGTGGCAGCATGATGCAAGAGGCTCGCTCGTCGCGGAGCGACGCCGTCAGCATGAGAGCATGCAGTGGGATTGTCCCGTCCGATGTCGACGGCTGCAGCGTCAGTGGCTGCTCATGCAGCCGCAGTGGAGCTCAGATGGAAGACAGCAGTTGCTCCTGCCGGCAGACGCAGCTTGATGGCGCAGCCTGCCTGGGATCTGCGGGACAGCAATTAAGAACTGCGTCGGCTGGATGCCAGCAGGACATCCGGAGAATACACCTGCGGGCGGCAGCGGGCGAAACAGTCGCCCTGCCATCACAGCGAAGACGCTGCGGCAGCTCATGGCACTTGCTCTGGTGCGGCGGGCCCTGCTGCGTTGCCCTGTGGCATCATGCATAGACCCCGACCCCGGCGGAGCGCCATCCCAGATGCGCCGTCATCGTACTGGATGTCCCGCCGGCGTGGTGCATGCCCAGCATAGTCACGAGCCGACTTGCGTACTGCCACCTGTCCCCTTCAGAGTTTGTCACCAGAAAAGCTTCCGACGATGAACAACCCAACATGCAAACTTTGAGCTTAGCTCATCTGTGTCGCCGTACAGGTGCGCGCTACTGCTGGCCAGCTGCGCATCCGCCACAGCCCAGCGGTGCAACACCACCATCAATGGCCTTGTACGCACCTTTGGCCAGGCCGGCACCGGGGCAAACGCGAACCCTGACTTCGGTTTCCTGCCCGACCCGCAGGCGAGCGCCGACTGTGCAGCATGTCAATTGCGATTGGCTCCCTAGTTTCGCCCTCTTCCTGAATGCACAAAGCAGGCTGTCCTTATGGCAGCACCACACCCTCAGAGATGACATTGCCGTGCCGCGCAACTTTTGCTGAGCATCAGCAGCCCAGCTCTACTTTCACACTCATGACGTGCCTGCTCCAAGGAAGCTGGCGTATCCTAACATCCGGTTCATTTGCTGCCTGGAGGGCGAACACCAGATGCTACGCTCACATTGCTCATGAACTTACAATGCTGCATGCAGGACACGCCGGATCTCGGCATCGTTGCCTCGATGCTAGGCTCAGGCACCAACGGACGGCCGCAGTATGCGCCAGCCGGCACGGCGACCACCCCGACCACGCACGGTGAAGGCTCAGCATGTCATACGCTTCAATACCTTGGCCCGCTCCCCGCGCCCACACAGCACTGCCATGCACTCCACGAGCACGTCAGGGGCGGCAGAAAACACTGGGCTGAGCCTAGCATCTCACATGTGCAGCGGCGATCACCAGCATTCGGGTGTCTTCCAATGCCAACGTTGCACTTTGGCCGCCATTGCCTCTAGCATACGCCAGCTTCATAAGTGTCTGCTTTACACAAACTTTGTTATACCAGTTGTGTGATCTGTGGCAGGCACCTCGAGCTTCACGGACTGGTGGACGCGCCTTCCTTCGACGGCAGCGACAATGACGCTGGTGCAGACCAGCGACGGCAGCAGCTTCGCCTTCACTTCCGCCAGCTTCTACCCCATTCCCGGCCAGTCGTGGTTCACCATGGAGGTGCGCGCCAGAGGAGACAGTTTGCCAGCGTCCAGGGCAAACCAGGCGTCTCGCAACGCCACTCGTGATATTGTCGGTCGCTGTCAGACTACAGTGCAGACGCGCACGCCAAGCTTCCGTGGCAGCCTTTATATGCGAGGACTAATTGCTGCGTTTCAGCAGCTGTCATGCTTCAGATGTTGTCTCCTGCGCAAATCCTTTGCGCTATTATAGTGCACACGGACTGGAATCTGCGTTGAAACATGCGGTCAGCCCAGAGAGTCTGCAGCCGATGCCTACAACGCTTTGCCATACCATTAAACCTCTGCAACATGCATGCGCAGTTTCACATGCCACTGCTGTACTCGGCGGCCAGCAAGGGCACCATCAAGTTCGCCTTCAACGGCGACCTGTTCGCGTACCTCAACGGGCAGCTGCTGGTCAACCTGGGCGGTGTGCACGCGCTGGAGACCCAGACCGTGGACCTAACCGCGGTGAGGCCCGTGTCGCCACTTTCAGCGCCCTGACGAAGGACAATACTTGCACCCGCTTCATGGTGGCAAATAGAAAACTGGGTGTTGCCAGCATGCTGTCCTTTGTCGACCGACATGACCCCGCTGGACGCTCACCTTCCTGTCGGGCGCTTACTGCTACACAATTGTAGTCTGGTGCAGTGTGTGCATCTTATGCAGCGTATGCTTCCAAGGACTGATGGGTCCACAGCACCAGCAGCCTACCAGCTCGGCAGATGTGTTATGATCGCACACCAAATAGAAAAGCTCGAGCTGGTTATGGGTCAGCAGAGGACGAGTCGATGTCGCTGCGCTGCTCGGAGTCGAGATTAAAGTCCTCACTGTCGACAGAATCTGGCCATGTTTAAGGTGAAGCTAGATCTGAGTAGGAATCAGGCACAGCCTTTGACACCCAGCTTTGGCGCCGCTGCAGTTGGGCCTGGCGGACGGCGCGACGTACCAGCTGGACGTCTTCGTGGCGCAGCGGCACCGGGCGGACCCGTCGCAGATCCAGCTGGTGACCAGCGTGGACTTCGGGAGCGGCGAGCCCGTGTCGACCTTCTGCGCGGGCGGGTCGACGCCGCCCCGAGTCTCGTCAGGTCCGTTCGTCAGGCTGGGGCTACAGCTAGAGCTAGGGCTATTGCTGGCCAATACTTCAGGGTTGTGAGCTAGGGTGGGCTTACTGAGCGTTCAGGGGCCAGCAGGGCGGCAGCGAGGGCTGACAAGGTCGGTGCAGAGCCAAGCGATGCAATATATAATCTCCTGCACTCTCAGATCCCAGCGTGATGCTTCGGTGGTCATTCTGTTCAATGCGTCGCTCCATCATGTGCAACCAGTCCGCTCCGCGTGAAAAGGTCTGCAAGGTGCTCGGCGCAGTCAAGCCATGTGGTAACCTTCATGTCTACTGATGGCGTGCAGGCAACTTGCCGGACCCGACGCCGCCGCCAGCAGCGGGCTTCCCCGGGGTACCTGGCTGCAACACGCTGTGGCAGGTGGGCTGCGACGTGACCATGCTGAACATCCTCATAGTCGACGACCGAACCTGTGCTAGAAGCTCGTTGTGTTGGAAACGATGTTGCCGGTACCGACCACATCGGGTTGCCAAACCATTTGAGACGACTCCCACCCACTCTGCTCTTCTGCCAACCTCGCACAGTGGTAGTCAGCGGCGGTAGAGCACCGGAACAGAGCAATGATGCGGCTGCAGGTGGGCGCCGGTGACAGCTGTAACAGCATCGCGGTCGGGTCGGGTCTGGAGGGCGCGGCGCAGCTGCAGGGACTGAACCCCGGGTCCGTCCCTTCACCCTGGCCTTTACCCTCGACGATATTTTCCTCGTAGCACCCGCAAATGCGGCGGGAAGACAACTAAATGTTGTCCATGCCACGAGGTTCTCTATCCAAACGAAGCATGCACATGTCATGTCAGACAGTGCTTTGCGGCTAGTTTGCGTCAGTCCTCCGTGGTGCATGTGCACAAGGCTCATGACTCCAGGCTTGCCGCAGGCACCTTGTCTCGACTTCATGCTACAGGAGAGGACTACGCAACCCCAGAACGCTTGGCCAGTCAGGGTGCTTCATCATGCGTGACTCGGTTGCTTACATGCCCAGGCTGGACTGCTCGAGCCTTGGCTCGGGCCAGCTGCTGTGCGCGGGCGTGAGCCCGACCGCCACGTGCGGCTTCCGCGTGTTCACCACCAGCGGCACCGACACGTGCCTGTCCGTCCGTACGGCGTTCGGCAGCAACGGCGCCCCCATCCCCTTCAGCCTGTTCGGGGCGCTCAACAACGGTGTGCACAGGCGCAAAACATTGTTCAAAAACATGCTGGTCATCGCGCAGCAGTAAGGGCGGACACTCTTGCTTGTCAATTGGCACTGGTACCGTCGCCATTGCGAACACTACTCGTAGCAACTGGTTGTGATGCAGTGTCCCCATACATCTTTACCCACCGATATTGTGAGCTGCAGATGTACGGAGCAGCATGGCGAACCACTACATTCAAAGCGTCAATTTGATTTGCATAGCGTCTGCGAGCCAAATCGTCACACCTTCTTGAGAGGAGCTTGTCGTACCCGGTGGCCGATGCAGCCATCCGCCGGTGTCGCAGGGCTCGACTGCGGGCCGGACGGCACGACCGCGCTGCCGGCGAACCTGGTGCTGTGCCTGCCGATCATCATCGGCGACAGCGCCTCAGCGCCGTCGCCGGCGGCGTCGGGCGGTCGGCGCCTCGCGGCTTCATCCGTCTCAATGACGGGGTCGTCCATGACCACATCTGCAGGTGAGAATATCATCACACAAAGCTCAGGACTGCGGCAAGGCCTACTTTACACCGCCGCAGATGCTTTCAATCCGGCAAGACGGCTGTGCTTCGCTGGTAGTCAACACGTTGACAACACCTCGGCAGATGCCCCGAATGGTGGCATGTCGGGCGGCACAGCAGACATGCGGCTGTCGGAAGACATGCGAGCTGACATGGCAGACATGCATTTGCTTTGAAAGCGCAAAAGCTGTGTTCCACGAAGCCGATCGTCCAAGCCGCCATCAACGGATGACCCTCGCCGCATCTTGCCATTAGCCCCATGCGACGTGCTTCCTCTGCAGTGCCTCTGCCTGGCGACGGGTTTGCGGCGGTCCTGGGTCTGGAGGAGACCGCGCGCTACGACATGGCGGACCAGATGGGTCTGGACGCCTTCAGCGCGGAGACAGGCGGAGCGGCGGCCGCGGCCGACAACGAGAGCCAGGCGACTCCTTGGACAGCGGACAGCTCAACAGAAGTGGCAGACGGCGGCATGGCCGGCGAAGCGGCCGTGCCGCAGTGGGCGGGCGGCCAGAGACAGCTGATGGCCACGGCGGCTTCGAGCTGCATCGGCGCCACCTTCACAGTCTTGCCGGTGCGAGGCTCTCCATCGATGTACGCACGAGCCGTGTAACCCTCGCATGCTGGACTCGTTTTATGCACTACTGGAATGCGCTTGTGATTTTCTGACGACACTTTCTCTCATCATTGCATGCGGACCCTGCTCACCACCTCGCATCCTCGTTCAACATATATGGCCAGCGATGCATGGCTTGTTCTGATTTAATGCTGAGCCCCGCTGTGCCGCTCCGCAGACTGGGTCCTGCTCGCTGACCTGCGCCAGCGTCGCGGCGTCAGTGGGACTCACCGCCCTGCAGCTGGCGTTCCTGAACCCTCAGCTGACAGGCAGCGCGTGTGCCAGGTGTCGCTGGGCCAGACCCTGTGCCGAGGTGCGCAGCAGCCACAGTTTATCCCAGCCTCAATATTGCTACCATGGCCCGGCCAGCACCAGATCCTGCACCTACCACTGGTTTCCCGCTGTCTGTCGACTCCAATGCACTTTTCCGTCTCACGACTGTTGCCTTGACCAATTCCGTCACATCCTGTTGCCAGCTGATGTAACGAGGGCGCGAATACTGCTGCAAGCTCTCGCTGGTCCCAAGCAGGTCACCATGTTGAGGTGCTTCTGCAAGTTCACGCAGGATGCACGGGCACCATCTGCGGCGTGTCGCTGTCCCAGCAGCTGGAGGACTTCCTCAACTTCCCCAACCTGAACCTGCTGCTCTGCGGCCTGCTGGCGGACTGCACCAACGTCGCCTTCACCGAGGGCGTGGCTGGGGCTCTCAGCGAGCAGCTGACCGTCACGCTCGCCAAGCCGACCGCGTCCAGCAATGCGCTGATCGCTGCGGGCGACTCGACGGTAGGCCCATAATTCCTTCTTCGCTGCAGGCTGCATGAAGTCCACTTGCGCTGTTGCAGATGTCAGGTGGTCACCAGTGACAGACTTATCCCAACCCTGACCATCGCTGACCAATCCCGCCCCTCACCCAAATGGCCGCTGCGTGCCTGAAGGCTTGTCACGCCCAACACTGGCACCGTATCCAGACTCAACGCCGTTGTGATGCCTGCGCAGCCGGCGGCGTTCTTCGCGGCCGACGGGTACTACAACACGGCGCCGGGCTCGACGCTGTCGCTCGTCATCCAGCCCAACTACTACAGTGCCGCCGTGCGCACCGCACCGCACATGAAGCTGCCCCTCGCCACAGCACAGATGTTGTTGCTGTCGTTGAGCACGGCAGCTTCTGAGCATGTCACCTCGCTCACTTGTTGGCGGATTCTTTTAGGTGCACGGAACGGGGTTGTCCCTGACGCATTCTTGCAGGAGCTGCTGACCAGCGTGCCCTGTGAGAGTTGCCTGTTGACCATTCCGATGTGCTGTACCGGATGATACCCCGTGTCAACTCAAGGGGTGATGCGGCTTTGCGCAGGTCACTGGCGGCAGCGAGGGCCTCATCTCGTGGCAGGCGGACGTGGTGCTCCCGGCCGGGGACCCCGGCTACTCGGCGCGGCGGCGGCTGACGGGGTTCCCGCTGCCCGGGACGAGGGGCTACCCGAGCTCGCACTATAAGTGCGCATGGAGTCCCGCGAAGCGCACCTGTTCGCTGTGCACATGCTCATGGTCAATGGATAGGCCTTACGACAGCAGACAGAGACCTGCATCCCAGGCGTGTGCAGCATCGAGCGAAAGCAGTCGCGCATGAGATGGGACTGATACTGCACGTGTCGCAGTTGCATAGATGCAGCCTCTCGAATAGCGCTAAATGCCCAGCACTGAGCTGCTACAAGATGGGACCTCATGGGTAGGACGGCCAGCCGGACGTATGACGAGCACTGACTTTCTTGAGCGCGTGCCGCAGGGTGACGTCTCAGAACCCAAAGTCGAGGGTGAAGTCGTTCTATCGGCGCATCTACTGAGAGCACAGGTGGACCGCAGCAGTAAGCAGCAGCGAACAGTAGCTCAGGGAGCATGTCGACGGACGCAACCGCTGGCCAAACGCACGGCCGACTTGATTTCATTGGCAGCAGCCCGCAGTCATCGCCTTCCGTGCTGAGACGGTGCTGTGAGGTTTGGCCGCTTGTTTGATCCTGCCGAACTGATGGAACCGAGAACATTTGTGCACTGCGCACACCATACCGCCGTCAACTGAGGGCCTGCATAGTAAAGTTTGTCTGTTTCGGTTGAATGCGTATGCTGTGCACTGTCTGCATCAGCCGTGACGTCATCGTGCTCTCCGATCTATAAGGTTCAGCTCGTCACGCCACATGTTGGTATACGTGCTTGCTGGCGGCACCGGCACACATCCGGGGTGTGAGCTGCAGCTCAGAGTAGGAGTTGCTGAGAACTTGTTCAGCAGGCTCAGGGCAGGCCAGGATGTGGTCGTTACGCCGCGGCGCAGCCTAGTATTGCACGCGGACCTGAAGTGTCTTATTGCTTAGTTTATTTCTTTTTCGCACAGTAATGTTATCTAATGACCGTGTTCGTGCAATTGCACTTGCATGCACATCTGCTGGCTACATGAGCACATCTAAGCCAGCGCTCAAGCACATCGTGGTGCGCAGCAGACAGCGGCCTCCGCAGAGCAAGCCGCGGCCCAACACGTTTTTGCCGAGAAGGCCTGGTGCGAGTATACGATCTGGGACCAGGTTTTCGATTGATTCACGGCCAACAGCAGGTAGGCGTTGCCGCGCGCAGCTTTGTTATTTGCACCTTCGCACATTGACAGGCCGGCACCAGCAGCATCCCTTCCTGCTCGGACCCATCAACGATCCCGCTCGATGTACCTTTGCGTGCAGTCGCCGGCTCATGCTACGGTCCTGTTGCAACAAAACACTGCCCGGCGGCAGAAACAGACGCCGACAGATCAGCCACCGAGGCAAGCAACACTGTGACCCTGACGCACCGGATTGCTTCGCGCAGTGG
>JAABUX010009854.1_pt1 | contig 10759 bp, 9 predicted proteins | sample 5561851 | NCBI WGS metagenome assembly JAABUX01 (sample SAMN10711883, study PRJNA513361) | rock metagenome | isolation source: Antarctica rocks | place: Antarctica: Victoria Land, Richard Nunatak red sandstone | collected 2016-01-03 | reverse complement strand
CGATCCCGAACTCGGCCACCTTGTCGGCGTTGGTGGATACGGCGACGAAATGCTTGGCGATCGCCGCGTCGTCGCCGAGCGCCGCCAGCGACCATTCGCGCGCGGAGCGCGCGTTGGTCATCGTCTCGAGGGTGGTGAACGTCTTGGAGGAGACGATGAACAAAGTCTCCTCGGCCGACAGGTCCCGCGTCGCCTCGACGAAGTCAGTGGAGTCGACGTTGGAGACGAAGCGAAAGGTCATCTCCCGGCTGCTGTAGTGGCGCAACGCCTCATAGGCCATCACCGGCCCCAGGTCTGAGCCGCCGATGCCGATGTTGACGACGTTGCGGATCGGTCGGCCGGTGTGACCCGTCCACGCGCCCGAGCGCACGCGCTCTGAGAACGAGGACATCCGCTCGAGCACCTCGTGCACCTGCGCCACCACGTCGACGCCGTCGACCACGAGCGACTCGCTGCGCGGCATCCGCAGGGCGACGTGGAGCACCGAGCGATGCTCGGACACGTTGATCGGCTCACCGGCGAACATCGCCGCGGTCCGATCGGCGAGCCCCGACTGCTCGGCCAACTCGACCAGCAGCCGGATCGTCTCGTCGGTGACCCGGTTCTTGGAGTAGTCAAGCGACAGCCCCGCGCCGTCGACGACCAGCCGCTCGCCGCGGGCCCGATCATCAGCGAACAGGTCACGCAGATGGAGCCCTTTGACCTGCTCGTAGTGCTCGGCCAGCGCGTGCCAGGCGGGGCGGTCGGTAAGCATCGGGCGGTGCGTGGTCATGGGCACAGGCTAGTCGGGATCGCGGCGCCCGTCACAGCCTGGCCGCCAGCAGGCTGAGCGCGAGCACCACGACCCCGATCCACAGCGCCGAGAGCGCCCCCTCCAGCGGTGCGGCCAGCCGGCGACGATCGATCTCGATCACTGTCCCGTCGGTCAGCCGCTGCTCCCCGGTCACGGTGGCGGTACGCCGGCGCAGCTCGCGAACGGGCGTGCTGAGACGGCGCTGAGCGACGCTCAGCAGACAGCACGCCGCCGCCATCAGCACGCCCGCCGGGCGGATCGCCAGCGACTGGGCGAAATAGCCGGTGAAGGCGGGAAAGCCTCCCCAGGCGAGCGCGAACCAGACGTCGGTATGCACCCGGCCGCCGCCCAGCTCGAGGTTGTAGGCGAGCACGAGCAGCGGGCCGATCACCACCAGGGGCGCCAGCAGCGGTGAGACTAGGATCACTCCGGCAGCGCCGATCGCGACCGCGCTGGCCAGCCCGACGACCGCGAGCGCGACCAGCGTCCGGCGCGCCAACAGGGTCCCGAGCGGGCGACCACTGAGCTCGTCGAGCGCGTGCGCGCTGACCCCCACGGCCAGGAAGAACGCGCCCAGCGCGGCGCCGAGCCTGCCGCCGTGCAGCGTCGGTGCGGCGGCCGCGCCGAGCACCACATAGCTCAGATGCCACGCCGTGTACGGGGGATGAAGCAGGGTGACCAGATCGCGCCAGCCTCCGCTCGTCAGGGCGTAGAAGGCCGGTCGATCGAGCCCGCGCCGCTCAGCCACCGCCGCGCACGCCGCTCATCACCAGCCCCGCGCCGAAGCTCGGGCGGCGAAGGCATACGTGATCGATCCCGGCCGATCGCCACAGCCCGACGAGATCTGGTTGCGCCGCCTGCAGTTCCTCGATGCTCGGCCCGAGAAAGCGCCCCACCTCATACCAGGCGGGCGAGACGAGCCGGCCGATCAGCGGCAGCGCGACGCGCGTCTGGACGCGCCACAGGGCCCGCAACGGGGTGATCTGCGGCACGCCGAACTCGACCATCCCGATCCGTCCGCCGGGCTTGACCACTCGCGCGAGCTCTCGCATCGTCGCCGTTCGATCGTCGACGTAGCGCAGCAGGTAGGTGAAGCTGAGGGCGTCGAACTCCCCATCGGCGAACGGTAGGCGCTCGGCCTCGCCGGTCACGAAGCTGACTCGGCCGGCCAGCCGCGGATCGGATTCGATACGCCTTTGCGCGGCACCGAGCATCGCCTCGCTCTGATCGAGCGCCACCACCCGGCAGCCCGAGCGGCGAACCAGCGCCGCCGCCACCATCCCGGTACCGGTGGCGACGTCCAGGACGCGCTCTCCCGGCCGGGGGTCGATCGCTTTCACCAATGCCCGGCGCCAGAGCGGATCCTGACCGAAGCTGAGCAGCGCGCCCAGGCGGTCGTAGTGGCGAGGCAGACCCTGAAACAGTCCCAGCGCGTGGCTCTTGCGCGGCGACGGGGCACCGGTGGCGGTCATCGAAGGATTGTGACGGCGAGCAGCGGCTCATGTAGCGTGCAGCCGATGAACTCTGGACAGCGTCCGACCAACCGCGTGCTGGTCCTGTTCGGCGCCACCGGCGACCTCGCCGCGCGCAAGCTGTTCCCCGGCTTCTTTCACCTGTTCCGAGAAGGCCTGATGCCCGAGGACTTTCGGATCATCGGCTCCGGTCGCCACTCGCCCGGCAGCGACGACGAGTTCCGGGAGCGCGTAAATCACGCCCTCCAGGAGCACGGCCGCGGCGAGCTCGACGAGCATTGGGACGAGTTCGCGGCCAAGCTGAGCTTCGTCGTCTCGAGCGCCGACGACGGGGCCGATCTCGCCCAGGCGGTCAAGGAGGCCGAGCAGCAGATCGACGCCGAGGGCGAGCGGCTGGTCTACCTGTCGGTGCCGCCCGGCGCGATGCAGGAGATGGTCAAGATGCTCGGCCACACCGGCATCGCAAAGCACTGCTCGCTGGTCGTGGAGAAGCCATTCGGCCACGATCTGGCCAGCGCGCGCAAGCTCAACGCGGCTCTGCACGAGGTGCTCGACGAGGAGTCGATCTACCGGATCGACCACTTCCTCGGCAAGGAGGCGGCGCAGAACATCCTCGTGGCTCGGTTCGCCAACGGCATGCTCGAGCCGATCTGGAGCCGCGACCACGTGTCCTACGTGCAGATCGACGTCCCCGAGGCGATCGACATCCAGGGCCGGGCGAGCTTCTACGAGCAGACGGGCGCGTTCCGGGACATGGTCGTCACCCACCTGCTGCAGATCCTCGGCATCGTGGCCCTCGAGCCGCCCTCGCGGATCGAGGCCGACGCGCTGCACATCGAGCGCACCAAGCTGTTCGAGGCCGTCCGCCCGCTCGACCCGGGGCGCGTCGTGTTCGGCCAGTACGCGGGCTATCGCGAGGAGGACGAGGTTGCCGATGACTCCCCTACGGAGACCTTCGCGGCGCTCGAGGTCCGCGTCGACACCTGGCGCTGGAGCGGCGTCCCGTTCTACCTGCGCACCGGCAAGGCGATGGCGGAGGGGCGCCGGACGGTGACGATCGGGTTCACCGAAGCGCCGCTGCGGATCTTCCCGGATCAGGACACCGAGCGCGAGGTCCGTCCGAGCGAGCTGGTGTTCGAGCTCTCTGACGATCCGACGGTCCGGATCGAGGTCCAGGCTAAGGTGCCCGGGCCGGTGATCGAGCTCGGTCGGGCCGCCCTGACGCTCGACGTCGATCAGGCCTTTGACGGCGCCGGCGGGCTGGAAGCCTACGAGCGCCTACTCCACGACGTGATGCTGCGCGAACGGTTGCTGTTCACGCGCAGTGAGCAGATCGAGCGGCTGTGGGAGGTCTGTGCCCCGGTGCTCGAGTCCCCGCCCGAGCCGCTGCCCTACGAGCCTGGCAGCTGGGGACCAGAGGCGGCGGTGCAGCTCCCCAGCCCCCCCGGTTGGCGCCTGCCCGACGACTGACCCGCTGCGCTGCTCAGGGGGCGGTGGGCGCGAGCAGCTCGTCCAGCTCGGCGATGTCCGAGTCACTCGGGGTCCAGCGCGCCGCGGCCGCGTTGGAGGCGACCTGCTCGGGCTTGGTGGCACCGGCGATCACCGACGACACGGCCGGCTGGGCCAGGAGGGCGCCGATCGCCACGTCTGTCATGGGCAGAACACGCCGGCTGGCGTAACGCTCCAGCGCGTCGATCAGGTCGAACTGCTCGTCGGTGGCGATCTGGTCGCGTCCGGACAGGCGAGCTCCGGCGGGACCGGACGCGCCGCGCCGGTACTTCCCGGTCAGAAGCCCCGAGGCCAGAGGGAAGAAGGGCACGAATCCGAGGCCCAGCCGCTCGCACGCCGGCAGCACATCACGCTCGGCGTCCCGGACGAGCAGGTTGTACTCGTTCTGGACCGCGGTGAAGGGCGTCAGCTGGCGCTCGCGGGCCGCTCGGTCGGCCTCCTCGAGCTGCTCGACGCTGAAGTTCGACGCGCCGATCGCGCGCACCTTGCCGGAACGGACGAGCTCGTGCAGCGCCTCCAGCGTGTCGGCGATCGGGGTCTTGCCGTCGGGCTGGTGATACCAGTAGTAGTCGACGAAGTCGGTCCGCAGCCGACGCAGCGACGCGTCGATGGCGTGGCGGATGTAATCCCCCGAGCCTCGCGGGCCGCGGCCGTCGCCCATGTCCATGCCGAACTTGGTCGCCAGTACGACCTGGTCACGACGGCCCTGCAGGACCTCGCCGAGGAACTGCTCGCTGTCGCCGTTGGCGTAGATGTCGGCCGTGTCGAGGAACGTGATGCCCTCGGCGATCGTCGCGTCGACCACGCGCCGGGTGGACTCGAGATCGATCCGGCGACCGAAGTTGTTGCAGCCCAGGCCGACGACCGAGACGGTCAGGCCCGAGGCGCCGAGCGGGCGGGAGGGGAGATCGGAGGGCATGGGCTTGTCTATAGCAGAGCCTCTTGGGCCTTGAAGCCCGTACGGTTTCCGGTTGTCGCGACCGTGAACGGATACACGTGGCGCACCACCGTGACCCGGATGCGGGGCGAGTTGCACGAGGGCCGGACCCGCAGCTGACGCTCCCCGATCGCCGCGGCCCCGGCAGGCTCGACACTACGATCAGGCGATGAGCCTGGCCAGTGAGATCCTCGCCCGCCGGATGCGCCTGCCGCGCGCCCGGACGCGCGACGTCATCTGCCGCCGGGACCTGCCCGCGACGATGGATGACGGGCCGGTGTTGCTCGCCGACCGCTGGGTGGCGCGCGACTCCGAGGACCACCCCCAGCCGACGGTGCTCGTGCGCTCGCCCTACGGCCGGCGCCAGATCGTCGGGCTTCTGTTCGGGCGGTTGCTGGCCGAGCGGGGCTTCCAGGTGGTGATCCAGAGCGTTCGCGGGACGTTCGGATCCGGCGGCAGCTTCGCCCCCTTCGACGAGCGACCCGACGGGCTGGCCACGCTGCGCTGGCTCCGCTCGCAACCGTGGCATGCAGAGCGGATCGGGATGATCGGCCCCAGCTACCTGGGCCTGGTCCAGTGGGCGGTCGCCGCCGACGCCGGAGATGACCTCGCCGCGCTGGCGATCGGAGTCAGCGCCTCGCAGTTCCACGGTCAGACGTACGCCGGCGGGAGCCTGTCGCTCGAGACGATCGGTTCGTGGCTGGCGATCGTGTCGGCGCAGGAGAGCCGGCTGGGCCCGATCGCCATCGGCCGCACGCTGCGTCGGTTGAGCTCGATGATCGCCGACCTGCCGCTCGCCGACCTCGACCAACGAGCCATCGGGGCCGAGGTGCCCTGGTTTCGCCAGGGGTTCGCCAGCCCGCTGCGCGAGGGTCCGTACTGGACGACTCGAGACTTCTCGGCCGGCGTCACGCGCGTCAGGGCGCCGGTCCAATTCGTCGGCGGGTGGTACGACATCCTGCTGCCCTGGATGCTCGAGGACTTCACAGTCCTGCAAGCGGCCGGGCGCCATCCGCAGCTGCTGATCGGACCGTGGACGCACACCGCTCCGGGCCTGGTGGCGGCCGGGCATCGCGATGGCATCGCCTGGCTGCGCTCCCATCTGCTGGGCGACGACCGTCTGCGTCGCCGGGCGCCCGTGCGGCTGTTGGTCACCGGCGAGCGCTCGGGGGGTGGCTGGCGCGACTTCTCGAGCTGGCCTCCGGCGCACAGCACCGAGCGGCACCTGTGGATCGGTCCCAACCGATCACTGGTCAACGACGCGCCGCCGGGGGGTGGGGAGGAGGACTACCGGTATGACCCGGCTGATCCCACCCCGTCGATCGGAGGCCCTGTGCTGCTGACCCGGGAGGCGGTCCTGGACAACCGCGGGCTCGAGGCGCGTCCCGATGTGCTGACTTTCGACACCCAGCCGCTGGCGGAAACCCAGGAGGCGATCGGCCCGGTCTGGGCGGCCCTCTGGATACGCGCTGACTCCGAGTACTTCGACCTGTTCGCGCGCGTCTGCGACGTGGACCCGCAGGGCGTGTCCCTGAACATCTGCGACGCTCTGGTCAGCGTCGCGCCCGGAGAGTTTGCTGGTGCTGCCGGCGCCTCACGCGTAGAGTCCGCGGCGATGGCCACTCCTGAGCTGATCCTCCACGCGCTGGCTCCCTCGCACCCATGCCTGGCCGCCGCGGCGGCGCTGCAGTACAAGGACCTGAGCTATGAGCGAGTCGATCTGGTTCCCGGAAGCCATGTCGAGGAGATGCAGCGGATCTACGGGGAGGGACACGGCACCGTGCCCGGGTTGCTGGTCGACGGCGAGCCGGTGCACGGGTCAAGGGCGATCATGGCGCGGTTGGAGCAGCTCGCGCCCGACCCGTCGTTGTTTCCGGCTCCGATCGCCGACGCGGTTCGCGAAGCCGAGCGGTGGGGCGACGAGGAGCTGCAGGATCTTGGACGGCGGTTGCCGTGGGGGGCGCTGCATTTCCGGCCCGAGGCGATGGGAACGTTCGGTGGTTCCGGCCTGCTTGACGGTCCCGGTACCGACTTCGCGATCTCCTACGTGCACTCGAGCTGGCGCTACCACGGGATCACCGCGGCGCGCCTGCACGACGACCTGGCCGGGTTGCCGGTCAAGCTCGATCGAATCGATCAGCTGGCCCAGCACGGGGTGATCGGGGGCGAGACGCCGACGGCGGCCGACCTTCAGATCGGCTCCACGATCCGCATCCTGCTCACCCTTGGCGATCTGCGCGAGCTGATCGAGGGACGGCCGGGAGAACACGTTGCCCGGCGCTGGTTTGCCGATTACCCGGGCGGCGTTCCGGCGGGGGCGTTCCCCGCCGGATGGGTGCCGACCCGGACCGCCTGAGCGGCGTCTCCCGGCGCCGACGCCTGAGCGGCGTCTTCCGGCCCGCGCGGCTGAACGGCGCCCCGGGGTCAGTGATGAACTCAGCTTCGGCGACGCCGAGACTGGTCGCTGCGCCGGTTGCGCGACGGCCGGCTGACCGGCCGAGGCGGACGCGCCGTCCTGGGGACGCCGACGCCGTGCTCTGAGCCGAGTCCGTGGGAGATCCCCAGCTTACCGGCGAGCCGGCTGACGTCGCCGCGCTCGTGGTGGTCGACCAATGTGATCCCGATACCGGCGCGACCGGCGCGACCGGTGCGCCCGATGCGATGGACGTAGCTGTCGTGGTCGTCCGGCGGATCGAAGTTGATCACGTGCGAGATACCGGCGATGTCGATCCCCCGGGCCGCCACGTCGGTGGCCACCAGGGTGTCGACCCTTCCGGACTCAAAGCGCGACAGCGCGACCTCTCGCTGGCGCTGGCTCTTGTTGCCGTGCATGGCCAGCGCCTCATACCCGCGTGCCCCGAGCCGCTTGACCAGCCGGTCGGCGCCGTGCTTGGTGCGCACGAACACGAGCGTAAGGTCACGTTCGCGGTCGAGCTCGGCGATCAGCGCCTCCATCCGGTCGGCGCCGGCGAGGGCGACGAACCGGTGCTCGACTTCGGCCACGGCCCGCTTCTCGGACGGGCCGTGCTCATGGGCGACCGGATCGGTGGTGTACCGGCGCGCGGCGCGTCCCGCGTCGCCATCGAGGGTGGCGGAGAAGAACAGCGTCTGACGGGTGGGCGGGCAGGCGGCGACGATTCGGTCGACCGCCGGCTTGAAGCCCATGTCGAGCATCCGATCGGCCTCGTCGAGCACGAGCATGCGGATCGCCCGCAGCGTGAAGGCGCCGCGGGCGAGCAGGTCCTCGAGCCGGCCCGGGGTGGCCACGAGGATCTGTGAGGAGGCCGCCTCGCGGGATTGCTTGACCAGCCCGACCCCTCCGTACACGGCGGTCACCCGCAACGCGCGGGCGTGGGCGATCGGACGGATGTCGGTGGCGATCTGGGTCGCGAGCTCCCGCGTCGGAGCCAGGATCAGCGCGGCCGGCCGCGGGCCGTCGGACTTGATCCGATCGACCAGCGGGATCCCGAAGGCGAGCGTCTTGCCCGATCCGGTGGGGGAGCGGGCGAGCACGTCACGACCCGCCAGCACATCTTCGATCACGAGGCGCTGAACCGCGAACGGCTCGGTGACGCCCTCGCCGGCGAGCGCGCTGACAACAGCGCGCGACACGCCTAAATCGGCGAAAGACTGCATGAAAATACATCACTCCTTGGGCGACCCATCTGGGTCACAAACGATTCGGGAGGCTATGGCTGACCCGAACCGCTGTCTGCGGGACCCAAGCGAGCTGCCTCGCGGCCGACGGCGTCGACCACCCGGGCGATGCTAGCAGCGTACGGATGCAGGGCTTTCTGCGATCGGTCGATATCGTGGCCCGGATGACGGCGGTGACCCTGAGCGGCCAGCTCGAGTTCGCAGACGTGGCCGCGATCGCCTCGGGAGCCAGGATCGAGCTCGATGAGCGTGCGCTGCAGCGGGTCGACGACAACCGGGCTGTGCTCGAGCAGATCCTCAGCACCGGCACCGCCGTGTACGGAATCAGCACCGGATTCGGCGCGCTGGTCTCCAACACGGTGGCACCCGAGCTGCAACGCCACCTCCAGGTCAACCTGCTGCGAAGCCACGCCGCGGGTACGGGCCCGGATCTGCCGGGATCGATCGTCCGCGCGGCGATGGCGATCCGAGTCAACGGGCTGTTGCGCGGCCATTCGGGCGTCCGCCGGGAGGTGGTGAGACGGATCGTCGAGCTGCTGAACGCAGGCTATGTCCCGCGGGTGCCCCGGACGGGGTCGCTCGGCGCCAGCGGCGACCTGGCTCCCTCCGCGCACGCCTTTCTACCCCTGATCGGCGAGGGTGAGGTGCTCGACTCCGAGGACCGGCTGATTCCCGGGGCGGAGGCGCTGCGGGCGATCGGGACGGTGCCGCTGGCCCTGGACAGCAAGGAGGGACTCGCGCTGATCAACGGCACCCACTTCATGTGTGCGATCGGCGCGCTGCTGAGCGTCCGGGTCGGACAGTTGCTGGACGCGGTTGATCTCGTCGCCGCGGCGACCGTCGATGCGCTCCGCGGCGCCCTGCCGGCCTTCGACGCCCGCGTGCACGCGCTGCGGGGAATCGCCGGTCAGCGCCGCAGTGCGGCCAACATCAGCGCCGCGCTGGCGGACTCGAGCCGGACCGCCGGCCCCGGGTCGTCACGACTCCAGGACGCCTATTCGCTGCGCTGCGCGGCACAGGTGCACGGTGCCGCTCGCGAGGGGCACCGCTTCTTCTCAGAGCTGGTCGCCGCCGATCTGAACGCGGTGACCGACAACCCGCTCGTGTTCGATGACCCGCCGGAGGTGATCTCGGCCGGCAACTTTCACGGCCAGAGCCTGGCCGTCGCCTTCGACACGCTGCGACTCGGGCTCGCGGACCTGGGCGCGATCTCTGAGCGGCGCACGTTTCGCCTGCTGTCACCCACCCTCAACGGCAGGCTGCCCGCGTTCTTGACCTCCGATCCCGGCACCTCCAGCGGCTACATGGTCGTCCAGTACACCGCAGCGGCGCTGGTGGCCGAGCTCCGGGCCAAGGCCCACCCGGTGAGCGTCGACACGATCCCGACGTCTGACAACCAGGAGGACCATGTTTCGATGGGAATGACGGGGGCGCTGATGGCGCTGGACTCGATCGAGCTCGCCGAGAAGGTGGTCGCGAGCGAGCTGCTGTGCGCTTGCCAGGCGCTGGACTGCGACCCCGGGGTGCCCGGGGAGCTGATCCGGGCCCTGCACGCCGACGTCCGCGCGCTCGTGCCCCCGCTGGCCGAGGATCGGCCGCCGGCCGACGATCTCGCCGCGGTGCTGCCGCTCCTCACCGGCGGGTCCGCGGCGCGGATCATGCGCGCGGCCCGAGGCGCACCCAGGGCCGGAGGCGCACCCGGGGCAGAAGGCCTGGGATGACCTTCGCCCCCGCGGCTCGCCATCTGCTCCGGGCGAGGGACCTGGCCGACGCGCGCTACTTCGAGCCGCTCGGCGTGGACGACCTGGCGGGCGCGGCCGGCCTGTCCCGGGCTCATTTCAGCCGCGAGTTCCGCCGCGCGTTCGGCGAGACCCCGCACGCCTATCTGCTCACCCGGCGAATGGAGCGCGCGGCCGCGCTGCTGCGCATGACCGATCGATCTGTGGCGGAGATCTGCTTCTCGGTCGGCCTGCAGAGCCTCGGCTCGTTCACCACCAGTTTCAAGCGGACCTACGGGAGCTCGCCGACCGAATACCGGATGAGGTTCCCCCCGGCGGCCTCTCACGCCCAGGTCCCGACCTGCGTGCTACGCGCCTACGGGCGCCGGCAACGCAGCACGTTTCGAGAAGACAGCTGCTCGGCATCCGACATAGGCTGATCGCAACAGTCAGTTCAACATCAGCTTGAAAGGAGCGAAAGATGATGAAGATCGCCAACGCGCAGCTATGGGTCCATGACCAGGACGAGGCGCTCGCGTTCTACACCAAAAAGGGGCTCTCCTGTCATACATGTAGGTGAATCTCCTCGTGCGGGAGCATCAGGGTGATGGGTCCGCAGCTGAGCATGATCAGTGCGAGCGCGGCTTGGGCGGTGTGGAATCCGTAGGCGCGT
>JAABUX010009853.1_pt1 | contig 10759 bp, 1 predicted proteins | sample 5561851 | NCBI WGS metagenome assembly JAABUX01 (sample SAMN10711883, study PRJNA513361) | rock metagenome | isolation source: Antarctica rocks | place: Antarctica: Victoria Land, Richard Nunatak red sandstone | collected 2016-01-03 | reverse complement strand
AGTCTATATAAAACTTAGGATAAATAAGAGGAGTTAAATAATAATAATACTTTAACCTCTTATAAAGAGATATATAAAAATAAATTTACTAACTACTTTTATAAGTATTATAAGATAATACTAGTTACTAGAAGGATTAATATATAATATATATAATATATTAATAAGGTAATATAATATATTAATATATTAATCTTTATACTAACTAATAATAGCCTTTATTAAGAGTAAAGAGAAGTCTACTTTAATATCTAAATTATAAGTCTTTATTATAAAGCGAAGCTATTTTATAATTTTATTCTAAAAGTCTATTAAAGGATATTCTTATATAGAAGTATTAGAGGGATAATACTTTAACTTATTTAAATCTAATATGAATAGCTAAGGATATCCTTTTATATCTAATATTACTTATAAGTATTAAGAGAGTCTTTAATCTTACTTAAAGAGTATATTTATAAGATTATATATAATTAAAATTAGAGTTTATAAAATAAGTAATACTTTAAAGTATTATAATTATACTAGAAAATACCTATAAAAATTTAAGATTTTTATATTAGAAAATCACCCCTACTACCTAGCGTTTAGTAGGTAAAATAAATAGTAGGGAGTATATTAGATATATTAGTAGCCGGACTATATATATAATAGTAATATTATATATATATATCCATTCTAATAGCGTTTTATACCTAGTAAGAAGACGGATATTTCCCCCTATTTAGGCTGATATTAGATACGTTAGTAGGTAGATATTAGATATATTAGTAGGTAATATAAATAGTAGGGTTTTTAGCCTATAAATATAATAGTATTAGCTAATATAGTAATATACTAATTTAGACTATTCTAATAGTATTACCTACATAGTAATATGACGGATATTTCCCCCTATTCAGGCTGATATTAGATACGTTAGTAGGTAATATAAATAGTAGGGTTTTTAGCCTATAAATGTGATAGTATTAGCTAATATAGTAATATACCGATTTAGACTATTCTAATAGTATTACCTACCTAGTAATAAGACGGATATTTCCCCTTATTTAAGCTTAAATTAGATATATTAGTAGGTAATATAAATAGTAGGATTTTTAGCTTATAAGTATAATAGTATTAGTTATAGTACTAATATACTAATTTAGACTATTCTAATAGTATTACCTACCTAGTAATAAGATAGATATTTCCTTCTATTTAAGCTAATAGTAGATATATTAGTAGGCGTTGTTATAGAATAGGTAAAATATAGTTAATACCAGGATTTTTATTATTCGTAATCTATATTCTAGCCGTTAGTATATAGTACGGATATTTCCCCCTATTTAGGCTAATAGTAGATATATTAGTAGGCGTTATTATAGAATAAGTAAAATATAAATAATACTAGGATTTTTATTATTTATAATCTATATTCTAGCTATTAGTATATAGAATTTAGTAGGTAAATCTATTTATTCTAAAATATCTCTTAAACTATTATACTAATTTTTATAAATTTTAAAGTATATAATAGTTATAAGTAAGCTATATAACTTAATTTAAGTAGAAAATATTAAGGAGTATAAGTATAGATATAAGTAGAATATAAAGAAATATCTAAGTTCTAATATTCGCGCTAGTTATAGAGGGGTAACTAGGGGACTTATCAACTAACTAATAAGCTATAATAAGCTTAGGGTCTGAAATTAGGGATATTCTATTATAGTAAGAAGATTATAATTTTAAACCTTAAAGAAGCTCTTATTAAGTCCTAGGATATTCTTTAAAGACAAGAAGATATAAATTAAAGGATTAATAAAGGTAAAGATCCTTTTAAGTTAGAATTAGTAGATATCTTAAAATAAATAGATTAATAGTTATTATTTTAAAGTTAATTAATAATTAAATAATATATTTATAAAGTAAGTTTAATTTCTATATATAAATATAAAGGTAATATAAGAAGGTAATATTATTCTTTATCTTACTAAGAGTATTATAATATTAGAAGTATTATATTATCCTAGACCTACTTATCCTCTACTCTTAATATTATAAAACTCTTACTACCCTTAACTATTAAATAGTATAATATTAAAGCTCTTTATTAATTCCCTTATAAATTATAAATCCCTCTTTATTATAATAATATATTTAGTATAAATATAAAGTAGATTTAAATCTATATTATAAGATATATTAGTAAGTAAATAGTAATATAAAATAGTAATATACTTACTTAAGAGATAGGATATTATAAATACTTTTATAATATCTTATAATACTATTAAAGCTAAACTTTAAATTTAATATAAATTTATACTAATTCTTATAATATCTATAACTACCTCCTTTATAATATAATTGAATAGTAGCTTTAAGATAAGGTTATTAATAGTCTTTTAATATTATTTTATCTCTCTTAAAGTTTTAAGATCTAAGTTAACCTTATACTTTTATCTTATAAATACTACTAGTTATAAAGAATTAATTAATTATACTTTAATATATTATCCTTTTATATTACCTTTCCCTTCCTTCTTAATAATATATTCCCCCTTCTACTTTATATAAGCTTCACTCCTCTAACTTTCTTAACTAGTAATTATAGTATTTTATTAGCTATTTATACTATCTACCTATTAATATATAGAGTAAGAAATATATTATTAAAGGATATTATAATCTACTTAATATAAGCTATTATTAAAGTTATTAAAGATATATAATAATAGATAAAAAAGGAATATAAGGTTTAATTTTTTTAATATAAGGTAAAATAATATTAAGTAGAATATTCTATATAATTATAATATAATTATAAGTATAATTACCCCTTAAAATCTTCTTTCTAACTCTTCTTACCTTTATATACTTAAGATATTATAATAAGATAGGTTATTAATATATAATAAATATTTACTACTAATTATATTACTTATATATATTACATCGGCAATTCGGGAACCCGGCCCTAGAAGCTCAGGCAGCTCAACCAGCCCGTGTGGGAGGACTTGTGCTTAGGAGTTATCGTGCTAGCCCGAATAGGAAATGTTATAAGTATTACGTCATATATTACTAATAAAATAGTAAACTAGGCTAACTTTAAAGTTTAAGCTAAAACGGACTAGTGCTCGCTAAGATACTAGCTCCTAAAGTCAGAGGTTTTTAAAACGAAGAAAAAAAAACTTCTAACTTTAGAAGCTAGTATCTTAGTAAGTACTAGTCCGTTTTAGCTTAAACTTCAAAACTAGCCTAGTTTACTATTTCATTAGTAATATATGACGTAATACTTATAATATTTCCTATTCGGGCTAGCACGATAACTCCTGAGCACAAGTCCTCCCGTACGGGCTAGTTGAGCTGCCTGAGCTTCTAGGGCCGGGTTCCCGAATTGCCGATATACTAAATAGATAAGCTAATATAATACTTTAATAATATTAAGTCTTTATAACTAGAATCCTAAATATATTATAAGTAGAGAATAGGTAAAAGACTAGGATAATAATAAGAAGCTATTATATATAAAAGTATCTAATAACTACGTAGTAGTATTAAAAAGGATTAAGAAGTTAAAGGAATTAAATATATAGAAGTTAGCTTCTAATAAAGATTATATAAAGGTAGTAATAAGAGTTAAGGATATTATAAAGGAGAAAAGATATAAAAGAGGGATTTATAATAATATAACTAGATAATATAATACTTTATAAATAGCTAATAAAATATAATAAAATATTTTAAGATAGAGTTACGCCTTAAAGATAATAAAGAGGCTATTAAGGATTAAGCTAAGCTAGATAAACTAGTAAATTATATAAAGAATATAAATAGTATAACTAATTTTATAAAAGAGGTTAATATATAATCTATCTTTAATCCTATCTTCTAATTAATATAACTTTTAGAATACTTCTAAGGAAGATATAAATACTATTAAGCTTAAATTTACTAGGTTTAATCTACTAATCTTATAAATTATTAAGTAAAGGATTATATATTATAAAGGTCTAAAAGAGTTAAAAGATATTAAGGACCTAGATATTATAAATACTTATATTAAGTTTATATAATAGTATACTAACACGTTTAATATAAAGGAACGCGTTATACTTAACCTTATATAATAGAATTAAGATAAGGAGGGTATCTTAATTAAAGTTAGTATTAATAGGAAAGAAACTAAGTATACTATTAAGGAGGATAAAAAAGAGGATAGGGAGTATAAGCTAAAAAATACTAGTAATACTAATAGTTATAATAAGGATAATAATAGTAAGTATAATAATAGTAAAGAGGATAGTAAAGTATAAAAGGATTATAAGTATAAGATTATAAAGATATCTAATTAAATAGATAAGCTATCTATTATAAATTATAAAATAATTATATTACCTTTTTATATTATTAAAAAGAATTCTTAATATTATAATCTAGTAAAATACCCTAACTAAAACTAAAGTCTTAGTAAGTTAGGTTAATACTTTAGTACTAATACTTAATACTACCCCTTTTAAATACTTAGTACTAAATATTAGTACTAACCTAAATACTTAGGCTAGGAATTTAGTATTAACTTACTAAGAGTCGAGTCAGGTACCTAACTCGAGTTTAAAGTACTAACCCGACGCGGTTAGTCTAATCTATCTCTAAATGAATTTCCCTTATTAAGTTAAAATAGATTAAGAGGGGCGCCTTTTAAAAGAGCTACTTAAGTAACTTAAATACTATAAGAGTAATATTACTAGATATTAACTTTCCCGCCTTAATATCTAGATACTCCTTCTTTAAGTAGTTTATTAGAGCTGTAGTAATAAAAGAGTAGTATTTAATAAACTTTCTATAAAAGTTAATAAATCCTAAAAAGATTTAAATATCTTTAATACTCTAGGATTTAAGCTAATTAATTATAGTCTTAATATAGTATAAGTCTATATATATATCTATACTACTTATAATAAAGCTAAGGAATTTTATTTTCGATATTATAAACTTATATTTCTTAAAACTAATATAGAGCTTAAACTCTTAAAGGTATTAGAGTACCGCCTTTATTACTTTAATATAAGAGCCTCTATTTTATAAATAAATAAGATTATTATTAAAATAGACTATATAGAATATATCTAAGAGTCTTATTAATACCTTATTAATATATACTTAAAATAAGGTAGGAGTATTAGTTAGCTTAAATAGTATAATTAAGTACTTAAGATAGCTATATCTTATATAAAATACTATCTTCTATTTATTATCCTTTTAAATTTATAGTTAATAATAAGTATATTTGAAATCTAACTTAATTAGATACTTTATACTAACTAATCTTATTAAGGTCTTATTAATTAATAGTAATAGTAATAGATATTAATTCTTAATTATAATTTTATTAAGCGCTTTAGAATTAATATATAGGCGTAGTATTCTATCCTTTTTAGGAATAAATAGTATTAGTATACCTACTAAACTTATAGAATAATAAATCTAGCCTTTCTCTAATACCTACTTAAAGTACTCCTTTAATATACTAAGCTCCTTTCTTAATAAGTTATATAGGTTTAAAGGAGTTTCTTAATCCTCCTTAATATTAATAGTATAATTATAGTATATATAATCTAATAGTATATTAATACTCTTAGTTAAAAAGATATTTTAGAACTTATTAAACTCCTTTAATAAATCTATATAAATTTCTAGTCCTTTAGACTCTTTATTAGGGTTTATTCCTAAGTATATAATAATATATATAATACTTTTAAAGTACTTCATAAGATTCTTTTAATATTAATATATTTAATAATACCTTTTATTTTAATAGGGAATTACTAATTTTTTATAGGTTAGTCTATTTAAGGGTTTTACTCTTTTAGCTATAAATAACCTAAGTAAAAGTATAATTAATATAAAAGCCTAGTAAGAGTATTAAGTTCCTAACTCTATTATATAGTATATAACTAGAACTAGGATCTATTTCTAATTCTTACTCCTTTACTAGGTGTATATTAATATACTTAGTATAGTATATTCCCTTTAATAGTACTTAAGCTCTACTTATATAGTAACTATAAGCCTCTTTATCTACTTTCTACCTTATACTATTATAGTAGATATAATAATAGTACCTAAAGGTTTTTTAAATTTAATCTCCTCTTTATTAAATTCTTAATAGTAGTACTTATTATAATTATTATACTACTAAAGTAATTTTTAATAATATAACCTTTCTTATAATAGTAATAGTACTCTATATTATAATTAGTTAATTTCTCTAATTCCTCTTTTCTTTATTATTAAGGTACTAAAGATTTATAGCTACCCTAACCTTCCTACTTAATATAAGGGCTATCTTCTCTACTTCTTATATAAAAACTTCCTCTCCCTTAATATAATAGCGAGTTTATTTAATAATAACCCCTCTTAATTATAATAACCTTAGACTCTATATATATAAGGTATAATACCTATAGTTCTATCTAAGTTACTAATATAATAAGAGTATCTCTTATCTTTAGAATATTTAGCTATAAAATAATAGGGTTATATAAGTCCTAATATAACTTATTTAGTAGGTTATTATAAAGTATATAATTTATAAGAGGATTAAGCTATTATTTTATACTTAATAGATAATTTGTAAAGTCTATAACCTCTTAATTTATCCTTTACTTTACTTCTATATAGTATCTACTAATTATTAAATATTAGTTCTTAGGATCCTTAATTCTATTTAATAGGAAGTTATTAAAATAGTTCTATATCTATTACTCTTTAGGTATATCCTTAGTATATTTATATTATATAATTTTAGGGTCTAAGGCTAAGAAATATAAGATATATTAAACCTTAGATTAATTATCTAGAAAATATATTATACTAGCCTCTATTAAGTTAATAGTATCTTAAAATTACTCCTAATATTTATATATAGTCTTCCTATTATATATATAAAGGTCTAATAACCTAAGTATATAATTATATTATACTCTCTTAAGTTTTAGTTTATTAGTTATAGAGAGGTAATAGTAGTATATAAAAGCTACTATATTACTACCTTATACCTTATTCTCTAGATCTATTACTTATTATTATAGCTATTTTATTTATTACTTTTTTACAACTTATATCTCTAACTCTTTAATTCTATTTTATAGGGCTATATAAGTCTCTAGCTTTATAGACGTACCTAGGGCGGAGCTTAAATACTCTATTAGAGGTATATCTTAAGGCCTCTTTGTTAATTAACTTATCTATTAATCCTTAAGATATACTTAGCTTAAGAGTTTACTCCCTTATACTTATATAGGTTATAATTATCCTTCTACTATATCCTTTATAATATAGTTGTAATACTCTATTAACTATAGTTATTAAGAGCTAGGCTACTACCTCTATATAAGGTTTAAAGTAATTAGAATATAAGAGTAATATATAATAATATAACTATTAAGTAGTTTAGATAATATATATCTAGAATTTTCTAGTTTATAAGTATTAAGACTAATTACTACTTCCTTCTACTTAGAGGATTCCTCTATCTATATAGTAGGAAAAGGGGTAGCGTAGTACTATTATAATACTATAATGTAGTACCTAAGTACCGTTATATATTAGTCCTTATACTATAGCTAAAGTTCTTAGCGTGATTAGCTTGTAGTTAATACTAGGTTAGTAGAGTAAGAGAAGGAAGAGGGAAAAAACTTTAGAGATTTAATACGTTTTAACTAGTAGAGTATACTCGAGGTAATATAGGCGAATTATATACTTCTACTAGTATACTTTTAGCTTAGATTTTAAAAATAAGATTTATCTCAAATTACAAGCGTTTTAGTCTATTTTAGATACTTCTATAACTCTTATCTTAAAAGCTTAATCTTAAAATTCTTAACACTAAGATTAGAAGGCTTAGGGTAAAGACTAGCTAATTATAGTAGTTATAGACCCTCTTAGTAAATCGCGAGTAGGGGATTTACTAATATATCTTTAATTATTACTTAAATTACTAGGATCTTTAAAAAGAGATCTAGAATTATTATTAGAAAATTAAACTTAGAAAGAGCTTAAATAGATTAATACTTATAAAATTAGCTATTAAACTTTTATCTTATATATATTATATAAAGTAATCTTAAGCTACTAAGAAAGACTTAAGCTTAGAAGAAGACTTAGACTAATCTATAACTTAAGATATTATATTAAAGTAATAAACTCGTTTAAACTATTAAGTATTCTCTTTATAAAGAGTATAATTTCTATATTATTAAAGTAAATAAATATTAGATAGAGATAACTAGTTATCTCGTATATATATTCGATCTTTTAATTTTCTTAAATTTACTATCTATTTTTCCCTTTTATTAAGATAGTCTTAGGTAATAGTCTTTAGATATCTTATCTAAGAGCGATAGTAATTATAACGAGATACTCTAGCGTACTTTTCAAGGATAGTAGAGTAGAGATAATAGGGCTTTTTCAAGTATTTTAAAGTACTTTTCTCTATATTAGATAGCTAGAGTACTTATCTAATATAACTAGAATAGCTATATTATACTTATAAGGTATAAGGATAATCTATAACTCTATTAATTAATTAACTAACTATCTTTATAATAGGTTAATACTACTATATATTATTTATAGAAATGTAATTTAAGGAAAGAGAGCCTACTCTCTATACTATAGCTTTCTATAGATTTTAGAAAGTTGTAATTATTAAATACTATATAAGTATTAGTATTAGCTTTTTACTTTTAACTAATATTTTACTAAATTATATTAATATCTAAAAATTCTAAAAGTATAAATAATACTTATAAAACTTATTCTCTAGTAGATATCCTTATCTAGTATTAAAGGCTAGTAGTACTAAGTAGTAATTATAGTTATCTATCTATAATACTTTAGTACTAGCTATTAAGAACTTCTATATCTAATATAATACTATAAGGAGTAATTATCTATATAATAAAAGATATAGGTAGGAGAGTAAAATAATTATTTAGAAAGTTAGATATTACTATTCTTATTAACGATATAAATAGGAGATAAAGGGGAAGGAAGTATCTATAAGCCCCTATTTAAGGGGCCCTGTATCCCCGTACTAATAGCGCGTACGGTATAGTATACGCTAAAAGAACTGCCTACTAACTACTAATTAAGTTGAACGACTAATTTCCTATATAATCGTACCCTACCCCTAAAATCTTTGATGCTCCTCGCTCCTCGGCCTCCTTCGCGGATTTACGATGAATTGCAACCTACGATACCACATGTCTTGGGTCATGGGAGGCACATGGGTTTTGTGTACGTAGAGTATGATATTGGATATGGGAAAAGCATTGCATTGTTGTCCCTGCTTACTGGTAGACCCAGAAACTGCGTGATGAAAGCCGTCCGTTTAAGTGACTTCGAAATGAAGCTGGAAGCGTTCCAGAACAAAGCATGGTAAGTGAGTTGGCGGTGGAAGCCTAGTGAGAATCTATACATGTATGCATTTCCGCGCTGCTGAACTCGCATTCCGTATTCAGGATCCTGCCGCATCAACCCATCGACATGATGTGTCACGGTATGCACAGTTGCACTGACCTAAGTAAGTCGAGTGAAGATAATGGAATGGGCGTGCGATACTTCATGCGCTGCGCATATGGGTTGTTCTCCCACTGATAAGCTTGAGCACGGCTTGGAAGCGCGCATAGGAACAGAAGAGCTGCATGATTTATGAATACTCTTCCGCTTCTTCCGCCTGTTACAGCGTCTCTTAAAGTCCACCTAATTCTATAATCTCGCCAATTTCTTCTTCGCTCATTGCAAAATGTTCGAAGCACCTCGAACCTTCAATCCATCTGCTCAACCTTCATGATGAGGTCTCTCACTTTTACAATTGAATTCGTCGCGACCACCTTGTTTAGCCTCGCTGTGACCGGGTATACTCCAATTGATGCTCTTACCCTCAATCTCAACGCTACCAACGCCACCTACCTTAGCGACCTAGCGAAACACGAGTACATCATCTGGCCACAGGATGGCAGGAACCAGATACTTACAGACAAGACGACTTCCAGTATTAAGGTACTTGTCTGGCCCAACCCTGTCTGGGAATATGTAACACTATACGATGGCTTGATCTGGTGGATGACAAATTGCACTTTCGAAACTGCTTCCAAAATTGGCAACCTGCCAGGTGTAGGCCGCGCAATTTCCTGTCCGTGGTAGATCAAACCTAATAGAGATCAGGTCGCCGATATTGAACTCAATAGCCCGGTTGAAATTGATGCCGACCAGCCAGTTACTGCTGGCGGAGAATCCAATGACGGCCCTTCACAGACCATCAAAGCAGGATCCACGGCAAGTCTCTACCAGTTTGACAAGCGCGACGCTGTTTTCACAACTCAAGTCCAAGCTCCGACTGACTTGAGAGTCCTTTCGCAACCCAGTGCCAACCCAAACCTGGCCGCCTTCGGAAATTATGTCTACGAGGATACCGGCGGTGAAGGTATCACAATCTATCACATTGAAAGAGGTATTGACCCGACTCACCTCGTATGTGTCGATCGCCACCTACCATTTCCTGCTCACGACTCAAACCCTGAACGATTCGAAGAATTTAGCCACTGACACATAAATAGGACTTCGAACCAGACCCCATGACGGGTGAGAGTCGAATTCGTTGGCTCTTCTCATTCTCCTATCAGCAAGGGGGGTGGGGTACGGAAACAGACGAGAGCCGTGATGGCCACGGCACCTGTGTAGCTTCTAAAGCCTTAGGATCAATTCACGG
>JAABUX010009852.1_pt1 | contig 10759 bp, 9 predicted proteins | sample 5561851 | NCBI WGS metagenome assembly JAABUX01 (sample SAMN10711883, study PRJNA513361) | rock metagenome | isolation source: Antarctica rocks | place: Antarctica: Victoria Land, Richard Nunatak red sandstone | collected 2016-01-03 | reverse complement strand
TCCTGCAATCCAAGCAGCGCATCGATCTCCTGGTCAGCGACGTCGGCCTGCCCGGCGGGATGAACGGGCGGCAGCTCGCCGGTGCGGCACGGGTCCAGCGCCCCCAGCTCAAGGTCCTGCTCATCACCGGTTATGCCGAGAACGCCACCTGGTGCAGCGGAACGCTGGAGCCGGACATGCAGGTGCTCACGAAGCCCTTCGCCCTGGACGCCCTGACCGCCATGGTGGAGACGATGCTGTGCTGAGGGGGACACAGCCGGGCGGTGCGCTGCTCGCCCATCTGCGGACCGAGACGCGGCCGGCCCACGACCAGCTCGAAGGCACGCTGGACGCGCCCGCATCCGTGCGCCACGCTAGCCGTCGTTCTCACCAAGCATCGCCAACACGCCGGGCCCGGCCAGCAGCCGCAACAGGGTCGTCATGCGGCCGCCCGATCACGCCATCAGCAAGCGTTGCCGGTCCCTCGGTCGGGCCAGGTCCTCCGGTGTCAGCACCTGGCTCAAGGCCAAGCGGCCTGGTGCGCCGCACGCCTGCGATCACTCACGCGATCCGCAGCCTGCGGAATGCGGCAAGCTTGACGGTGTCGAGGACGAACGTGAAGGCGACCGCCGCGACGAACAGCCCGGCCAGGATGCCAGTGGGCAGGGCCGCCATCAGGACGCCCGTCCTGGCCAGGGTCACGATGATGCCCACGTCCACGACCGACGAGGCGACCAGCCACTGCCCCGGCCAGGAACTCCAGGCATGCCGGCGTTCGCGCGCCACGTAGAAGACAGCTTGGCCGCTGAACACCAGCCTCACCACCGCCATCGTCTGCAAGGCCGCGGCGCCGAGGCCGAGCGCGAACGCTCCCGTCGCTAGGCAGGCCATGCAGACCCGATGCACTTGTGCTCGGCCTTGATGCACCAACGCACATCCAAAGCTGTTGGACCATGGATTCCGCGTTGATATGATTGGGAGATCATGCGCACCCTGATGCTGCTAGGCTTGTGTTCCTCCATATCGCTGCCCGCCGCGGCGGCGCCGATCACCTACTCTCTTACCGGAACAGTTCGTCAGGTAAGCTCGTTCGTGTCCGAGCCGTTTTCGGTGGGCCAGCAAATCCCCATCGTGATCACGCTGGATGCAAACGCGCAGGCAAGCCATGGGTCAAAGCCCGGCTCCTACTCTAACTTCACCCCATACCTGTTCACCAGCGCCACGTTCGCCGGAGTGGACCATGCAGGGGGCCTGGTGCAAATGATCGACATCGTCCCGCTCTCAAGCATCGTTTTCCACGTGAAGGGGGTGCAGATCTCATTCGGGTTCGATCTCCTGCTTTCCGGTGCGTTGCCCGGCGTCTTGCCGAACGGAGACCTTCCCCTGACCATTGACCCCAGCCAGTTCACCCAACGCACGTTCTCTGTGACCGATGCCTTTAGCCCGAGCTTCTATGGCTACTCGGGCACGATCGATCCCGTCGCCGTGCCCGAACCGGTGACCATGGCGATCCTGTTCGGTGGGTTGCTGGCGTTGTGTGCCGCTCGTGGCCGTTCTGTCGCCCGGGGTTGACGCGCGGAACCGTGTCCGCGGGCGTTGTGAGGTTGGCCGGTCTGGTCGAGCCATGGCGCCAAACCTGCCAACCTGACAACGCCAGCCATTCCTCATGGGATGCGTTCGGGCAGGCCAGCTTGGCAGGCTCGGAAACCACCTAGGCCCCCACCTCGGCCGCCTTGTCCCGGCGCAGCTCATGGGGTGTGCCATGGACGTGCAGCGTCATCGGCTCTCCTTGGTCCATGGTCGCGCTTACGGCCAGCCCGCCTTGCGTGATCGAGATCCTGAAGCGGCGCCCACGCCAATGAACGTAGAAGGCCAGGCTGCGCCAGCATTCCGACAGTTGCGGGCTGAGCGCCAGGCCGTCATCGCGCAAGGCGACGCCCGCGAGGCCGAACGCAGCTTATTGGGGGACCCTCCTTGATCTGCGTAGTGCCGTGGCCGCTCCAGGGCGACGCAGCGGCCACCGGCGGTGCTCTCACATTGCTCCGGCAGCCCGAGCCTGCTGCGGTGCGGTTTGTTCGGAAATGTCATAAAACCTTGGTAGCAGGCGCCCGCAGAACCGCTCTAGTTCGTCGCATGTTGACGGTCCCGTTGTCTTCGGGACCGTCAGGGTTTCAACCGTGCCGCGGCGCGATTTCGGGAAACCGGCGGAGATGTCGCTCCGTGGGGCAGGAGAACTCAACAATGGGCGCAAACCCCTCTTTCAAACTGTTCCGGTCCGTCCTCCTGGGCGCGACGGTGCTGTCCGGCCTGGCCCTGGCGGCAGCTCAGTCTCGTGCGGAGGTCGGCCCCGGGCAGGCCGGGAACAACGGCCAGTTGCCCCTGCCGACCGGCCAGTATGTCACCCCGACCCTGGCGACCGGCGCAAAGATCCAGTTCCTGAACCCGGGCCTGACCGACTTCCCGTCCCACGTCGTCGGTGACGCGGTGAAGACGGCCATCAGCCCGGACGGTAACACGCTGCTCGTAATGACCAGCGGCTACAACCTGCTGAACGACCCGGCGACGGGCGTGCAGATCAACGCCGATTCCAACGAGTATGTCTTCGTGTTCGACATCTCCGGCGCCAACCGCGGCTCCCCGGTGCAGACCCAGGTGCTACAGATCCCCAACGCCTATGTCGGCCTGGCCTGGGCACCGGACGGCGGGACGTTCTATGCCGCCGGCGGCGTCGATGATCAGGTCGTCGTCTTCACCAGGTCCGCCGCCGGGTTCGGCCAGGCCGCCACGATCCCGCTCGGCCACGCCAACACCGGCATCGGGCTGCGCGTCCAGCCGGAGGCCGCGGGCATCGGCCTGTCGGCGGATGGCAGCGTGCTGGTGATCGCCAACATGTACAACGACTCCATCTCGGTAATCGACACCGCCACCCGCAAGGTCCGGTTCGAGTACGACCTGCGCCCCTACAACACCACGCCCGGCTCGGACGGCGTGCCCGGCGGCGAATACCCCTTCACCGTCGCCGTGAAGGGCAGCACCGCCTACGTCTCGTCGATCCGCGACCGCGAGGTCGTCGTGGTGGACATCTCCGGCACGGGCCGCCTGATCGCCCGCATCCCGGTCGGCGGCAGCCCGAACAGCCTGGTCCTCAACGCGGCGCAATCGCGGCTGTTCACCACGCTGGACAACACCGACCAAGTCGCGGTGATCGACACCGCGGCGAACGCGGTGGTGGAGACGATCGACACGGTGGCGCCGTCGGGCCTGCTGGCCAACGCGGTGCGCTACACCGGCGCCGCCCCCAACAACCTGGCGCTGTCGCCGAACGAGCAGACGCTTTACGTCACCAATGGCGGCGCCAACTCGGTGGCCGTCATCCCCCTGACCGGGGCGGCGCCGCACCGGGTCAGCGGCCTGATCCCGACGGCTTGGCTGCCGCACTCCATCAGCCTGAGCCTCGATGGCGGTTTCGCCTACATCGTGAACGGCAAGAGCGACCCCGGCGCCAACCCGGCCAACCTGTATGGGAACACCGACCTGCTGACGACGGTGACCTACCCCGGGGGCAACGCGGCTGCCCTGGCGCAGACCAACGGCGCCAACCAGTACGTGCTGCAACTGAACAGGGCGTCGCTGGTGGCCCTGCCGGTGCCGGTACCGGGCGACCTGCCGCTGCTGACCAACCAGGTCGCGTCCAACAACCGCTACAACATCGCCGCCGACCCGGCCGACACCGCCGTCATGGGCGCGCTGCGCAACCGCATCAAGCACGTCGTTTACATCGTCAAGGAGAACCGAACCTTCGACGGCGTCCTCGGCGACCTGCAGAACGGCGCCAACGCAGACCCCACGCTGGCGGTGTTCGGCCGCCGCGTGACGCCCAGCCTGCACCGGCTCGCCAGCAACTTCGTGACGCTGGACAACTTCTTCACCTCCGGCGACGTGAGCCTCGACGGCTGGTCCTGGAGCACGCAGGGCCGCACCACCGACAGCGTGGCGAAGAACATGCCGGTGAACTACGCCGGCCGCGGTGTGTCGTATGACACCGAGGGCCAGAACCGCAACGTCGCCATCGGCAACGCGACCGTCGCGGCGCGGGAGGCGGCACTGCCGGGCTACTCGCAGACGACCGCCACCCTGAAGGGCGGCACGAACAACGTGCTGCCCGGCGTGGCCAACGTCGGCGCCATCGATGGACCCAACGGCAAGGTCCAGGGCGGCTATATCTGGGACAGCGCCCTGCGCGCCGGCCTCACGGTCCGCAACTACGGGTTCCTCGTGGACCTGACCCGCTACAACGTCCCCGGCACGCCCAACTTCGTGCCGCCGACGCTGCGGACCCCCTCGGCCACCAGCACCCAGGTCGCGTTCCCGAACAACCCCGAGCTGATCCCGCTGACCGACCTGTTCTTCCGCGGCTACGACAACGCCTTCCCCGACGTGTGGCGGGTCGAGGAGTGGCAGCGCGAGTTCAACCAGTACGTCGCCAATGGCAACCTGCCCAACCTGACGCTGCTGCGGCTGATGCACGACCACACGGGGGCGTTCGGCGCCGCGACCGGCGGGCTCAACGCGCCGGAGCTGCAGGTGGCCGACAACGATCTCGCAGTCGGCCGGGTGATCGAGGCGATCTCGCAAAGCCCGTATGCCGCCAGCACGCTGGTGTTCGTCGTGGAGGACGACTCGCAGGACGGCCCCGACCACATCGACGCGCACCGCAGCACCACCTTCGTCGTCGGACCCTACGTGAAGCAGGGCGCGGTGGTCAGCACCCGCTACAACACCGTCAGCGTGCTGCGGACGATCGAGGACGTGCTGGGGATCGACCACCTCAACCTGAACGACGCCTACCAGCGCCCGATGACCGACGTGTTCGACCTGAACCAGTCAGGCTGGAGCTTCAGTTCGGTGGCGTCCCCCCTGCTGCGCACCACGCAGGTTGCCATCCCCGGCGTTGCGACGCTGTTCGCCGAGGGGCCGGCGATGAAGCCCACGCACGACGCGGCGTACTGGGACCACGCGACGCGCGGCTTCGACTTCACGGCCGAGGACCGGGTGCCGGCCGACCTGTTCAACCAGGTGCTGTGGGCAGGCCTGATGGAGGGCCGCCCCTACCCGGCTACGCGCAGCGGCCTCAACCTCCGCCGGTAGGCGGTACGGGGGCGGGAGGCCCGCCCCCGTGCGCCTGCACGGCACGCCCGATGACACCATGCCAGACCAGAGGACCAGCACCATGCGCCCCATCATCCTGACCCTGCTTCTGCTGCCGCTGACTGCGGGGGCGGCGTGGGCCGACGACGCGGCGGATTGCACGCGGCGGCAGGTGGAACTCGCCAAGCAGGCGGCGGCCTTCCAGGGCGACACGCAGATCAAGCGGCTGATCGACGCCGACCTGCAACGTGCCCGGAGGGAGCAGGCCGAGGGCGATAACGACGAGTGCGTCGAAGCCCTCGACCACGCGGCCAAGCTGCTTGCCGGCGGCGCCTGACTGCCCACCGCCCGGGACGGCGCAGCTTCTGGTGGCGGCAGCGCCGGCACGGGCGGTCAGTACAGGCCGGCGCGGCCTGCTAGGCGCCGCGGCTGCTGCGGCGATCGCGCTTCATGCCAGTTGCTTTGCTGCGTTGACCTTCCTTCAGGCGCGCACGCCACCGGAACCAATTCCGGACGCAGTGGTGGAGTTGGTGATGGCGGAGCCTGTGCAGCCGCCGACTCCACCAGAGGCAGTACCTCCACCTGATGCAGCCCCTCCGCACGAGGCGGCACCGGATGCCTCGCCTGCGCCGGACGTGGCGACAGTGCCCAGACAGACGCCGGTCCCCGCAGCCGATCCGGCACAGGCCACTGCCCAACCAACCTCGCCGCCGCCCGAGGCTGTAGCGGCCCTGCCCGAGCCCGCGCCGCCTCCGTCACCTGCGTCGCCGCCTTTGCCGGTCATGGACCCGCCATCCCCGTTGCAGGACCCGTTGCCGGAGGCGGAGCACCCTGACCTGCCAGCGCCCCCTGACCTGCCAGCGCCCCCTGACCTGCCGGTGCCGCCTAACCTGCCGGCGCCGGTGAGGGCGGCCCAGCCGGCGCCTCCTCCGCTGCCACGCCCTTTGCTACCAACTCGGCCGCCGGCCCGGCTACCCCCCCGGACGCGGCCTGTGCCTGCCGCCGCCGCAACGCGGCCGCAGGTTGCAGCGCCGTTGCAAGACGGCGTCCTGAGCGATGCGCCGGCACGGCCAACGCCGCAGCAGGCCCCTGCCGCTCCGCCCGTCCGTCCCCGGTCCGGGGATCAGGACGGGGTGCTGGAGGCGCGCATCCGCGAGGCCGTGCAGGCCGCCGTGCATTACCCGGCAGCGGCGCGCATGATGGGTGTCACTGGACGGGCACGCGTGCTGCTCGACTACCGCAGCGGCGCGGTTGCCAGCCCGGCGTTGATGCAGTCCTCGGGGACGCCGATGCTCGACGATGCGGCGCTCGCGGCGGCCCGGACCGCGCGCTATCCGCCCGCGCCGCCAGAGGTCGGGGCGCGGCTGCTGCAGTTGCTCGTCTGGGTGGAATTTCGGCCCGCCTGAGCACGGCGAACGTACTGGATGCGCCGTCCCAACGCTGCGACCCTGCCGCCGGCTGCTCCTCCGAAGCAAGAGGGAGCAGCCGGCGGCAAGGCGCCCGAAAGCTATGCGGCAGCGCTCGCAGTAGCCGCGTCAGACGCCGACCTGAGGGACGGTGATGTCCTCCGGCTCCGCTGCGGTCAGGCCCTTGCGATCAGGTCCGGCGGCGGCTGAACCGCAGGCCGAGCAACGCGGCGGCCAGCACGCCAAGGCTTGCCGGCTCGGGCACGGTGGTTGCGGCCACGCTGATGCTGGTCAGGTCGGCCGAGACCCGCCGGACGTTGGTGCCGTCGGAGTTGGACAGGTTGAAGCCGAACGTGCTGTTGACCGTGTCGAGGTTGGCCGCGAGCTGCGCCGAGGTGAGCAGGGCGATGGCGTCGCTGGTGGGAAACTTGTTCAGCCCCTCCAGATCGACCGTGAGGGTGTTGTTGACCGTTCCGCCCTGCGACAGCGGCGAGACCTGCGCCTTGTAGATCGCCGTGAACAGGTCTGGGGTCAGGCTCGCCGAGGAGCTGAAGCCTGCGGAGATCGATTGCCCGCCGACGGTAAACGACTGATAGGCGTTGGCGGCGGTGTCATAGACGAATGCGCCGCTGATCGCGCTGCCCACGGTGAAGCCGGCACCGGCCTGCGAGGCGACGGCGCCACTGAACGTGGCGTTGAGGATCGTCGCGTCGGCCGGAAGCGACAAGGCCAGCACGGGCAGGGCGAGGAGCAGGACTTTTTTCATGAGACACCTTTGGTCAAACCAGGTTGCGGGACGCCGACCTCGGGGCGTGCCCTTCAGGGCGCACCTCGGAAGGCCGCAGGGGAGCAGCCATCCCGCAATGGTTTGTCCGATTTATCGGCGGGGCGTGACCACCAAAACATGACAATTCTGCAAAATCTCCAACCTGAGCTTGTGGGCGGCGCGCGCAGGGCGAGCAGGTCTGGCAGTCTCCCGCAGGTTCGCAGGGAGGCAGCAGGTGTTCGATCAGTCAGCGTGCCAGCGCAGCCCGGCGCCATCGCACAAGCGCGGGGATGGCGGGTTCACCCTGCTGGAAGTCTTGGTCGCCTTCGCCATCGCCGCACCGGCGCTTGCCCTGCTGTATCGCCAGGGCGTCGCCTCGATCGGGACGACGCAGACTGCGGCGGCCTACCAGGAGGCCATTTCCCGCGCGCAATCGCATCTCGATGCGCTGAACGGCACCAACCTGACGGCGGGCGAGCAGGCGGGCGACGACGGCGCTGGTTTCCTGTGGCGCCTGCGGGTGGCGCCGATCGCCTCGACCGCGCCGCCGCGTGCGGTCCCGCGTGCCTCGCCTTATGCCGGGGGCACCGCGCTGTTTGCCGTTGCGATCGAGATCGCGTGGCCCGGCCCGCACGGCAACCATACGCTGACCCTGAACACCCGGCGCCTTGGCCCCGCCGCCGCGGCCTCGCCTTGAGAGCCACCTTTTGAGCGAGCGGCGGCGCCTGGCCCGGCCCGGCGATGCCGGGTTCACCCTGCTGGAGCTGCTGGTCGGGCTGTTCGTGCTGGGCCTGATCCTTGCGCTGCTGACCCAGGGCGTGCGGTTTGGCCTGCAGGCCACGCAGTTGCAAGCCAAGGCAATGGACCGCAACGGCGACCTGCTCGCCGTGGACCGTGCGCTGCGCCGCCTGGTCGCGCAGGCCGACCCCGGGGTCTATCCCGAGCCGGCCCTGCTGCGCGGCACGGCGCAGGATATGTCGCTCGTCACCGACTTGCCCCTGAGCCTGGCCGGGCAGGTGCAGCGGTCCAGCGTGGTGCTGCTTGCCGAGGGCGGCCGGCTGCTGCTGCGCTGGACGCCGCATCGGCATGCCCTGCTGTCCGGAGCAGCGCCGGCATGGCAGGACGTGGTGATGCTCGACGGCGTCGAGCGGATCGAGCTTGCCTACCGGTCCGCCGGCGCAACGGGTGCGTGGCGCCCCTCCTGGAGCGCCGAGAAGCTGCCGGCGCTCGTCCGCATCCGGATCGTGTTCGGCCAGGGCAGCGGACGCCGGTGGCCGCCGATCCTGGTCGCGCCAGTGCGGGAAGCCATCGAGGAATGACGCTGCCGGGCTTGCAGGGGCCAGGCTTGCAGGGGAAGCCTGGACGGGAGGGTGGGTTCGCGCTGCTGCTGGTGCTTTGGATGCTGGTGCCGGTCTCGCTGATGTTCATCGGCCTGGTTTCGGCGTCGCGGTCGGAGGCGCAACTGACCGCAAACCTCCGGGGCGCGGCGGAACTGGAGGCGGTGGCGGATGGCGCGATCTACACCGCGCTGTTCGACCGGATGCAGCGCGGCGGATCGACCCGGGACGAGCCTGGGGTCACGGCCCAGGCGCCTGGCGTGCAGGTCGTAGTCGAGGTCCAGAGCCAGTCCGGGCTGGTGAACCCGAACGTCGCCTCGCCCGCGCTGCTGCGCGCCCTGATGGTCCGGCTTGGCGCTGACCCGCAGCGGGCGTTCACGATCGCCCGCGCCATCGCCGATTGGCGGACACCTGGCCAGGGTTCTGGGCCGGGCGCCGCGAAGGCTCCGCAGTACAGGGCCGCCGGGCTTGATTACGGACCGCCCGGCGCGCCGTTCGAGACCCTGGGCGAGCTGCACGACGTGCTTGGCATGACGCCGGACGTGCTGGCCGCGCTGGCGCCCCACCTGACGCTCTACTCGGATCGGGACCCGGACCTTGCCACCTCCGACCCCGTCGTATGGACGGCGCTGCGCGACACCGGGGTTGCGGGACGGCCGGGCCAAGCCAGCGGACAGGTCGTCCGGATCACCGCGACCGCCCAGCGCCCTGATGGGACCCGCGCGGCGCGGCGCGCCACCGTCCGCCTGGGGTTTTCACCGAACCAGCGGGGCTGGCGCGTTCTGGCTTGGGACACCCTGCGTGATGAGTGACGCCGGGCTATCCGCCGACGAATACCGTGCTGGCCGCGGCGCCAGCTTCCGCACCTGGCGCGAGGCGGTCGGCGCAGCATCCGCAGTGGCGTTGGTGCGGGGTGTCAACCAGCGTGGAAGAGCGGTTCATCCACAGCCCTGGTGCGGGTCGTTGTCATACCGCACAGATTAGACGGCTGTGTCAGAAGTTTGATGAAATTGTCATGGGTTCGCGGTCACGCTCGGCCTCCTAACCGGGGAAACAGGGGGCCATTGGAGCGCTGGGCGAGGTTGCAGGGGCAACCGGAGCCTCGCCGGGCGTCCAAACCTGCAGCTATGGAAGTGAAATCGCAAATGCCCTTCCAGCTTTTCCTATCAGGAGAACAGCTTTGACCACGACCAGGATTCCAGCCCTGACCCAGGCGGCGCTGCTCGCCTGCACCATGCTCGCCGCGCCGCATCTGGCGCTCGCCGAGCGCAGCACCGCAATCGACGGGAACAACGGCACGCTGCCGCTGCCGACCGGGCAGTACATCACTCCCCAGGCGCCGACCGGCGCGGTGCAGCAGCTCCTGAACCCCGGCCTGCCCGCCTACCCCGACTTCGTTGCCGGCGAGGCAGTGCGCTCGCAGCTCAGCCCGGACGGCAGCACGCTGGCGATCATCTGCGCCGGCCAGAACACGCTGTATTCGACAGCCGGCGTGCTGGATGCCGCGAACTCGACGCAGTATATATTCTTGTACAACGTGGCGGGCGCCAACAAGACGAGGCCGGTGATGACCCAGGTCATCAAGCAGGCGAACGCCCATGTGGGCCTGGTCTGGGCGCCGGACGGCAATACGCTCTATGCCGCGGGCGGCAATGACGACGCCGTCTATGTCTATACCCGAAGCGGCAGCACCTTCACGGCGGCGGCACCGATCGCCCTGGGCCATGGCGCCCTGCATGCCAGCACTGGCGTCGGCCTCGGCGTGCAGCCGAACGCGGGCGGGCTGGGCATCTCCGCCGATGGCAAGACCCTGGTGGCCGCCAACAACTACAACGACTCGATCAGCGTCATCGACACCGCGACCGGCAAGGTGCGCTACGAGCACGACCTGCGCCCCTACTTCGCCAACAACGAGGGCGCCTCGGGCGTCGCCGGCGGCACCTTCCCGTTCGCGGTCGTGGTGAAGGGCGGGACCGCCTACGTCTCGTCCGACCGCGACCGCGAGGTGGTGGTGGTCGATGTCTCCTCCCCGGCCGCCGGGCGCCTGGTCAAGCGCATCAAGCTCGACGGCAATGCGCTGGGGATGACGCTCAACGCGGCGCAGACCCGGCTGTATGTGGCGC
>JAABUX010009846.1_pt1 | contig 10765 bp, 9 predicted proteins | sample 5561851 | NCBI WGS metagenome assembly JAABUX01 (sample SAMN10711883, study PRJNA513361) | rock metagenome | isolation source: Antarctica rocks | place: Antarctica: Victoria Land, Richard Nunatak red sandstone | collected 2016-01-03 | reverse complement strand
GCGTCATGTCGAAGATATCGGCCCTCCCGCCGCTGGGCAGGCAATGCCAATCCAGATGGGTCGGCGTGAGGTTGGCTGCCAGCACGGTGTCGATCTGCGCTCTGAATTCCACTTCCAGATCATCCAGCGCGGCCTGAGCCAGAAATTCGGGGATGCGTTCCAGGCTGTAGAAATAGCCTGTCTCATCAAGCAGGGAGGGCGCCTTGTCCCTGGAGGTGAGCGGTCCCCACCGGTCATGGACGGTATCGCAGATGGCTGTCAGGTGAACGCCAAAGGGGATGGCGGGATTGTCTCCGAGCAGACGCATGGCGTGTAAGGCCCAGGGACAGGGGACCATCAAGGTCGTGGAACAGACCACGCCATCCGTGAGTGAGCGAAAGATCGCGTCATTGATGGCGTGACACATCCCAAAATCATCGGCGTTAATAATCAATAAACGAGCATCGGCTGGATACCCTAACAGCTTGTTGGTTTCGCTTGTTTGCACGTGGCTCATCCGTTCGCACCATCTCCACGACGAAAACCGCCGGAGGTCTTTTTCAGTTTCAACACGGCTGAGTAGTGACGGGCCATCGAGGCTGCGCACCAGGGCGGCCTGAACGGATAGTCGTCGCCCATGCCGTCACCGGCCCTTGACGCGCAGCGCTTCCAGATGCGCCATAATCCCGGCGCCACGGTAATCCCGGCGTCACAGTGCGTCTTCGACCGCCTCGCGCACCCGCGTGTAGCTGAAGCTGAACGCATCGTCGCCCTTGCCCCAGGCCCAGTGGACGGTCAATGCCTCGTCCGCGACCTCGATCCTGTTCTCCGCCTTATCCGGGACGTTTTCGATGGCGATGCGCTTGATACTCTCCCGCACCGCCTCCTTGCCGAGGTCGTCGCGGCAGACCTCGCGCAGGCCGTCGTTGATGTTCTGGAAGCCCGAGGTCGTGCCGACCCACCCCAACGACGCGCCGTCCTGCGCGAAGCTATCCCAGTCGACCTCATAGGGGATGCGGACACCGCAGACCTCCTCGAGCTCCTGCTCCAACGCGGGCACGGTTTCCTCCTGATGCTTCTTGACCTCACGCCGCTCAGCCAGTCCCATACGCAGCTCCCGATCCGGTTCTTGCCATCAATCGATGGGGAGAAGCACTCCCAACGAGGTCCTGGCGCCCTGGCGCCGTAGCCTCGCGACACCGCCTCGTCGGAGTCTACACTATCATTACTCTCACCCACCCGTCAACAGTCATAGCCTCCATGCCTCCACGGGATGGTCTGTGAATTGTCCGCCGCGAACGCCGGTCACCCACTGCGACCACCGCGGTCCCCGCGGCACGTCGTCGCGGGACGCCCGTCTAGGTTCGGCACACCGCGCGGCCGCGAACATAGCCGCAGGGACTGCGGCGGTCCCAGTGGAAACGCCAGTCGCCGACTATTCACAAACCCTGGTCTCCATCGACAGGCGTGCGCTCACTGGCCGCGTACCCGGCGTCACAGCGCCGCTACCTCGGTCAGTCGGCGCTGTAAGAACCGGCGCTCCGCCGCGTTCTGGCACAACTCCAGCGCCCGCACATACGCGGCCATCGCCCCTTCGCGCTGACCCGAGCGCCGCAGCAGATCGGCCCGCGCGGCGTGGTAGTGCTGGTACGTCGCCAGCGCCGCGTCCAGTGCGGGGTGGTCCAGCAGGGCGAGTCCGCGCTCCACCCCGTCCGCCATCGCCACGGCCACGGCCCGGTTTAGCTCGACCACCGGTGAGGGCGCCAGGCGCGCCAGTGTGCCGTAGAGCGCGGCAATCTGCGGCCAGTCCGTCGCGGCGGCCGTCGCCGCCTCGTCGTGCAGCGCCGCGATTGCGGCCTGGATCTGGTACGGGCCGACGCGGCGCAGGGCTAGCGCCCGGTCGAGCAGCGCGATGCCCTCGGCGATCGCGGCGTGGTCCCACAGGCCGCGATCCTGCTCCTCCAGCAGCAGGGCGTCGCCCTCCGCGTCCACGCGTGCGCGGCGCCGAGCGTGATGGAGCAGCATCAGCGCGAGCAGGGCTCGGACCTCGGGGTCGTCGGGGACGCTTGGCTCGCGCGCCAGCAGCTCGACCAGCGCCCGCGCCAGCCGGATCGCCTCGTCACAAAGCTCCTGCCGGATCAGCGCGTCGCCAGAGGTGGCGGCATAGCCCTCATTGAAGATGAGGTAGAGGACGGCAAGCACGCCGTCGAGCCGTTCGGGTAGTAGAGAGAGCGGCGGCACGCGATAGGGGATGCCGGCGTCGTGGATCTTACGCTGCGCGCGCACCAGCCGCTGCGCCATGGTCGGCGCCGGCACGAGGAAGGCCGCCGCGACCTCGGGGGTGGAGAGCCCGCCCAGGGTGCGCAGGGTCAACGCCACCCGCGCCTCCAATCCCAGCGCAGGATGGCAGCAGGTGAAGAGGAGCCTCAGCCGCTCGTCGGGGAAGGCCGCGTCCTCATCCTCCAGCGCGCCTCCGTCCACCCCTTCGAGGGCGGCGAGGGCCTGGAGTTGCTCCTGCTTGCGGGCAAGCGTGGCGTCGCGGCGCAGGCGGTCGATGGCCTTGCGCCGGGCGATACCGCTGAGCCAGGCCGCGGGGTTGCGCGGGATGCCTGCGACGGGCCACTGCCGCAAGGCGGCGATGCAGGCGTCCTGCAGCGCGTCCTCGGCAAGGGTGAAGTCGCGCGTGGCAATGATGAGCGCGGCGAGGATGCGGCCGGACTCCTGGCGGAAGACCCGCTCGACGACGCGCGAGACCTGTTCCATCGCTCACCTAACAACGTACAAAACGGTGATACCACGTACGGTCCAGCGAAGGGGAGGCCACGCGCGTGGCTATGTGGCCTCCCCTCCGCCGTGATAAGTGCCGTTACGCCTGGTCAAACTCCATAACCGGGCGCACCTCGACGGAGCCATGCTCGGCGTCGGGGATATGGGACGCGATCTCGACGGCCTCATCCAGGTTGTCGCACCGGACGATATAGAAGCCGTTGAGCTGCTCCTTCGTCTCCGCGAATGGCCCGTCGGTCGTGAGCGTCTTGCCGTCGCGCGTGCGCACCGTTGTCGCCGTCGCGATGCCCAGCAGCGCGTCACCGCCGACAATCTTGTCCTTGTACCGCTCGCCGAAGGCCCCGTATGCCGCCATCACGGTATCCTGTTGCTCTTTGCTCATCCGGTTCGACAACGCCTCATCGGCGTGGATCAGCAACGCGTAGCGCATCTTGTCCTCCCTTTTGACTCTCCATCGGCGGGCCAAAGTACCCGTCACAAAGACGTCGAACGAGGCCGCGCACAATCGACACCGCGACGGCGCGAATGTTCGCGATTTTACGGTTTTTCAATCGGCTACTCGATAGGGCGACGCGCCAGGGCCAGCAGGTGGGCGCTCACGCCCATCGTGCTTGGTTCCCGCTCGATGCGCGCAAGGGCGTCGAGCAGTTGCCGCCGTCCCCGCTCGTCCCCCCAGCGCGCCTCGAGGTCCGGCAGGAGCCAACCCGGCCCTTCGACGGCCAGGACGCCGTCGAGGGTCAGGCCGGCGTCGCAGACCTCCTGGGCCAGTTCGTCCGGGTGGTGGAGATAGGCCGTGGTGAACCAATGGGGCCTGTTCTCCGGGTTGCGGTGCTGTCCCTCCCGCAGGTCGCGCTCCACGATGGGCTCAAAGGCGGGATCGTCCAGCAAGTGTCTCCACAGCCCGTCGAGCAGCGAGGCGAAGCGCGAGATCGCGGCGACGACCACCAAGCCGCCGGGGCGGGCCACGCGACCCGCTTCGAGCAGGGTGCGCCGCCGGTCGGCTCCCTCCGTGAGGTGGTAGAGCGGGCCGAAGAGCAGCACGGCGTCGCACGACGCGTCGGGCTCGCGAAGCGCGCGGGCATCGCCCAACGCGGCCGTATACCCGTTTGACCGCGCCCGCGCCTGCTCGACATGCAGGGGCACGGCGTCGATCAACTGGACATCATAACCCTCGGCCGCCAACCATTCCGCGTACCGGCCGGGCCCGCCGCCGACATCGAGGACGCGGGCCGGGGCCGGAGGCAACTCCCTCTCCAGGATAAGGCAGGTGCGTGCAAACTCCAGCCTGCCCGACCCACGGTCCAGGCGCGGCTGCTCGATCCCTTCGCCGTAATGCGCCGCGATCTCGGAGGGAAAACGCGGCAAGGATTCGTCCGTCATGCGACGATGATACCATACCATTGAGGAGGAGAGAGTTGTGAAGTTTACCCTGGAGATGATTGCCGCGCGCCTGCCCGAGCTGTACGCCGCCGCGCGCCGCGAGACCCTGCCCCTTGGCCCGGCCCGCTACGCCGAGAATCCCGGCCCCGGCGCGTACCGGCCCGACTACGACGACAGCGCCTGGGGCACGCTCGACGTGGGCGACCCCTGGGGCGGCCCGGACGTCACCTGCTGGCTGCGCGTGCCGGTGCGCGTACCCGAGGCGTGGGAGGGACACCGCGCCGCGGTCCACGTGCAGTTGAGCGACTACGGGCAGTATTTCGAGCACCTGTCGGGACCGGAGGCGCTGGCCTACCTCGACGGCGCGGTGGCCCAGGGCCTGGCCTACCACCACCGCGACATCGCGCTCGGCGACAGGGTGCAGGGCGGCGCGACGCGTCTGCTGGCCCTGGAGGCCTACAGCTCCCTCCTGCCGGGGAAACAGACGCTGCGCGCCCTGGAGTTGGTGCGCCTCGACCCCGAGGCCGAGGCGCTGTACCACGACCTGCGCGTGCTGCACGGCGCCATCCTGACCATGCCGCCCGACGCGCCCGACCGCGCCCGCTTCACCCGCGCCCTGGAGCGCGCCTACGCGGTGCTCGACTTGCGCCACCCGCTCTCCGACGACTACCTGCGCTCGGTCCCGGCCGCGCGGGCCATCCTGCGCGAGGAAGCCTACGGCCGCCACGCCGGCGGCGACGAGCCGCGCACGGTAGCCGTGGGTCACGCGCACATCGACCTGGCCTGGCTCTGGCCGGTGGCGCAGACGCGCCGTAAGGGCGCGCGCACCTTTAGTAGCGCCCTGCGCCTGATGGAGCAGTACCCCGCCTACGTCTTCTCGGCCAGCCAACCGGCGCTCTACGAGATGGTCAGGGAGGACGAGCCAGCTCTCTACGCTCAGGTCAAGGAGCGTATCGCCCAGGGCCGCTGGGAGGCGACGGGGGCCACCTGGGTGGAGATGGACTGCAACATCGCCGGTGGGGAGGCGCTGGTGCGTCAGTTCCTGCACGGCAAGCGCTACTTCCGCGACGAGCTGGGCGTCGATCCCCAAATCCTGTGGCTGCCCGACGTGTTCGGCTACTCCGCCGCGCTGCCGCAGATCATCAAGGGCTGCGGCGCCTCCTACTTCATGACGACCAAGATCTCCTGGAACGAGTATAACCGCCTGCCCTACGACACCTTCCGCTGGCGGGGCATCGACGGGACCGAGGTGCTGACGCACATGGTCACGGCCACGGCCACGCCCCACTCCGAGCGCCTGCCGCGCTTCTACACCTACAACGGCTCCTTCAAGCCCGAGGAGGTGGCCGGCAACTGGACGGCCTACCGCCAGAAAGAGGTCAACGACCAGGTGCTCTACCTCTTCGGCTGGGGCGACGGCGGCGGCGGCCCCACCGCCGAGATGCAGGAGACGGCCCTGCGGGTGCGCGACCTGCCCGGCTTCACGCGGCTGGAGCAGGGTCCGGCCGAGGCCTTCTTCCGGGACCTCGAGCGGCGCGTGTGGGACGACCCGGCGCTGCCGCGCTGGGTGGGCGAGCTCTACCTGGAATACCACCGCGGCACCTACACCAGCCAGGCCTGGATCAAGCGCGCCAATCGCAAGGCCGAGCTGCTCTACCGCGAGGCCGAACTGTGGTTCTGTGCAGCCGGCGTACTCTCGGACGGCCAGGACGGCGCGGCGGTCATGGCGGCGCGCCAGGCCGAACTGGCCGTGGGCTGGCGCAGCCTGCTGTTCAACCAGTTCCACGACATCCTGCCCGGCTCGTCCATCAACCAGGTCTACCGCGACGCCCGCGCCGACCACCGGGAGATCGCGCGCCTCGGCCAGAGCGGCCGCGACGCCGCCCTGCGCGACCTCGTCCGGGCGCTGACCGGCCCGCGCGACGCCCTGCTGCTGCTCAACCCCGCGCCCTTCGCGCGCGAGGACCCCGTGGAGGTGACGCTGCCAACCGGTCCCACGCTGCCACGCCTGACCGACGACGCCGGACGACCCATCACAAGGCAGACCATCGACGGAAACGACGGCGAGCAGCGTCTGCTGCTGGCGGCGGCGGCCCCGGCGCTGGGCTACCAGGTCCTGAACGCACCAGGGGGACAGGGCAACACCGACACGGGCGCCGACGCCGAGGAAACGGGAGACCTGCGCATCGCGCGCGACGTGCTGGAGAACCGCTTCTTCCGCCTGCACCTCGACGAGCGCGCCGAGATCGTCTCGCTCTACGACAAGCGCGCCGGCCGCGAGGTGGTAGCTCCGGGCGAAGCGGCCAACCGCTTCATCGCTTTCGAGGATCGTCCTCTGACCTTTGAAGCCTGGGACATCAACCTGTACTACCAGGACAAGCCCTACGCCGTCGACGACGTCACCTCCTGGCGGGTCGTGGAGGAGGGTCCTCTGCGCGGCGGCGTGGAGATCGTGCGCCGCTACGGCGCGAGCACCATCACGCAGCGCATCCTGCTCTACCGCGACGTGCCGCGCATCGACTTCCCCACCCACGTCGACTGGCGCGAGCACCAGACCCTGCTCAAGGTCGCCTTCCCGGTGACGGTGCAGAGCCCGCGCGCCACCTTCGACATCCAGTGGGGCAACGTGGAGCGTCCCACGCACTGGAACACCAGCTGGGACTGGGCGCGCTTCGAGACCTGCGCCCACAAGTGGATCGACCTCTCCGAGGGCGACTACGGCGTCTCGCTGCTCAACGACTGCAAGTATGGCCACGACGTCAAGGACCACACCATGCGCCTGACCCTGATCAAGAGCGCTAGCTACCCCGACCCCGAGGCCGACCAGGGCGCGCACGTCTTCTCCTACGCGCTGCTGCCCCACGCAGGCGACTGGCGCGCGGGCGAGACCGTGCGCCACGCCTACCTGTTCAACATGCCGGCCAGCGCGCGCCTGGTGATGGAAACAGCGTCGCCGGGCAACGAGCCTGGCGCGGTGGCGCCGGCGATGCAGTCGCTCGTCGCGACCGACCGGCCGGGTCTGGTGATCGAGACGGTCAAGCCGGCGGAGGACGGTAACGGGCTGATCGTGCGCCTCTACGACGCCCATGGCACGCGCGGTGAGGCTACGCTAACCTTTGCCCGGCCCATCGCCTCGGCCCAGGAAACCAACATGCTGGAGGAGCCGGTCAGCACGGCCACGTTCGAGGGCCGCGCCCTACGCGTCACCGTGCGCCCCTACGGCATCGCCACGTTCCGAGTTCACCTGGCATAGTAGGGATAAGGGGATTTTCGATACACACGGCGACGGATGAATGGAGGACACGAGATACATGACAGCGGTACGCGCGCACCCGTCGGCCCCTGTAGCGCCGTGGGCGGAGATCGTGCCCGACGCGCCGTATCCCATGACCATAGCCGCGTTTCTCGACCGCCCTGACGATGACGGCTACCGCTATGAGCTGGTGGAAGGGGTACTTGTCCGCATGGTTAGGAAGCAGGCCCGCCGCTGGGCACATCACCGTTCGTCTTCAAGCGCGGCTTGCGGTCTACGTCGAGGATCATGTCCTGGGTCAAGTGACCGGGCCCGACGAAGTCTACGACTTCGAGAATACAGGACAAAAGGATACCGGCTTGCTGCCCGACATCGGCTTCTACAAGGCCTCTCGCGAGGCGTTGGTCGATCCTGATGAGGCGTATCCCTTCGCCCCCGATCTAGCAGTCGAGGTCGCCTCGTCGAAGCAATACCGACCGGGCATGCGGGCCAAGGCCGCGCGGTATCTTGCCAGGGGAACGGCCCTGGTGTGGGTAGTGTGGCCTAAGCGCCGGCAGGTGGATGTGTGGCGTCCCGGCGCGAGCGATCCGGTCACGTTAGGGGTGGACGACCTGCTCGACGGCGGGGACGTGATACTCAGCTTCACCTACCCCATTGCGCGCCTCTTTGGCTAGCGCCGTGCTAGCCGTTCTCGTCATTCGTCCACTAACAAGACGCAAAGCAATATTATAGTCAGACTCATCTACCCCGACTCCGTATCGTCGAACGCGTCGGTCAACCGGTCCAGCATCGCCCCCATGTCGCTCCGCAGCCGCTCCCCGCGCTCGCCCCGCCCTCTTGCCACGACGACAGGCATCATGCTACTATATCCCCACGGACACATCCCAGCAGCCAGCGCTCATCTCGGCACGGACCCCACAGCGGCAAACCCTCACGCCCACCCCAACGACCCACGTCCCACGGCGACACCTCCCGCGCCTAGCGCCTCTACAGCCATCCAGGACGACAGAGGGAGTACCCATGTCCACGCCGTCTGCGCGCCCTTCGCTGCCTATCCGACTGTAACTGCACGACAGTAGCTGAGCGGTTAATGCAGCGTGAGACAGGCCCTCTCGCTATAAGAGTTGTTGCTTTATGATGTTCTTGTCGTATCCGAGTGTCAATTAGCTCCGGTCTCGGGTGGTACTCGCCCACGTATGCCTCGGCCTTGTGGATTCGTGCCGACAGGTGGCTTGGCGTGGGTGCTACGATTACATGCGGGAGGGAACATGGTAACTAAGGATAAAGTAGTAGCGCCAAGGATGTTATTACCCTTCGGTGCAGATGCTGTAGCGGAGGCCCTGCATGACGATGTGAAGACCGTAGCGCCTCATCAAGAACATTACGCGGCCCAAGTCGATGAGGGCATCGATGTGGCTGACTCAGCGCTGGGCATGTTCGCACGATCCACGACGACATCAGCCATGAGGACCTCCCACGCAGTGAAGTATGACGTCCGCCGCCACTCAGCCGTCCGCACCGACGACTACATATTCTCTCAACTCATTCCGTACATCGGCAACAAACGTAAGCTCCTGCCACTCATTACTCGGGGGCTGCAGCATACAGGCTGCCGCCGAGGGCTGTTCGTTGACTTATTTGCAGGCAGCACGGTCGTCGCACGTATGGCGAAGTCGCTCGGCTATCGAGTCGTGGCCAACGATTGGGAACCGTATTCATATGAGATTGCTCGCGGTACTGTTTCCCTCAACCACGTTCCTTCCTTTTCGCATGTAGGTAGGCCGGAACAGGTATTTACGTACCTCAATCAGTTAGAGCCGCTTCACGGATACATCGCGCGGCATCTGTGTCCTGAGGATGATGAACACCCGGATGTCATGAGAGAACGCATGTTCTTTACGCGGCAAAACGGCGAACGAATAGACGCCATTCAAGAGCAGATCGCAACGTGGGAGTCCGAGCATAAGCTATCGCTCGACGAGCGGGCATTCCTCTTGAATTCCCTGACCTACGCCGTCAGCTACGCCAGTAACACCAGTGGTGTGTTCAAGGGATTCCATAATGGATGGGGCGGCAAGACGGGCACGGCACTCTACCGCATCCGCGGGGTTCTCACTCTTGCCCCGTCTGCCGTGTTCGACAACCGACAAGAAAATATGGCGTTGCGGGAAGACGCTCAAAGGTTGGCATCGAGGCTGCCAGAGATCCTCGGGCAGCGCCCCGACATTGTCTACGTAGACCCACCCTATAACCAGCATCCCTACGGGAGCAATTACCACGTCCTCAACACCGTGACGCTGTGGGACAAACCGAAACTGAACCCGGACATCCTGGTAAACGGCCGGCCTTACGATAAGTCGGCTATACGGAAGGACTGGCGAACGGAGCGGCGTTCTGCATACAACACGAGAAAGGCCGCGCTTCCTGCCTTCCGGTCGCTCATCGACCGCTTGGACGCGCGGTGGGTGTTGGTGAGTTACAGCACCGATGGCAACATGTCTGCACGCGATGTCCTGCGTGTGCTGGCCGCAAAGGGCGCCTTATCCGTCTTTACTCACACGTACAAACGCTATCGAGTGAGTACACCGCGCATGTCCCCTAAATCACATAATGTGGAGTTCTTGGTCGTACTAGACACCGAGGGGCCTTCATCATTGCAACGGGTGGATGAGTTGTACGAACGGATCTTGCGTCAGGAGGATGTCGCGATCCGGCCAGCCCCCGTACCGGCAGAACTACAACTGCCTCTCCTATGACAGGCATAGGCGGTGCTTAAACATGGATCGAACTGACGTGACAATGGTGTGCCTGTTGGTGACTCAAACTGTCACGATACGATCCACAGGCTGAACCATATCCTAGTGCAGGGCAAGGCATGACAAACGATAGTGTAGCTGCCTATGCGTCTTACTGTCCTTGCGTCACAGCTCAGGCGAATCATCTCCCCCATCGCTTGCCGGCATTGTCATCGGGACCTCTCCACGACGCAGCGGCCCATACGTCGTTTCGTAGTAATCGATAGACTGTTGGCACACCTGCCACATCACATCAATCATTTCAGCTGGCGTCCATGGGTCTTCACGAAAGAACAGAGATGCAGGCTTAAATACTTCCGACGGAGGGCCCTCAACGTAAATCTTGCGCACCTGCACCTTGTTCAGCGGGAAGAACCCGTTCATCGTCGATACGCGATCCGGGATTGTGCTTGTGGTAGGAGAAAAGTCGCAGCCCTCGCCAAAGGGTACAACCCCAGGGAACCGGGGTGAGGGGGCGAGATGACAGGAACGGGACCATGCGGCATGCTACCTTTGTTACCACACAAAGGAGAGCGCAACGCATGGACCCGTCCACGACATTTTGCCCGAA
>JAABUX010009845.1_pt1 | contig 10765 bp, 9 predicted proteins | sample 5561851 | NCBI WGS metagenome assembly JAABUX01 (sample SAMN10711883, study PRJNA513361) | rock metagenome | isolation source: Antarctica rocks | place: Antarctica: Victoria Land, Richard Nunatak red sandstone | collected 2016-01-03 | reverse complement strand
GTGTGGCATCTCGAACCGTCCCTGACCGATCCGGAGACCATCTACGCTGGCGCGGAAGACGCCGCGCTGTTCCGCAGCGTGGACGGAGGCCAGACGTGGCGCGAGCTGTCGGGGCTGCGCCGCCACACCTCAGGACCCTCCTGGCAGCCTGGCGCCGGGGGCATGTGCCTGCACACGATCCTGCTCGACGCGAGCCATCCCGAGCGCATCGTCGTCGCGATCTCGGCCGCGGGGGCCTTCCGCAGCGACGACGCAGGCGCGACCTGGCGGCCGATCAACCAGGGCCTGCGCTCAGAGGGCATTCCGGATCCCGCGGCGGAGGTCGGCCATTGCGTCCACCGCATCGCGATGCACGCGTCGCGCCCCGACGTGCTCTTCATGCAGAAGCACTGGGACGTCATGCGCAGCGACGACGGCGGCGCGTCGTGGCGCGAGATCAGCGGGAACCTGCCGTCCGACTTCGGATTTCCGATCGCCGTTCATGCGCACGAGCCGGAGACCATCTACGTCGTCCCGATCACGAGCGACGCGGAGCATTACCCGCCCGAGGGCAAGCTGCGGGTATATCGCAGCCGGACGGGCGGCCACGAGTGGGAAGCGCTGACGACCGGGCTGCCGCAGAGCAACTGCTATGTTAACGTGTTACGCGATGCGATGGCCGTTGACGCGCTCGACAGGTGCGGCGTGTACGTCGGGACCACCGGTGGGCAGGTCTATGCCTCGGCGGACGGCGGCGACACCTGGAGCCCTATCGTGCGCGATCTTCCCGCCGTCCTCTCCGTGGAAGCGCAGACCCTGCCATGATCCGCGTAAGTCTCCCAGCGCCCCTGCGGACGCTGACGCGCCTTGATGGCGACGTGGTCCTGGAGGTGGAGGGCCCGGTCACGCAGCGCTCCGTCCTCGACGCCCTCGAGGACAGGTATCCGATGCTACGCGGGACGATCCGCGATCACGTGACGCAGCGCCGCCGGCCGTTCGTGCGGTTCTTCGCCTGCGCGCACGATCTGTCCCATGAGCCACTGGATGCCTTGCTGCCTGCCGCGATCGCGGCGGGCGCGGAGCCCTTCATGATCGTGGGAGCGATGGCCGGAGGCTAGCAGGGCGCGCCGGGAGGCGCCCGTACACGCCCGCACGCGGGTCGTATACGGCCCGGCGTTCGTCGCGGTAGCGATCGAGCGGTGTCAGACGTTGTGCGGAGGTAGGGGGAAATGACACGCCGCGCGATGACCGTCACCGAACGGACGCAGCGGCGGCTCCTCGACCACGCAGCGCGGCTGCTGGTAGGGACAGCGTGTATGGAAGCGGCATCCGCCCGGCGGCCGGGCGGGCGAGGGTAGGTCGCCGGCAATCCCCTCATGTCGACGTGTCTGTCGACGCGCGGGGTCCGGCACGGGGACGGCGGCAAGCAACCCCGCCGTATAGGGGTGCGCCGGCGTCGTGTACAGGCGCGTCACGGGCGCAATCTCCACGATCTTACCCAGGTACATGACGGCGACACGGTCGGACATAGCGCGGACCACCGCGAGGTCGTGCGCGATGAAAATATACGTCAGATGGTAGTCGCGTTGCAGCCGCACCAGCAGGTTCAGCATCTGCGCCTGAATAGAGACATCGAGCGCCGAGACAGGCTCGTCAAGGACCAATAACGCGGGGCGTAGCGCGAGCGCGCGGGCGATGGCCAGGCGCTGACGCTGTCCGCCGGAAAATTCGTGGGGGAAGCGACGCAAGGCCGAGGTCGGCAAGCCGACGACGTTCAGGAGTTCTGACGCTGTCCGGGTCCAGTCGGCGCGGGCGCCGATCCCCTGGACCGCCAGCGGTTCGGCCAGCAGTTCCGCGACGCGCATATGCGGATTGAACGAGGCGGAGGGGTCTTGAAAGACAAGCTGCATTTTGCGCCGCCGCGCGCGTAGGGCCGCCTCATCCATGCCGACGAGGTCCTCACCCTCAAAGTAAATGTGGCCGGCGGTCGGGCGGACGATCTGGAGCAGCGCGCGGCCGGTCGTGGTCTTGCCACATCCGCTTTCGCCGACCAGGCCCAGTGTCTCGCCCGGCGCGACCGCGAACGAAATGTCGCTGACCGCTTGCACACCCTCGGTGTGGCGGCGACGGAAAAGACCGCCGTGACCAGGGAAAGTGACGGAGAGACGTTCAACCGACAGCAAGGGCGCGCCCGGTTCGCTCGGCAGCGGTGTCCGCGCCAGGGTCATCGTCGTCCCTCCTGTGCCGCGACCATGGTGTCCGCGGAGACGGACTCACGCGCGGTGAGCAAAGGGGCGACGCAGGCGACGGCGCGGCCGGGCCGCACGGCCTCCAACCGTGGCGTCCGCTCCGTGCAGGCCTGCCGCGCCCGCGGGCAGCGCGGCGCAAAGCGGCAGCCCGGCGGCAACGCGGCGAGATCAGGAGGCATGCCCTGAATGCTGGCCAGCATGCCCTTGTCGGTCGCGCCGTCCAGTCGCGGCACGCAGCGCAGCAACGCGTCGGTATAGGGATGCGCGGGTTGCTCGAAGAGCGGCGCGGTCGCGCCGTGTTCGACGACCTGCCCCGCGTACATCACTAGCACCCGATCGGCCATCTCGGCGACGACCCCCATATCATGGGTGATCAGGATAACGGCCATATTGAATTGCTGTTGCAGGTCGACCAACAGGCGCAGGATCTGCGCCTGGATCGTGACGTCGAGGGCCGTCGTCGGCTCATCGGCGATCAGCAACCGTGGTGAACAGGCCAGGGCCATCGCGATCATCACCCGCTGCCGCATGCCGCCGGAGAATTGGTGCGGATAATCGCCCAGGCGCGCGGCCGCGTCGGGAACGCCGACCGCGTCGAGCAATTCGGCGGCGCGCTTGAGCGCGGCGCCCCTGGCGCCGCTGTGATGGAGCGCATAACTTTCGGCGATCTGACGCCCGATCGTGATGGTGGGGTTGAGCGAGGACATGGGATCCTGGAACACCATGGCCACCTGATTCCCGCGTAGCGCCCGCATCCGCCGCTCGGAGAGCGTGAGCACCTCCTGGCCGTCGAAGCGGATAGATCCCGCCAGCACGCGCGCCGCCTTTGGCAAGAGGCGGAGCAGAGACAGGGCAGTGACACTTTTGCCGGAGCCAGACTCGCCGACGAGGCCCACGATCTCGCCTTGCTCAACGGTGAAGGACACGTCGTCGACGGCCATAATGGGGCCATGACGCCCCCGAAACCCCACCTGTAGACCCTCTACGTCCAGCAACGCCATTTAACTGCGCTCCATGGTGGCGACGACGCCCTCGCCCATCAGGTTGACCGCGACGACCGTGCAGAAGATCATCAGGCCGGGTGGATAAATCAACCACCAGTCATTGGAAAAGATGTTCTGGAGCCCATCGTTGAGCAGGTTGCCCCAGGAGGGGATGGGCGGTTGCACTCCCAGGCCCAGAAAGCTCAGGAACGAGAGCGCCAGGATGTTGTCGGCCACCAGGAAGACGAAGTTGACCATCAGCACGGGCAGGATCACGCGCAACACGTGGGTCCGGGCAATGAACAGGATATCGGCGCCGAACTGCCGGCTCGCGGTCACGAAGTCGCGGTTGCGCGCCGCCAGCGTCTCGTTGCGCACCACGCGCGCCGTGCGCGGCCAGGTCGTCAAGCCAAGCAACAGGATCAGAATGAGGTTGTCGAGCTTGTAGATGGACGCAAGAAAGATCAGGATCACGATCGTCGGGATCGCGAGCAAGGTGTCGAGCAAGCGCATCAGGACGATGTCGAGGACGCGTGGGCCGAGGCCGGCGGCGATACCGTAGACGACGCCGAGGGCGACGGCCACAAACGAGGCCACAAAGCCGATGATCAGCGACGACTGGCCGCCGACCAGGACGCGCGCCAACTGGTCACGCCCCAACTGATCCGTCCCCAGGAAGGCATGCCCGAAAGGCGGCGCAATTTGGTTGATGGGATCAATCGTATACGGGCTGACGCCGTAGAGCGCCGCGCCGGGGAACGTGGTCAGGACGACGAGGGCCAGCAAGAGGCCGCCGAGCCAGACACCGGGCGGATAACCGCGCATCCAGGCCGGCGGCGTCAGCCAGGAGGGCCACCTTGGGCGGGAGGCGCGGACCAGAGATCGTTCCGCTGCCAGGGAGTCGCCGATGCTCGTGCCAGGATTCCTACTCATAACGCACCCGTGGATCGAGAAAACCATTGACGACGTCGGCCAGGAGATTGCCGAGGATGGTGAAAGCGCCGATCAACAAGACGAGCGCCGTGAGCACCGGGTAGTCGTGCTGCACGGCGGATTGCCACAACAGATACCCGAGGCCAGGGAAATTGAAGACCTCCTCCACGACCACGCCGCCCGCGAAGATCCAGGGCAAGAACAAGCCGATCATGGTCACCAGCGGGCGCAGCGCATTGCGCAACACGTGGCGCAGCGCAATGCGTCCCAGCGTTGCGCCTTTCGCGGCCGCCACCGTCACGTACGCTTGCCGGAACTCCAGGCGGGCCGCGGCGCCCATATAGCGCGAGAAGAACGCGGTGAAGATCAGGGTGAGGGTCGTCAGCGGGAGGACCAGGTGTCGCGCGTAGTCGCCCACGTCGAAGCCGTTGGCGGCGACGTTCTGCGAGCCACTGGACGGGAGCAGGTTCAGTTGGACCGAGAAGACGATGATCAGGATCAGGGCCAGCCAGAAGACGGGCATGGCGTAGAGGGCGAATTGCGCCAGGCTGATTGCTTTGCTCACCCACGTGCCGGCGGCCGCGCCTTGCAGCATGCCGACGCCGATCGCCAGCACGACCGCCAGCACCAGAGAGGCGCTATCGAGCACGACCGTGTTGCCCAGGTATTGGCCGATGACGCCGACGACCGATTGGTGCAGCAGAAAGGAATAGCCCAGATTGCCCTGCAGCAGATGGAGCCACCAGAGCAGGTACTGCAGGTAGATGGGGCTGTTGAGCCCCATCGCCGTGTTGAGGTCGTTGACGGCGGCCTGCGTCGCGTGGATACCCAGGATGCTGAGCGCCGGGCCGCCCGGCGTCAGTTCGCTGATGACGAACACGACCAGCGTCAGGATGACGAGCGAGACGAGCGACGACCCGGCCCGGCGGGCAAAGACGCGCGGCATGAGCGGCTCCTCTCTATACTCATACTCTGCTGCCTATACTTTGCTGCATGCTCCGTCCTATTTGGAGATCCAGAGGTATTCGGGCGAGTTGGCGTAGACTGGATTGAAGAAGTCTTCGACGCCCTGCACCGTGGGCTGATATTTGATGATGGTCTCCGGGTCGTCGAGGTAGAGGGCGGGCACGGCGCTGGCGGCGTAGTCCTCGTACTTATAGATACTGGCAAAGCCGGGAACCGTCTGCGCGTAGGTGATGCTTTTGTCGAGGGTTGGATCGCTAAACGAGCCGAAGTTCGCGCCGCCCGTGCTGCCGAACAGCCCATCGCCCAGCGGATAAAAGTTGGGATAGTAGATCCAGCCGATGCTGATGGCGTCCCAATTCGTGCCCCGGCCGCCCAGTTCGGCCAGGATGGTGGAGAACGGAATGGTGGTCAACTGCACCGTGACGCCGATCGCGGCGAAATCTTGCTGGATAATCTCGGCCTGGCGCACACTGGTCTGCGACTCGCTGCCGACGGTGATGCTGAAACTCAACTTCTGGCCGTTCTTGCTCAGTGTCGAGCCCGTCATCTTCCAGCCGTCGGCGGCGAGCAGCGCCTTTGCGCGCGCCGGGTTGTAATGGTTGCTGGCGCCCAGGGTTGCTTTCGCCTGCGACGAGAGATAGGTCGCGGGGACAAAGGGGACCGGGGAGTACGCGGAGTGCGCGTGTCCATAATAGATGGCCTGGTTCATCTCCGGCTGGTTGATGGCCAGCTGTAGCGCCTGGCGTACCGTCACGTCCTTCAGGAACGACAGCGCGGGGTTGCGGTAATTAAGCACGATGTAGTTGAAGCCGAAGATCGACCAGTTGTAGGTCTTGAGGCTGGCCAACTGCGCCGCGGCGTTGTAGAGGGTATAGCCAAGGAAGCCGATCTGGATAGCCCCGGTCTTGAGCGCCGCGAACTCGGCTTGCTCCGAGGCAAAGTATTGCATGATGAAGGTATCCAGGTACGACCGGTGACCGCTGTAGAGCGGATTGCGGTCGAAGCGCGCGTACTGGTTGAGCACAAACTTGGTGAGCTTGTACGGTCCATCGACGACGCTCAAGACCTGGAGGTTCGTCTGGTTGTTGAACAGGTAGGGGATACTGTACTTGGCCCACTGTTTGCCGGGTAAGGGGCGCAATTGGGCCAGGCCATTGAGCTCGAAATAGGTGGGGTTGAGAGGCTGGCTGAGCGTGATGACGAACGAAGTGGGCGAGAGAACCGCGAACGACTTGACGAGCGTCGGCAGACCGCCGATGCCGTAGTAGCCGTACTTCTGTCCGTAGCTCTTGATCAGGTTGAAGCAAAACTGCACGTCGGACGCCGTCACGGGCGTTCCATCCGACCACTTGTAGTCGCCGCGCATCTGGACCGTGTAGACCGTGTTATTCCGACTGACGGCGATCGATGTGCCGATGCTGCGGTCATACTCGATGCTTACCTTTTGGCCGATCCAGAGGAGAGGGCGATAGAGCAGGACCTGCGCCTCGTCGTCCAGAATCGACGTGGGGCTAAGCACGGGAATGAACGAGTCGATGTTCTGCGTGGTTCCATAGATAAGCGTACCGCCGCTCTGTGGCCCGCGGGGCGTGGCTCCGTGGGTCGCGGGCGCCTGACCCACGAGGAGCAGGGCTAGGGCCAGTGTCCCGCTGAACACGGCCCCCGCGACGCCGCGTCGCCGCGTCGGTCCATAGCTGGAGCTGGTCTTTGCCGCGCCTATCGTGGGTATACTCCGGTCATAGTAGCTCATACTGCAGCACCTCTATCGCGTTAGTCGTCAAGCAAAATAGTGCGCCGGAGATCGGCCGCGCACATAGGGATGCGCGATTCCAGGACGGCAACGTCACAGGAAGGGTATGGTATGTATGTGGAGGTCACACGGCTTGTGGACGGCAACGTCCCAGGGGAGGACACGCATCGGCGGTGATCATACCTGGCCGCGGTGCTCAGGAGGATGGACGGCCATAAGCCGTGGAAGGTCGGAACGCTCTCGCACGCCAGATCGAGGCCCCACGTCACGAGAGCAAACCGTGAGGGAAGGGCGTATGAATACGGTCGCGCACGTGACAGGATGGCAGCGCCGCCAGATACGTCTCCAGCCTATTGAAGACGACAAGCGATGTCGCTCTCATGGCAGCGGGACGTGAATAATGTGCAGCCTAGCACACCGACGAGCCCGCTGTCAAACGACCCTCTGACCCGCCGGGGCCATGTAGTTGTCGATCGCGTGGGCGATTCTCGGGGGGTAGGGGCGTATTGCATACGCCCCTACCCTGGTCCAGCAGTCCTGCCCCGAGAACTACATGGCCCTGCTGACCCGCTGACTCGCCCAGGGACTGTGAATTGTGGTCGATGTCGATGCCGGGGGCCGACTGGAAGCGCGGGCGGCCCGCCCGCTTCCGTCGCGGCCGCGCGGGTGGGTGGCGCGCCACCGATGCGGGCGGGCCGCCCGCGCTCCCAGTACTGCTGGCTCCATCCCAGGCGGGCGGGCCGCCCGCGCTCCCAGTACTGCTGGCGCGCCAACAAAAAAGCCCTTCCACCAGCCGGAACCCGCCCTCGCGGCCGCGGTCCGCGCGACCCATGCGGATAGTGAGGACATGCGTGTCGCGGCGCTCGTCCCCGAGGCGTCAATACTCGTCACTAATCACTATCCCTGGGTCCGCGGCGGCACAGGCGATGGCGACGGCGCGGGCGCCGTCGGCCAGGGTGACGCGAGGGCGGTGCGTGGGGTCGCGCAGCAGCGCGATGAGGTCATGCAGCGCCGCGGCGACGGAGTCGCGGTAGACCTCCTGCTTGCCCCGCGATAGCCGCAACGCGCCGCGCACGCGCGAGGTCACGGCGTAGTCCTGCCCGTTACCGCGCGTGGCCCGCTCCGCGCCCTCGTAGCGCTCGACGGTCTCCAGGCGCAGGCCTGGCGTGGCGGCAAGGGCGTCGCGCTGCGCGTCGTCGACGATGGCGTCTAGCGTGAGCGACGTAGCGATCCACCCTTGCACCTCGATGTAGCCGCGGTCGTAGGCCAGCAGGCCGGTGGTGCACTCCAGGCGCGACGGCTTGTCGAAGGCATGGTAGTAGCTGCCCAGGGCGCCGTTGGCGTAGGTCACATTGGCCAGCACCTTGTCCTGTTGGTCGGTCCCCGGCCGCGTCGTCAGCACGCCCTGTACCTCTACCGGCGGCGCACCGACAAGGTGGCCGTAGATGTCGAAAAAGTGGACGCCATGCTCGACGAGGATGCCGCCGCTCTGGACGCGGTCCCAGAACCAATGGTCGGGCGGCAGCCATTCATCCGCGGCGAAGTTCTGGAAGTCGACCCGGCGCAGTGCGCCGAGCAAGCCGCGCCGCGTCCAGTCCTCGACGATGTCGAAGAGGGGGTTGTAGCGCAGCACGAAGTCGACCGTCGCGGCCACGCCGGACGCGCGCACGGCGTCGAGCAGGGCATGGTTCTGCTCGATTGAGACCGCCACGGGCTTCTCCAGGAAGAGCGCCTTGCCCGCTTGCGCCACCGCGATGCCCATCGGAGCGTGCAGAGACGGCGGGGTGCTGACCACGACGAGATCGACCGCGGGGTCGGAGATCAACGCCCGGTAGTCGAGGTAGGAGCGATCCACACCCAGCTGTCGCGCCGCGCGCGCCGTGCGTTCCTTGTCGACCCCCGCGATGGCGACCAGACGCGCCCCGTCTATGCTCTGGATCGCGTCGGCGATAAAGAGCCCGAAGGCGCCCGCCGCGCCGATCATCCCTATGCCCACGGTCTCCCCGGTCTCCCCGGTCTCCCCAGTTTCTACGGTCTTAGTCGTCGCCATCCCGTGTCCGTCCTCCCCTCCCCTTGCCTCTCAGGCCTATCCACACCGCTGGCGCAACCCCAACGCTCCAACACGACTACACTTAGGATAGGCCAAAACGAGTGGCTAGTGGTTAGTGACGAGTGGCTAGAAAAACTAGCCACTCGTCACTAACCACTAGTCACTAATCGAAGGAGATGCTAATGCAAGTCACGAAGCTAACCCTGGGTCCGATGGATAACAACGTGTACGTAGTGGTCTGTCCGCACACCAACGAGAGCCTCGTCGTCGACGCCTCGCACGATGCCGCGCGCATCGTCGCGGCAACGGAGGGGACAACGCCCCGCTATATCTTGCTCACCCACGGAGACGGCGACCACATTGACGTGCTGCAGGAGCTGCGTGGCCGCCTGGCCGTACCGGTCGGCATCCACGAGGCCGATGCGGATCGGCTGCCCGCGCCGGCGGACTTCTTCATCACGGACGGCCAGGACATCTCCGTCGGCGACATCACGCTGCACGCCATCCACACGCCGGGACATACCCCCGGCAGCCTGTGCTTCCATATCGCCTCGGGTGAGACGCTATTGGCGGGCGATACGCTATTCCCCGGCGGCCCGGGCGCGACGCACGGCGATAAAGACCGCTTCGCGCGGATCATCGCCTCGGTGCGCGACCGGCTGTTCGTGCTGCCCGACGACACCTCCGTCCGCCCCGGTCATGGCAACGACACCACCATTGGCACGGAGAAGCCTCATCTACAGGAGTGGATCGACCGCGGGTATTAGCGAGTGATTAGTGACTAGTGGTTAGTGACTAGAAAAACTGCTAGTCACTAGTCACTAGTCACTAGTCACTAATCACTCGTCGTTGAAGCGGACCAAGCGCAGATCGGACTTGCGCCCTGCAAAGCCGTTGTCGCCCCAGTCCGGCTGGTCGGTGATGTCCTCGAAGCCGGGGACGCGCGCGTTGAGCACGTCGTTGGATCCCATGGGCTGCACGGCGCGCCCCGCCACCAATGCGCCCGCGCCGGGGGCGCCGCCCTTGCGGCTCTGCACCTGGTAATCGACGCCCGGCGCGCTACTCTGATTGTTCGACATGATATTCGTCCTCTCGTACTCGTCCTATTCCACCCCCTCCAGTGTACAAAGCCCTGCCTGCCCGTGCCATTGTTACCGGGGCACGGTCTGTGAATGCTACGGACAGAGAGCCTGCGACCGCGGTCGCGGGTGTAAAATTCGTTAGCGCACAGAAGGTCTGGGGTTGGATGGCAAGGAGACGGGGAGCGCGGGCGGCCCGCCCGCATCGGTGGCGCCCACGGCAACCGGCGCGCATAAGCTGCCGCGGAGCCAAGCGAGCGGGCCGCCCGCGCTCCCCGTCGCCCCAGGACTTTTGCGCGCCTACTAACCTAAATTTCGCGCGAATTAGTGACGATGAGGAGCGCGTGGCGCGGAAGTTGGTGATGATCCAAGCTTGTAGGTCTGTGTGAGTGCACAACGGACAGGAGGATCATCACCATGGGCCAGGCTACCACGGCACGAAGCGGGCGTCACTTCTCGGCGCATGCCAGTCTGGCAGGGATCGGGGTGCTATTGCGGCAGCGGGATGTGTGCGGGCCGATCCGCGCGCGGGTGCGCATCGCGCAGAAGACGGTGCGGCACACGCCGCGGGAGAAGCTGTACGACGGGTTTGTCGCGATCTTGAGCGGGGCGCACGGCCTGGGAGAGATCAACACGCGGCTGCGCGGCGACCCCACGCGGCAGCGGGCGCTGGGGCGGGCCGCGGGCGCGGAGCAGTCGGTGGTGCAGCAGACGCTCGACGCCTGCACGGAGGAGAACGTGGCCCAGATGCACGACGCGCTTGACGACATTTACCG
>JAABUX010009844.1_pt1 | contig 10767 bp, 12 predicted proteins | sample 5561851 | NCBI WGS metagenome assembly JAABUX01 (sample SAMN10711883, study PRJNA513361) | rock metagenome | isolation source: Antarctica rocks | place: Antarctica: Victoria Land, Richard Nunatak red sandstone | collected 2016-01-03 | reverse complement strand
AGCACGGCGAGCTCGACCTCGCCGTGGTGATCCTGCCCGTGGCCAGCCCCGCCCTAGAGGTGACGCCGCTCCTGGAAGAGGACATCGTCGTGGCCGTCGGCGCCCGGCATCGGCTGGCCGGGGCGACCGCCGTGGCCATGACCGATCTGGCGGACGAGCCGTTCCTGCTGCTGGGCGAGGGTTACGAGTTGCGCCGCACCACGCTCGACGCCTGCCGCGCGGCCGGCTTCCGGCCCTATGTCGTGCTGGAGGGCGGGGAGATGGACACGGTGCTCAATCTGGCCGCGGCGGGTGTGGGCGTCGCCCTTGTGCCCGCCCTGGCGGTCGACCCGGGCGGCCCGCTGGTCGGGCTGCGCATCGCGGACCAGACGCGCCGCCGTGCGCTGGGCGTGGTGCGGCTGCGCGAGCGCTACTTCACCCCGGCGGCGCGCGCCTTTCGCGACTGCCTCGTCGAGCAGGCCCGGCTGCTCCCCGCCGCGCCATGAGACGGCGCGAGCATCCGCCGGGCGTCATCAGCCGAGCGGTATATGACCCGGGGGCAGGCTGGAGCACCACCGAGCCGCATATGTATCGTTTAGTCTTGTTGATCTTTCTTGACGCGGTCTTGAGGATTGCTGACACCTGTGTTGAGACACGCCTCCTAGACTGGAAGGCATGATGCACTGGCCCGCATTGTGCGGTCACCGTGACCAGATAAGGAGAAAGATGTTTATCCCCGTTCCGGTCATTGCACACGGTGTCGCGGAGCTCGCCCCGGGTGAGATGCGCACCGTCTACCTGGGAGACCGGGCTGTCTTGCTAAGCATGTACTCAGAAATCTGGCACGGTTTTGTTAGGCGTGATTCGCCCGAAAAACTGTGCCGAACTTATGGTCAGGTGCTTAGTCAACCTGGAGGGGACGTTCCACGCGCTGGACGATACCTGCACCCATGGGGAGTGTTCGCTAGGTGAAGGCTATCTTGACGGTGGTATCGTCGAATGCCCCTGTCATAGCGCCGCGTTTGACGTGTGTACAGGGGCCGCGCTGACCTTGCCGGCCACCGTGCCTGTGTGTGTCTACCCGGTGCGCGTCACGTCGACCACAGACCTGGAGATCGATCTCCCCTCATAACCGCTCTCGCCGCGAAAGGAGGGTGTGTGTCCCACACGGCCTGGGCCATCGCTGAGTCCGCCATCACGGTGAAGGGGGCGTCCCGTGTCACCGTCTGCCCCATCTACGTAGCCACGGATAGGAGATAGGAGTCGATTATGCCACACGTTAACGACGACGAGACCCCCAGGCCGGGCTTGACCAAGCCACTGATCAACAACATCGGCGGCATGATCGGCCAGGAGGCCCCGAGCGCCGATACGCTCCTTGAGCGCAGCCCTGACGGAACGTGGAGCGAGGCGGGCGTTGTCCAGGGGAGCACGAGTTCGCGCGACCACAGTGGCGCTGCCGCCGATGGCGTCATCCCTACATTCGACCATCAGGAGGATAGGACATTCGACAACTAACGAGGCTGCGCCTCCGACCGACAAGGTGTACGCAGTTCGGCGCAGCAGCTCCAAAACGTGTCGCAATCGCATCATGTTCGCGCCCTAACTCTCGGTTCGCTCATTTTCAGGGTGGTTGGGGTGAATAGTGCGCGATGATGGCGTAGATGTCGGGGGTGAACCGAACAGGTCCAGAATCTGGTGCTGCAAGGGCGCAAGTACGGTGAGATGCCGCAGGGAGCCCTGGGGCGTCTGCATCAGCGTCAAGGTGGTCTCCTTGAAAGCTGCCAGCAGGCGTTCGGCGGTCGGCCGGGTGGGAGTAGGACAAGCAGCGGAGAGTGGCGTTAGGGACGCCGAAATACTAATTCATCCCACTAAGGGCGCTGCTTTAGTTCGCACAGGCGCTGCGTCCCCTGGGAAGCGGGGGATGCTGGGATACGCAGGGATTTCGGCGTCCCTTAAGCTGTTCAGTTTACTGGACACGCTGACCTGAACGCCTCATCCGGCCTGTTCTACTCCGGTGGTAGTCCCGGCACGGCCCGTAGGACCTGCCCGTTCTTCGCCGACATCTGGGGGAAGAGAGACTTCCTCACGGTCCTAATCCGTCTCGGAGGCGCGCTTTGGGTGGTGCTGAGGCTGGGTGGACTTCCGTTAGCTTTCCGGCGAGATTTACTGCAAGACACAAAGTCAGCACTACATCGCAAACGAATCAGCGATACCTCAATTACCTGGTAGTGTCGCCCGCCCTTATGTATGTAGCGTGCGCTGCTGCCAGCCAGTTCCGTAGCGGTGTAGACGGTCGGTCCTGAGCGTGCGGAGGCCCAGCGCGGCCAGCCCATCGTCTGGCGTACAATCTGGTCAAGAGGCTAACGCGCGTCCGATATCGGTCGTGATTTATCAACATACTGAGGTACCCCGTGGCCATGAGTACTCCCGTTCCAGGCGCTCCTCCAGAGACCCCGGCGCCCACGCGCTCCCCACAGCAGGGCCATGAGCACATCAGTGTCAACGACAAGCTCGCTGTGTGGATGACCAAAAAAGTCGGCTCCATGTGGGCCGTGTATCTCTCCCTGCTCCTCATCGGCGGTTGGATCGCTCTGGTGAGCCTCGGCCCCTTGCGCACGGCCGATCCCTATCCATTCCCCTTTCTGCTCTTCCTCGGCAACGTCGTCCAGCTCCTGCTCGTCTTCGTCATTCTGGTCGAGCAGGGGGGTCTGGGCAAAAGCACCGACCAGCGGGCGGCGCAAACGTATGACTATGCGGAGGCCATCTTGCGCGATGTCGGTCAGCTCCACGACCATCTGCTGGAGCAGGATCAGGTGCTGAACCAGGGCATCGCCTTGGTGGAGTCGCAGCCGCACCCCTGGATCGAAGCCCGCAAAGCGGTCAAGCTACCACGCGTCCAGGACCATTACGTCGGCCTCAATGGAAAGATCGCGGCGTTCATGACGCGTGGCGTGAGTACGATGTGGGCGTTCTACCTGGCCGCGATATTCCAGTTCGGCTGGATGGCGCTTGCCCAACTCGGCCTGATCCGCTTTGACCCCTATCCGTTCCCCTTTTTGCTCTTCCTGTCGAGCTTGGCGCAACTCGTCTTCATGTTCATCATCCTCGTGGGGCAGGACGTGCTCGGCTAGGCCGGCGACACACGGGCGCAGCAGACGCTGCTCGATACCGAGGCCGTGCTGCACGAATGCCAACGGCTGCAGCAGCACTTGCTGCAGCAAGATAAGATCATCGTGGAGATCTGCGCCTATGTGAAGGAGCACGCTCCGGCCCACACCCAAGCGACGGATATGTAGCGTCGGCGTTGCGCTGCAACGGCCACCGGCGGTGCCTATGCACGCGGACGACACGCTCACTCGTCCACAACCGACCTTGCGTTACGCCGAGCAGTCTGATGCCACGACGGACGCAGAGTTGCGGGCTTGGCGGCGACAGCGTAGCCTCACATCATGAGACCTAGTGAGGACGATCATCGCCGCCTTAACGGATGCCACCGTTCCATCACTACGGACGGGCCGGGTGGTGGCGCGCGTGGGATTGCCCGCGTAGAGACCGCCAGCGGCTGCTGCTCCCGGGCCAGGCGCTGGCGCACCACGTGGTCGAGGACCGTGAGGACGCGCAGGGCGATGGTCAACAACCGCTGAGGCCGCGAACGCGATGTCGGTGTCGCCCGGAGCGCCGGGGGGTGGAGTGATGAGCGGGTCATCGCCACGATCGACGACACGGGTGAAGCCCGCGTCGAACGCGATCCAGCCGATACGCCATGCCGCGTCCCGCGTGGCGCCATTATAAAACATCACGGGACGCGTTGGATCGCTACACAGCAGCGGCCCAGGGCTGAGGTGCCATCCGTCCCAGCGCCCGGGCCGTGCCTCGAACAAGGATGGTTGGACCGTCCAGGGCCCGTCAACGGCGGAGGCCGACGCGATCCCCACCTTGGAGGCGCCGTGGTGCGCGTACTCGAAGAACAAGCGCCACCTCCCGTCCGCGACGGGCACGATCGACGCCTCCTTCGGATTCATCACGCGCTCCGTGGACGGGATCGCGATGCCACACTTGCGCAGATGTTCCCCATCCGCGCCGGCGGCGAGAAGAAGCTGCCCCGTCCGCGCGGTCTGATTCCAGCCGGTATAGTAGACATAGGTCATGCCCTCGACGACGGCGACGGTTGGATCTTCACACCCATCTTTGTCGTCGTCGCCGGGTCCTGGCGCAAGGACCGGCTGATCGCCCATCGTGAAATGCAGCCCGTCTCCTGACTGGCCATAATAGATGCGCGCCACCTTCTCCGCGGCGATCTGGGCATGGTTCACGGCTCGCAACAATAGCTCGAAGGGGCCCTGCTCCTGCTCATGCCAGACGAAGGGGCTCAGGGTGTACATCTCCGCCAGGGGGCTCGTGCGCGCGAGGTGCAAGCGCGCGATCTGCTCGACCGTGAAAGCGGTCATACGCCCGCTCCCGTGGTGAGCATACGCCGACCGTCGCTCACGTCCGTCGCAACGGCGCCGTCGACCTGCTTCGTGGTCGCTGCGGTGCCGTCGTGGGCGCACTCCCTGGCCGTCGCCTGATCAATCCCCGCAACCGATCCCATGGCAATCACGGTGTGGCTTATTGAGCGGCGCCCCATCGTCGCTGCCTCCTCTCTTCTCTACATGAGCACACACGTGCCGACGACCCGCTCACGTTACCCCACAAGCCGTCAGATGCAGCTTAGGGTCCGTCAAAGGATAAACGTCCCAATTCTTCGCCGAATCCGCACTTGAAACGGGCGGGGAATTGATACCTTTATTGCCTGGCGGCCCCTTAGTACCCGGTGAACTCCTCCGTGCGGATGTCGTCCTCATCGACTCCGGTCGCCGTGAGCACTGTCCGCAAGCTCTTCACCATCCCCGGAGGGCCAGTGAGGTAATACATGGGGGACGTGACACCGCTCAGATACTTGGAGAGCATCTTCTGGTCGATGAAGCCCCGTTCGCCGTCCCAGGGGAGGTGCGAGGTGTCCATCTTGGACATGGTGGGGATGAAGGTGACGTGCGCGTCCTCCCGTGCCAGCGCGCGCATCTCCGCGAGGAACGGCGCATCTTCGGGCCGTCGATTCCCGTCGAAAAAGACGATGCGCCGCAGCCGTTTGTCGTGCGCCGCTTGCAGCAGGATGCTCCGAAACGGCGTGATCCCGATGCCGCCCGAGAGCACAACGGCCGGCCGGGCCGCGTTGTGGGGCAGCCGCAGATCCCCAAACGGCCCTTCGATCTTGACCTCCGTGCCCAGCGGCAACGTTTTCAACACCTGTTTGAAGGCCGTATCGCGCATCCGCGTCGCGATCATGAGGGTGTCCTCGAACGGGGCGCTGGCGATTGAAAAGCCCCGCGTATTCCCCTCGGCGTCCGTCTCCGTTGGATGAACCAAGGTTATATCGATGAACTGACCGGCCTCGAACGTCCAGTCGGACGGTTTCTCGAAGTGGAAGGCCAGGGTTCCCTCGGCCACCTCCTGGCGGCTCTTCAGCCGCGCCATGAACACGGGCCACGCCGCGGGCGTCGTCTGTTTATCTGCTGTTTGCGTACTCATCTTGAACTCCTGTCTCATACGGGACCCATCAGGCCGCTGACCGGCGAGCTGTATCCCGTTTCTGTGTCCGGCTACTCCGCGCCGCCCCATACGGGCCGGCCTTCACCCCCGCCTCGCGTGGGGGGAGGGACAGCGTGGGGGCCCGTCTCGGCATCGTCAGGCGTCGGCATGGCGCATTCAGCGTTGTACATGAGGATGTCCATCCGGCCCTCCACGCACCTAGTGGGCATGCTCACAGAGGGATACGATGCGCACGCGCCACTCCCCGGTCGACCGCCGGACCACCGCCGCGACGCCAACGGCAGGGCCCACAAGAGCCTGGCCAGCGGAGCAGCGACGGACATGCGGCCCGCGGCGACATTGGCCTTGCAGGGATCGACCAGTTGGCACACGTCGCGCTCGCCGTCGCCCTCGATCTCGACGTCGCTGTCGAGCGCCACCACGCCGTCGGGGCTGGCGCTCGACAGCGACGTCGAGATTTCTTGCATGGGGACCTCCCTCCCAAGCCGATGGTCGATGATCGTCAGAGGTGACAGCGCGGCGGAGAATGCAAGGGAAGGCCCGCGCCCTCCCTACGCGCCCCTATCCACGTCGTCGAGGTCCTGATTCGGATTCCGCCCCGGGAAGAACCAGTCCAGGACGGGATGGCCGCCGCCGATGACGAGGTTATCGGTGACGTCGACGACGCCATCCGTGGCGCGGGCCAGGTGGATGAGCGCCTCCTTGGTGGCCTGATTCGCCACATGGCCGGTAAGGGTGACCGTCGCGCCCTGGGCCGACACATCGATCGGGGGCGCGTTCGGCTGCATCCTGGCCTGGATCGCGCGCTCAATGGCCTGGGTGATCGGTTCGTCCGTGGCCCCGCCGCTGCTCCTGTTGTTCATCGTTTGCTTCCTCTCATACAACTATCCGGGGCGCCATCGGCGATCCTCCCGGTGGATGGGTGCTGTCCGGGCACACGAGGCACCGCCGTGCCACTCCCTCCCCGGCTCGGTCGCTCCCGGCGCACTTGAGGGGCTGTCGGGTAGACCGACGCGCGCCGGGCGGCGTCCGTGTCAGGCCACCAGACGGATACCGCGGTTAGAGATACCCCATCCCCAGCCCCCCATACGGTGGGAAGCCGTAGTAGCCGTAGACGCCGCTCCAGTAGGTCTCATCCCTATCGTCGACGAGCGCGGGGTCGTAGAGCGGCGCGCCGCGCAGGTGCTCCCGTCCCCGGTCGATGGAAACGGCGTGGGGCATGACGCGGGTAATCGCCTCGACGGGGATCATGACGCGGGTGCGGCCGAGCCCGAGGAACCCGCCCGACTCGACGCGCAGGAAGCGCACTGTCTTCTCGTCGTCCACCATGAGGCCATCGACGGTCCCGATCTCCTCCCCCGCGTCATCCAGGACTTTCCGGCCCCGGACATCCTCATCGGCGCTTGCCACCGTCTCGCCAGTGTCGCTCAACCTGCGTAGTATCGTCGTCGCTTGTCGCGTCGTCGTCTCCATGGAACGCCTCCTTTTGTCTAGACACTGTACATTGTCGGAGCGTCGTTGCCGACCGCTCCCGGTGCTGTCTCTCCGCGCCCCGGACCGCGCCGACGGTCTGTCGTGACCTCGTCGGCGCGCGCCACGGCGCACGGGCCGGTGAACAGCGTGCTGAGGGTATAGAGGGCGCCGCGGCCAATGCCCCATCGGACTAGCGTATCGTGGACTACCAGGCCCTCCAGGTCCCGTTGCAGGGCGGTCACCGTGATCGGGAGATCAAGGGCGGCGGCAATCTCGTCGGGGCTGTAGCCGCGCGGATCGCCGCCGGTTAAGAAGGTGGTGACCGCAGCCGTAACGTTTCGCCCCGGTGCTGTGTCTCCCTCGTGTCGTTCCATGTCCCAGTCCCTTTCTCTCTCCCAGCGTGAGCGCCAGGCCGGCGCCCGCGTGCGGCCGCTTGGCGGCGTCAGCGGCCCCTCGTTCGTCCTGGTGGCACACAGGGGGGCGGGTCAGCGGCGGCGAATTGTCGTCGCGGCCGTCCTAACAGGTCCCCCAGGCACACGTCCAGGCGCACGTCTCCCTGAGCGTCGGTCCCCCCGAAGGCATGCAGGGGAATGGGGATGTCCGTGGGGAAGAGGACGCCGCGCCGCGCCACCAGATAGCCGCCGCGCGGATCGTAGCGGTCGAGCGTCCCGACCTTCTTGCCTGCGGTATCGTAGACCGTGGCGCCCGCGGTCAGGTGTTGTCCTGGCATCCATTGTCTCCTGCTTGTGACGAGCTGTTTGACTGCCGGGTGTGGAGACCGCGCTGGATCGCACGCCGCGGGCGGACGTCGTCGCCGCGGCCTCTCGGACGCCGGCCCCGGAGCGGCCGGGGAGCCACCCATACCTCCCAGTCTAGCGGCCATATCTCAACAGGCGCGTCAGCACGCCTCAACACCATGTCAAGAAGGATCAACAAGCCTCAACGCCGCACAGGCCGTCTCGCGGGACCTCGTGCGTCCCGCGCGTGCGGAGTAGTGTCCTTCTCGGAGGTTTCTGTACAGTAAAGAAGAGTGCGGCAGATCCGCACGGGGATGCATTAGAATCACCACACGGCCGAACGGCCGCGGCTTTCACTTGAGTCGGGGCCGCACGACGGGATAGGAGCGCGCGACGATCAAGACACAGATTGAGACTGAGGCCCAGGGCCACCGCTTCCCCCTTCTCGCGGGCATCCGGCCGATCGACCGCGCGCATGTGCCCGTCGACATGGTCGCCGGCATCACGTTGGCCGCTCTCGCCATCCCCGAGGTGATGGGCTACACGAAGATCGCCGGCATGCCGGTGATCACCGGTCTCTATACCATTCTGCTCCCCATGGCGTTGTTTGCGCTCTTCGGGTCGTCCCGCCATCTGATCGTCGGCGCCGATTCCGCCACCGCGGCGATCCTGGCGGCGGGTCTCGCCGGGATGGCGACGGCCGGGTCGGCCGTCTACGTCGCCCTCGCGGGGGTGCTCGCGCTCATGGCCGCCGGATTGTTGATTATTGCCCGGCTGATCGGATTGGGGTTCCTGGCGGACTTCCTGTCGCGCACGGTGCTCGTGGGGTTCCTCACGGGTGTGGGCATTCAGGTTGCTATCGGCCAACTCGCGGGAATGCTCGGCATCCCCCAGGGCGGGAATGGTGCGGTCCACGATCTCACCGACATCGTGACGCACCTGTCCCAGACGCAGCGCGCGACGCTGGCTGTCTCGCTCGTCGTCCTCGTCGTGATCGTCAGCGCCAGACGCATTGCGCGGCAGATCCCGGGCGCGTTGATCGCGGTGATCGGCGCGACGATCGCGAGCTGGGCTCTCCACCTCGCGGCGCATGGTGTGGCCGTGCTGGGACCTCTGTCGAGCGGCCTGCCGACGCTCGGCCTGCCGGCCGTGCGGTGGAGTCACGTGCGGCAGCTCCTTCCCACGGCCTTGTCGATCTTTGTGGTCATCCTGGCGCAGAGTGCGGCGACCTCCCGGGCCTATGCCGCGCGGTACCACGAGCGTGTGAGCGAGGATGTGGACCTCGTCGGCCTGAGCCTTGCAAACATCGGCGCCGGCCTGTCGGGGGCGTTCGTCGTCAACGGGAGTCCGACGAAGACGCAGATGGTCGACAGCGCCGGCGGCCGCAGCCAGGTCGCGCCGCTGACCACGAGTGTCATCGTGCTCCTGGTCCTGCTGTTCCTGACGGCCCCGCTGGCGTACATGCCCCGCGCGGTGCTGGCCGCGATTGTGTTCCTGATCGGCGTCCAGTTGGTCGACATCGCCGGCCTGCGCACGATCTTCGTGCAACGGCGGGACGAGTTTGTGGTGGCGCTGATCACAGCCGCGGTGGTGGTCGTCGTGGGTGTCGAGCAGGGCATCCTCCTCGCCATGGCTCTCTCGCTCCTGGATCATGTGCGACGCGGCTATAAGCCGAAGAACGGCGTGCTCGTCACGGACGCACAGCACGGCTGGCGGACCGTCCCCGTGACCAGTCCCGCCCAGATCCTGCCCGGGCTCATCGTCTACCGCTTCGCCGCGAGCCTGTATTATGCCAACGCGCACCGCTTCTCCGCGGACATCATGGGCCTTGTGACGGCCGCGGACCCACCCCTGTCCTGGTTCTGTATCGACGCGGCCGCGATCGCCGACGTGGACTTTTCAGGGGCCGCGACCGTGCGGGAAACGTCTGATGCGCTGCGGGAGCGGGGCGTCCGGCTGGTGTGGACGGAGGTATCCAGCGACGTTCGCGCCGAGTTTGACCGGTACGACCTCACGGACACAATGGGGACGGACGCGTTCTACGACGCGGTGACTGATGTGGTGACTGTCTACCGGCGGAGAGACGCGACCGCCGCGGCGCCCGACTAAGGCGATGAATCCGTGCGGCCGTGGGCCTGTCGCTACGATTCTGACGAAACGCTACCTGGTGTTTTAATCCCTCGTGCCGGCAGCCTTTTGTGACGCCACCTCGATATCTAAAGCGGCCTGCCATAGTTCCTCCAGAATCGTCGCGCTCATAGATGACATGAGCCGGTTCACCACCTTCGCTGTCCTGTCATCGTGATTCCCGTGGCGACGGCGAAGCCCGTGTGAGCCAGCGATGCTTCTCCTCCTACGCCGAGAGGGCGAACAGCATGACACCGGCCACCGTGAGCGTGATCGCCAGTCGCGTGGACCACGTCAGGGCAGCATGGCCAATGAGCACGGAGAGCAGGACGGTGACCACAACGTACCCGTTGGCCGCTCCGACAGCGATGGAGATGGGTAGCCGCGTCAACCCCAGGTAGTAGAAGATCGATCCTAACCCGATCATCGCACCGACCCCGACGCTCCCGGCCGTGTGCCGCCCGGGCTTGGGGGACTCTCGGACAACAACAAGCGCGGCCACTGCTACTACCAGCATGCCGATTGCCTGCAGAGCGTTCAGCTGCGTTGCATCGAACTGCCGCAGAGCTGGCTTCTCGAGGAAGGTACTCACCCCGACCAGCGCAAGGTAAAGCGCGAGCAGGCTGAAGCCCCGCACCCGGTGATGAGACGAGGCGGTGGCCCCAGGAGGCTGGACTCCGTCCTTAGTCGGAGCCGTGGCCTTGGGAGGCTGGACTCCGTGCTTGGCTGGAGGGCGCGACAGGGCCAGCGCACCGGCCATGGTGAGGACCAGGGCCGCGATCTTCAGCGGCGCAACGTTCTCGTGGAGGATCGCGACGCCGAGCGCAATCGTGACCACGATCGATAGATTGGCCACGGA
>JAABUX010009842.1_pt1 | contig 10767 bp, 8 predicted proteins | sample 5561851 | NCBI WGS metagenome assembly JAABUX01 (sample SAMN10711883, study PRJNA513361) | rock metagenome | isolation source: Antarctica rocks | place: Antarctica: Victoria Land, Richard Nunatak red sandstone | collected 2016-01-03 | reverse complement strand
CTCAGAAGAAACTCACTCTCCACCGAAACTACCAACAAACGAATTGACGAAGTTCACGCTCCCGCCTACATTGGAAACGTTTCTAACACTGCACCGCGTTCGGAGGTCCGCCATGCGCCTGGCTCATCACCTGCTGCCGATTGCCTCGGCAGCTCTTCTGCTTCCTACCCTCACCTACGCTCAGGAATACCGCGGCACGCTGTCCGGAACGGTCACCGACCCTTCCGGCGCCGTCATCCCCGGGGCCGCCGTCACCGCCAAAAGCGCCGAACAAACCTACACCGCCAAGTCCGACCGTTCGGGACGATTCGTCATCCCCTTCGCGCAGCCCAACACCTATGCGATCACCGTCAAGGCGCCTGGCTTCGGCACAGCCATCTTTCCAGGTCTCCTTCTCCAGGTCGCCGGCACCATTGACATCCCCGCCAAACTCAAAGTGGCCTCTGACATCAACGAGGTCACCGTCAGCTCTGAGGAGTTCCAGCTCGCCACCACCGACGCCTCCGTTGGCACCGTCCTGGACACCGACAAGATCGAAAACCTTCCCCTCAACGGCCGCCAGATCTACACCCTCATCTCGCTGATCCCCGGCGCGCGCTTCACCCAGACGCAGTTCGGTGCCGGCGGCTACTCCGGCACACGTGGCTGGGACGTCAGCAACGCCTACCAGGTCAACGGCCAGCCCGGCTTCAGCAACCAGTTCCTCCTCAACGGCGCACCCATCACCATCCAGAGCGGCGGTGGTGCCGGCAGCTGGACCTTCTCCCCCTCGGTCGACGCCATCCAGCAGTTTAAGGTCATGACTCTCACCTTCGACGCCCAGTACGGCCGTGCCGGTGGCGGCATCATCAACACCGTCATCAAAAACGGAACGCCGCACATCCACGGAACCGTCTACGACTACTGGAAGAACTCCGTCCTCGAAGCCAATAACTACCAGTCCAACCAGGTAGGCTTGGCCAAGTCGTTCCACAACCAGCACCAGTTTGGTGGCACCGTCGGGGGCCCGCTCTGGAAGAACAGCAAGGCCTTCGGGTTCTTCAGCTTTGAAGGCTGGCGCGAGGTCCTCCCCGCACCAGTCGTCACCTCGGTACCCACACCGGACATGCTTCCCGGGGCGGATGGCAGCGTCAACCTGACCGGCTATCTCGCTGCGGTCGGCAAAACGAACGGCATCTACGATCCCGCCACCACCTTCTGCGCAGTCACCAGTGGCACTGGCTGCAAAACCTATAGCCGGCTGCCTTTCGCCAACAACACCATTCCCGCCGCACGCATCAGCGCCATCGGCGTGAACGTTTTGAAGCTCTTCCCCGCCCCCAATCGGCCGGGCTACATCAACAACTACACCTTCAACGGCAAGGACCGCTACCGCTACAACATGCCGATTGGCCGCATGGACTATAACTTCAGCGACCGTACCAAGCTGTACGCCGTCATTGCGTTTTGGAGTGGTGAGGAATACCGCAACGGCAACGGCTTCATTGGTCCCGCCATCCAGGGCAACATCAACAACCAGCGTTCGGATTGGGCCGGTGTGCTCGATCTCACCCACGCTTTGAACAACAGCATCGTCGGCGACGTCCGTGTCTCCTACAATCGCTACAACAATCCTTCCCCTAACGGCACCGTCGCCGCCGGCCTCAACACCCTCACTCCGGGCGCTCTGGGCCTCACCATGCCCTCCATCCCCACCAGCTCACGGAACGAGGCTCCGCAGTTCAGCTTTGCGGATGGCTACAACGGCGTTGTCGGCAACACCGTGGGTGAGACGATCTTCGAGACCTACGATCTCGGCCCCTCCATCACCCAGACCATCGGCCGCCACTCCCTCCACTACGGCGGCGAGTTCTCCCTCTACCACGACATCACCGGCAACGTCGGCCAACCCAACGGCAACTTCAGCTTCGGCACCGGCTTCACCCAGCAGAACTATACCGTCGGGAACAAAGATGGATCGGCCATCGCCGAGGCGCTGCTCGGCATCCCCAACGGCGGCAGCGTCCAGTGGCAGTACGCCCCGTACGAAAGCTACAAGTACTTCGGCTTCTATGTGCAGGACAACTGGAGAGTCAACAGCAAGCTCGCCATCAACGCCGGCATCCGCTGGGATGAGGAGCGCTCCCCCGTGGAACGCAACAATCATCTGCTGGCCGGCATTTGTCTCACCTGCGTCAATCCCCTTACCGGCATGATCAACTACCCCACTGGCAACACCCTGCCGAATGGGGCGCAGATCACCAACCCCATCCTCGGCGCGGTCCAGTATGCCAACTCCAGCAACCCGGCCTACCTGAACAACACAGGCTTCTGGCAGCCAAAGTTCGGCCTATCCTTCGCTCCAAACAGAAAGGTTGTTCTGCACGCGGGCTACGCCCTGTCCAAAGCGCTGGGCATCGAGCTTGGCGGCGCGTCCACCTATAGCCAGACCACACCCTACAACTCCAGCCCCGATAACGGCCTGACCCCGACCAACCTGTTCAATGGCGGCACCCCGTTTCCGAACGGAGCCCAGGCGCCCCCGGGAACCAGCCTCGGGCCACTCGCCCTTACCGGCAACGGCCTCGGCATCGATCAACAGGACCGCAAGATCCCGATCGTCAACCAGTGGACCGGTGGGTTTCAGTCGCAGCTTCCTCTCGGCATGGTCCTCAACGTTAATTACGTCGGCGTCCATACGTATCATCTGCGGGCCTCCAGACAGTTGGATGGATTGAACCCGGCTGACTTCGCCAAGGGATTCGCCAACAACGCCTACCTAGATCAACAGGTAACCAACCCCTTCTACGGCGTTCTGCCCAAGACCACCTTCCTTGGCCAGAACAAAACCGTAGCCGCGCGCTATCTCATGGTCCCGTACCCGCAGTACGCCGCGAACCTGTACGTCTATACCAACCCCCAGGGCTACAGCAACTACGACGCATTACAAACCTCGCTGGAGAAGAGACTCTCCGGCTCCCATAACGGCTTCGGTGGCGTCAGCGTCATCGGCTCCTATACCTGGGCCAAGCTGATGTCCGCCACCGGCTTCCTCAACAACAACGGCGGCGGTCTGGTCGATTCGCTTCCCTACTACGGCATCGATGGCAGCGATCGCTCCTGGTCCGCGTCCCTCGGTGGCCTCTATAACTTGCCTTTCGGCCACGGCGCTCGCTTTTTGAGCAACGCCAACAAAATCGTTGACGAGGTGATCGGCGGCTGGCAGTTCGACTTCATCGTCAACAACCAGGCCGGTACCCCGGTCAACTTTCCCAACAACTACAACTACAACTGCGGCACCTTCAACATCCGCCCCGCACAAAGCACCTTCACCACTTACCTCAACAACTCCAATCCAGGCTGCTTCACCGGCTTCACCGAGTACACCGCGATCACGCAGCACCCAAACACCACCCTCGTCCGGACCCCCCACGCTCCCCAGGAGGCCTTCGGCTTGGAGAAGCGATTCTCCATCACAGAGCGCGTCAAGTTCCAATTCAAAGCTGAGATGTTCAACGCCACCAACACGCCCATCTTCGGCGGCCCGAACACCGGCAGCCCCAACCAGCCCGTCACCTCCACCGGCAAAGGCCTTCCCGGTGCCCCCGGCTCTATGCAGGGCTACGGCACCATCAGCGCCACAGAACAAAACTTCCCCCGCCAGGCGCAGATCTCTGGCCGCATCCTCTTTTAACCAGACAACCAGCTCCATGAAACCCGCCGACCCCCCTTCACGCACAGCGTCATCGTGCTTGAAGGGGGGTCGGCGCTCTTTTGTTGCAGCCAGACGGCAACTGCGGGTCGATGTCATGCCTGGAGCCAACGCCCTTCAGGTATGCAGTGCTTACGTCCCTTTGGTTGTCCTTCCCGCAGGGAGTCTGCGTTTTGGCGCCTGAATACCACCAGGAAATCTGCCCTGAAGCCAGAGCACCTCCACCCTTGCGCGGGATTTCAGCTCAATTACCTATACTTACAGCACATGACCCTCTGCTAGACAGCTGTCATCTCGACCGGAGCTGACGTCCGTCAGCGAAGTGGAGAGACCTGCGGTTTGTTCGCTGGAGAACTCTTTGCACTGGAAGGGAAACAGGTCTAAGGATGCTCTGATGAAGGTGCTTTTCCGGAGGGGCACGACTTCAGTCGTGCCATAACTGCAGTGTTTGCAGCGCGGCTTTAGCCGCTGGGGTGAGCTCTCCCGCGCTGGCGCCACTTAATCAGAGGTTTCCCTAAACAGCAAACCCTACCAACATCGAGGGTCGACCACCCAACGCGATCGCAAGAGATGGATAACCGCCGGCGTGACTCGTTTGGTATAGGGTCAGCAGGCGCCCTCTCATCCGGTAGTACGCGCTCGCGGCTTCCTGAACGCTGACTTTACGAGAAGCGCGACGAAGAGCTAAGCCATCGCGGCGCATCCGCTCCGCGACGATCACGCTCTCTTGGAAGTTCCACTGCTGAGCAAATCCAGCCAACGCGATCAAAACCTCTGCGTTCGCTTGCATCCGGCGCAAGCCTTCCACTCCGCCGATCAGAGACCACATTTCGTCAGTCTCTATCGCGAGTTGTCCCCTAACCGGGTGCAGGTAATCGATAGCAACTTTGGCAATCCCATCTATAGAGACAGGCTCAAGCCTAGCGACGAGGTCTTCCCATGTCAGCGTGGCAAGGTTCGTCTTCTTCCGCGAGGCCAGAAAATAGGCGGCCGAAACCAAGACGGCAATCGCGAGCAGCAGTGTAAAGGTCATGGTCGAGGGTAGTCAGCGCTTCGATCATATTCGAGGCGGGCAGCAGCGGCAACAAGATAAGCTCGGATTTCTGGAGAAAGTTCAGCCCGTTCCTTTTCGGGAAACCAGAACGTGATACCCCAGAACACCACAACTGCAAGATACGCGAACATTTGAACATAATCGAGCACAACAAATTCACGATTCCAGCCGAGTGCGGTATGCGCTACGTCTCCGAAAAGGGAGATTAAAGACCATATGAAGAGCCCTTGCCCAACCGCATACACCTGGCTACGCCAGCGCAGCCCAAGCCGATTTGCAGCCGTCATCATTGCCAAGAAGAGGCCGCAGGTCATCAGTGCGGTGAATACCGTGATTCGCGTGTCCCAGAGCTCAATCCCCTTGGATTGTGAAGGGCCAAGCTCGTAGGCCATGATCGCTGCGATACCTAAACCGACAGCGGCCCAGATCAAAAACGATTTCCGAGCCTCAAGGACCCATCTTCCCGTTGGCCGTAGAACATTCCTCGCGATCTCAACGATGAGCCCAACCTGAAAGAGGTAATTGGCCCCACCGGTGATCCAGTACGCCAGGAAGTATTGATGATTGGTTCCAAACCGATACACAAAGAACAACAGAATTGTTCTGAGTGCCGAGAATGCGATAAACGCGGAAAATACCGGAAATTCGCGCAGTTTTCTCCTCCACACCAGAATCAGCACCAGGGCGACGTGGCCGATCAGCGACGCCGCCCAGAGTGCATTGTCCACAGTGGAGAATTTCATCAGGCACTTCCGTGCGACACATTAAATTCCCAGGTAGCTGAGAACAGTGTAGACAGCCATCACTAATGTGCTCGAAACCGTTGCTGGACGAGGGTGCGGATCGCAGCCCGTTTGGTCTGCATGGGCAGCAGGAACGGAGGCGCAGATAAGGGCGGCGACGAGGGCGAACGAACGAACGGACTTCTTCATTGGGGGCTCCTAGAGGCGCGGTTGCGCCTTCCAGAAGAGTAGCCCACTTAGAGCACCGGAATTGCTACTATTGTGCGAGGACTGCCAATCCCATGTCCCCTGCCGACCGTACCTCTATTCCTCTTGCGAGGCGTCCAGGATGTCAAGGGCATAACGGTGCCCCATTTTCATACTCGCCGCACCCAAGATTGTGCGGATCGACCGGGCGGTTCGCCCTTGCTTACCGATGAGCTTCCGATATCTGACGGACCGACCTGAACCGAAAACAGATTGAGCCGTTCAGCTCATCGGTTCGCAACTCCCCAGAGCCCAGATCATCGACTAGAGCCTCTACTATCTGAAGCACTGCGGCTCGCCGAGTTGGATCGTACCGGAGTCGCTGCCAGGCAAGCCAGGCTGTGGGCGGAAGAGCATCCCGATGCACGGTCGTCCGACGCTGCTACCCTCTGACCATGCCCGCCATCTTGAACCCGGTACCCGCTTCTTCCTCCATGGTTGAGATTGAAGTGGGTGGCATCCTGTTCGACATGGACGGCGTACTCGTAAGGTCCACTTCCGGCGATGAACGGTGCTGGACCAGGTGGGCAGAACGGCATCGGCTGACAGCCGGTTTCGACCTCAGGAAGACGCACGGCCGGCGCGCAGCCGACACCATCCGAGAGCACCTCCCGCGCATCACCGAAGCTGAACTGAAGCAGCATCTTGCCGATCTGGATGCATTCGCCGAAGAGGAGCAGATTGGTGTCGAAGCGTATGCGGGCGCCCGCCAGCTTTTCCAGTCCATCCCTTCGCACCGTTGGACGGTCGTCACCTCAGCTTCCGAGAGGATGATGCGCAGCTGGCTGGCCTCGGTCGGCATCGTCGCACCCGCGAGCGGTGTCGGAGGCGACAGGGTGACGAGAGGGAAGCCAGACCCGGAAGGCTATCTCCGTGGAGCCGCGCTGCTCACCCGCCCACCTCACGAATGCCTGGTGGTCGAAGATGCGCCGGCTGGTATCCAGGCCGAACGATCCGCAGGCTGCCAGGTACTCGCCATCGCATCGTCGCATGATGTTGCCGAGCTACGGCACGCGGATTGGGTTGTTGCTTCGCTCGATCAGATCCAGCTCTCGGTGAGCGACTCTGCAACGCTCAAACTTCGCTTCCCAGCGCTCACTTCCGTGCTCTGATCGTGCACCAAAGGTAGTCGCCAGCAGGTATGTTCGCGGGCTGCTTCCATGTATGAGAACAAGCAACAGAACGCTGCTTAGCAGCGGGAGAAGGTCTGACACGTCACCCCCAAAGGGTTTACCGTTGTCTACCAAAGTTAGACAATTGTCTACCTTCATGAAATGAGCAACTTAGTCGCATTCTGGTTCCGGGCGAAACCGTTGGTAAACAGTGGTCTACCATGCGTTTACAGGGGTAAACAGGATTTCAGCCGAGAGGCTCACCACAAGTCACCAACTTAGTAGGTTTGTGTTTACCGTGGTCTACCAATGTTTACCGCTGTAAACGCACGCTTCTCTTCAGCCGAGGCATCCAAACAACTGACTTTCCGAGCAAGTCCAGGGTCTCCAATGAGCCTTCTCCGCATTCCCGCACCGCTCCCTTCCGCGTCACCAATGGTTGAACCGAAGGCGTCGATCCGGGGCAAGACTATCTCCACACGACTTCCAAAATTCGAGATGGAAGCCGTCGAAACCGCAGCCGAAGCTGGCGGAATGACGTGCGCGGAATGGCTCAGGGAAGCGGCCCTCGCCCACCTGAAGCGGCCTGCCCGGAGCAAGAAACCGGCTCCTGATCCGGTCATTCTGGCCGAGATTATGGGGCTTCGGTCGCTCGTTCAGAACCTGATTGCCGCCGCGTCCGACCTGCCCGAGGAGACCGTTCAGAGGATAGTCAAGCACGCCGACGCGAGTAAAGAACGCAAGGCCGAAGAGATCCTGAAGCGGCTTGAAGGCACTCAGCCGGAGACGAAGTAGTGCCCCGGCCGCTCAGCTTTCGGCGACGAGGGACGGTCCTTCCGCTCCTCTCGCTCCTCTTTTTTGTGCTGCCGATCGGCTTCGCCGTTCCGTTCGCGCTCTGTTTTCGCTCGCGTTATCGCCTCTCCAGAAGCAGTATTTTCCGACCTATATGGCCATGGCCATGACCGGGGAGACCGGCCAAACGGTTCCGGTCTGGTGGATTTGGAAGACCGGACCAAAGCACAAACCGGAGCTCGCCGATGATGCGGACGTCGTCTCCGCGCCAGCCATTGGACGAAAAGGTCTGCCTCTGTCTGTATCTCCAATAGCCCAGGCAAAGGGTTGGACCGGGCTGTTTCAGGCAAAACAAATGGGCAGCTCGCGAAACGGAGAGGCAGTTCTTCAGGACCAGTTCTTTGCCGGCGAGAGCTTTGCCCGGATGATAGTCACGCCGTTCTATGGGATGGCTCTTGCCGCTCTGCTCTTCTTCGGATTCCGGAAGAAGTTTGGTGGCCAATCGGAACACGAGGAGCGGCATGGCCGGAGGACCAAGGGACCAGAGCTGACGTCAGCTTTAAGGTGGCCTCGGATTGGAAGGGCGAACGGAATCCGACTCCGGCTGGCGGGAAGGTTCGGTCTGCCGGGCGGCAGTTTGCGCATCCCGAGGAAGCTCGAATCGAGTCACATCCTGCTCATGGGAGATACCGAAGCGGCAAGTCGAACGCGATCCGGCAGATCCTCCGGCAGGTCCAGAAGCGGGGCGAATCCGCCATCGTCTACGATCCGGCCGGCGAGTTTGTGCAGGAGTTCTACTCACCCGAGCGAGGCGACTTCGTCCTCAACCCGCTCGACCAACGCTGTCCGTTCTGGAATCTTGGCGGCGAACTCGACGCTCAGGGCATCGAAGACGCGCTTGCCGCCGCGATGCTTCCCGAGAAGCAGTTCGAGAACGGATTCTTTACCGACGCTCCGCGCCGGGTGCTCGCTGCACTGCTAAGAAAAGGCGGCTCGGTGGCAAGCCTTTTGGACTGGATGTCCGATCCGGCCCAGATCGAGCAGCGGCTGGCCGGAACTCCCCAGGCGGCATATCTCGACAGGAAAGCCGGACCCCAACGCGCCGGCGTTCTGGCCAGCCTCAACATGATCGCCGACAGCCTCGACTTGCTCCCCGGAAGGTCCGATACAGTGAACTGGTTCGACACCGGCAAGTGGAGACACGAGCGCACGCGGTGGGTCTTTCTGACCTCCAGACCGGCGCTTCGAGAACGCATCCTGCCACTCCACTCGGCGTGGCTCGACCTCCTCATCCTGCGCATGATGGAGCCGTGCGTGAACCCGGCCAAGCCGGTCTGGTTCGTTTTGGACGAGCTCGCCAGCCTCAACAAACTTCCCCAGCTTCACACTGCCGTGACCGAAAATCGAAAGTATGGAAACCCAGTCGTGCTCGGCTTCCAGGGACGCAGCCAGCTCGAAAAGCGCTACGGCCAGGATGCCGAGGCCATGCTTTCGCAACCCGCGACCAAAATCTTTTTCAAGACCTCGGAGCCGCGCGCGTCCAAATGGATTTCGGAGACTTTGGGTGAGATAGAGGTAGAGCGCCTGAAAGAATCGCGGACGCCCGGACTGCTCGGGTCGAAGAAGAACTTTGCCATGGAGATTGCCACCAAACCTCTCGTCATGGCCTCTGAGATCGCCGGCCTCGAGCCCCTGCGTGGATATATCAAGCAGGAGAACCGGGTGATGCCTGTGAAGTTCGCGTTTGTGGCAAAGCGGAGTCAACAGCCCGAATTCATCGAACGAAAGATGACAATCCCGGAGCCAAGGCTGCCGCCTCCGCTTCTGGTGCAGATGGAAGCTCGGCTTTCCCCGCCGCCAGCGGCAGAACGACTTGCCAGCCCGACGATTTGCCAGCCGCCAGAGGCCATGGATATACGGCCCACTCCGACACAGGAACCGAAGAACCTGGGGGCGGAATCTACGCAGCCGGAGCGGCGCAAGTCGGCTTTTAAGAAGGACGGAATGGCGCGTGAGTGGAAACCAACCGATTGAGGTCGCGATGTTCTACGCCGGCCAGGTATGACAATTTGCTCCTGGGGCTTGGTGGATCAGAGGAAGCAACGGAGCGTCGGTTGGACGGATTTAGCGAGCTAACAGCCGCCCTCATCGGAGGGCGATGCTCAGACCCCGCCCAGCAGATAAGAGCAAGAACTTTCCTGATGATGAGGTGTGGGGTTGACGGTTGCGGCTGACGACTGAGATCATCGGCATCGAGCAAGGAGCCACCGCAAAAACAATGCAAATTCGGGGATGAATCAGCATTCAGACATCCGCAGAACTTTTCCCGGCCTGGTATTTCTTTGACACGAACATGAAGAAGGATGAGGAGACCAACGCAAATGGTCAAACGCTGGAAGTTTGGAGCCCTTGCAGGAATCCTTGTCTTAGCCGGCTTGGGCGCAAGGGAAGTCACCCACCTCTATTGCGAGAACCGCAACATGCATAAAACCCTTGATCTAATTAGTAAGGAATGTCTTGATAAGCCACATTGCTTCGTTGTGTCCAAAGGGTATTGATGGAGCGGAATCAACAGCAGCTGCCACCCGAGCCGGAGGGCCAATGAACGTCTCCCCCATGTACGCAAAAGCCGCATCCTTCGCCTGGACTGCCTTACAGCGCATAAATAAGCTTTTTCCCACACACGAACTGCCAACTCCCGCATGGTCTGACAGGCCTTTACAGAAAAGAGGCGACCGCTGGATGCCACCATTGGGGCCACGGGATACTCAATCCGTGTGTCCGAAATGCGTCGTTGAGATTCGGGACAGCATTGTTAGAGGCAAGGCAGACATAGAAGCTCTTACGGAGAACCTGGGAACCATCCGGGCTGAAATCGTCGAAGAAGCGGACACCGTGGTGCTTAGGAAGATCTGTGAGCGTCACGGACCCTTTGAGGACACCCTTGCTTCAGACGCCCAATTCTTCTGGCGCATGGAAAACCTATTTCCCGGGGCCGACCTTCCTCGTAAGCAGGTACAGAGCTACGGTATCCATTCCGTGAAGTACGGTCGCGGCTCCTACTTGATTGTTGACCTAACGACCCGCTGCAACATGAAGTGCGATACATGCTTTATGGATGCGAACCAG
>JAABUX010009840.1_pt1 | contig 10769 bp, 13 predicted proteins | sample 5561851 | NCBI WGS metagenome assembly JAABUX01 (sample SAMN10711883, study PRJNA513361) | rock metagenome | isolation source: Antarctica rocks | place: Antarctica: Victoria Land, Richard Nunatak red sandstone | collected 2016-01-03 | reverse complement strand
CGCGGGTCGGGCAGATCGGCAAAGCAGTCCGTTAAAGAAAGGGAGGAAGCCACAAGACAACTCCTGATAAGAAGATGTCTCAGGATACCTCAACATCAGCCAACTCAATTTAGATGCGCCGGCCCTGACTGTGAGCCTTTCCTGCCCCAAACGTCGGGTGAGGTTGGGGTACAATAGCCGACGGAGTCGATGGCGGGTGCGGCACTAAGGAAAAAGACAAGTGAATAGGAACCAACACTTTCTCCTCGTCCTGACTGGGATGTTTCTCGCCGGCACGGCTTCGATGAAAGTCGCATCAGCGCGGCAGGAAAACGCCAAAGGCAAACGGAGCGAACATCAAGTCAGGAAGCATGTTCCGATAGAGCAGCCAGAGCGCGCTCCGACTATGCCCGCAGGGAACTCGCTGACCATGAAACCGGGCAGGGAGTTTGCCGCAGACAGCTATGTGCATCGCCGCCTGCCCGACAACGCCGAGATTGATCCCCACTCGGCGGGCTACGTCCGCGAACTGCTTCGTCAGATCAAGACCTTCTACGGCGTCGCCAACGTCAACACCCATGAGTATTCGCCGCCTGTCTACATCGTCGCCGCGAACCAGCCTACGGTGCGGGTCAAGGCATGGGACCGAAACGATCCCAAATGGGCCTTTCCGCCGCTGCAAGAACAATGGAGGAATGTCCCGCTCCCGGAAACCTTCCTGGCCTCGCCCGGAACCGACCAGGAGGCTGTCGTTTACCAGCCTTCCACGGGCCGCTACTGGGAGTTCTGGCAGATGCAAAAGACGGGCGCCAAAGCGACAAACTCGGCCGGACAGTCAGTGGACGAGTGGGGCGCGCGCTGGGGCGGATGCATCGAGGATTTAGCCCACAGTCCCGGTTTTTTCCCGCCCACGCCGGAGGGCTTTAAGTTCGGCACGACCGCGACGAGTTTGTGCCTGCTGGCAGGTCTGATGACCATCGAGGAGCAGCAGCGCGGCGTCATCAATCACGCGCTCCACATCGCCGTTGTGGAGGCGCTCAATTCCCGCTGGTCGCAGCCGGCGCAACGCTCGGATGGGCAGGTCACGCTCGCCCAGAACCCGGAAGCGATCCCCGAAGGGGCCACCTTCCGTCTTCCGGCGAGCCTGAATCTTGACGCCATGGACATGGACCCTTATGCCCGGATGATCGCGCGGGCGGTTCAGAAGTACGGCCTGGTGGTTCGGGACAGGAGCGGCGCTGTGGTGCTGTACGCGGAGAACCCGGCGAACCGCTACGCGCAGGACCCCTACACGAAGGCGGGCGGTATTCTCCGGTGTCCAGGCGGAGTTTATGGGTCTTCGTGCTGGCCCAACAGCAACGGCCGGCTGCGCGGCTTTCCCTGGGACAAATTGCAGGTCCTCAAGTCGCGGATGGCCCAGTAACAAAGCAACAAGCGGCGCGAGGCGCTGTTGAGGCGGTTTCCACGAGCGCGGAGTGTATAGCGAGGCGACGCAGGATTTCAAGACGGACAATTTGGCCTTCGCCTGCATCGTCGAGAACGCCGGCTTCGGCCGCTCCGCCGCCGCCCCGGTCTGCCGCGAGATGCTCCGCAAGGCGTTGTAAACGTTCCGCGTCCTGAACTGCGGGGGGAGTTTAGGGTACAATAGCGGCGCACCCTTTTCCGCAGGAGGAGACCAGGCATGAACGCTTCCCTGCCAGCGCATCGCGTTGAGACAACGCTGACCCAGGACGGGACTCTCACTCTCGACCACCTGCCGTTCCAGGCGGGCGATTCGGTCGAAGTCATTGTTCTGCCCCATGCTGCGCCTCTGCCCAAAGACCGCTACCCGCTACGCGGCACACCCATTCACTATGAACAGCCGACAGAGCCAGTGGCGGAAGACGAGTGGGAGGCCACCGCATGATTATCCTGGACACGCACATCTGGATTTGGTGGGTACATGGCGATCCGCAGTTGCGCCACGATTATCAAGCCTTCGTCCAGGCGCATGAATCGCAGGGGCTAGGCATCTGCGCGATCTCGTGCTGGGAGGTGGCAAAACTGGTGGAACGCGGACGGTTGACCCTGCCGCTTCCCGTCGGGCAATGGCTGACACAAGCCCTAACTTATCCCGGCATACGGCTCCTGGATTTGTCACCCGAAGTCGCGATCGAGTCAACGCAACTGCCCGGCGCCTTTCACCGCGATCCTGCCGATCAGATCATCGTCGCCACCGCCCGCCTTTACCGCTGCCCGCTGGTTACAATGGACACCAATATCCGCGCCTATCCTCATGTTCAGGTCGCCCCCTGACTGCGTTGGGTGGAGACTAAGCGAAGACATGGAATTGACCGCCGAAGAAAAGCAACTGGCACTCAAGCTAGACTTTGACGAGGACGTGCTAAGACTCGTCAAGTCGGAATTTCAGAAGCCGCTAGAGCCATTTGCACGACTCATCAGTCCCATTGATGGCAGTAGTGTCGTCTGGAGCAGTACGGATATCCTGGATGGTAAAGGTCTCCCCGTCAAGCTTGCCGATAGATATGTTTGGGTGTGGGAACCAGATTATCTGGAAGTCATCCACCGAATGCGCTCTATGCTGCTACCGCATGGATACATGGCGTTCCTTACAGATGCTTACGGCACGATACCGTGCTTGGCGATCTTAAAGACGGCGGATCAGTATGAGATTGTCCGAGTGGTGGAAACTCACGGCTGGGATATTGACGATAAACAGTGGCAGCCTGATGAACTAATCGCCAAATTGCAGGAATGGGAGCATCTATGCGATTTTACTGTCGTAGGCGCGGACTATGACAATATCAAGTTGGAGTTCAGAACTCTGCCGCATGACCTTATTGCCTTCTCCGAAGAAGTCAATCGGCTATGCTGGGAGTTGCAACAAGTTTACGAGATAGATGGTTACGGCGGAGATGCGTCGAATAAGCGGAGAGCAGTGAAGCAGTTAGCCCACATTATTCGGGAGACGCACAAGGTTTACCTATGGTGGGATTGATGCGAGGTCACGATGAACATACCCGCAGAGGAGGCAAGAGTTATGAACCTTCAAGAGAGTGCCAAGTTTCGTGCGACGACAGGACCGAAAGAGGCTTTTGGCGCGACGCCGCAGGAAGCCCTCAACGCCCTTATGCAGCATCTCTCTGGTGATGCCTTCTCGCCAATTGTCATCTGGCCTTATAACCTCGGTGATTCTTATTTCACCGACGCACAGCAAGCACGGCTACAGGAGCTAAAGGGCCGCCGGGAGACGTTGACGGCGGACGAGTACGCAGAGTTAGAAGGGCTGATAGAAGCGGCATTGGACGCCACTGTTGCTCGCACGAAGGCCCTCACGCCGGTGAAGTCGTGAATCCGCTCTACCCGGATGTAGCAGAACGGGCCGAAAATCGGTGCGAATACTGCCGCGCCCCGGAGCGCATCTTTAACTTCGCCTTTGAAGTCGAACATATCCAGCCACGTTCCGCCGGAGGCGGCGATGCCTCGGACAATCTGGCGCTGGCGTGCGAGTCCTGCAATCTGTATAAATCTGCGGCGACGTCTGGGTGGGACGAAGATATCGGGCAGATCGTCCCTTTGTTTCATCCGCGCCGGGACCGTTGGAATGACCATTTCCGTTTCAACAGCGAGACGGGATTGGTTCAGGGTACGACGCCCATAGGCCGCGTTACTGTAGCACAGCTAAAAATGAACTCGGGGTTCCAAATTCGCGCCCGACAGCAATGGATACAGCTAGAAATTTACCCGTAAAAACGCATTTATCGAGCACAGGATATATAGGTGAGTCTTCGCGAGATCTCAAGAAGAACAATGAGGAACAACGGCTGATGCCTTTTCGCGGAAGAACCATAATCGGGTGTATGTTGGGGGTCATGCTGGCCTGCCCGCTAGGGCCGGCGGCGCGGGCTGAGGATGTCAAAGCGACGTATGAGTCGCAGGTCGGCTACACGCTGCACCTACTGGAGTCGGGGCGCTACGGGGAGGCGGCGGACGCGGCGCAGAACCTGATTACCGCCTATCCTGATGCCGCCCTGCCGTTTGAGCTGCGCGGGACGACGGCGCTGTATGTGGGCAGCGTGGCCCGCGCCCAGGCGGATTTCACCCAGGCCGCCGACCAGTCCAAAGACCCGGCTCCGCTGTACGGGCTGGCCCTGTGCGGGCTGTTCGCGTCCAAGCTCGACGCGGCGCGGGACGCCTTGACGCAGGCGGGGCAGAAGCCGGGCCTGAGCGCAGCGCAGACCGACGACCTGGAGACGGCGCGAGCCTATGTCCAACTGCTGAACGGCGACGCCGCCGGGGCGCTGGCGATGGCGGCGAAGGGCGACGGGCGGGATGACCCGGTGCGGGCGGAAGTAGTTGCCCTGGCGACGTATCGGGCGGACCCGAAGGCGGGGGCGGGACTGCTGACGAAGTTCCTGGCGACGGCCAGCGGCGTGCCGCGCGTCCGCGAGGACGACGGCGTCCGGCCCCTGTTCGAGAGCAAGGCGGCCCTGGAGCCGAGCGTGGTCGAGCCGGACTTGCAGCAGATGTACGCGGACCGGATCGGCGGCGGCATCGCGGACGCCGCGCGGCGGACGGGGGCGGTCCAGACCTGTTCGGGCACGGTGGATCTCAACCCGCCGAGCGAGATCCCAGCCCGCACTTCGCTGCTGTCATTCTCCATTGACGATCAAATGGCGGGCATGGTCAACCAGCCGCCTTATACCTACTCATGGAACACGCTGAAGGTCGCCAATGGCACGCACACGATCCGCGTGGACGCGATGGACAACTTTGGGAACACGCTGTACTCAAAGACAGCGACGGTGCAGGTCAGCAACAAGGACGCCGTCGTAGTCAAGCAGGCGGAGGGGGATGCGGCGACGCCTGCACTGAAGGCGCGGCTGTGGAACCTGCTGCGGCTCCGTCCTTGCCGCAAAGTTGCGGAATGGACACTAGCGCAGGCGGCCCTCGCAGGCGGCGACCGGGCCCATGCCGACACGCACCTGGCGAACGCCGCCGCGCTGGACCTGAGCTACAAAGACGGACGGCGCTTCGCGCGCGCGCTGTTCGGCGTCCCGGCCCTCGCCAGCGCCACCGGGCCGCGCGTCGCCCTGAGCCGCCCGGTCATCCTGTGGACCGGCAATGCCAGCCGCAAGCAGGTCGCGCTGACATTTGACGACGGCCCGAATCCCGCTAAGACCCCCGCCCTCTTAGACGCCCTGCAAAAAGCACACGCGCCGGCCACGTTCTTCGTAGTCGGGTCGCGCGCGGAGCAGGCCCCCGATCTCCTGCGCCGGATGACGGAGCGCGGCGACGAGGTGGAAAACCACTCCTACACGCACCCGAACATGAACCTGGTGATCCCGTCCGTGGCCGAGGAGGAGATGCTACGGGCCAATGTCTTGATCCAGGCGATGACGGGCCACCAGCCGCGTTTCTTCCGACCGCCGGGCGGCAATGCCAATGCCTCGGTGCAGCATCTCGCGCAGAGCTACGGCCTGTCGCTGGCGTACTGGACCGTGGACGCGCTCCATGCCGAGGATGTCGGCTCACCCTCTGCACTGATCCAGTACGTCATGCAGCATGTCCGCCCCGGTGCGATCGTGCTGCTGCACAATGGGCCGGACGTGACGGCGACGGCGGTTCCGGGCCTGGTCGCCGCCCTGCGGGCGCACGGCTACACACTGGTGACGCTGTCGGAGATCGCGAAGGGGCCGCTTGGCGCGAAGCCGGCGGCGGTCCCGAAGATGAAGGAGTAGAGAAACCCCTCCCGTCTCCTTCCCTCACAGGGGAGGGTGGCGAACTTGTGAGACGGGAGGGGTATTGGCATTACAACGCTGCCCCGTTCACTCGGATCGCCTGCCCGGTCACGAAGCCCGCCAGGTCACTGCACAGGAACAGGACGACGCCGGCCACATCATCCGGCACGCCGGTGCGGCGCAGGGCGTTGTGCGTCGCGTTGTCCTGCTTGACGGCGGGTGAGGGCGCATTCTCTTGAAACTTGGTGTCCGTGCCGCCAGGCGAGACGACGTTGGCGCGAATCCCCTCCGGCCCCACTTCCTGGGCCAGATCGGCGATGAACATGTTGAGCGCGGCTTTGCCGGCGCCGTAGAAGGCGAGGCCGGGGATGGGGTCATGCCCGGACCCGCTGCCGATGGCGACGATGCTGCCGCCCCGGCGCAGGACAGGAACCAGCCCGCGCGTCAGCAGAAAGGCGGAGCCGAGGTTGACATCCAGCATCCGCCGCCACTGCGCCGGCGCGATCTCCGTCACCTTGCCGCCCAGGCCAATCCCGGCGTTCAGGACGAGCAGGTCCAGTCCCTCGGCGTAGTCCGCTTTGACGCAGCCGATCAAATCCTCGATCTGGCACTCGTCGCCGATGTCCGCTTGATAGTTTCGGTGCGTCCCAAGACCGAACGCCTCCCGCTCGGCTAGTGATACCTGCGCCGTTTCTTCGTCGCCGCGCCAGACGGCAAGCGTGTTCGCACCCGCCTGGGCCAGACGGCGGCTGATGGCGCGTCCGATGCCGCGCGTCCCGCCCGTCACCAGCGCGTTCTTTCCCGTCAAGTCAATCGTGATCATGGTTTGTTTCCCAGAAGAGCCTGTACCGTTTGAGGCGTCAGGCCGTGCGGCGTCGCCCCCAGATAAGTCGTCGCCAGCGCGCCGCAGGCATTGGCGTAGCGCAGGGCATCCGGCAGGACCGTGGAAACGTACTTCAGCGTCCCCTCCAGGTCCGGTCCCTGCCGTCGCAGGAACGTCAGCAGCCCTGCCATGTACGCATCCCCGGCCCCGGTCGCGTCCACAAAAGGCGCCGTAAAACCAGGCGCATGGATCAGGGCCAGGCTTTGGAACCCCTGCCGGTAATAGCCCGTACATCCGTCCGCGCCGCGCGTAACACAGAGCAGACGCAAAGACGGCCCCTGCGCGAACAGACGGACAATGGCGGTCGGCTCATCCGGCGCGTCCGGCATCAGGAACTGCACTTCTTCCTCGCTGACCTTGACGATGTCCGCGTCGGCCAGACCCGACAGCGCCCCCGCCCGCATGGCTTCTTCGGAGGGCCAGAGCCAGGGGCGCAGGTTCGGATCATAGGAACAGATCGCACCGCCTCCGCGCGCCAGCCGCGCCGCTTCCCGTGTCGCGCTCCGGCTGGGCTCGGCAATCAGCGAGATGCTGCCGTAGTGAAGAATGCGTGCGGACGCCAGCCAACCGGCGTCAAGCTCATCCGGGCGCAGGGCCAGGTCGCGGGCGGGATCGAAGTAGAACAGGAAGTCACGGCTGCCGTCGGGCATGACGGACACGAAGGCCAGGCCTGTCCGCGCCGCCTTGTCCTTCACAACGCGCGTCGTGTCCACCCCCAGCCCGGCGAAGGTGCGGATGATGGACTCGCCGAACGGGTCGTCGCCGACTTTGCTCAGAAAGGCCGCTTGCAGCCCCAGATTGGCGGCGACGACGGCGACATTGGCGGGCGCTCCGGCGGGGACTTTGGCGAAGCCGGGCGCATCGGCCAGGGACACGCCGGATTGGGTCGCGGGCAGGTCAATCAGGGCCTCGCCGAGTGTGATGATGTCGAGGGGCATGGTTTTAGGAACCCGGCCCTGAAGGGCCGGGCGACTCTCAGTGGAAGTGCCTCCGGCACTGAGGACAAGTCCACGGGGCGCACGTCTTCAGTCGCAGAGCGACTTTCATTCCGCAGTAGCCCGGCACTTCCAGTGCCGGGTCATGTTCACTTGTTGAACGTCGTCACAAACTCATCGTACAGCGCCTGGGGAACCAGCTTCCACTGCTTGACGGCTTCCTGGATCGGAACGGCGACGATCTCGGTCCCCTGCAAGGCGACCATCTTGCCGAAGTCGCCCTGATGCACCAGTTCGGCGGCCTTGATGCCGACGCGCGTTCCCAGGATGCGGTCGAACAGCGTCGGCGAGCCGCCGCGCACGACATGGCCCAGGACGGCATTGCGGGTCGGGATGCCCGTCCGGCTCTCGATCTCTTTGGCGACCGCCAGCCCAATGCCGACGTCACCAAGCTGATGGTGGCCGAAGGCATCCAGGGCGGCGTCTTCCGCCTTCTGCGCGCCGGGAATCTCCACGCCCTCGGAAACGGCGACGATGCCATAGGTCTTGCCGCGCGCGTAATTGGCCTTCAGATGCGCGCACATGGCGTCCATGTCGAACGCGACTTCCGGGATCAGAATCCAGTCCGCGCCGCCCGCGACGCCCGACCAGAGCGCCATCCAGCCGGCATGGCGGCCCATGATCTCGACGACGATGACCCGGTCGTGCGACTTGGCCGTGTCGCGCAGGCGGTCAATAGACTCCAAAGCGACCGAAGCCGCCGAGTCGAAGCCGAACGTGTAGTCGGTCAGGCTCAGGTCGTTGTCCATCGTCTTGGGGACGCCGACCGTCTTGACCCCATGCTGCGTGTACAGCTTGGAGGCGACACCCAGCGTGTCCTCGCCGCCCAGCGCGATGAGGGCGTCCAGCTCGAACCTCTTCAAGTTCGCCAGCACGGCCTCTAATTGCGCCTCCTTGCCCTTCGCAAAGGGGTTCGTGCGCGACGAGCGCAGGATGGTCCCGCCCTGGTCAATGATGCCCTCGACCCGCTCCAGCGTCAGCGGCTCCGTGTTGCCTTCCACCAGGCCTTTCCAGCCCTGCGTGAAGCCGATGACTTCATCGCCGTAGTCCAGCAGGCGCAGGACGGCCCCGCGAATGGCCGGGTTGAGGCCGGGGCAGTCCCCGCCGCCGGTCAGCATACCGATCTTCATGTCTTGTGTGTTTCTCCCTTGAAAAGTGTGAAATAATGTCAACAGGTGTGGAGCAAGATTAAGCCGCTTTGAGTTCAAGCGAGCGGTTAGGCTTTCCCACGCGCCGAGCGAGCGACACGCCCAGTATCAGACCGCCCAACACAGCGAGGGTCATCCCGATGCCGATGGTCAGGCCCGTGTAGTAACCCATGTTGAATAAGACAAGGATTATGTTGCCAAAATCGTTGACGGCGGGTTTGGCTGGCTTGGGATCTAGCGGAAAATGTTGGACCAGGATCGGGCCTGCCCAGTGCAGCACACCCCATCCGAGGGCCGTTCCTAGTGCGGTGGAAGCGACAACGATGGCGAACTGATAGAGTCGTTTCATGCAATAACCTCCCGACAGTCAGAACAACTTGCGGAACAGGGCAATCGGCGTGACGCGGATCGCCTCGGCGGGGAACAGCATGTCGCTGAGGGCTTGTGCCGCCTGCTGGCCCGCGCCGATGAGCTGCGTGCTGGGCAGGGTGAACGACTCGGAGGGCGTTTCTTTGATGCCGACCAGGTAGACGTCGGACAGACCCGCCGCGCCGTGCTTGAAATAGTAGGACGAGATCGGCTCCTCCATGCCCTCCTCTTTGATGGTCCCGGCGACCTGGATGCCGTCGCCCGCTTGCAGGACGAAGGCGGACGGCATGGAAAGCTGGGGCAGGAACTCGCGGATGAAGCGCATCCCCTGAAGGCTGGCCTGATCCTGCTTCGCCTTGGGCTTGCGCTCCTCCTCGCTGATCATCAGGTCGAACGACAGCACGGCGAGTTCCGCCATCGCGCGGTCTATCAGGACCAGCGTCCCATGCGTCAGCACGAGACCGCCGTGCGCGGCCTCGACGACGCCCGGCTCGATGTGGCCGTTGTCCTGGAGGTAGGACAAAACATCGGTCGTCAGGACATCGTGCGGGTCAACGACGCGCTTGGAAGACCGCGTGGTTTCGCTCGTGTGCTTCAGGTCGCCGGAGGCGATGTGGATGTCGAGCTTGGCGCCTTTGTCCTCGCTGGTGCGGTCCGTGTCGGTCCGTTCCAGCGAAGACAGGCGGCCGCTGAAAATCTGGGCGTAATAGGAAGCCAGGCGGCCCGCGTCCCGGTACAGGAAGTCATACAATGCGGCCGGTGGTTCGTCTGGCGCCACGCTCGATGTTCTCCCGGACCTGTTTGCGTTTCTCGTTAAATTCGGTCAGATCGTCCGCCAAACGCTGGTTGTGGTCCGCGAACAGCCGAAACGCGCCGCTGACGATGTTGCGGGTTTCTTCCTGGACCGTTTCCGGGATGTCGAGGCCACCTTCGGGGCCGGCAGGCTGTTCGGTTTTTTCGTCTTCCATTTGTTTGCCTTGTTCCAGACTTACTCTGCGGTTATTATGGCACAAAACGAGAGGAAAGCCGATCAGGCGGCTTGGCTTGCCAATTCCCGTATCTCTGGCTTGTCGGCAAGGCCACCCCCGCTTTGACTCTCTTCCACAACGTCCAGCAGCAGGAAGAGCATTTCTAACAGGTCAGCGTCGGGTTGTCCAGGGTGATTTTCTACCCATTGACGCAGGGCGGGGCGGGCGGCGGCGATCTCGGGCAAGGTACGCGCGCCTATCACCTGGTATTCCAAACGCTGCCACTCGGTCCAAGAGGGCGACTGACCGGGGGGCGAATCGTCTTCTAGGAGGGCATCCTCTATCAGCGACAACTCTTCACCCGCGTCTAAAATGCCCTGGTCTTGCGGATACTGATGACACCACTGGCGGAGTGCCGATTGAGCCGCGCGGACTTCGGAGAGGGTGTCTACGCTACGGATCTGCCGGACAAGAGAAGCGCGGGCAGGATCATTCACAAAGTCCATCTAGGTCTCCCATTAGAACACTGGAAACTTCTTCAACACGGAATTTGAAGCGGAGTGACAACTCCCCAGCACTAAAGTGCGGGGCTTCTTGCTTCACCGAGCATTCTTGCTATTCTGCGTGAGCAGATAGTAGAGGAACACTCTCCGCAAGCGTTTCGGAAGGCGAGCCTTCACCTGTTT
>JAABUX010009835.1_pt1 | contig 10773 bp, 7 predicted proteins | sample 5561851 | NCBI WGS metagenome assembly JAABUX01 (sample SAMN10711883, study PRJNA513361) | rock metagenome | isolation source: Antarctica rocks | place: Antarctica: Victoria Land, Richard Nunatak red sandstone | collected 2016-01-03 | reverse complement strand
ATCGTGAACCCCGGCCATGAATGGGGCTACCGGCCTTTCCCCGCCCTGCAGATGGCGGCGGTGTGCGACCTTTGCCTGGCCATCCTGGGCCGCCATCCCATCCCCGCGCGCAACGTCGTCGGCCACAGCGACGTGGCGCCCGACCGCAAGCAGGACCCAGGGGAGCTGTTCGACTGGCCGGGCCTGGCCGCGAACGGCGTCGGGCTATGGCCCGGACCAACGGCGGAGGCCGGCTGGGTTGGCGACGTGCCGGGCGCGCTCCGTGCCATCGGCTATGGCGACGGGGACCTCGCGGCGACCTTGCGCGCGTTCCAGCGGCACTGGCTGCCGGACGCCGTCACCGGCCGGGCCGACGCGGCGACCCAGGCCCGGCTGCACGCCGTTCTCGCCGCCATGGCTTGACCCGGCTGGCGCCGGCGCGCATTCCTTTCGGTGCCAGACGGCCGGACGGCCGCTGCCCTGTCCACGACGCCGGCCGCTGGCGCCCTGGCCAGGGTGGAGGAAAGTCCGGGCTCCACGGGAACACGGTGCCGGCTAACGGCCGGCGGGGGCGACCCTAGGGAAAGTGCCACAGAAAACAAACCGCCGACTCGCCGCAGGGCCAGCCGGCACGGGTGAAACGGTGCGGTAAGAGCGCACCGCGCCCCTGGCAACAGGGGCGGCAGGGTAAACCCCACCGGGAGCAAGACCGAATAGGGGTGGCCGGCGACGCGAAGGGTGAGAACCGGACGCACGACGCAGGGGCGTTCCCGCCCCGCCGCCCGGGTTGGTCGCGTGAGGCGCGCAGCGATGCGCGTCCCAGAGGAATGGCCGTCCCGGTCCTGCGCCGACAAGCGCAGGGTCGGACAGAACCCGGCTTACAGGCCGTCTGGCAGTTTTATCCCCAGAGTTATCCACAAGAACAAAGCGCGAATACTAGAGGCCCTAGTACATGACTGCCGCGAAATGTTTTGTGGCACAATAACGGGTTGATACCAATGGGTTTTCTTGTCTACCAATCAAAACCAAAACTCGTATCCCTTTGACGCCCATATTTGCCCATGCTAGCCCATGTTATCCCATGCTTGCCCGCGTCGCGCGGCCTGGGGGCGGACCCGCCGCTTGACGGGCATCTCTGGGGCGAGAAGGAGGGGCTGCACTGAATGAGCCACTTCCTTGGCACGCACCAGAACCGCCTCGATGCCAAGGGTCGTGTATCGATTCCAGCCAGCTTCCGCGCGCAGTTGCGGAACGGGTCTGAGGAGGGTCCCGTCAGCTTGGTCCTGAGCCCGTCGCATAAGTACCCCTGCATCGAAGCCTGGCCGGAGCCGGTGTTCGAGGCGCTCGCGCAACCGCTCGGCCAGCTCGACACGTTCAGCGACGACCAGGACGACTTCATCACCGCCCTTTATGCCGACGCCACGCGGGTGGAGGCGGACAAGGAGGGGCGGATCGTCCTTTCGGAGTCGCTGGTGCAGTTCGCGGGCCTGACCGACATGGTAGCCTTCATGGGCCGTGGCCGCACCTTCCAGATCTGGGAGCCAGCAGCCGGCGAACGGCGTCGGGCCGAGGCGCGGAATGCCACCCGCAGCCGCGGCCTCACCCTGCCGAGCGGGAACGCTTGATGCACGCCTCCGCACACATCCCCGTCATGCTGCCGCAAGTGCTGCGCCACCTCGCCCCGTCGCCCGGCGGCGTGCTGCTGGACGGCACCTTCGGCGGCGGCGGCTATGCGTCCGCGATCCTGGAGGCCGCGCCCTGCACGCTATGGGCGATCGACCGCGACCCCGCCGCCATCGCGCGCGGCGCGGCGCTCGCCGCCCGCCACCCCGGCCGGCTGCATCTGTTACAGGGCCGCTTCGGCGACATGGTCGGCCTGTTGGCGGAGCACGGCGTCGGCAAGCTGGACGGCATCGTGCTGGACCTCGGCGTCTCTTCGTTCCAGATCGACGACCCCGCCCGCGGGTTCAGCTTCCGCAGCGACGGCCCGCTCGACATGCGCATGGCCGCCGCCGGGCCGACCGCGGCCGACCTGGTGAACGGCCTGCCGGAGGCGGAGCTGGCCGACACGCTGTATGAGTTCGGCGAGGAGCGGCTGTCCCGCCGCATCGCCCACGCCATCGTCGCCGCGCGCGCGGAGGCGCCGATTGAGACGACGCTGCAGCTCGCCGGCATCATCCGCAAGGTGGTGCCGCCCGACCGGTCGGGCATCGACCCGGCGACCCGCAGCTTCCAGGCGTTGCGCGTCCGGGTGAACGACGAACTCGGCGAGGTCGAGCGTGCCTTGCAGCAGGGGGCGTCGCTGCTGGCGCCGGGTGGCCGGCTGGTGGCGGTGTCGTTCCACTCGCTGGAGGACCGGCTGGTGAAGCGCTTCATGCTCGGGGCCGCCGGGCGCACCCCGGCGCCGTCCCGCCACGATCCGCGCAGCTTAATGGAACGGGCGGCGTCGGATTTCAGCCTATTGACCAACGGCGCGGAGCGGCCGGATGCCGACGAGATCAGCGCCAACCCCCGCGCCCGCAGCGCCCGGCTGCGCGCCTTGGTCCGCCATGCCGCAACCCCAGATTGGGACACCGCCCCAGCATGATCCGTCCCCTGACCTGCATCTGCATGCTACTGGCCGGAGGCTCCGGCCTGTATCTTTACCAGTCGAAGCACCGCGCGCAGATGCTCGACCGCGAGATCAAGCAAACGTTGAAGGCAGCCGACACGGCGCGGGACCGCATCGGCGTGCTACGCGGGGAATGGGCGCTGCTGAACGAGCCGGAGCGCCTTGCAGCGCTGTCCCAGGCGCACTTGAAGTTGAAGACCTTGGCGCCTTCACAGTTCGTCACCGTCGCCGAGTTGGGTGTGCTCCTGCCGCCGCCCGTGGTGCCCGGCGAGGAGGAGCCGCCGTTGCCCCCGGCCCTGGTGGCCGACGCGCTGCCGCAGCCGCCCGCGCCGGCCATGCCGCCCGTGACCCCGTTGGGAGCACTATTGCTCCGCAACCTGCCAATGCCGGCGCATTCAGTGGCCGTGGCCGCGAAAACGCCGCTGCCCCGGCCCGTCTCGGCCCACCCGGTCCTTGCCCCAGTGGTTGACGTGAGCACCAGCCCAATCGTCACGGCCGCGACGCCTAGGCCGGCTTCGGCCCGCCTGGCGCCTCCGGTCAGCGCAGGCACCGCCCCACCGGCTGCATCCGCGCGCTCCGGCGCCCCGGCGGCTGCGGGCCTGTCGATCGGCGAGTCCGTGGCGCGCGCGGCGCACCTCCAAGACGGAGCCCAGCCCGCCGGCGCCACAGGGCCGACACTGCCGGCCTACAACCCTCCGGCTCATCATCAAACGAGCTACAGCCAGGCGAGCCCGTCGGCCCTGGGCGGCGTCCGGCCACTCCTGCCGCCGCCGGTCCCCATCGGATCGGCCATGGCTGCATCCGTCGCCAGCGCTCGCTGAACGGGGGATGACCAAGCTCACATGACGGACACGCCGCCTCCCGTTTCCCGGCACGACGCGCCTCCCCCCAGCGGCTGGCGCGGCGAGCCCAGCGAAACGGCGCAGCCGTTTGCGCGCGTTGGGGGCACCGTCGCTCTGCAACCGCATGTGCAGACCGTCCGTGCCGCGCCCGACCTGGCCCAGCGCGCGCTGATGGAAAAGACGCGCGGGCGGCTCGTGATCGCCTCCGTGGGCTTCTTCCTGCTGTTCGGCGCCGTCGCCTTCAAGCTCGCGGGCGCCACCATCATGTTCCCGATCCAGCGGAAGCACCACGACCGCAGCGAAACCGAGCGGTTTGCGCGCCTCGCCCAGCTTCCGAATCCCGCCGCTCCCCTCGCTGCGTCCGGCGAACGCCTTGGTTCGACGCCGGCCGACGGTTCGCCCGCGCTCGTCCCACCCCCGCCGCCGCAGGACATCGGGCCGCACACCAGGGCGATGATCGTGGACCGCAACGGCGAAATCCTGGCGCTCTCGCTGCCGACCGCCGGCCTTTACGCCAACCCGCGCGAGATGATCGACACGGACGAGGCCGCGCAAAAGATGAAAGCCGTGCTGCCCCGCCTCGACCTCGACGTCGCCAAGGCGCGCCTCGCGAGCGAGAAGCAGTTCGTCTACCTCGCCCGCAACGTCACGCCGCGCGAGCAGCTTGCTCTCAACAACCTCGGCATCCCCGGCGTCTATTTTCAGCCGACGGAGCGCCGCCGCTATCCGCAGGGCCGGGTCGCGGCGCAGGTCCTGGGCGGCGTCGATGTCGACGCGCACGGCGTCGCGGGGGTGGAGCGCTCCTTCGACGAGCGCCTGCGCGACAACCCGGAGCCGCTCAAGCTGTCGCTCGACGTCCGGGTGCAGGGCGTCGTGCGGGACGAGCTGTCGAAGTCGATGGCGGAGTTCCACGCCATCGGCGCCTGCGGCATCGTGATGGACGTGCGCACCGGCGAGGTCGTGGCCATGGTCAGCCTGCCCGACTACGACGCCAACAAGGCCGGCGAGGCCACGGACGAGCAGCGCTTCAACCGCGCGGCGACGGGCATGTACGAACCCGGCAGCACGTTCAAGCTGCAAACGGCCGCCATGGCGCTGGACTCGGGCGCGGCGCAGCTTTGGAGCTCGTTCGACGCCTCGCACGACATCAAGATCGGCCGCTTCACCATCAAGGACTTCGAGGGCAAGCACCGCGTGCTCGAACTGCCGGAGGTCATCGCCTACTCCAGCAACCTGGGCGCCGCGCGCATGGCGCAGCAGGTCGGCACGGAGCGGCAGCGGTCCTGGCTGCAGGCGATGGGCATGTTCACCCGCGTCGGCATCGAGCTGCCGGAGCAGGGCCAGCCGATCGTGCAGCCGGCGGCGAGCTGGAAAGAGGTCGCGACCTTGACCGTGGGCTTCGGCCACGGCATCGCCGTCTCGCCGCTGCACGTGGTGCGCGGGACGGCGGTGCTGGCCAACGGCGGCATGATGCTGCGCCCGACGATCCTGGAGGTGAACGGGCCCGTTGGGAGCAGTGTTGCTCCGCAACCGCCCGCCGACGAGCGCCGGATCATGCGCCAGTCGACGTCGGACACGCTGCGCAAGCTGATGCGGCTGGTGGTGACGGACGGCTACGGCAAGCCGGCGGACGTGCCGGGCTATTTCGTGGGCGGCAAGACCGGGACCGCGGAGAAGACCATGGGACACGGCTACCGCAGGCACGCGAACGTCAGCGCATTCATGAGCGTGTTCCCGATGAACGCGCCGCGCTACGCCGTCTATTTTATGCTGGACGAGCCGAAGGGCAACGCCAGCACCGCCGGCTACTCGACCGCCGGCGCGGTGAGCGCGCCGGGCGCGGGCCGCCTGATCGCGCGGATCGCGCCGATGCTGGGCCTGATGCCCGAGACGGCGACGGAAGCGGCGACGCAGGCGACGCTCGCCATGCCGCTGCGGCCGGGCCGGCCTGCGGGCTGGCGGACGCTGGAGGACGTCAGCGAAATGGCACAGCCATTTGCGCGGGTTGGGAGCACAGCGAGTTCCAGCGGAACTGCGCGTGTTGCTCCGCAACCCGTTGGGAGCACTGTTGCTCCGCAACCGACGGCGGCGCATCAGCCAGCGCCGGCCACGGTAACTGCCCCGCATGAGTCTGCGCCCCTGCGTCAGGAAGCCGGGCCGGTCGTCACCTCCGTTGCGGCTCGCTGACATGCTGCGGCGTATTGGAGTCGCATTGCCGCCGGGCTTGCCAATGAGCGTCACCGGCATGACGGCCGATAGCCGCGCGGTCCGGCCCGGCATGCTGTACGCGGCTTTGCCGGGCGCCCGCGCCGACGGCCGCGCCTTCATCTCCGACGCCGTGGCGCGGGGCGCTGCCGCCGTGCTGGCGCCGGTTGGCACGGCCTGGCCCGTGGGCGTCCCGGTCCGCCCGATGATCCTCGACGCCGAGCCCCGCCGCGCACTGGCCCGGCTCGCGGCGTTGCAGGTGGGTCCGCAGCCGGAGCGGATCGTCGCTGTCACCGGCACCAACGGCAAGACCAGCACCGCCGAGTTCCTGCGCCAAATCCTGGCGGGCAGCGGGGTGGAGGCGGCGAGCCTCGGCACGCTCGGGTTGATCACCCGGACGAGCCAGGGCAGCCCAGGCCTTACGACCCCCGATCCGGTGGAACTCGCGGAGACGTTGGCGGCGCTTGCCCGCGACGGCGTGCGTGCGGTGGCGCTGGAGGCGTCGTCGCACGGGCTCGATCAGTTCCGGCTGGACGGCGTGCGGCTGGCGGCGGCGGGGTTCAGCAACCTGACGCGGGACCACCTGGACTACCACGGCACTACGGAAGCGTATCGCACCGCAAAGCTCCGGCTGTTCGACGCGCTGCTCCCTGCGGGCGCTCCGACCGTTGCCAGCGCGTCGCTGGATGCGGCCACCATGGATGCGCTGCGCGGCATCGCGGCCCGGCGCGGCTTGGCGCTGCACCGGGTCGGCGAGGACGGCGACCTGCTGCGCCTGTTGCGCGCCACTCCGCAGCCCGGCGGGCAGGTGCTCGAGATCGATGCGGGCGGCGTCCGGCGTGAGGTCGTCTTGCCGTTGCCGGGGCGGTTCCAGGCGGATAACGCCCTGCTCGCGGCCGGGCTGGCGATCGTGACGGGCACGGCCGACGCATTGGACTGGCTCCCGAAGCTGCAAGGCGTCCGCGGGCGCATGGAGCTGGCGGCGGCGCTGCCCAACGGCGCAGTGGTCTATGTCGACTACGCCCACACCCCCGACGCGCTCGACCGGTTGTTGTCCGCCCTGCGCCCGCATACGGCTGGGCGGCTGCATGTGGTGTTCGGCGCCGGCGGGGACCGCGACCCCGGCAAGCGCCCGCTGATGGGCGTCGCCGCACGAGCGGCCGACCGCGCCATCGTCACCGACGACAACCCGCGCAGCGAGGACCCGGCCGCGATCCGCCGCGCCGTCCTGGCCGCCCTGCCCGGCGCTGCCGAGATCGGCGACCGCGCCGCCGCCATCGCCGCCGCCATGGACGGCCTGGCGCCCGGCGACGTGCTGGTCGTGGCCGGCAAAGGGCACGAACAGGGCCAGTCCGTCGGCGGGGCCGTCCTGCCGTTCGACGACGCCAGCATCGTGCGCGGCCTGCTATGACGGCGCTCTGGACCGCCGCCGCGCTGCGGGCCGCGACGGGCGGGACCTTGCCGACGCCGTTTGACGCCACGGGCGTGTCGATCGACAGCCGCACGCTCCGGCCCGGCGACCTGTTCGTGGCGCTGCAAGGCGATGCGGACGGCCATGCTTTCGTGCTGGACGCGCTGGCCCATGGAGCAGCCGGCGCGATGGTCCACCGCACGGAGGGGCTGCCCAACGATGCGCCGTTGCTGGTCGTGCAGGACACGCTGGCCGGGCTGCACGCCTTGGGCCACGCAGGCCGGGCGCGCTTCTGCGGCAAGATGGTCGCCGTCACCGGCAGCGTCGGCAAGACCACGACGAAGGAGATGCTGCGGACGGCCCTCGCGTCCTTCGGTCCGACCCATGCGGCCGAGGCGTCCCACAACAATCATTGGGGCGTGCCGCTGACCCTCGCGCGCCTGCCGCCCGAAGCGGCGTTCTGCGTGGCCGAGATCGGCATGAACCACGCGGGCGAGATCGCGCCGCTAGCGCTGTTCGCTGCCCCCCATGTCGCGGTCATCATTGCGGTCGCCAGCGCGCATATCGGCCACCTGGGCAGCCTCGAAGCGATCGCCGACGAGAAAGCGGCGATCCTTCAGGGCTTGGAACCCGGCGGTGCCGCGGTCCTGCCCGGCGACAGCCCATTCCTTGGACGGCTGGCCAAAGCGGCGCCCGGCCGCGTGCTGACGTTCGGCAGCGCTCCGGGCGTGGACGCGCGCTTGCTGAACGTCAATCCCAGCGAAATCCGCGCAAACCACTCGGTTGTAGACGCGCGGCTCCGCGTGGCTTCGCTGGCGCAGCCATTTGCGCGGGTTGGGAGCACAGCGAGTTCCAGCGGAACTGCGCGTGTTGCTCCGCAACCGGTGCGGGCCAGCATCCTCGGCCAGGGTGTCGAGTTCCCGCTCGCGGCGCCGGGCGCGCACATGGCGCTGAACGCCGTCGCTGCCCTGGCCGCCTGTGCGGCGCTGGGCCTGGACACCGCCCTTGCCGCGGAGGCGCTCGCGGCGTTCCGGCCCGTCGCCGGCCGTGGCGTGCAGCGCCAGGCCCGCGGCGGCGACATCTTGCTGCTCGACGAGAGCTACAACGCCTCGTCGGCCTCGGTCCGCGCCGCGTTGGGCGTGCTCGCGGCGTTGCCGGGCCGGCGCGTCGCGGTGCTCGGCGACATGCTGGAGCTTGGCGAGTTCGGCCCCGCGGAGCACGCCGGCCTGGCCGGTGACGTCGCCGCCAGCGCCGACCTGCTCTATGCCTGCGGCCCATTGATGCGGCACCTGTACGACAGCGTGCCGGGCCATGCCCGCGGCGCGCACGTGCGGGACAGCGCGGCCTTGGCGCCCCTGATCGCAGCCGCGGTCCGGCCCGGCGACGCCGTGTTGGTCAAAGGCAGCCTTGGCAGCCGTATGCGCCTTATTGTCACCGCGCTTGAAGGCTATCCGCCCAACAAGCAGGCGGAGAACGCAACTTGATGTTTGTCTACCTTTCCCGCCTGTCCGCCGACCAGTTCATTCTGGCGAACCTGTTCCGCTACATCACGTTCCGCGCGGGCGCGGCGTGCCTCACGTCGCTGTTCATCAGCTTCCTGCTGGGTCCGGTGGTCATACGCTGGCTCGGCTCCGTGCAGAACGGCGGCCAGCCCATCCGGCTCGACGGACCCGCCCGGCACCTGCTTGAGAAGAAGGGCACGCCCACCATGGGCGGCGTGCTCATCCTGCTGTCGCTCACCGCCTCGACGCTGCTCTGGACCGATTTCCGCAACGGCTACGTGTGGGCGGTGCTGCTGCTGACGCTCGGCTACGGCGTCATCGGCTTCCTCGACGACTTCCTGAAGCTGTCCCGCCGCAACACCAAGGGCGTCTCGGCCCGCGGCAAGCTGGTCGCGCAGGTGCTGCTCGGCCTCGGCTGCGCCATCTGGATCGCGTCGTTGACCCGTGAGCCGCTGAGCACGGCATTGACCGTCCCGGTGTTCAAGGAGGTGCTGATCCCGCTCGGCTTCCTGTTCCCGCTGGTCGGCATGGTCGTGATGGTCGGCAGCTCGAACGCGGTCAACCTGACGGACGGGCTGGACGGCCTCGCGATCGTGCCGACGATCATCGCCGCCGCGGTGTTCGCGCTGATCTCCTACCTCGTCGGCAACCGGGTGTTCGCCGACTACTTGCAGCTCCATCCGGTGCCGGGTGTGGGCGAATTGGGCGTGTTCCTTGCGGCGCTGGTCGGCGCGGGGCTGGGGTTCCTGTGGTTCAACGCCCCGCCGGCGGCGGTGTTCATGGGCGACACCGGCAGCCTCGCCCTGGGCGGCGCATTGGGCGCGGTGGCCGTGGCGACGAAGCACGAGATCGTGCTGGGCATCGTCGGCGGCCTGTTCGTCGTTGAGACGGTCAGCGTCATCATCCAGGTATTCTGGTTCAAGCGCACCGGCCGGCGCGTGTTCCTGATGGCGCCGCTGCACCACCACTACGAGAAGAAGGGCTGGTCGGAGCCGACGATCGTGATCCGGTTCTGGATCGTCTCGATGATCCTGGCGTTGGTGGGCCTGGCCACCTTGAAGATACGATGAGCGCGCGCAAACCCCCGGCGGCTCGCGCAAACGACTCCGTTTCGCTGCTTCCGCGCGGGCCACTCGGTTCCAGCGAGTTCGCAAGTGCGGCCTGCGCGGGACACGTTGGGAGCGCTGCTCCGCAGCAAGCTCGCGCAAACCCGCGCGAACCACTTGGTTCCGCTGACTCCGTTTCGCCGGCTCCGCTTGGCGTCGAACCAAGGGGTTCGCCGGACTTCGCGGCGTTCCCCCCCACGCTGTTCGCCGGCCGCCGTTTTGCCGTGGTTGGCCTTGGCCGCAACGGGCTGCCGGTTGCGCGTGCGCTGCTCGCCATGGGAGCCGAGATGGCAGCGTGGGACGACAAGCCGGAGACGCGCGCCGCCGCTGGCTTGCCAATGCTCGACTTCGCTGGGAGCACTGCTCCGCAGCAGGCGCGTGGGCTTACCGGGTTCGACGCCCTGGTGCTCAGCCCCGGCATCCCGCATCGCCTGCCGGCGCCGCATCCCGCCGCGCTGGCGGCCCAGCGCGCCGGCGTCCCGATCCTGTCGGATGCCGAGTTGCTGTTCCAAGCCGTGCGCGCGACCGGCTCCCAGGCGCGGTTCGTCGGCATCACCGGCACGAACGGCAAGAGCACCACCACCGCCCTGGTCGCGAACATCCTGTCCGCTGCCGGCATCGAGTCGGCCACAGGGGGCAACCTGGGCGTTCCAGCGATGGCCCTCCCGGCGCTTGGGGACGCCGGCGTCTATGTTTTGGAAATGTCCTCATACATGCTGGAGCGCTTGGCCACGCTGCGCTTCGACGCGGCGGCTTTGCTCAACCTCAGCCCCGACCATTTGGACCGGCACGGCGACATGGCCGGCTATGTCGCCGCCAAGCGCCGCGTGTTCGACCGGCAGGGTGCGGATGGCGTTGCGGTGGTCGGAACCGACGACGACGACACCACCGCCTTGGCCCGCAGCCTGCGCGGACCCGGACGCAACGCTTGGCGCGGACCCGGACGCAACGCTTGGCGCGGCCCGCATGTCGTCACGGTGTCCGGCCAGCACCCGGCCGATGTCTGGTGCGACGGTGGCCTGTTGCGCGACCGGGACGGGCCAATCCTGCCAATGGCCGAAGCCGCCGCCCTGCCCGGCGCGCACAACGCCCAGAACGCCGCCGCCGCCGCCGCCTT
>JAABUX010009831.1_pt1 | contig 10775 bp, 8 predicted proteins | sample 5561851 | NCBI WGS metagenome assembly JAABUX01 (sample SAMN10711883, study PRJNA513361) | rock metagenome | isolation source: Antarctica rocks | place: Antarctica: Victoria Land, Richard Nunatak red sandstone | collected 2016-01-03 | reverse complement strand
CTTTCGCTGCTGAAGCAGCATCCCAGCCGTGACAGCATTGCGATGAAGCGTCGCGGTTGTGGCTGGAACGAAAACTACTTGCTCCAAGTCATCACGGGTGCAACGATTTAGTGAGCGCTGGCCCTGCCTTTGCTCGCCTTTGTCCGTTTCGGTGGCGAGATCGTTGATAGCAAATGCGGGGGTATCCGTTCTACCTAATTGGAAGGCTTCTCGTGCCAGATCAGCTCCGTCACAAGTGAAGCCCGTCATGATGCGGATCTTCGCCGAAATGCTTTTTAGGGCTTCAAATACCGCGTGAAAGTAGTTTTGAGCTAGAATTTCTGCCGTGCAATATCGGAGAATGTCCGAATGGACATTGCGTAATTTCAACGCTGCTTGGAAGCGATTTGCCCGCACCAAAGCTTCGTCAAGCGTCTTAGATGCGGCGACCCGCTTCAACTGGCCGTTTTGATCCAATTCGATCCCGGAAAAGGAAATGATTGGATTCAGTTGGTTTCGTCGCAACTCGAAGAGTTGGGGATCGCGAGTATAAGAAGCTGGGATCATGGCGCGTCGGATAAATACCAACACATGGTTGCCAGCATTGTTTCTGATTTGGAAAGCAACGAAAGCGTTGTAGAGTCGTTTCCACTTGGTCATTTCTGGGTTCGGATCATCTATCTGGCACTCCACAAGCAACTGGCGAATTTCAGAGCCGGACAGCCCAGTAACTGTATCGCCCATGACTCGGGAGATTGCATCGAGATGTCGCGCATCAAAAGGAGGGATGAGATTTTTCGCTTCGATTGCCATCGTTGATCTTTCCAAACGAAAGTTTGAAGTTCCTTCGCCGAAGCTTGAAGACACCCACTACCTCAAGAGGGTTCGCACCCTTCATCTTGAGCAGGAAAAGAGGAATCAGAAAGAGAAGGAAATGAACGCATTCCTGAATAGAGGCTCGAAATGGTGTCAATTCATTTTTTTGAATTGACACCATTTGCAATACGCGGGTCGACTTTCCGAGGTCGTCCACCGGGGTAGTGTTGTGAGTTCTCATACCTCATCCTACGAGGCTAGATCGCCTTGTGAGACGGATTCTTAGTCATGGATTTAATCTTACCCCGAGGAATGTTGAACTATCGAGGCGACGGCTACGTGATTGAATCCGAGCGAGAGAGCCAACACAAAGGATGGTCACGGATCAACTCGCATCTCGAAAATCCGTGTCCCATCCGTGTTCATCCGTGGCCCCACTTGATTTAGGCCCCGAGGTCGCGGGCGGCGATCCGTCGGCGTCCTCGGTAGAAGAGGCCAGCACCGGCGGCGAGGAGGACGTAGAGCGTGGCAGGCTCGGGGGCGGGTTGGGGCAAGAGCGACGAGATGGTGTGGACGTTGGTTAGGATCTTCTCGCTCGAGAAGTCGGTGGTGAAGACGCCGTTGAAGGTACTGTTAGCCTCGGCGGTTACTCGCATGTAGGCGTTCTTGCCGTAGAGGTCGGCCATCGCCCCGCCGGTGATCTGCAAGTTCATGTCGAACAGGTCGGTGCCCACCACGGTCGGCTTCAAGGTTTGCGAGCCGAACGCCGTCGGGGTCCCCTGGAGGAGCAGGCCCGAGTAGGTTTGCCCGCCCAGGACGACCTTGCCGTACACCTGGAAGGTGTTGAGCGGGCTGTCGACGAGGTTGCCGTTCGAGTCGAGGACCGCCTTGATTGTCTGCGACTGGATGCCGTCGGCGGTCTTGCCGACGCTGGTCTCGGTGAAGCTCCCGTCGCTGTTCTTGCCCTGGGTGAGCAGGAACGGGACGTTGGAAAGCTGGAAAACGCCGGTCTTCGACCCCGAGTCGTAAGTGTAGGTCTGGTAGCCGTTGGCGAAGGCGGTCAGCTCGGGATATTCTTGGGTGTCCTTGGGTCGCAGCAGGTCGGCCGAAGCGGACTGGCCGAGCGAGGCGAAGGCGAAGCTCAGGGCGAACACGCTGGCGGCGAAGGCGAGGCGGTGCATCCGATGCATGTGAAGCTCATCCTTGAAGCTGGGCCGATATCGGACCAGTCCTCCCGCTCAGGCCGAAAGGCTTGAGGTGGGGGTCCGAGACCGGATGGTGCGATCCTTGGGGGCGTCGACAATGGGTTTCCACTCGTCCGAACCGGGTCGCACCCTCCAGGGCGCTTCGAGGTTCGATGTCAATCAAGGGCGATGTTGACTGCTCGACTCGAACCGTCGGTCCGAGTCGGTCGTGTTGTCTCGTCCGAGATGGGTGGTCCATCCGGAATCCATTCCAAAAGCGGCGCGGGCTGCAATCAGCCCTGCGTCCCTCACTCCCTGAGGGTGCCGGTCGAACCGACTCGGCCACGTCGCCGATTCGGTGTGGTGCGAAATCAAAGTCGCGGAACGACGGTGATTTAACCCGCAAGCGCGATCCGAGTCAACGTCGATTTCGAGCGAATCGAGAAAAGGCCGAAGACCGCGACTCGACCGTCGCCTTGTCCTGGGGGGAAGGCCCAAGGATAATGGAGTGCGTGGTCGATCGACCTGGCCTCCCAGCTTTTGCCCGACTCGCTTCGATGAGGAATTTTCCGCCGTGTTGACCGGTGCCTTGATCCGCGATGAAGTCGAAAACACCCCAAAGCTCGCCCGCCCCGAACTCCTGGCGCCGGCGGGGGACCGGACTTGCTTGATTGCGGCCGTCGAGAATGGCGCCGACGCGGTTTACTTCGGGGTCCAGGGGCACAACGCCCGGGCCAGGGCGACGAACTTCGAGCTTGCCGACCTGCCCGAGGTCATGGGCCTGCTCCACCGCCGGGGGGTCAAGGGGTACGTCACGCTCAATATCCTGGCGTTTTCTCGCGAATTGCCCGAGTTGGAGACCACCGTCAGGCGGATCGCCGAGGCGGGGGTCGATGCCGTGATCGTCCAGGATGTGGGGTTGGCCCGGTTGATCCGGGCCGTCACGCCAGATCTGGAGATCCACGCATCGACCCAGATGTCGATCACCGAAAGCGACGGGGTACGGCTCGCCGCCGACCTGGGATGCTCGCGGGTGATCCTCGCCCGCGAACTCTCGCTCAAGGAGATCGCCAAGGTCCGCGAGACGGCGACGCTTCCGGTGGAAGTGTTCGTCCACGGGGCGCTCTGCGTGGCCTACTCGGGGCAGTGCTTGACGAGCGAAGCCCTCGGCGGCCGGTCGGCGAACCGGGGGGAATGTGCCCAGGCGTGCCGACTCCCTTATGAGATCGTCTGCGACGGGGAAGTTCATGACCTCGGCAACATCCAGTATCTCCTCAGCCCGCAAGACCTGGCGGCGTTCGAACTGATCCCCGAGCTGGTCAAGCTCGGCGTCGCCAGCCTCAAGATCGAAGGGCGGCTCAAGACCCCCGAGTACGTCGCCAACATCACCCGGAACTACCGGGCCGCGATCGACTCGGCGCTGCTCGGCCGGGCCGACTCCATCGGCCCCGACGCCGTCCGGGAGATGGAGCTGTCGTTTTCCCGGGGGTTCAGCCACGGCTTCTTCGACGGCACCAACCACAAGGTCCTGGTCCGGGGCGACTATGCCAAGAAGCGAGGGGTCTTCGTCGGGGTGGTGGAGTCGGTTGTCGGCGGTCGGATTCGGTTAAACCTTTCGGCCCCCGTCAAGCTGGGCGATGGGTTGGTTTTGGATGAGATCGAGGCGACCGGGGCGCCCGAGCAAGGCGGACGCCTTTACGAAGTGATCCGAGCCACGCCGACGACCGGCAATCGCTCGGGTCGGACTCGCCCCGAGTCGGTCGGTCCCGAAGGCTTGGGCGCGGGCCTGGCCGACCTTGGGTTCGGTCGCCGAGACCTCGACATCCGACTGGTCCAGCCCGGCCAGAGGGTCTGGAAGACCGACGACCCCGAGTTGACCCGTCGCCTCCGGCAAACCTTCGAAGGCCCGTCGAGGCGGAAGGTGGGAGTCGATGTGAAGGTGGTCGCTGTCGTCGGCGAGCCGATCCGGATCGAAGCCCGAAGCCACAACGGGGCCGTCGCCTCAGTGGTGGGCGACCAGCCTTTGGTCGTCGCGACGAATCAGCCCGCGAGCGTCGATTCGCTCCGACAGCAGGTCGACCGCTTCGGCGGGACGATCTACGAGTTGTCGGGTTTCGAAGCCAGGATCAAAGGCGGACCTCTGGTCCCTCGGAGCGTCCTCAACGGGTTGCGCCGGGACCTGGTCGCGGCCCTGGACGCAACCAAGATCGCCCCGATTCGCCAGATCGCCGAGGGGCCGGTGTTGCTGACGCTCCGGCCGACCATGCCCGAGATGGGATCGTCCCCACCTCCCACCCCGCCCGAGTTGACGGTGTTGTGCCGGACGGTCGAGCAGATCGAGGCCGCCGTCGCGTTCGGGTCGAAGACGATCTACGCCGACTTCCAGGACATCAAAGGCTACGGCGCCGCGGTGTCGGCAGCGCGGGTCGGGTCGGGGGTGGAGATCTACCTGGCGACGCCTCGCATCCAGAAGCCGGGCGAGGCCAACATCTACCGATACCTGGCCCGCCAGGGGGCCGACGGCTTGCTCACGAGGAACGCTGGGGGGATCGCCTGTTGTTCCGAACAGGCCATCCCGTTCGTGGCCGACTTCTCGGTGAACGCGGCGAACGAGCTGGCGGTCGACTTCTTCAAGGGGCGAGGGGCGCGCCGGGTCACGGCGTCGTACGACCTCAGCTTCGACCAGTTGGACGACTTGCTCCAGGCCGTCCCCCCCGGTTGGCTGGAAGTGGTGATCCACCAGCAAATCCCGATGTTCCATATGGAGCACTGCGTCTTCTGTGCCTTCCTGTCCCCAGGGACCGACAAGACGAACTGCGGCCGACCGTGCGACCACCACGACGTGAAGCTCCGCGACCGGGTCGGCAAGGAGCACCCGCTCAAGGCCGACGTCGGCTGCCGGAACACCTTGTACAACGCCGTCCCCCAGACCGCCGCCGAGTACTTGCCCCGACTCATCGCCCGGAGGGCCACCCACCTCCGCGTCGAGTTCCTCGACGACACCCCCGCCAACGTCACCCGAACCTTGACCCTCTACGCCGAAGCGATCCAAAACCGACGCGACTCGAAGTCGCTCTGGCGTGACCTCAAGGCCACCGGCAAATACGGCGTGACCCGAGGGGCGCTCGCGGTCTTGAATTGATCGATGCGGCGACGTTTGCGCTGGCACGCATCACCGATTGGCCGACGCTGCTCGATCCTTGGAGCCGGAGCCGAGCCGAACCTTCTTGAAGGGAATCTTGATGACCACGCGATTGCAGCGGTTTGGCGACGAACTCGGGTTGATCATCGACCCGACCGACCTGGAAAAGTTCGGGGTCGACGAGGAAACCGAGTTCGTCGTGTCGTCCACCGAGGAGGGGATCTTCCTCAGGCCGATCCGGTTCGCGTCGCTGAGGCAGGTTGAAGCGTTGACGCCGAAGATCATGGAGGCCCACTCGGAGACCCTCCAGAGGTTGTCGCTGTGAACCCGACATTCTTGACCGTCGACCACGTCCTCTGGCTCCAGAAGCAACAACTGGCCCAGGACGGCGGGTTGGCCGGGGTCCGGGATTGGAACCTCCTGGAGTCGGCGGCGATGCAGGCGATGGCCACGTTTGATGGGATCTTCCTCCATGAAGATCTCTTCGTGATGGCCGCCGCTTACCTGTTCCACCTCGTCAAGAACCACGCCTTCATCGACGCCAACAAGCGGGCGGGGCTGGTGGCGGCGCTCTTGTTCCTGGAAATCAACGGGCTGGTCGTCGCCGACCCGGACCAAATCCTCTACGATACGACGATCGCCGTGGCCGAGGGGAAGCTCGGCAAGGCGGAGTTGGCCGAGGTTTTCCGACGCCTAGCGGTCGCCGTATGACCCGAGGGTCAGTGGGTCGGTGGTTGAGAAGGGGCGTTGGTCGATGAAGCGAGTCGCGGTGGGGTTGCTGGGTCTGGGGACGGTCGGTTCGGGCGTGGCCCGGTTGCTCGACGAGCAGGGGGACCGCGTGGCTCGCCGAGGGGGGAGTCGGGTCGAGGTCAAGTGGGCCGTCGTCCGCGACCTGGGCAGGCACCGCGACTGCTCGATCCACCGCGACCGGATCGTCGACGACCCCCGGGCGATCCTCGACGACCCCGAGGTGGCCGTGGTGATCGAGGTGATGGGCGGGATCGACCCGGCGTTTGGCTGGATCTGCCAAGCCCTGGCCAACGGCAAGGACGTGGTCACTGCGAACAAGGCGCTCCTGGCCGAGCGAGGCGCCGAGTTGTTCGCCCAGGCGAGGAAGCACGGCCGCGCGATCGCCTTCGAGGCCGCCGTCGGGGGCGGCATCCCGATCGTCCAGGCTTTGGCCGTGGGCCTGGCGGCGAACCAGGTCGAGTCGATCGCGGCGATCGTCAACGGAACGTGCAACTTCATCCTCACCGCGATGGACCGCGACGGCTTGCCCTACGACCAAGCCCTCAAGCAGGCCCAGAAGCTCGGCTACGCCGAGGCCGACCCGACCTTGGACGTCGACGGCACCGACACCGCGCACAAGCTCGCGGTCCTGGCCCAACTGGCGTTCGGGGCGAACGTCACCACCCCCGACATCGCCCGCGAGGGGATCGACCGCCTCCAGCCCGCCGACCTCGCGTACGCCGCCGAGCTTGGCTATGTCGTCAAGCTCCTCGCCCTGGCCGACCTGACCCCTTATGGACTGAAGCTCCGAGTCGGCCCGACCCTGGTCCGCAAGTCGACCCCGCTGGCCGACGTCCAGGGGCCGTACAACGCCGTCCGGGTCGTCGGCGATGCCGTGGGAGACACCTTGTTCTACGGCCGAGGCGCCGGGGCGATGCCGACCGCTTCGGCCGTCGTCGGCGACCTGATCGACGTCCTCGTCGGCCGAGCGGCCCTGACCGCGAAGGCGCTCGACCTCTGGTCGGGTTCGACCCCCGCCCCCCGGCTCGCCCCGACCGATCAGGTCCGGAGCCGCTACTACCTCCGGTTCACGATCGCCGACCGCCCCGGTGTGATCGCCGCCATCTCCAAAGTCCTCGGAGACCACGCGATCAGCATCGCCAGCCTGATCCAGCACGACCCCGGCGACGGTGCCTCGGGCGTGGCCTCGGTCGCCTTGGTAATGATGACCCACCTCGCCGTCGACGCCCACCTCCGAGCCGCCGTCGAGGAGATCGACCGCTTGGACGTCGTCCGACCCCCCACGGTCTGCCTTGAAGTAGGGGAGTGAGCCATCTCATTGGGTTGATCACCGCCTAGTCGTCGGCGGCCGAGTTTGGTCAGCAAGGTGTTACCACACTGTCAGAGCGGTTTCTCACTGGATGTTTCACTTGACGAGCCGCTTCGGGTCGAGGTCGCCAGCGTCAGAAGCGTCCCACTGAAGTAGTATAACTGCGTAGTCTCGTGGAATTCTGTTTCATGTAATCCACCCGATGGAAAATCGTTCCCAAGTGATCAACGGCACGGAAAGCTGGATTATAAACTTGACCACTGGCAACCTCTTTTCCAACGAGGCGTCTTTCTGAGTGGAAAAATAAACGCCGCGATGAATTCACGCTCCGATTGCTCATTTCGCTGGCGAGTCGCCCGCCCACTCCAGTAAGATAACCCGACCGCAACCGCCGCCCGAGTCGCCAGCCCTCGACTCCCGGTTGCCGCTTTATTACCGGCTCGAATCATCTACCGACCGTGGGCGATGATCCCCCTCGTGTATCGGGAGCCCCCTCACTATGCGTCGTCCGCTACTGTCCGCTCTGTTCGTGCTGATGACCTGGTCCCCCTCGCTCCTCGCCGCCGACGATCGGCCGATCCCGCAAAATCGCGCGCGGATGGAGCGCCAGTCGCGTGACAGGCTTGCCTGGAACCGTAAGACTTTGGTGGAGGAGTACGACCGGGCCGGCCGGAAGGATCCCCGGTGGGACTCGGCGGCGCGGGAGACCTTGGAGATCGCCGCGCGACGCTTTTCGCTTCAAGACCCGCTTCCTCTGCCCGAGGATCTCTTCCGGGCGGCTCGCCGAGCGGTCGAGGCGGGTTGCGACGACCCGTTGGTCTTGTACATTTACTCTCGGACTTCGACGAACCCCGGCAACTCGCCCGGCACCGATGAGTTCCTCCGCCGCGCCCGGCGAGCGGCCGCCGCGCTGAAGGCGAGCAGCTATTCGCCGATCCGGTGCGCGACGGGCGAGCTTCAGGAACTGAGCGGCAGGATCATGGCGGGGCGGGTCGACGACCGAGCAAAGGCCGAGATAGCCGATGGGCTCGATGCCGTGGTCGCGATGATCGCCCAGAGTGTCGCCGCCGACCCGCGCGGCGAGTTCTGGGAGGCCCGCTGGTTTGGCAACCTTTGGGATGTCTACAACACCCACAAGAAGATCAACGACGGCCAGTCGCAGACCGCCTTCGATCGGGTCGACGCCCTGATCGCCAAGGTCCCCGGCATCGAGGCCCTGCGCCTCACCTTTCGGGGGAAATTCTACGCCGAATTCGCCTGGGAAGCGCGGGGCGACAGGCCCGCCTCCCGGACGGGCAACCGACAGTTCGCCACCTTCGAGGAGCGCCTGGTGGAATCCCGCTCGTCGCTGGAGGCCGCCTACAAACTCAATCCCGATCAGCCGATCGTCGCCCGCGTGCGAGTCCTCATCGCGCGGGGTCTGGGCGAGGACCGCGAGACCATGGAAATCTGGTTCGGGCGGGCCATGAATTCGGACGGCGACGACGAGGATGCCTGCGTATCCAAGTTCTACTACCTCTCGCCGAGGTGGCACGGCGACGAGGCCGGCGCGGATGCCCTTGCGTTCGGTCATGCATGCGGTGCTACCAAGAACTGGCGTAACGGGCTGGAACTCCTCGAGAGCGAGGCGATCTACTACCAAGCGATGAACATGGGCGACGCCGAGCGGCGGAAGTACCTCACCCGCCCCGAGAACTGGATCGCCATCCGAACGGGCTACGACGATTACCTGAAGCGCTTACCCGGCGACGCCGTGGCTTTGAGCAAGTACGCCTTCCTCGCCTACTTCTGCGAGCAGTACCAGGCGGCCGACGCGATCTTCCGGCGAGTCGGCGACAATCTGACGCAGTGGGGCGGGATGAACTCCGTCTCGCTCCAGGGCCTCCAGGGCTTCCGCGCCATCGCCGCCAAACGAGCCGCCGAGCAGGCCGGGGACAAGGCCAAACCCCGATCCCATTGACTGGTGATTTCGCGGCGCGCCCGGGCACCACGGTTTGGTACGCCGATCCGCCAGGTTCGATCGGGTCCGGGGGGCACGGCCTGGAGTACCAGCCCGTGCCCCGCACAGAGGCAAAGGTTCGGGAATCTCTCCGACCGCATCGAGGCGGGCTTGCCCGGGCACGGCCTGGCTCGACCCCCTTAAAACTTGGTACCCACCTCGTTAAGATGGGGCGACACCCCGACCTTGGGCGTAGAGGCCGTCGTCTCCGCCCTCGGCTCGAAAAGACATTGGTTGACCCCCCATGCCCCACAAATTCGCCATCGTGATCCCCGACGGCGCGGCCGATGAGCCTTTGGAATCGCTCGGCGGCAGGACGCCGCTCCAGGCGGCGCACACCCCTGAGATGGACGCCATCGCCCGCGAGGGGGTGCTCGGCCGGTCTCGGAACGTCCCCGACCGGTTCTTGCCCGGCAGTGATGTCGCCACCTTGAGCCTGTTCGGGTACGACCCCGAGGTGGTCTTCACAGGGCGGGCCCCGCTCGAAGCGGCGAGTTGTGGGGTTGATCTCGGCCCTGAGGATTGGGCGATCCGCTGCAACCTCATGAACAGCCGGGACGACCAGTTGACCGACTTCACCGCCGAGCATATCGGGTCGGACGAGGCTCGGGCCTTGATCGAGGCCTTGCAAGCGAACCTGGGTCGCCCGGAGATCGAGTTTCACGCCGGAGTCTCCTATCGGAACCTGATGATCTTCCGAGGGGGTCGAGGGATGAACGCGCCGTTCGACTCGACCACGGCGACGATCCCGCCCCACGACCATGCCGACGAGCCGATCGAGCCACACCTGCCCCAAGGAGCCGGGGCCGACCTGCTTCGCGACGTGATCGACCGGGGTTCGGCGCTGGTCCGCGACCACCCGATCAACCTGGCTCGGATCAGCCGGGGGGTCAGGCCCGCCAACCTCGTCTGGCTCTGGGGGCAGGGGAAGGCGCCGAGGTTGCCGAAATTCCAGGTGGTCCACGGCCTGAAAGGGGCGATCCTCTCGGCGGTGGATCTGGTCCGGGGGGTGGGCATCCTCGCCGGGTGGACTCGGGTGGATGTCCCGGGGGCGACGGGCTATCTCGACACCGACTACGCGGCCAAGGGGCGGGCCGGGGTCGAGGCGCTGGCGACCCACGACATCGTCTGCGTCCACGTCGAAGCCCCCGACGAGGCGAGCCACGAAGGCCGGGCCGATGCCAAGGTCGAGGCTTTGGAGAAGATCGACCGCGAGATCGTCGGCCCGCTCCGGCGGGCTATCGCCGCCCAAGGGGGCCGAATCCTCGTCTCGCCCGACCACGCCACCTTGATCCGGACCCGGGCACACGACCGAGGCTGGGTCCCCTGGGCGATGAGCGGCGTCGGGCTGCCCCCTTCGGGTTTCCCGTATGATGAAGCCTCGGCCTTGGCGGCGGGTGGGCCGAGCTATGACAAAGGGTTTGAGCTGATGGATGCGTTCCTTGACCTGTAGGGCAGTCTCGAAAGAACATTTCAAATTGCAGTAGGAGTTACGCAGTTGATGGCATCGGTAGCCTAAAAATAGGGTTTTCCAGATGGCCCTGGACCGCCTTTCGGATGAGCCTCAGTTTCGCCTCCAACCCGCTGATCCCGGTG
>JAABUX010009830.1_pt1 | contig 10775 bp, 10 predicted proteins | sample 5561851 | NCBI WGS metagenome assembly JAABUX01 (sample SAMN10711883, study PRJNA513361) | rock metagenome | isolation source: Antarctica rocks | place: Antarctica: Victoria Land, Richard Nunatak red sandstone | collected 2016-01-03 | reverse complement strand
GCAGTGACGGTGGACGGCAAGGTCGTGGTCATGGACCCCGACGTGCACGAGGTCAGCAGCACCTACTCGAGCACCGACGGCGGCCAGCTGCTGCTGCTGTGGCAGCAGTACCGCCCGCTGCTGGGCGACACCGCCGAGCTCACCACAGGCGCGCCAGCCCCCCTCCCGCCCACCCCGAACTGGCTGTGTCGACGGCCCTGGCAAGATGGCGCGCATGAGAGGGTGGCGACGCCGCAAATCGTGCACGGGCTTCGGGCCTCGCAGCGCAACATCGGCGCCCCTGCAGGCCGTTGCTGAGCCTGCTGACAGAGCATGCACATGCAATGGTGCAGGCGTGCGCCTGGCCTGGCCAGCGCCGCGCTCGTGACCTGCAGCGTACAGGGTCATCAGGGTGAGCCCTGTCTGCGCGTGAGCTTGAAACAGGAACACCGCCCTGACCGCTGCCTGCCACGCCAGCCGCCCGCACGTGGCAGTGCGCCCTGTGCAGGCGCTGGCTCCGCCGGGGGAACCCCCTCTCACGCGCGGTGCCCCGTGTCAAAGCCGCGTGCTGGTCGTAACTGCGTGGCGGGCGCGTGCGCGCAGACATGCTGCAGGTCACGACCTGGCTGGCGCCGCAGTCGGCGCAGGGCGCCGCGATGAACATCCCGGCGTTCCTGAACGTGCAGGCCATCCTGCTGCAGCGGGCCAAGCCTGCTGAGTTCCAGGCGCGACCCCGCTGGTCGTCGGTCGATGGTGCCGGGACTTGTCAGCCCAACCATGTCTCTCCTCTGCTCACATGATTCGTAGGGCCGCCCAGATGGCAACTCGGCAAAGGCAGGGTGTCGCGCGGCGCGCGCGCAACGCCTCTCACTCGCAGCGCTCTCCAGAGGGACAGCGGCCGGGCTGGCGCGCCCGACCGCATGCGCGCGGCGCGCCCGACCCGCAAGGCGCCGCAGCTGCCCTCCGGTGCAGCGGTGTCGCCGCTGGATGCAACCGACGCACGCCACGCACGCGCGGCGGCAAGCGGCGTCGCGCGCGCCGCGGGCCGGCCTGAGCTAGGGTTGACTAACCTATCCTAACCGCGCGCGTAGGGCATGCTGGGCGAGACGTACGACCGGCTGCTGGCGGGCCAGGCGGTGATGAACCCGGACAACCCGCTGCACCTGCCCGACGACCACCAGTGGCACCCCATCGGCAACGAGTCGCACTACCGCATGGACGACTACTTCGACACCAACCACACCTTCAGCCTGTGCGCCCGCGTCGCACCGCCGGCCCGGCCCCCCTGCCGTGCGAGCGCCCGGCATGGGCGGCGCGCCGCGGCTCACCAGGCGGCCGCATGCGGTGCAGCAGGTTCGGGGCTGCAACCCGGCGCGGCTCTGAGGCGCGCCGCGCGCGCCAGGTTTGGCGGCGGCGGCCCGTCGCAGCTCGCGGTGCAGCTGCGCCAGTCCAAGCACCTGCCCATCCCCGCCGGGCTCGCCTACGCGTCCACGAGCAACGACGACCTCGCCGGCGGCGGCGGCACCACGGCAGGGTCCGAGTCCGGGGCGGGGTCCGGCGGGAGCTCCGCGCGCGCGGCGTGGGTGTCTGCGGCCAGCGGCGGCGTCGGCGCGGGCGGCGACAGGGCGGCGGGGCGCGACGCGGACGCGGCTGCGGGCGCGCTGGCGGCCGGGCAGCAGGCGGCCGCAGGGTCGGCGTCGGGTTCCAGCCCCGCGTCCGCCAGCACGCAGGCCGCGCCGGTGGTCACTGCCGCGGGCGCCTCCAGGTGATGCCCGGACGGACTGGGAAAGTGGGCCGAGGCCGGCGCAGTCGCCCCCGTGACCCCTGCTTTGCCTTGCTTCCGTCCCTGCGCTCCATTTGCATCCCAAATGATACTTGACCACGAGATGCGGGACTGTCAGTGAATCGTGCAAAGCTGGCGCGGGCGTCCCAGCTCCACGGTGGTTTGGCGCGCAGGTCGGGCGGATGGGTCCCAGACGCGCGCTTCATCGCCGCTGCCGCCGTGCTGCTGTCGGCGGTGCTGCTGTGCTCGTGCGCGTGCTATGTGCTCGGCCGGCGCGCCGGGCGCGGCAGCGGGCCCAAGTCAGACGGCAGCGGCGGCAAGGCCCGCGCGGCAGCTGTGTTCCCCATGAGCCTGCGGCACTATGAGAAGCACAAGGATGAGCGACCGTAGGCGGGCGCGGCGCGCGCGCGCGGCTGACAGCGCCCTTGCCCCCGCTGCATACAGAGTCTTGTGGAGCCGGGGCACGTGTACAGAATGCTCGGGGCCAGGGGTGCTACCAGGGCGGCGGTGGGCGGGCGTGGCGGCCGGGCGAGCCCGTCGCGGAGGGGTGTGGTGAGCGGGGCGAGGCGTGGTGCCGCGCGTGGTTCATGCGCCTGCTTGTGTGGCCTCAGCGCCAGAGCAGGCTCCGCGTTTGTGCCGGCTATGCGCCGTAGCGCTTTGCAGGGGAACTTGGGTTGGGGCACTTGACTCACGCCGGTCTGCATGTCAATCTCCCCTTGCAGGTTTCTGCAGTATTGTCAGCTCTGGTTTGGCAGGGGATGCGTCTCTGCAAGCATTTGATTGCAGTGTCAAGTATATTTCAGGGATCCTGTGCCATAGTTTTGTGTGCAGGCTGGTGCCCCACATGTGATATGAGCTCAACATGGCATGATGTGCACAGGCGGGCGCTGCAGCTTGGCATGTCACTGCTGGCCAGCACTTCGTGTACTACATCGTTTCTAAGGGCTAGGCATGGAAAGAATGGAAGAATGGTTACAACGAACACGCAGTCCCGCCAGGTTGTGCTGACCACCACCCGATGGTGGCATTCCGTGTCGGCCACACTGGCCGACACAGACCGCACTGGCCGGTCAGTGGTGGTGTCACATGGGGAGCTCGTGTACACGTACGCCTTGCACATGGAAGCGCACATGTGTCCCTTCCGGCACGATCAATGTAGGGCCTCAGGGTCTTGATAGCTCGAATGGAAAGGAGGAGCAGGCGGGCGCAGGAGAGCAGGCAAAGGCCGAGCTTTTTTCTCGGCTAATTCATCTCGCACTCGACAATAGAAGAGTCGAGGCTGGTTGAACCTCTTCTCTCCTTTCTTGCAACCTGCCAAAAAAATTGATGCAGCCATTAATGTGCGCGTGTACGCATCGGGGCCAGTCCCTGCTGCTGTCCGCGCCGCCAAGCTATACAGCCTGCTTGCCTGCCAGGCAAGCTGAGACCAGAGACTTGCCGCGGCAGGCGCCTGCTGTGCACAGCCGCAGTTGGGCAGCTCCACGCAGGGGCAGCAGGCTCTCGAGGACCCCCTCGCAGCGGGCAGGCGGCCCTAGGCGCTGCGCTGCGATCGCAGGTCAAGAGCTTGCCCCTTGGTGGGTGGATCCCGCCGCGCAGCCCTCGGCCGCACTGCTCTTCGTCGGCGTCCTGCTGCTGGCCGCCTACAGCACCTGGGATCTGTGAGGCTTCACGTTTCCACCCACAAGCAGCCTCCGCATGCAAGCAACGCAGCAAGCCCCGGCTTAGGCGCTACGCCGCGGGGCACAGGCGGCGGCGGGAGGCGGAGCGGCGCCAGGCCGGCCAACAGCCCGCTGGCGGTGGCGAGGAGGGAAGAGGTGAGGAGGGGGGCGCAGTGGCCAGCGACTGTGCGCCGGGCGAAGGGCGCGCTCGCTCACCACTGGAGGGCGTGATAAGGGCCCTGACAGCAACCAGAGCTGATGAAGGCAGTGCAAGAAAGTAAGGAAGACGGCACAGTCGCGTACACCTGTCAGACACTGCCCTTCCTGTGTGGTTGCTGCACTGAGCTGCAGGGGCGCAACCACCAGTAGTATGCTCTTACTGCTGCTGGAGGTTGTTTTGCAATGCGCTAAAAGTGTGCAAGCAGACCTTAGCACTCTCCACCACCACCAGCTGGCCGGCTACCTGCCGAGCTGCAGTAGCAGGGTGCTCAGCCGCAGCGTGTTATAGGCTGTGCGTCAGCAACACGCCGTGTGAGGCATGGCTCTGTGAAACAGTGGAGGCTGGGCTTCACAGTTCGCGTTGCACTTGCTGCTGCCGCCGCTCAGGGCTTTGGCGGCCTGCGCTCCCGCCGCTGAGGGCTAAGGCGGCCAGCACTCGAGTTGGGGCTGCTGCTCATGAGCGTGAGCAAGCTACCTCGAACCGAGACCTTGCCTGGTCAGCCTGTAGCAGAGACAGTTCATACACATACAATATAGCCGGTGTCACTTCCTTGGCGAACCGGCACGGCTTGACACCTGCTGTTGCGTGGTGCAGCAGGCGCTCCCTTGCCGCTAGGCTTGCCGTCTGCAAACCATGCCACTGGAGCAACTGCCAAACAGCTGAAGAGCGCTGGGCCGCTAGGCGCCACACTAGAGCGCGCTTGCGGCAGACCGTGCCTCGTGCAGACTGTGCCACTCGGAGCGCAGCGCCATGTTGGCTACGCGAGCGTGGCGGAGCTGCTGCACAGCCACCTGGCCGCTGGGCCGGAGAGGTGAGACAGTGAGCTTGCCCCAGTAGAAGTTCCTTGGGACATGTGCTAGGCCTGCTCTGCACACGATTCACTCACCGCTGCTAGCTGCTAGCAGACATCGCCTGTCACAGAGCCATCAGAGTCTAGCTTGGGAGGCAGTATGGCACACCGTGGCGACAGGCGTGCAGCATAGGGAAGGGCTGCGCCCCTCGGCTGACGCTGTTACCAGCGACCAGGTGCACTGGCGAGTCGCCGCCTATGTACCCAGGCAAGGAGTAGTTGAGAACCTCAGCGCCTAACGGCAAACATATCTTGCCCTGGAGCGGGGCCGCGCAGGCAGAGCCGTGTGCTGGGAGGCAGGCGACATGCGCGACGGGCACTGACTCGGGCGCACTAGCAACAGCAACAACAAGGCAGCAAAGTGCAGCGCGGTTGCAGCGGTCGACAGGTCGCAGAAGGCGAGCATGACCCCCGACAAGCGCGTGCGCGCCCGGGCGCAGGCATGGCCATGTCCAAGGAGGTGGTGACGGGCGCCAGCTACGTGAAGGGCGGCAGCGACCCGCCCCTGCTCCCCGACAGCGACTACCCCGACTGGCTGTGGGACATCATGAAGCCCAAGGAGCCGCTGTTCTCGCTGCAGCGCAAGCTGGGCCCCGAGCGGAACATCGAGACCATTCCGCTGCCGGAGGTGCGCCGGCCGAGCGCGCCAGCATGCCTCCACCGCCGCTTGTGCTGCAGTGTGAGCAGTTCATGCACGCCGCGCTCTGCGCCTGTGTGGGTGCCGACCTTGGCGCGCTTGACCGGCGGCAGGCACTGCGCTTGATAAAGCTGGAGACCAGGGCGGACATCAAGGAGCGCAACCAGAAGAAGGCCAAGAAGTAGGGGCTGCCGGGCCCCGTGGTCCGCGGCACGCACACGTCTTGGCGCTTGGCCAGGTGTGACAGACGCCTGTTGACGTTAATGCTGGTCAGCTTACACACCGGGTTTGTGTCCTGCACTGCACGCGCCATCTGCAACAGGTCAAAGGCATACGTTCCTAGCTCCTGGGCGTGCATTCCCTTCGTCAGTGCTCCCACGTCCTACTGCCAGCAGGCTACCCTACGTTGCAAGATACCTCCATGCCTGACGCGGCCTGGGCAAGGCAGCAGCCCGCAGACGGCAGGCAGGCGTGATACTGCGGCAGGCGTGGTTGATCTCAGACAACACGTGCACCGGTCACACCCCGCCTCCCAAGACCCCCTGACACAGGCCAGCTGTACCGGACACATGGGGTCACACGCAGGCGCAAACCCTGACTGCTGACGCATCAAGCAGTGGTGGCCTGGTAGTCCTTGAAGCAGTCCTGCTCAAAACACACGGCTTCAGGCGCACGCACCAGCACTTTGCATATACTCAGCAAGCTGCAGTGGCGACTTGCCAAGCGCCTGAGCGTCGTGCAGGCAGACAGTTGCGCCGCACCTCAAACTTGAGCTTGGGGTGCTTGCCGTCCACGTGCTCCTGCAGCTTCACCCGCGTGGACGTGCATATGAAGGAAGACCGGCACACCCCGCACTGCAGCAGCGTGCAAACACGCGTCAGCTGCACACACGCATCGCTGGCCTCCACCTCTGCACGCACGTGCGCGAGGGTCTAGCACACGCGCGGTCACGGCGGCCGCACAATGTACGACATAGCGGCGGCGTTCTTTTTCGACTGGCTGTCGCCGCCCTTAGCTTTCCTGGCCTTCTCTGCGTTGCGCTCCCGCGCGGTGGCGGACTTCTGCGCAGATACCATCCGACAGGTGTGAGGCACAGTGACGCCTGCTCGCAGAACTGCAGTTTCTTTCACTTGACACGAGGCACTGGGCGCACCTGGGCGTTGCCGCCGCCCATGGCGCCGCCCGAGCAGGACCGTGTGCGGCCAAGCCAGAAAGAGCACGCTGCCTCCTCTGCTCGCGGTGACCTGCTGCCGCTCTGAAACTGACCAACGCAGCTACAAGAACGACTCTTACAGGCTCTCAGCAGAAGACTGTTGAGACGCGCCTGTCTTTGCCTCGGACTGGAGAAACAGACTCTGAGAGGCCCTGTGAGACCTAGACCCACACCAGATACACATGCACACCACCCTTCAGAACAGTAGCTAGCAGTGTCCTGACTCGGGACTGTTAGCGCCCGAGCGTGCAGAGGGGTGCGTCAACCAGACGCCGGTCATGCTGTACGTTGCCTAGCAAGTACCGCGGGGCCAGCGCCCGGGGTACCCGCGCCTGCTGCACCGGTGGTGCCTGTTGGCCTGTCCCGGGTCGCTGCATGCCCGATGCTGCTGCGGCAGGCCGCACACGGCAGGGGCAGCGTGGACGCATGCCAATGCCGGGCAGCGCGGTGCCGAGCGCCAGCCAGGCGGCGCACGCAGCTGCCCGCAGCACAGTGGGTGCTTAGCGTGAACGCAGGGCGGCTGCAGAGCAGGGAAGCAGCGGTGGCCGCGACCGTAGACACCCAGGTGACACTGCACCGCCTGCCGCACCCGCGCCCCTGCACCAATTTCGGCGACTGGGCGCTCTTCTAAACCCAAGTGTGCTGTGGCTGGCAGGACGTGGTGTTTCAGACCATAGACGAGAACGTGTGGGACGACAAGTATGCGGGCAAGTTTGGCACGCTGCCGTACGGCATCAGCATGAAGCAGGGCCCGCGCGAGGAGATGGAGGACTTTGCGCACATCATACCCCGGGCCCGCTGCGGCTTCTTATTCGCCGGCGCGCTCCCGCGGCCCCGGCACAGGGCCTGCGCACGCAGCTGGAGCGTCTAAGGCCCACCCCGGTGCCGCACTCCTTCTCGCTGTGAGGGCCGTGCTGTTCTGTGGTAGCAGCACCAGGCGCTCCGGGGCCCACCGCCCCGCAGGACTGAGGCCTGTGTCTCTGCTGGCCGCAGCGGTGTTTGACGGGCACGGCGGCGTGAGCGCGGGCCAGTACCTGTGCAAGGAGCTGTACTCGGTGCTGTCGGACGCGATCGACGAGGAGACGTACGGCGAGGAGTGCTCCCTGGAAGGCGCGCCCGCGCGCGCACCGACCGCAGCCTGCGGGCCCTGCGTGACGATGCAGGCGCCGAGCTGCGCTCACGGCCCGCCCAGGCTGCCTGCGACGTGCCTGACCCTGTCTGGGTCTGCAGCATGGCTGAAGGGCATCCTGTGACGGCCTCCCAATGCCTGGTCGCGCGCCGGCTGCTTCTCTATATCGTGGATGCGCGCGCGCAGAGCGGGACATAACGGGGCTCTGCTGCCCGGTGGAGCTGAGCTCGGTGCTGCGCACGAGCTTCGAGCGCACGGACAAGGAGCTGCTGGCGCACCTGGAGGGTGCGGCCCGTTCCCCGATGCTGGTCACGGGTGGTGCCGCCTCGGGGCAGGGGCATGCGAGCTCCGTCATGTGCACAGGAGCGGCCTGCTCCGTGCGGGCAGCGCTTTCGCTGCCCAGCACAGGCAGTGGCACTGCGATGGACCGCGCAAGAAGGGGCAGCGACACTAGCTTGGGGCTTGCAGCGCGGGTAGGCTGGCGGCGGGGATGTGCTCGGCACTACGAACGCAGCACGCATCAGGGCGCGAGCAGGCAGGCAGGGGCGGCGCGTGCCCTGGCGACGAGGCGGAGCACGGGCTGCTGGCGGCCGGCTGCCATGCAGCTTGTAGCACGCAGCGCGGTGCAGGGTCGCGACAGCGGTCACAGCCTGCGCCGCTGCCTGCGCACAGCGTGCGGTAAGGGCGAGCAGGGCGGCTCACAGCATGCGCCGCGCCGTCTGCGCGCAGCGTGCGGACAGGGCGAGGAGGGCAACTCGGGCGCGACCGCGACTGTTGCGCTGGTGCGGCGCGACAAGATTGTCGTCGCCAACGTCGGCGACTCGCGCGCCGTGGTCAGCCGCAGGCGCGCCCGCGCCCGCCGTAGGCGCCGTCCGCCGCCGCAGCACGCTCCTTCTACACGAGGTTCGCGCTGCATGGTGTATGTGCTCTGGCTTTAAAGCGTCTGCATTCTGCACAGCCATGGCAGGGAGCCTCCTGGTGATGCAGCACATGTGTGCACGCCCCAAACGCGCGGCCCCCCGGATGCCGAGAGCTGTGGGGCCAACATGAGCCCTTGCTCGTGGAGTGAAGAGCGCGGCTGCGGTGCGACAGCGCCGGCCGCTTTGACGCATGCGCGCGCGCGCGCAGGGGCCAGGCGGTGGACCTGTCGACGGAGCACCGTGTGTGGGGCCGCGGCGAGACGGTGGACGCGGAGACCGCGCGTGTGCAGGCGGCCGGCGGCTGGGTCGCCGATGGGCGCGTGTGCGACGTGCTGGCCGTGTCGCGCGCGTTCGGCGACCGCGAGTTCAAAGGCGACGGCCTGCCTCACATGATGGCGCGCGGCGTCGAGTGCGCCCCTGCGCGCCCCGCCTTGCTCAGGGGCGCAACGGCTGGGAGCCAGCAAAAGCCGCGTGGGTCTGCTTGCAACCTGCTGGCCGTGCTGCGCGCGTCTGCTGGCGCCATGTCAAGGCGGCGGCCTGCGCCGTGTGCTGGCGTAAGACGCCGGGGGCGCCCTCTTCTCCCGCACCACAGCCCCCAGCTTCGGGGCCTGCCAGTTGGTGCGAGCACTGGGCGGCTGTGATTGAACTGCGCGCCGCAGCATCGGCACGCCACAGGGTGCCCACGCCCTGGGCCAGCCTGAGGCTATGGGAATGCACCAGGCGCGAGCTGCACGCGACGGAGGGCCGCATGAACATCGCTGCTCTGCTTGGCCACTGCGCACTTGGCCGGGCAGCTGTGGAGCACGAGCGCAGGGCCCGCCGCTGTGGGGGCAGGCGGTCGAGCGGAGCTTGGCGTCGGGCCTGGGCCCGGCGTCTAACGGGCGGGCCGCGCGCGCGCGCCAGGGAGCAGTGGTGGGACCAGGGCTTTGCCGACAGCGTCAAGTTCACCGGCGACCCCGTCGTGGCGCGCCCGGACGTGATCGAGGCCTCGGTCAGCGAGGACGACGAGTTTGTCATCCTGGCCTCCGATGGCCTCTGGTGCGGCGCCCGCCCGGCCGCCCCTGCGGTCCCGCTGCCGGGGCGCTGGCCGCTGGCAGGCGCCTGCTTCATTGGCGACCTGCATGGGTCGGCCCGCCAGGCCTGCCCGTTGTCGTTGCCACCGCGCGCCATGCGCGGCCTATCAGCCGCGCACGCCGCCTGCCCGCGCTCACACTAGACATGTGACACGGCGGCCTGTGCTGTGGCTTGGTGCGGCAGAGTGCGAAACAGCGCCGGCATTCGCGGAGCTCACCAGGCTCGTCCTGGCCTGATATTGCTGAGCGGGGGGGTGCTGATGCTGACTTTTGGTCGCAAGCGCGCGGCAGGAATATGACACTGCGACTCGGTGGCGTGAGCTCACGGCCTCCCCATGCGGCTGCTGTCATGCGGGGGGGGGTGAAATAAGCTGGCCAGCGGCGCCCGAACTTGCTCCATACACACCTGCATGCGAAGCTACGCGCGGCGTGCAGGGACGTGCTGAGCAGCCGCGACGCGGTGGCGTACGCGCGCGCGGACTTTCGCCGCGGCTGCCCCGCCGCGGACGTGGCCGAGAAGCTGGCGCACCTGGCGCTCAAGCGGCACACGGCGGACAACGTGACCGTGGTCATTGTCGACCTCGGCGGCGGCAAGGAGGGCTGGCCGGAGCACAAGGGCGGCGGCGGCGGCAGCAAGATGGGCGGCGGCTGGAACCCGTTCGGCGGCTGAGCGTCACGCGGCCGGCGCGCGGGCCGGCGCGCGGCGGCTCGCGCGCCGCACGTGGCTGGGGCGCGGCGCGGGCTGGTGCGCTGTGATGCGCGACGCTGCATGTGATGCAGGAGGGCGGTCGCTTAGCGGACTGCCGGCTGGCGCGGCCGGGCGACCGCTCTACCGACAAGGCTCAGCAGGGGATGCTGCGTTGTGCTGGTTGGCGGCGACAGCAACCTGGCAGCGCGGCTGGTTGGAACCGAGCGCCACGATCGCGGTGCAAGGCGCGCTTGCCGGGAACGCGCTGGGTGAGAGCCCTGGCTGCTGTCGGCCAGGGCCTGGCTGCTGCGTGCCGCTCAGGTGGCAATCGTCGCGCGGGGGCTGCAAGGCATGCTGTGCAGGGCATGTCGTGTGCAGCATGCTGGTCTGTGTGGTGATTCTGGCCTGTTTGGGACCTGCATAGCACGAAACAGACGCTAGCTGCAGGCTTGCAGTCATACCGGGCATGGGTCTAGCTCAGGCCAGAATAAGAGTGCGCGAGAGGAGATGGCAGACTTGCAGCGCCGCAGAGCGCTGCCGCCAGATCATGCAATTTTGTATTGCAATTGTTGTGGGTGTTTTCGGTTGACCAAGCGCACACTCAGCTGCCAAAATGATAGAGCAG
>JAABUX010009829.1_pt1 | contig 10776 bp, 10 predicted proteins | sample 5561851 | NCBI WGS metagenome assembly JAABUX01 (sample SAMN10711883, study PRJNA513361) | rock metagenome | isolation source: Antarctica rocks | place: Antarctica: Victoria Land, Richard Nunatak red sandstone | collected 2016-01-03 | reverse complement strand
ATAACTCAAGAAGATCAGGCTTGGGATCAGACCAATGATCTCATGGCTCACTTGGCCTCAACCGGTCAAAACCACTGTGCAGAGGTACTAGCCCTGTTGCTGACGTCCTATGCGGTCCCACGCCTGTATGCCGGCCATCCCGACCTTGGGGCAACCCAATGGAAGCTGCTGCTTTCGCCCGCGCCAGACGACGCGGCCCAAGGCATGCGGGAGATGTTCTCCTTCGGCTTCGACCGGCCGCGCTATGAGGGCATCGCCTGGGACCGGCTTGCCTTCACCGACTTCCCACGTGCCGCCGCTGGGTTCAGCTACAACTTGCGGTTCACCTTGGAGATGTCGCGCGAGCTCGACGGCGGCATCAACGACGATTAGCGGCCCAAGCGCCATCAGCCGCGCGTGAGGCTCGAAGCCCGGCCGTCATCAGCATGCATCACATGGCCGCGCCAAACGACGCGCGCACCCAGGTAGCTCGCGGCGACCTGGCTGACCGACATGACGTCGCGGAACGGCAGCAGCCATACCGGCGCGGCGGCAACCGGCCGCCATTCCTGGAACAAGGCACGGTCGACCCATCGGGCCGCGACGGCGCGCACGGCCCAAGCCACGCCGAACAGCTCCGCAAACCAGCTAGAACCGCCGCTCAGCGCAAAGGCCGCCACGGCCCAGAACAGCGGAAATTGCAGCGTGGACGTGACGAACAGCAAGGGCTCAAGCGCCCGGATGGTGCGCGCCCAGCGCAGCTCATGCTGCCAAAGCGCACGCAGCGACCGTTCCGGCACCGCCGTCATCGGCACCGTGGCCGCAAGCCCGACACCCAAGCCAAGCTGGCGGACCCGCTGAGCCAGGACGTTGTCGTCGGCCAGGTGCCTGACCAGGGCGTCCAGCCCGCCCACATCCGCCAAGGTGCCGCGCCGCAACGCCATGGTGGTGCCGAGGCAGTCCTCGCGCCCGAGCGCCCTGGACAGCAATGCGCCCGGCAGGAACGAGTGGCTGATCCCGGTCGCCCCCAACCGGCCGGCCGGCCCTGCCGACGTCGGCAGGCCCATGCACAAGGTCGTCACCAAGCCGATTCCCGGCGCCTCCAAGGCGGCGACGATCTGGTCGAGGTAGTGGGGCGACACGTGCAGGTCGCTGTCGGAGAACACCAGCACCTCGTGCTGCGCCGCCAGCATCATGTTCATCAAGTTGCTGATCTTGCGGTTCGGCCCATGAAAGGTGGCGTCGACCACCACGGCGATGTCACAGGCAGGGAAGCGCTCCTGCATCTGGCGCACCGTCAGCAGCGCCGGGTCGTCCGCGTCCTGCACGCCGAACACGACCTGGAACGTTGGGTAGGCCTGGCCGCAGATGGACGCCAGGGCCGCTTCCAACAGCGGCTCGTCGCCGCAAAGCGGCTTCAGCACCGTGACCGCGGGGCGGTGCCGCGCGGTGCCGGCCGCCTGGGCCGCAAAGCGCTGCACCGCGACGGCGCCCGCTGCCACGGCAACCAGGCCGCAAACAGCCAGCAGCGCAGCCAAGTCGGCGAGAAGGCCCATTCCGCTCGACAAATCGCCCATCAAGGCATTGCTGGCCGACGGACAACCAGCCGCCAAAGCACGAGGCCGATAGAGCCGACGAGGATCTCACGCACCCGTTTGACCAACGACAGCGCGAAGGCCGGCCCAACCGGCAGGCCAACGGACGCGGCGGCGAGCACGAAGCCGCCCTCCTGCGCCCCCAACGCGGCCGGAATGGCGAAACCGGCGCTGCGGGCGGCCATGCCGAGGCTCTCGACCGTGAACGCCTGCAACGGCGTCGCCGGCACGCCGAGCGCGTTCAAAACAACCCAGGTCTCGACGCTGCCCAATGCCCAAGCGAGCAAATGCAGCACGATGCACTGCGCCATTGCCGTGGGCCGGCGATAGAAGCCGAGGGCCGCCGCGTGCAGCCCGTCGAGCGATGCGCCAGCCAGGACCGGCCATCGCCGGGCGATCCCGCGCATCAACGCTTCCACCGCCCGCAACAGGCCGAACCGCTGGGCCAGGAGGAGCGCCGCCGTCGCGCCGACACCGGCAAGCGCCGCACCCAACCATGCGCCCCACCCTGCCCCCCCGTGCGATAGCCATGCCAGCGTGCAAAGCCCTGCCAGCAGGAAGGCGACCTGCGTCAGGAACTCGATCGTCACGTCCACGATCACGCTGGCGCCGGCCCGGCTCAGGGCGATGCCGTGTTGGGACAGCAGGCGGGCGCCCACGATCTCGCCGCCGACCTGCGCCACCGGCAGCAGGGAGTCGATGCCCTCGCGGATGATGCGAAGGCGGTAAAAGGTTCCGACGTCCGGCCCCAACCCGGCGAACAAGCAGCGCCACGCCGTCCCGGCCAGGAACAACTGCCCAAGGTGCAGCCCGACGAGGCCCGGAATGACCCAGAGCGCCCGCAGCACGCTGGCGCTTTCCTCAGCGAGGCCGGCCCAGCTCGACACGACGCCCAGGATGATCCCGCCGCCCACGACGGCGCCGACCGCAAGCGACCAGCCGACGGTGGACCGGGATGGGCCGTCTTCGACGTCAGAGTGCGCCATCGACCCGTCCTGAGCGGGTCAAAACCGGCATCGCCCAGCGAAGGTTGGCCGTGTTGAACCCATGCCGGGCTTTGTTAGGTTGCAGGACGGTGGCCGGGGCATCACTATTTCACGAGATGCTTGTCAAAGAACGCGGCAATCTCAGTAAACGCCTCTTTCGTTTCGGGTGCCGTTGCATCGAACAAGTATTGCGCATGGGAAAAGCCCTCGAACACCTGCAGCTCGGCCTCCACGCCGGCCTCCCGCAGCTTGCGGTGGGTGCGGACGGTGTTGCTGAGGAACAGGTCGCGCGTGCCCGAGGTCAGGATCGCCGGCGGGAAACCGTGGAAATCGCCGTAGATCGGCGAGAGCTGCGGGTCCTTGAGGTCGTGGCCGTTCGCATACAGCAGCGCGGCATGAACCAGGTAGCCGTTGTAGCTGACCAGCACGTTGTCCACCCACTCGTTGGTCTTGTAGCTGTCGCCGGTCTCCGTCAGGTCGGACCAGGGCGTGCCCGGCGCGATGGCGGCAGGCAGCGCCAGGCCCTCTTGCTTGGCGCGCAGGATCATCGCCAGCGCCATGCCGCCGCCCGTCGAGGTGCCGATGATCGCCATGCGGCTCGGGTCCTGCATGGCGAGCGCGGCCTTCCACACCGCCATCGCGTCGTCCATCGCCGCCGGGTAGGGCGCGTCGGGCGGCATGCGGTAGTCGAACTCGATGACCTTGTAGCCGCCGTAGGCCGCGGTCAGCATGGCCTCCGCGGTGCCAGACTCGCCGGGGCCGTACACGTAGCCGCCGCCGTGCGCGTTGACGATCAACTGGTTGCGGTGCGCCTCTGGCATTGTCTTCGGCGTGAAGACGAAGCATTTCACCCCGCCCATCGTCGTCGTCTCCATGGAGACGCCCAGCGTCTCCCGCGCCTTCGCCAAAGACGGCAGCGAGGCGTCGGCCAGCTTTTTCACCAGCGCCCGCCACTCGTCGGCGTTGGCCGGGTCGGCGTTCCAGGCCGGGAGGCGGTAGGGCGCGCCGACCAGGGCCTGCGCCGCCGGGCTGATGTCCTGGGGCACCGGGAAGGCCCGCGCCGGCGCGTTGCGCGGACCCGGCTTCGCGTTCGCAGCGTTCTGCGCGGCTTCAAGCGTCGCGAAGTCCGGCGCCTGCGCCAGCGCCGGCGTGCCCAAGGCGAGCGCTGCAAACAGCGCCGTAAGCCGAAGTGGGATAGGTATTGCCGCCTCCTGTTCGGGCGCCTTCTGAAGACGGGAACTGGCCCGGAGCGCTGTGCAGCACCCTAAAAACCTAGCGGCTATGATGCAATGCGCCACGGCCCGGAAAGCCAGTGCGCAGGCGTCATCAATGCCAAGCTGCGGCGCGCAGGCATCAGTCGCGAGAGGACTGGCGGTTCATGGCCGCTACTCCCGCCCTCCGGCACGCGCCCGGCCGGCAAGCTGCTGGTCCGCCAAGGCGCCGAGCAGGATCACGCCGCCCATCACGGCGAAGTTGAGCGAGGAGGGGATGCCGAGGATATTGACCAGGTTCTGCAAGATTTGCAGCAGCACGGCGCCGAGCACGATGCCCAGGATGCTGCCCTCGCCGCCCCGCAGCGAGCAGCCGCCCAGCACCGCCGCCGCGATGGCATACAGCTCATAGAAATCGCCGAACGACGAGGGCGAGACCGAGTTGGTGTAGAACACCAGCAAAACCGTCGAGAGGCCCGCGAGCCCGCCCCCCAGCACATAGGCCCCCGCCACCACCAGCCCGGTGCGTATGCCGGAGTAGCGCGCCGCCTCCTCGTTGCGGCCCACGGCGAACAGGTAGCGCCCGAACACCGAGCGGTGCAGCACCACCGCCATCACCGCCGCCACGGCCATCAGCACGAGGAACGGGTTCGGCACCCCGAAGCTGCGCCCGGAGGCGAGCCAGGTCAGGCTGTCCAGCCCCTCGGCATAGCCGAAGCCGATGGTCGAATCTCCGGTGTAGTAGCGCGCCGCGCCGCGGTAGATCAGCAGGCCGCACAGCGTCACCACGAATGGCTGCAAGCCGGCCCGCGTCACCAGCGCGCCGTGCAGCGCCCCGATCAGCAGGCCGCCCAGCACCACCAGCAGCACCGCCAAGGGCCACGGCGCGCCCTGGTTCGCCAGCAGGTCGATGAACACCACCCCCAGCAGCGCGAACATCGAGCCGACGGCCAGGTCGATGCCGCCCGTGATGATGACCAGGCCCTGGCCGATGCTGAACACCCCGAACAGCCCAATCAGGTTGGCCATGTTCAACAGGTTCACCGCCGACAGGAATCGCGGGTTGAGCGCCGTCGTGACGCCGCCGATCACCAGCACCAGGACCAGCAGACCCAGCTCCTTCTTGCCCACCCTACGCCGCCGCCGGCTGGCCGATCGCCAGCCGCAGCACCGCCGCCTCGCTGAACTCTGCGCGGCCGAGCACCCCGGCCACCCTCCCCTCGTGCATCACCGCCACACGGTCGCTCACGCCGATCACCTCCTCCATGTCGCTGCTGATCATCAGCACGGCGACGCCGCGGTCGGCGAGGGCGCGCATCAGGGCGTAGATTTCCCCCTTGGCGCCCACATCGACGCCGCGCGTCGGCTCGTCGAACACGATGGCGCGGGGACCGAGCGCCAGCCAGCGCCCCAGCACCACCTTCTGCTGGTTGCCGCCCGACAGCGTTCCCGCCTGCACGGCGGCGTTCGGCGCCTTGATGCGCAGGGCGGCCCGCTGCGCCTCCCCGGCCCGCGCCTCCGACGCGCGGTTGACCAGGCCCAGGCGCGAGTGGCGGCGCAGCGCCGGCAACGTCACGTTCTGCGAAATCGGCATGCCGAGCACGAGGCCGGAGCGCTTGCGGTCCTCCGGCACCAAGTACAGCCCCCGCGCGATCGCGTCCCGCGGCGACCCGATCCGCACGGCCCGCCCGTCCAGCACGATGGCTCCGCCCGCCGCCGGCTCAATCCCGAACACCGCCCGCGCCAGCGACGTCCGGCCCGATCCCACCAGCCCGGCAAGGCCCAGGATTTCGCCGGGCCGCGCGTGCAGGCTGGCGCTGCGGTCGGGGAACGCCGTCGTCACCAGGTCCCGCAGCTCAAGCCCGCCCTCGCCCGGCGGACCCGCCGCCGGGATGTGCAGGGATTGCAGGTCGCGCCCGATCATGAGCCGCGTCATGGCGGCGTGCGCGACCGCCTCGCGCGGCAGCTCCCCGGCCACGCGCCCGTCCCGCAGGCACAGCACCCGGTCGGCGCAGGCGACGACCTCGCCCAGCCGGTGCGTGATGTAGATGATGCCGGTCCCCGCCGCCCGCAGCGACGCCACGACCGCGAGCAGCCGGTCGGTCTCGGACAGCGTCAGGCTGCTGGTGGGCTCGTCGAGGATGATGACCCGCGCGTCGGCCGACAGCGCGCGGGCGATCTCCACGAGCTGCCGCTGCGCGATCGACAGCCGGGCCACCGGCGCGTCCGGCCCGAAGTCCGCGCCCAGCCGTTCGAGCAGCGGCGCGACCCGCGCCCGGCAGGCGCCACGGTCCACCAGGCGCAGCGGCCCGGCGCGCAGGGCCTCGCGGCCCATCAGGACGTTCGCCGCCGCGTCCAGGTTGTCGAACATCGACAGCTCCTGGTGGACGAAGGCGACGCCCTGCGCTTGCGCCTCGGCGACCGTGAGGTGCGTCCGGTCCTGGCCGCCGATGCGTATCCGCCCGGCGTCCGGCCGCACGACGCCGCCCAGCACGCGCATCAGCGTGCTTTTGCCGGCGCCGTTCTCGCCGATGAGGCCCAGGACCTCCCCCGCGCCAAGCCGCAGCGAAACGCCGTCCAGCGCGCGGACGCCGGGGTAGCTCTTGGTGATGCCCTCAAGCTCCAGCAGCGGGCTTGCCACGCCCTAGCTCGCCGTGCCCTGGCCCGGCCAGGTCAGCTCGGACGCAGGATTTGCCGCATGAAGCCCTGGAACTCGGCGACGTTGCTGCCGTCGATGATGCGGGTCGGCACGATGATCCGCTTGTCGGCGGGCACCCAGCCCTTGTCGCCGGCGAGGTAGCGCATCATGCCCTTCATGGACTGGTAGCCGAACTCGAACGGCTGCTGCACCACGGTCGACTGGATGGTGCCGTCGGCCACGCCCTTCAGGGTCAGCGCGTCCTCGTCGAAGCCGACGACCTTCACGTTGCCCTCGCGCCCGGCCTGCTTCACCGCCTGGTAGATTTGCGGCGTGTTGTAGGCCCACAGCCCGACCATCAGCCCCAGGTCCGCATAGCGGGACAGCGTGTCCTCGGCGTTGCGCTTGGCGCGGGCGAAGTCGCTCTCGTCCGTGCGCACGTCGAGGATCTCGATGTTGCCGCCGGCCAGTGCCTCGCGAATGCCCTGCACCCGTTCCCGCGCGTTGTCCGCGTCCATGGTGCCGACGAACAGCATGGCCTTGCCGCCGTTGGGCAGGGCGCGCTTCATCTGCCCCCCTGCCTCCCGCCCGGCGGCCACGTTGTCCGTGCCGATATAGACCACCCGGTTGCTGGCGGGCGCGTCGCTGTCGGTGGTGAACAGCAGCGCCTGCGACGCCACGCGGTTCAATGCGTCGGTCGAGCTGGCCGGGTTGATGGCCGAGATCGCGACGCCGGCAACCTGGCGCGCGATCAGCTCGTCCAGGATGCGGCGCTGCTCGGCGGCGCTGGCCTGGGCCGGGATGATCATCTGCATGTCGAATTCGGGGTGCTCCTTGTTCGCCTTCTCGATGCCCCGGCGCGCGATGGTCCAGAAGTCGGCGGACACGTTCACCACGAAGGCGAGCGTGCGCTTTTGCTGTGCCGCAGCCGGGCGCGCCCCGAGGCCAAGGGCGGCCGTGGCGAGGGCAGCGTTGAATTGACGGCGATGCATGGACGGTCTCCGCGGACGTTTCTTGGGGGTCTCAGCCGCCCCTCGGAGGGTACGCTAGCAACATTCGCGTCGCAAAGGAAAGCGCCGCGTCACACCCAGCCGCCGTCTACGACGTAATGCTGGCTGGTGCAGGCCGACGCCTCCTCGGACGCGAGGAACAGGGCCACGCGGGCGATCTCGTCCGGCACGAGCTCGCGCTTGAGGCATTGGCGCTGCATGAGTTCGGCGGTGCCTTCCGGGGTCAGCCAGAGTTCTTTTTGCCGCCGGGTCATGATCCAGCCGGGGGCGATGGCGTTGACGCGGATGTTGTCCGGCCCGAAGTCGCGGGCGAGCGAACGGGTGAGGCCGAGCACGGCGCTCTTGCAGGCGGTGTAGGCCGCCATGCCGCCCTGGCCGACCATCCAGGAGGTCGAGCCGAAGTTGATGATGGCGCCGCCGCCGGCCGCTTTCATGTCCGGGAGCACCGCTTGGGCGGCGAAGAACTGGTGGCGCAGGTTCACCGCGACCCGGCCGTCCCAGTACTCAGGGGTCACGTCCTCCGTCCGGTGCCGCTCGTCGTGGGCGGCGTTGTTCACCAACACCGTGATGGGCCCGAATGTCGTGCGGACCTCGTCCACGGCGGCGCGCAGTTCCGCGATGTCTGTCAGGTCTGCATGAACGAAGCGCACGTTCGCGCCCAGCTCGTCGGCGAGGGCGCGGCCCTCCTCGTCCTTGATGTCCAGGAAGCCGACCCAAGCGTGCTGGCCAACGAAGCGGCGAACAATGGCCTCGCCAATCCCGGTCGCGCCGCCGGTCACGAGGACCACCTTGCCGGCCAGATCGTGGTAGCTCGCCGCCATGGGGTGCCTCGCATACGGTTTTTTGGAGGGAGGGAGGTAGGGTGCTTGAACCCCCATGCGCGAATTAGTTAAGCTCATCCTGCCTGGCGCCGCAATCAAGACGGGGCAGGCGGAGGGGACCGTCATGAACAGACGCCATTTCTTGGCCGCGGCAACAACGACGGCGGCGCTTGCGGCGACGCGGGCGGCCTATGCCGACCGGCTGCCGCTCGGCGACCTGCCGGGCACGCGCTACCCGGACCCGCGCGTCGAGGTGCTCGACAAGCGGTTTCATGGCAAGGTGGGCAACGCCGCGATCGAGCGGATCGCCACTGGGTTCCGCTGGGCGGAGGGGCCGGCGTTCTTCCACGCGAGCGGCCGGCTGGTCTGGAGCGACATCCCCAACAACCGCATGATGCAGTGGTTGGAAGCGGACGGGCATGTCAGCGTGTTTCGCCAGCCGTCCAACTACTCCAACGGCAACACGGTCGACCGCGAGGGCCGGCTGGTGACGTGCGAGCATGACGCGCGCCGGGTGACGCGGACTGAGCACGACGGCAGCATTGCGGTGCTGATGGACAGCTACCAAGGCAAGCCGCTGAATGCGCCGAACGACATCGTGGTGGCGTCCGACGGCGCGATCTGGTTCACCGATCCGGGCTATGGCATCGACGGCCCCTATGAAGGCCATAAGGCGGCGGCCGAGCTGCCAAAGAACGTCTATCGCCTTGACCCGCAGACCGGTGCGGCCACGGTTGTCGCGAGCGACTTCACCCGGCCGAACGGCATCTGTTTTTCGCCGGACGAGAAGACGCTGTATATCATTGACAGCGGGATCACCCATGGCGGGCCGGCGAACATCCGGTCGTTCAGCGTGGACGGCGGCAAGCTGTCCGGCGGCAAGGTGTTTGCGGAGAACTTCGCGCCGGGCTTTACGGATGGCATGCGGACGGACACTGAGGGCAATGTCTGGTGCAGCATGGGCTGGGCCGACGCCAAGAGGACGGGGTGCGGTGCTATGCGCCGACTGGGGAGCTGATCGGCAAGGTTCACTTGCCGGAGACTTGTGCCAATCTTTGTTTTGGCGGGATTAAGAGGAACCGGCTGTTTATAGCGGCCAGCACTTCGGTTTACGCTGTTTATGTTGATGCTGTGGGGGCGCAGAAGCCTTGAAATGCGTAGGTTTTCGGGACAGAATTTGTCGGATATCCTCAAATTATTGCATTGTATATATTGTTCTTGAGGCAGTAGACCGGAGGATATTTTGAAGTTCATTTGGTCCACTTGGCTCCAAATGTGCTACGGACCTATTCCTGTCCGGAAAAGAACAGCGTGGCGTGGCCATGATTCATAGCCTTCCCACACTCGGCACAGCAGTGCCGCTGTTGAGCGGTGGTGGGACGGAGCCGTCTGACCGACCGCGGCCACTCTCAAATCAATCCGACATGCAACGCTTGACAGATTTTTGGCATTGGTTTTTTTCAGAGAAAAGAGTAAGCATTTGTATTGGACTACTGCTAATTGCCATAGCTTTTGGAGTGACTGGCACAGCAACAGCGCAGATAGCGACGCTGCAGGATCATCAATCTGCCAAATTTGACGTCCGGTCAGAGCCAAGTTTCCGGAGCTACGAAACAGTGTTGCGGCAGTTAGTACAGAGCCATCCTTTGGCAGCCCCCAACGACTTCTGCATTCTTGGACAAATTGCCGATGACAACACGAAGTATGCGTGGGTGCTGTGGCGCCAGGGTAGGCAAGTGATCCTTTGGGACGGCGATGGTCGCGACTTGAAGGACGCACGGCGAAAGATCAACCTTCGCACGGACGTGGTGGCGACGGAAGGCGACCTGCATGGGAGCACTTACCTCGTCACAAAGCGGTGGGTCGATGCCCTAGCCTGGAGTTGTGCACGCGACGGTGTGCGGGTCCGCATTGGCAAGGCTGGCAAATGATGCCGCTGTCACATCGTTGGTAAATCTGGAGAAACATCATGGTCGCGCTTCCTGGCATACAAACTGAAGCGGGCGCAGAGACCCGGGTTTTGCTCGCCGAATGCCGCAGCCCTGCCTATGGCTCCTACAACCTGGGCAATGCAACCCTTTGCATGCTGAACATGGACCTTGTGCTGCGGAATCGCTTGATGACTCCCTCGAAGTTTAATGCGAAGGGCGCAAAGTCACTGATTGGTATCATCAAAGCAAAAGGTCAGTTCGCTGGCTTCGCGGCCTACCCAGACTATGACCAAGAGATCAAAGATCGTATCCAGGACATGCTCGACATTGCAAACGCTTCCAAAGACTCCAGGAGCATCGATTATGCGGCACACATCCAGGCGGCCATCAACGCTGCGCTGCCTCCAGCAATTCCGGATGCCTCGCCTGGAAAATTGACCGCATGGCGCACAGCCGGCTCCGGCTCGCCAGGTTCGGGTTTTCTGAAGTACGTTACCCTCCTAGTACCTCTGCACAGTGGTTTTGACCGGTTGAGGCCAAGTGAGCCATGAGATCATTGGTCTGATCCCAAGCCTGATCTTCTTGAGTTATCCTTGCCTAGTCCT
>JAABUX010009828.1_pt1 | contig 10777 bp, 10 predicted proteins | sample 5561851 | NCBI WGS metagenome assembly JAABUX01 (sample SAMN10711883, study PRJNA513361) | rock metagenome | isolation source: Antarctica rocks | place: Antarctica: Victoria Land, Richard Nunatak red sandstone | collected 2016-01-03 | reverse complement strand
GGGCGCCACGTCCTTAATGTGGTTCTCCTCCACGTAGGCCGTGATGGAGACGCTGTTCAGGTCGACGACCTGGGCCAGGGGCGTGCCGGGGGCCAGTACCTCACCGGGCGCGGCGCCCTCGCCGACGATGGCGCCGTTGATGGGGCTGGTGGCGCGGACGACGGCGCCCGTGGGTGTGCGCAGGGTCGCGATAAGGTCTCCCTTGCGGACGGTGTCGCCGACGCGGCGCGAGACGTCGCTGATCGTGCTGGCGGCGGGCGGGGCGACGGTGACGACGGGGCCGCTGACCGTGGCGTCGTCGGTGCTGTAGTAGTAGTAGCCCTGGCGCCAGAGGTAGAAGATGCCCAGCCCCAGCAGGACAAGCACCAGCAGCCCGGCGCCGTTGATCAGCAGCAACCGGCGCGCGCCGGAGCGGGTCTGGGGCGGGGCGGTCGGAGTGGTATAGGGCGCGGGCGAGGTCTGGGTGGGACTAGTTTCCCTGACGGTCTCGCCGGTGGTGTCGGTCTGGCTCACGATGCGTTCTCCTTGTGCCTGCGATATCGGTTTGTCACGGGTGCGTGTGTTCCTGGGCTGTCTGTGGCTGGCGGCATCGCCGCATCGACTGGCGAGGATGGTCAACTCGTGTCGTTGGGCCGGGGGATGGTCGGCGCCGTTGGACTGTCCGGCCATCGGATGTACGCGATCCTCATACGCCGCACCCCTTCGCCTCCTTATTAGTTATCCGATCAATTAATAGCTGGGCAAGCAGTGGTTGTGCTCGATCTCTTGGCGCTTGCATTGCTCCCACGACGATGCAGCCGCGCAAACGTTTATTGATGGAGTAATTAATCGTACAGGCACGATTCTGATTCCACAGTTCCCTGCCAGTTATGTCTCCCTCGGTTCCAGACCGTAGAGCGACAGGTCGACCAGGGCCGTGGCTATCTGCTCGTGGCTGTACGAGCACAGTTTGACGTCGCCGATGATGGTGCGCTTCATCATAGTGCCCACGAGGCTGCCGAAGAGCAACTGCGCGGTCAGGTACGGATCGACCGGCCGGATGCGTCCGCGCTCGATTTGGCGTTGCAGATAACTGCCCAGCAGCCCGACCACCTGCCCCGCGTTGCGGCTGAACATGGCCGCCATGTCGGGGTCGCGCATCATCTCGCCGACCATAGCGCGGAACGCCGGGCCGTACTCGCCCGACTCGAGGCGGCCGGCGATCGCCGTGACCAGACGGATCATCAACTCGCGCGGATCGAGATCGAGCGCGTCGGCCGACGACAGGACGTCCTGGCTGATGGCGATGGGACTGCGCTCGACGAAGATGGCCTCGAAGAGGGCGCGCTTGTCCTCGAAATAGTGGTAGATCAGGCCGGGCGTAATCCCCGCCTCCAGGGCAATGTCTTTGTTGGTGGCCCGGCCGTAGCCCTTGCGGGCAAAAACGCGCATCGCGGCTTCCAGGATCTGCTCCCGCCGCTCCGCGCTTGCCGGCCCATCCGCGATTCGCGCCATCTCCTCCATCCTTATTTGCTGACTGATTAATTAATACCAGAAAGGGAATCGTTCTGTCAAGGGGACGATGGATGCTGACCGGAACGTATATACTGTGGGCAGATCAGCGTATTAGCACGGCCACGAGGACGAGTAGCAAGGGTACAGTCCGCAGGGAGGGCGCGCCACCGACTGCGAGCGCGCCCGGCCATGGCCCCGGCGAAAACCACCTCACGACGCCGCTCCTCCAACGCCATGACCCGGCGGCTACCGCTGGCGGTGGCGCGTAGGGGAGCACGGGGGCGCCCGTTACCAGCCCAACAAGCCCAGGGCGTCATTGCACAGATGTGTCAGGCGCTCCGGGGAACGTCCGGGTGGAACCACGACGAGCCCGTCGTCCCGATGTATGGGATGATGAGTTCCTTCTTTATCCAGATCTATAAGTCGCACCCGCGCTCCTACCGCGACCTGCCGCGGCGCTACGCGGAGTATGGCACGGTCTACCGCTACGAGCGCAGCGGCGTGCTGCACGGCCTGACCCGCGTGCGCGGCTTCACGCAGGACGACGCGCACATCTTCTGCCGGCCCGATCAGGTCGAGGACGAGATCGGCCGCGCGCTGGCCTTCTCGCTCTACGTGCTGCGCGCCTTTGGTCTGACCGACTTTCGGGGCTATCTCTCCACGCGGCCCGACAAATTCGTGGGCGACCGAGCCGATTGGGAGCGCGCCACCGCAGCGCTGCGGCGCGCTCTGGCCGAGCAGGAGCTACCGTACGACGTCGACGAGGGCGGGGGCGCCTTCTACGGTCCCAAGATCGACCTCAAGGTGCGCGACGCGCTTGGTCGCGAGTGGCAGTTGAGCACGATCCAGTTCGACTTCAACCTGCCAGTTCGCTTCGGCCTGCAGTATACCGGCGAGGACGGCCAGCCCCACCAGCCCTACATGGTCCACCGCGCGCTGTTGGGCAGCATGGAGCGCTTTTTCGGGGTGCTGATCGAGCACTACGCGGGCGCGTTCCCGGTCTGGCTGGCCCCCGTGCAGGCCGTTGTCATCCCTATTTCGACCGACAAGCACCTCGACTACGCCCACTCCGTGGCGGACCGGCTCACGGCGGCCGGACTGCGCGCCGAGACGGACGAGGGCAAAGACCGCATGCAGGCCAAGATCCCGCCGGGCGCAGTTGCAAAAGGTCCCCTACATGCTCGTCGTTGGCGGCAAGGAACAGGACGCCGACGCGGTGGGGGTGCGTCTGCGCGACGGCGAGGACCTCGGCGCGCTGCCGGTGCAGGCCTTTCTCGAGCGCGTCCTGGCCGAGGTGGCGGCGAAGGCGTGAGTCGCGAGGGACGGATGGGTGGTGAACTGACAACCCTCTATTTCACCAGGAACTGCAGCGTTCGGTGGCCAAAGTCGGGTTCATGGCGCGTGCGTAAAGGCCACCATCCTTCGCTGAGGAATTGTGCTAATGCGCCGTGTGTCCGCACTTGTTGGCTGCACTGCCTGCCCTTCTCGTAACCGCCAAACGATGCGACAATGCTCAAATCGTCAGTGACAGCGAAATCTTCAACGAGTTCATATAGGCCTTCCGGACCTGCGTTGCCCGACGCGAGGAGTTCGGACCGAGCAGCGTGGCCATGGAGATCGGCGCTGAATATGCCGGCCACCCACTCCTTGGAACGCAAGTCGGTCAGAGTGCCGGAAAACCAAACGCGATCTGCCACAACACTAAGTTCTCCGACGTTCGTTGCCACGTCGGCGCTCTTAGGGAGCCCTAACGCCGATGCCATCAACTCCCTGACCCCTTTCCCGAACCTACGGAACCGACCCGACTCTATGTCGAGGACGCGCAGTTCACGTCCATAAATGTATAAAATGCTCCTGTTGTCGATCCATGCGTATCGAAAAATGCTCGGATGAAAGGTTCTAGAAACAGAGCCATCAACGTTATCGACGTGCAACTTCTGGTTGTCGCCCTGCCAGCGCACCAAGGCGACCAGACTGCCCGAAGGCGACGTTGAGAGCGAGGGCGCTCCCCAGCTGAAACGCCCTACTTTGTGTTCCCGAATCACGGCGCCACTTGTGTGAAGGAAGGTAAGCCCAGCGCCCTGGTGGACGGCGTAAACGTCGGGGGCCAGACAGGTCACATCGCCCGCGTAGCCGCGATAAATCTCTTGCCATTCCGTCGTATCGGCGGGTCTCCAGCGGAATAGGCGGCGATCGCCCTTGTCATTCACCGAGGCGCCCAAACGGGGGAGCCTGGCCCCGTGGGGCGTTGCACAGACGAGCACATCGGCGTTGTTCGCGCACCATAACTCCGCCGACACGAAGGCAAAGCCTGTTAGGGTGATGGCGTGGATGGGCGCATCGGGCCCGGCCGTCACCATGAGGGTCGTAGCGTCACTCTTGAAAAACATTCCACACAGCACCAACACATCGTAATCGTGAACCATAATCGATCAAGAACAATGATACAGGAGAATGTCGCTCACAGCCCGTGCGTGTTGCAAGCGCGCCAGGTGAGCGCCTGCAAGGCCCCGGACACGAAACCGAGTCCTCGGAGGAGGGCGGCGAGGATGTCGAGGGGCGTCAGGTCGCGCGACGTGGGGGAAAGTTGCGCCGCCAGGGTCAGCGTCGGGACGAGCAGGATCAGCACCCCCCTGTTGGAGCAAGGTGCGCACGAATTGGCCACGGACGCCGCAACCGTGCTACCTTGCGGTGGACGACTATCGGCCGGCCGCTGACCACCACCCGGATAGGAAAGGATACGAGAGACCATGTGCTACGACACGAACGCGCGCCCTCCCATGCCCCCGAGCAACGGAGGAACGGCGCACGGCCACGACATCGTGCTGACCGCGGCCGACGGGACCCGCTTCGCCGCCTACACCGCCGTGCCGGAGGGAACGACGCCGGCGGCGCGCGCGATCATCTTCCCCGACGTGCGCGGTCTGCACGGCTTCTACAAGGATCTGGCGGTGCGTTTCGCCGAGCAGGGTATCGCCGCCGTGGCCATCGACTACTTCGGCCGCACCGCCGGCCTGACCGACCGCGACGACGCGTTCGAGTTCAGGCCCCACATGCAGCAGATGTCATTTGACACGTTCTCATCCGATGTCGACGCGGCGCTCGCCTATCACCACGAGGGCGTGCCGGCCGATCTGCCCGCGTTCACGGTGGGCTTCTGTATGGGCGGCGCGCTGTCTCTGAAGACCGCCACGCGCGAGGCGCCGCTGTCCGGCGCCATCGGCTTCTACGCCGCGCTCTCGCGCGATGTTGGCGGCGGTGGGACCCTCCTCGAGCAGGCGATGCGGATCAGGTACCCCGTCCTGGGTCTCTTCGGCGGGGCGGACTCGTTCATCCCCCAGGCCGAAGTGGACACGCTGGACCGGGAGTTGGACAACGCCGGCGTAGAGCACGACATCGTCGTCTACCCCGGCGCGCCGCACGGCTTCTTCGACCGCCAGTCGGCCGCCTACGCCGACGCCTCGGCCGACGCCTGGACGCGCGTGCTCGACTTCATCGGCAGCCATGAGGCGCGCGCGTAAGCGAGTTGGGCGATAAGTGAGACAAGGCCCGCGCCGTCATCTTTAGACGTGGCAGCGTAGCGTCGATATACTTACCGTCGCGCGGTGAATGACTCCCGCGACGTGGACCACGCGCTACTTTCCACCAAGACGGCTCATATAGAAGGGGTATTCAACATGGCACATGCGAACCGAACACGACGCGCGCTATTGGTTGGCGCCGGCCTCCTCCTTGCCTCGTCGACGGGCGCCTCGGCGGCGCAGGCGCCGCATCCTCCGGCAGCGCTGTCTCCTGTCTCTGTGGCCGGCGCCACTGCACGCTGCCTCACGCCGTTGCGCGACCGCAACTGGCCCGCCGTCCACGCGCACGCTGCCCAGTACATCGGGTGCCGGGTCGACCTCGCGGGGCAGGTGGTTGACGCCGAGACGTACGACGGCTACGCCGAGTACACCATCCAGTTGAACCCCGACACGACCGTCGATCAGGTCATCTTCGCGCGCTACGACAGCACCCATCTGCCGCGGCTCTCCGGGCGCCCGTGGGCGCGCGTGCGCGGCGCCATCGACGCCTCGACGCAGGCCGTGGACCCTACGACGGGCAAGGTGCTCGACCATGTGGCCCGCGTCGCCGTGACGAGCATCGCGCGCATCACCAAGGCGCAGGCCACGGGCATGGGCGCGAACGGCGGGATGTAACCGACAGCACGGACTCACCTGGAATAGCAGGTCGATGAACACAAAGGGAGAGGATGACCTTGAGACTGACAGGTCATCCTCTCCGCTCTACATATACCATGCATGTCGATGAGTACGGACGCGCGGTCTGCGCCTCACTACGCGCTAACTGTGACAGAGCGGTACATCGAGTGGTCTCTGCGCCTCATCGTCGGCAACCCTTATACTGGAGAGTATGGGTATGCGGCGGTGACGCACGATTGCCCTTCCGGTAGGAGGCGCGACGCGTCGTGTCGCCGGTCAGCCGGTTAGAGTGAAGGAGAGGGGCGTTGGCGACAAGCGCGATATTTCTGGTACTGGCCAGTTTCCTGGCGTCCGCGGTGGAGATGGTGGAGGCGCTGACCATTGTGCTCGCCGCCGGCGTCACGCGCGGCTGGCGCTCCTCCTTCGTGGGGGTCGGCGCGGCGCTGGTGGTGCTGGCCGTGATCGTGGCCATCCTGGGGCCGGCCCTGACGGTCGTCCCCATCGACGCGTTGCGCCTCGTGGTCGGGGCGATCCTGTTGATTTTCGGCCTGGGGTGGCTGCGCAAGGCTATCCTGCGCGCCAGCGGCTACAAGGCGCTGCGCGACGAGGCCGCCAACTACCAGCGTGAGCTCGCGGCGGCTAAAGCGACCGGCGCGGAGACGCGCGCCGGGCTCGACTGGTACGCTTTCACGCTCTGCTTCAAGGGCGTGCTTCTGGAGGGGCTCGAGGTGGCCTTTATCGTGGTCACGTTCGGGGCTACGGCCAAGAACGACGTGGCCAACTCGGTCGTACTGGCGGCGGCGGGGGCGGTCGCGGCGCTGGTGCTGGTGGTCGGCGTGGGCCTGGCGGTGCACGCGCCGCTGAGCCGTGTCCCCGAGAACACGCTCAAATTCGTGGTGGGGCTGATGCTGACCACGTTCGGCATCTTCTGGGCGTCCGAGGGCGCCGGGGTCGCCTGGCCCGGTTCCGATCTGGCCATCCTGGGTATCCTGGTGGTGATGACGGCGGCCTCCTTCGGCCTGGTGTCCTACCTGCGCCAGCGCCGTACCACCGCGTTGCGGACGGGGGTAGCGGCATGAACTTCGTGACCAACTTTGCCAAGTTCTGGTACGACTTCATCATCGGCGACGACTGGACCATCGCCGCGGCGGTCGTGGTCGCGCTGGTCGCGCTCAAGTTGCTGACGCTGGCGCACCTCAACGCTTGGTGGCTGCTGCCGCTGGTGGTCATCGTCTTCCTCTACGTCAGCCTGATGCGCGCCGTGACCAAAAAGTAGGGGCGATGGAAGTGGTCGTGACGAGTATACACATGCCGGTGGACGTGAAGGAGCAGTACGAGGCGCTGGCGCAGGCCACGGGGCGCACGCGCAACGACCTGATGGTGGACGCGTTGCGCGTCGTGGCCGAGCGCTGGCTGCGGTGGCTCCTACGTCGACGTTACAGACACGGACGTTGCATGGATCTGGCGCCACCACGTCGTCGCGGGGCTTCGCGATCAAGCGCGTCGAGTAGAAGCCGACGAGTATCGTTTCCTGTGGCCGAACGTGCGGGCCGTCGCCGTCGACTTGCTCATGCTGCTGCAATCGTTGCACCGTGAGAGGCCGCAAGCGCGCCTCATGTCAGCACATTCTGGTATCGACTTGTCCGATCGACTCCCGTACTACGAGGCGCAGGTGCAGGCTATCGTCGCGCTGTATGTAGGTGCTAGGTGACGTCGGGTTATTGGGCGCGCGGGGAATCCCCTACATCCTCTTTCGGACGGGCGATGGTGGCCGGTACTAGAGAGGATCGCTGCTTTCGGCCCCGTGACGATGACCTTCGTCGACGCGGCCCACGGCTGGATTTCCGGGGGCTACAATCGCGATGCTATCCTGGCCACGACGGACGGGGGCGGACCTGGCTCTTAGGGGTAGGTTTGGGTCAAAGCAGGCACAAGAAAGGGCAAGACGCGCCGCTCTGCTAGGATGGAGCTTGCAACAAAACCATCGGTAGAAGGAGCAGTGCATGTCGTGCCCACAGGGAGTATCGCAGTGGGAGCAGGAGGTGTCAACGGCGTTGTCCGTGTTGACATCGGCGCAGGCGCGGGTGTTGGCGGCCTGGAGTTTTGGGATGATGGTGACGCAATCGTGTGGGCTGACGACGGTGGCAGTCTTCTTGGCGCGCCTGCGGGGGCGCACGTACGGGGCGCAACGGCAGCAGATGCGTGAATGGTGTTATGATGCCGCCGACAAGCGCGGGCCCAAACGGCAGGAGGTGGACGTGCGGGCCTGTGTCGCGCCGCTGCTGCGCTGGGTGCTGGCGTGGTGGCCACGGGGAGAGACGCGGCTGGCGCTGGCGTTGGATGCGACGACGCTGGGGCAGCGCTTCACGGTACTGGCCATCAGCGTGGTCTACCGGGGCTGCGCCATCCCCGTTGCCTGGGTGGTGGTGCCGGCCACGACAAAAGGAAAGTGGCGTCCGAGGGCCTGAGCGTCAACATCACCTCGCCCATCCCGGCGAAACGGCGGCGCGCCGGCCCTCCTGCACTACGGCCTCCACTTCACGCTCGACGTGGACCGCGCCCCCGTCATCGTCCCGCACCTGACCTGGGCCGGCGGCTCCGCGGTGGCCTACTCCACGGTGAGGCGCGGCACGATCGCGACCGAGACGGCAAGCTTCACCTCGAACGTGACCCTGACCAACATGAGGTTTGTGCGCGTCTTGCACACGCCCGTGCCCGGAGTGACGATCACCGTCGCGCCGCAACCCATCGCCACGATTGCCGCCGGGACGCCCACCATGGTGTCGATCACCATCGACGCGACGCGGGCAACGCGCACGGGACTATTCGGCGCCGACATCTACGCGGCGGGTCAGGCCACCGGTTATGCGCACTCTATTGGGTTGCACTACGGCCTGCACTTTGACTCCGCCGTGGGCGCATGAGATGGCGCGCCTGCCGGCCCACGTCAGATGGCGGATCGTCAGCGGGTATGGACGGAGGGCAAGGGACGGCTCAGTGCGCGCCTGCGCCGGCCGTCCCCACGCCAGTCGTGATGTCGGGAACGGTGGCCCAGGCGGCGTGAGCAGCCGCGGCCTCGGCGCGGTAGTCCTCGACCGCGCGGCGGCGCATCTCCTGGTCCCAGCCCAACTCCGCGCCGAGCAGGTCGGCCACGGCCGGCGCAATAGAGGCCGCGCCGTCGGCCACCTCCAGGGCTAGGCGCGTGCGCCGCTGGAGCACGTCGTCGATCCGCTGCGCCCCTTCGTGGCGGACGCCGTAGACGATCTCGGCGGCCAGGTAGGGCTGGCCCTCCACCAGGCGGCGGCCCAGCTCGGGCTGCTCGGCCACCAACGATAGGACGCCCGGCGCCTCGGCCCCGTAGGAGGCCACCAGGTGCGTGGCCACATCGGTGGGCAGGCCCAACTCGCGGGCGACGCCGCGCGCGGCCGACGAGCGCGCGCCCAAGCCCGCCGCCCCGGCCAATGGCACGCGGGCCGTCGTGGATGCGCCCCAGGGACCCGGTTGGGCCTGCAGCGCGGCGTCGACCGTGTCGCGGGCCATGCGCCGGTAGGTGGTCAGCTTGCCGCCCGTTACCGAGACGAGTCCAGACGGGGCCACGGCGACGGCGTGCTCACGCGAGGTCGTGGCCGTGCTTGCCGCGTCGCTCTGCACCAACGGCCGCAGTCCGGCAAAGGCGCCGACGACATCCGAGCGGTCGAGCCCCAGGTCGAGGTAGCGGTTGGCGTCGTCCAGCAGGGTGTCGACATCGGCGGGCTCGGGCCGTACCGCCGCGGGGTCGCCGTCGTAGGGCGTATCGGTCGTACCTAGCAGCATCTGCGTGCCCCACGGCACCACGAAGGCCAGGCGCCCATCGGCGGTGGTGGGCAGCACCACGGCCAGGGCGCCCAGCGGGACGCTGTCGCGGTCGATCACCAGGTGCACGCCCTTGCTCAGGCGCAGCCCGCGCGGCGCCTGCCGCCCGTTATGCCCGTCATGCCCATCTCGACCACCTGGCTGTGACGGGCCTTCGCCAACGGCGTTGTCCGCCAGCGCGGTGAGGCGCGCCGACCACGCCCCAGTGGCGCCGACCACGCGCGTCGCCCGCACCGTGACCTCGCCGCCGCCGATGCGGTCGCGCACCGTCGCGCCTGTCAGGCGTCCATCCCGGGCGGTGAACCCGGTTACCTCGGCGTAGTTAGCGGCGACGGCGTCGCGCGCGACGGCCGTCTGCAGCACGGCCAGGGTCAGGCGCACGTCGTCGGTCCGCGCGTCGTAGTAGAGGAATGCGCCGCGCAAGCCGTCGGTGCGCAACGAGGGGACAAGGCCACGCGCGCCGAGCGCGGTCAGGCCGCGATGGCCTTGCAGGTTGCGCCGGCCGGCCAGCAGGTCGTAGGCGGCAAGCCCGATGGAGGTGAGGAGAGGCGTGGCCAGGGTTGGGGCGGGGACGCCGGGCACGTGCTGGCCACGGTACACCGGCAGGACGAACGGCTGCGGCTGCACCAGGTGCGGCGCCAGGCGCAGCAGCAGGTCGCGCTCGGCCAGCGCCTCGCGCACCAGCGCAATGTCGCGCTGCGCCAGGTAGCGCACGCCGCCGTGCACCAGTTTGGTCGAGCGCGAACTCGTTCCCGCGGCGAAATCGCTCTGCTCGACCAGGGCCACGCGCATCCCGCGCGCCGCCGCGTCCAGTGCGATCCCCGCCCCCGTGATGCCGCCGCCGATCACCAGCAGATCGAACTGCTGCTCGGCCAGGCGGCGCCGCACCGTCTCCCTTGGCTCCATCTTCCCTCCCCGTCGGGGCAATTCTACCACTCTCTCCCACACTATTACTCTACCGCACCGGGCGCGAGTACGCGACAGACACCTACAATTGGTAGCGTCGGACCATTATGTAGTGCTGGCAAAGAGCCAACGAAAGAACGCGTCGTAGAATTAATGTTGCTGCACAAACCGGATGTCTACATTGCCTGACGTGGTTGTGATAGGTTAGAGTTGATAACACCTTGCTTGATGAGACAAGTAGAGCTAAACAGGTAGAGACCATGCTAACAGTAAGAAACCTGATTCTTAACGATGTGCGTGATGTCGCCGGGACACGTACTGCTTTC
>JAABUX010009827.1_pt1 | contig 10777 bp, 7 predicted proteins | sample 5561851 | NCBI WGS metagenome assembly JAABUX01 (sample SAMN10711883, study PRJNA513361) | rock metagenome | isolation source: Antarctica rocks | place: Antarctica: Victoria Land, Richard Nunatak red sandstone | collected 2016-01-03 | reverse complement strand
CTGCTTCGAGAGCAGCCGGTCGGCCCGTGTCGGCAGGCGATTGCCCCGCCCGTCATGGCCAAAGACGTAGGCGAGTTCGGTCGTGTGGGAGTCTTCGAGCGCCAGGTCAGCGGGGGCCGGCGGGAGCGGGAAGTTCTGCACGGGGTTGCTGGCTGCGAACTCGTAGCCCCAAACGGCGACCTGGGGCGCCAGCGCCCGGCGCACCGCGTCCGTTGGGCAAGCGAAAAAGCTGTCCGTTTGGACCGCCGCGAGCGCCTGGGCTGGGCTTGGATAGGCAGCCAAGGGGTAGGCCGCCTCGATCTCCGGCGCCGCCACGGTGCCGAAGTTGACGCGGACCACCGCGTCGTAGTCCGCAGCCGTGAGCGCCCGGCCGGCCGCATTGGCCGCGACCGCGATGAAGTAGGTGCCCTCGTTCCGGTTCGTGCCGATGACAAGCGGCGCCTTGTTGAAGCTTCCGGCGGCGATAAGGTCCCGCGGCTGGCCCGGCACCGTCACGCCGTCGATCAGCGGCCCGACGTTGAGGCCCGAGTTCACGATCGTCTCGACCGGCAATGCCCGCAGGCAGGCCGCGACGTCCGTGGCGCTGCCGCACCCGAGGGCGGCGACCACCGGCTGCTCCAACGTCTCGGCAACAGCCAGCGGCAGGCTCGCGCCGTCGTCCGAACTTTCGATGATCGCGCGCTGGAACAACCCGGCGCTGCCCGGCGAGACCAGGTGGTACAGCACCGAGATGCCGCCCGCGGACTCGCCGAAGATCGTGACATTGCCGGCGTCGCCGCCGAACCGCGCGATGTTGCGCTGAACCCAGCGCAACGCCTCCTGCTGGTCTTGCAGGCCGTAGTTGCTGGAGACGTTCAGGTCGTTCTCGGCGTCCAGCGCCGGGGCAGCCAGGAAGCCGAGGACGCTGAGGCGGTAGTTGATGGTGACGACGACGGCCCCAGACCGCGCGGCGATGTCGTTGCCCCGGTAGTCCGGCCCGTTGGCCGCGGTGCCGCCGCTGCCGGCATTGAAGCTGCCGCCGTGGATGAAGACCAGCACGGGCCGGCGCTCCTGCCCGAACGGCGGGGCGTAGACGTTCAGCGACAGGCAGTCCTCGTTGACGCTGGGCGTGCCGAGCCGCGCGGATTGCGGGCAGGCGCTGCCGAACTGGGTGGCGGCCAATGGCTGGGGCCAGGCAGCCCGCGGCTGCGGCGGGCGGAAGCGGAGCGCCCCTGTCGGCGCCGCGGCGTAGGGGATGCCGAGGAACTCCGCGATCCCGCCCTCAAGCAGGCCGGTCACGCGCCCCTTGTCGGTGTCCACCGCGGGAATGGACTGCGGGTCGCCCGCGGTCGCCGGGCCAGGCATGGCAAGGGCGACGACGGCAGCGAGTGCGGCCAAGACTGGTTGGCGCACGCGGCGCAAATATGGACAGGCATAGGCCATTATTTCTCTCCCGGCTGCCTTCTTGTTGGGCAGGCGTTCAGTAGAGCCTAACCACTACAGCCTGTCCACCACCGGAAAGGTCGCCGCGATCGCCCAGGCGAAGGCGAGCGCGGTCGCCACAGCGCCGACCATCGGGTGCCCCGTCCGGCGATAGGCCCAGCCGCTGAACAGCCCGTACACCACCAGGAACAGCAGGATGACGGGCACGATGATAATCAGGAAGAACAGCCGCGGCGGGTTCAGCGCGATGGCCAGCACCAACGACAGCACGAAGCACGCCTTCGTCGCCACGTAGGCGCCCCGGCGTGCGCCGGGTCCGCGCGTCAGCCACTCGTCCGCCAGCGAATAGGTCAGCGTGCCAACCAGCACCGCCAGCATGATCGGCGCCCGGCCCGGCGGCAGCACGAACGACGTCACGTAGCGGTCAATCGGCAACCCGATCGCCAGGATGCAATACCCCGCCACCAGCGCCGTCGCCGCCAGGAACGGCCCCGGCGAGAACCGGCCCTTGATCGGCCGCCGCGCCAGCCAAAGCCCCGCCGCAGTCAGCAGCCCATAGACGGCGTAGTGAACGGTCAGGTAGTCGCCCAGCAGGCTTGGCAAAAAGTCGGTCGGCAGCCGCCACAGGAGCAGCGGCGTGAGCAGCGCTGGCAGGATGGCGAGCGGCAGCAGGGTCCGCCAGCCCAGCCCGGCCCCCAATGGCGTCGCCGCCACCTGGGGCAGCAAGGCCGAAAGCGGCCACGCCAGCGCGACCAGCCCAAGGTACAGCAGCCCAAGCCATGGCCCCCGCGCGTCAATCCACTCGTTATCCGCCCTTTCGCCCTGACGCCCGAACGCCTGGTTCAGCCAGTTCAGCGCCTCCTCCAGGCTCTGCCGGCTGAACAGCACGCCGATATGCTCGACCCCGCCCGACAGCGTGGAGCGCCGGGCGGTGCCGTCCTCGAACCGCCCATAGGTTTCCCGTTGTTGCGCCGCGTCGCCGGCCGTCATGCGGGCGATGCGCAGCCCCTCGTCGCGGATCGCGCCCGGCTCCAGTGCGCCCGCGATGACCAGCAAGTTGCGCGGCGACGTGGCCGTCACGCTGGGCGAGAACAGCGAGACCGCGACCGTCGCCTGGATGTCCGGATGCGCCCGCGCGTAGCCCACGACGATGTCGGACGCCATGGAGTGCCCGAGCAATGCCATCTGCTGGCCGCCGGGCAACCCGTGCGCGAAGCCCACCACCGCGTCCAGCGCCTGCATGAGCACCGCGTTGCGGGCGGCGTCGTTGGTGAGGCCGCCTTGCAGCGGCGCCGGGTTCTGGCCGTGGCCGGGGAAATCGAACGTCACGACGCGGAAGCCGTTGCGCGCCAAGGTGGCCGCAAACGGCAGCATGAGTTGCTGCGAGCCGGCGAACCCATGCGCGACCACCACGACCGGCACCGGACCGCCCGCAGCAGGTGCGAACACCGTAATGGGAATGACGCCGACCCGCCCCGGCGTGACAACCAGGCCCGCCGTCGCACTCTCCAACTGCCATAGCCCGGCCACGATCGCCGCCACCGCAACGGCCGCGACCGCCATCTGCGCGACACTTCGTATTTTCATCCGCATCCGCTGTCCTGGCCGCTGGTGGTAAGTGTCAGGATGCTGTTACAGTCCGTGTGTCATGTCCATGCTGCTTGCCACCACTCCCCCCCAAGCGCCCACATCAACCCCGCGGCCCCATGCCGGCACCCCCCATGCCGTCGTCATCGGCAGCGGCTTCGGCGGCCTGGCCGCGGCGGTCCGGCTCGGGGCGCGCGGCTATCGGGTGACGGTGCTGGAAAAGCTCGACGCCCCCGGCGGCCGCGCCTACGTGTTCCGCCAGGACGGCTTCACCTTCGACGGCGGCCCCACCATCGTCACTGCGCCGTTCCTGCTAGAGGAACTATGGGCGCTGTGCGGCCGGCGCCTGGCGGACGACGTCGAGCTGCGCCCGATCACCCCATTCTACCGCATCCGCTTCGACGGCGGCGCGGAGTTCAACTACACCGGCGACCCCGCTGCCATGCGCGCCGAGATCGCCCGGTTCTGCCCTGCCGACGTCGCGGGCTACGAGCGCTTCATGGCCGCGAGCGAGGCCATCTTCCGCGTCGGCTTCGAGCAACTGGGCGACGTGCCGTTCAGCAGTTGGACCGATATGGCCCGCTGCGTGCCCGACCTGTTGCGGCTCGGCAGCCTGCGCAGCGTCCATCAGCTCGTCGCCAAGCACATCAGCGACCCGCGGCTCCGGGTGGCGCTCAGCTTCCATCCGCTGTTGGTCGGCGGCAACCCGTTCAGCGCCAGTTCTATTTATGCGCTGATCGCCTTCCTGGAGCGGCGCTGGGGCGTGCATTTCGCCATGGGCGGCACGGGGGCGCTGGTCACTGGCCTCGTGGACCTGATCCGCGGCCAGGGCGGCGCCGTGCATTGCAACCAAGAGGTCGCGGAGATCACCGTGGACCAGGGCGCGGCCACCGGCGTGCGCCTGCGGTCCGGCGAAACAGTCCCCGCCGACATCGTCGTGTCCAACGCCGACTCCGCCTGGACCTATCGCCATCTGGTGGCCCCGCAGCACCGCCGCCGCTGGACCGACCGCCGTATCGAGCGGGCGCGATACTCCATGAGCCTGTTCGTCTGGTATTTCGGCACGCGCCGGCAGTATCCGGATGTCGCGCACCACACGATCCTGCTCGGCCCCCGCTACCGCGAGCTGCTGCACGACATCTTCAAGCGCCACCACCTCGCCGAAGACTTTTCGTTGTACTTGCACCGTCCGACCGCGACCGACCCATCGTTGGCGCCGCCGGGCTGCGACGCATTCTATGTGCTGTCTCCGGTGCCGCACCTCGCCAGCGGCACCGACTGGGTCACCGCCGCCGAAGCCTACCGCGGGTCCCTGGCCCGCGCCCTCAGCGAGACGATCCTGCCGGGCCTGGAGGACGCCATCGTCACCCAGCATGTCATGACCCCACAGGACTTCCACGACCGCCTGCTCTCCCACCGCGGCGCGGCCTTCGGCATGGAGCCGCTGCTCACCCAATCCGCCTGGTTCCGCCCGCACAACCGCAGCGAGGAGCTGGACCGCCTCTTTCTCGTCGGCGCCGGGACCCACCCCGGCGCTGGCCTCCCCGGCGTGCTGTGCTCGGCGCGCATCCTCGACAAGGTGGTGCCGAATGCCTCAGCCTTTGCTCGATAGCGCCGACCTCGCCGCCTGCCGGGACCTGCTGCGCCAGGGATCCCGCAGCTTCTTCGCCGCCTCGCTGCTGCTGCCGCGCCGGGTGCATCGGCCGGCCTTGGCGCTGTATGCGTTCTGCCGGGTGGCGGACGACCTGATCGATGCCGGCGGCGACGATCAGCCGGGGCCGGCCGCGGCGCTCGCGGACCTGCGGGCACGGCTTGACGCCGCCTATGCCGGCCGGCCCCGGCCTTTTGCCGCCGACCGGGCGCTGGCCGCGGTCGTCCAGCGCCACGCCATCCCGCGTATCCTGCTTGACGCTCTGCTGGAGGGCTTCGAGTGGGACGCCGCCGGACGCCGCTACGACAGCCTGGCCGAGCTCGAAGCTTACGCCGCCCGTGTCGCCGGCACCGTTGGCGCGATGATGGCGACGCTGATGGGCGAGCGGTCGGCGGAAGGCGTGGCCCGCGCCTGCGACCTCGGCGTCGCCATGCAGCTCAGCAACATCGCGCGCGACGTGGGCGAGGATGCGCGGGCGGGCCGGCTCTATCTGCCGCAGGATTGGCTGCGCGCGGTGGGGATCGACCCCGACGCCTGGCTGGCCCGCCCCAGCTTTGACCCGGCGCTGGCCGGCGTCGTGCAACGGCTGCTGCGCCGGGCCGATCAGCTTTATTGCCGCGCCGACTCCGGCATCGCCGCCCTGCCCCGCGCCTGCCGCCCCGGCATCGGCGTCGCCCGGCACCTGTATGCCGAAATCGGCCAGCAGGTCGCCCGTCAGGGCTACAACAGCGTCGGGCAGCGCGCCGTCGTGCCGCCTGCCCGCAAGCTGCGCTTGCTGGCCCGCAGCCTGTCCGCCGCGGCGAGCCGGCCGCAGCCGGTTGGTCTGACCCCCGCGGCTGACGCCACACGTTTCCTCGTAGCCGCCGTTATCGCCGCCCCGCCCCCGCCAAGGCCCACGGCGCGCGTGCCGCTCTGGGAGGCGTTCGACGACCGGGTTGCCTGGCTGTACATGCTGTTCGATCAGCTCGACCAGCGGCAGATGAGCCGGGAGCGGCCCTGATGCTCGGCCGGTGGGAGTGGATCATCCTTGAACTGCTGTTCCTGGGCGTATTGATCGCGGAGCTGGTTTCTGTCCGCCGCTCAATCCACCGCGCGAAGCATCAAGGCTCCGGCCAGCAAGAGGGTCCGCACCGTACGGGCGTAGCTGGCCAAGGTTCCAGCGGCGAAGCCACTGGAGAGCCAGCAAAGGGCATGACGGCGACCGGGGAGCGTATCGAAGCAACAAGAAAGCCGCCAAGCCGATAGCCAAAGCTGTTACGATTGCCCAGCCCGCGCGCGGGCGCCAGGGCGCGGGCAGAGTTGCAAGAGATGATGATCAATCCGACGGACGAGGATATCCGAGGCGCAACGACCACTCAAGGCCGTGTCATTGTTACGGTCTCGTTCACGGACCCCGCCTGGGCCAGCGGTCGTCGTGCCGCGTCAACAGATCGGACACAGGACCGCCGCCGCACCACTCGCCGAATCCAGCAGCAAGCCATGCATCACGCCTCAAGGCGCAAAACCTCGATCCCGCTTGGATGTCCGTCAGTCTTGAAGAGCAATCGCACGCCGTTTCCCTCAAGGGCCTTTTGGATCGCCTCAAGGTTATTTCGAATCGGCGTGCGCCGCCTTTTCTCAGAATCGCGCACGGTGCTTAGGGACACGTTGGCGCGCTCGGCCAACTGTTCCTGGCTCCAGGCCAGCCATCCACGGGCCGCTCGGCTCTGTTCAGGTGCAAGCATGATTTCAGGGATAAAAGAAATCTGCATTCAGGTCAACGCTTTCCGTTGATATTAACACGTTTAATGTTTGTATTTGACATCAACAATAAACGTTAGATGTGACTCAGTGCTTCCTTGCCGCCGCCCACACGCTGAACCTGAAGGGTATCCTCCGCATACGCGACGACGAGGCGCACGAGATGTTCACGGCCATCCGCTTTGCCGACGATGATGGGGCGGTGTTCTGCCCACGCTGCCAATGCACGGTGGTTTACGCCTGTCGATGAGCGCCGCGCACTTATCGCCCAAACAGCACGCCGGCTCCGCAATAGCGGCATCGTAGTAGCGTCGATACTTTATCGGTTGGAGCACCGGCCCGTCACCACCAGCGCCGCGGAATCCGGAATGGCAGCATCGCCTGCACCCAAGGCGCGCGGAACCGGTCGAGCGACAGGCTCTCATGCACCGCCGTGACCTGCTCGCCCAGCAACTGCGTCCCGATCACCGAGCGCGAGTAGAACGGCGTGTCCTCCAACGTTTGCCGCACCGCCGGGGCAGCGTCGGCCCGTGTGGCCCGCGGCACCCGCCATAGCCGCGTGGGCGGCAGCATGGCCGGCGGCGGCGGCGGGAACGCCTCCACCCCGCCATCGCGGCCGACCCGCAGCGCCAAGGATTGGTTGCCGCCCATCCGCCGGGTCGCGTTGTAGAGGATGGCCGCGCCCTCGCGCATCGGCGCACGGCACCAGTCCCACTCGACGAAATCGTCCTCCAGCGCCGCCTCCCCGTCGTTGGTGTCGAGGTAGCCCGGCCCCGACCAGCGCAACGCCGGGTGGCTCAGCTCGACCTCGACGCGGGACACCGGGGCGATCGGCGACCAGCGGTGCCGCCCGGCGTCGTCCAAGGTGAAGCGGCGGCCCGTGACCGCTGCCGGATGCACGCGCACCGTGCCGCGCAGGCGCGACGGAATGGGCACCGTCACCTCGTCGATGTCGACCGTGAGCGTGTCGCCGTCCCAACGCAGCGCGCTCGGCCCGATCGCCAGGTGCCGCTCGCCGCGGTCGACGGCGGTGGCGCCGCGCTCGGTCATCGCCCAGCGCCGCGGCCGGCCGTACAGCACGGCGTTCAGCGCGCAGAACTGCAACGGATCGCCGCCGCCGCGCCGGCGCGACCAGGCGTAAAACGGCGAGAACACGCTGCCCAGGAAGGCGATCAGTGTAATGCCGTGCTGTCCGTCGTCGCTCAGCGCGTCGACGTACCACCAAGCGTAGCCGTTGCGCGCGACCGGCTGGTCGAACTGAGGTCCGCCAGCAGGCTTGCCGCCGCCAGCCGGCCCGACAGCGCCGCCATCGGCACCCCCGCGCCCGGATGCGTGCTGCCCCCCGCCAAGTATAGCCCCGGCACCTGGGTCCGCGCGCCCGGCCGCTTGAAGGTCGCCGTCGCCCCGTGGACCGCCGGGCCGTACAGCGCCCCGCCCGTCCCCGGAAACAGTTTGTGAAAACCCTCCGGCGTCGTCGTCTCCGTGGCCTCGTGCGTCATGCGTAGGCCGCATTGGGCCAGCAGGCGGAAACTCCGGTCGGCGCATTGCTCGATCTCCGTGGCGGTGGGGGGCTTGGCGTCGCCCGTGGGCGGCGCGTTGATGAGGCATAGCAGGCGCTCGGGGCCGGCCAAGTTTGCGAAGTCGGGGGCGGCATCGTCGTCCCCGCGGTCCTGGGCGCATACGTAAACGGTCGGCTGTTTTGGCGCCGCGCCGGCGGCCAGGTCGCGGAACTCGGCGGCGTAGTCGTCTGAGAAGAATACGTTGTGGCGCAACAGGGGAAAACCCTCGGTCCGGGCCACCGTCGCCCAGGTGATCGCCGAGAGCGACCGGTCCTTTGCGGCGACCGCCGGCGTCGCGCCGCGCACACCCGCCCCCAGCAGCCCAGCAGCCACGGCGCCCGCATCGGCGTTGACCACGACCGCCTCGGCCGCGATCCGCTCGCCGCCCGCGAGCCGCACCCCCGACACGCGACCGCGCTCCACCAGCACCTCTGCGGCCTCGGCGCCGTAGCGCAGCGTGGCCCCGCGCGCCGCCGCCAGCCCGGCCAGCGCCTGCGCGATCCCGTGCATGCCGCCCTCGACCAGCCACACGCCGTCCCGCTCCACATGCGCCACCAGCATCAGCGTCGCCGGGGCCAGGAACGGCGAGGAGCCGCAATAGGTCGCATAGCGCCCAAACAACTGGCGCAGGCGCGGGTCGGCGAAGTGCTGGCTCAGCGCCTTCCACATCGTGTCGAACGGCCGGATGCCCCACAACGCCAGCACGCCGGCGTCGCGCACCAATGATCCCATGCTCGGCCGCGCGCCCCGGATGAACGGCGCTTCCAGCGTCGCGTAGATCCGCCGCGCCTCCGCCGAGAACGCCAGGAACCCCCGCGCCTCCGCCGCCCCGGCGAACCGCCCGATCGCATCGGCCGAGCGCTCTAGGTCGGCGAACAGGTCGAGCCGCTGGTCGGCGTCCCAGGCGTGCCGGGCCAGGACGTTGGCCGGTTGCAGGGTCAGGTGGTCGGACAGCGCAGCCCCCGCGTCGGCGAAGATGGCCTCGAACACCCACCGCATCGTGAACACCGTAGGCCCGGCGTCCAGCCGCCGCCCGGCGACCGCCACCTCCCGCAGCTTGCCGCCCGGCGTCGCCGCCCGCTCCAGCAGCGTCACGTCAAGCCCCGCGCACGCCAGCTCCAGCGCCGCCACCAGGCCGCCCACCCCGCCGCCGATCACCACAACCCGACGTGCCACCGTCCCTCCATGCCGCTTTCAAAAACCGCTTGACGCCGCTGTCAATTAAGATTGACAGTCTGTTTTGACAATCCAGCTTGACAGTTGGCTGGGCCGGGAGCAAGCGCAATGGACGTTATGGGACGGATCGAGCGGGCGTTGTATGCAGCGGTGTCGCGCGCCGATGTCGAGGGCTGTCCGCCCCGGCTTGCCGCCGCCATGCGCCACGCCGTGTTCCCGCGCGGCGCACGCATCCGCCCGCGGCTGTGCCTTGCCGTCGCCGCCGCCTGTGGCGAGGACGCGCCCGCCGTCACCGACGCCGCCGCTGCCGCCATCGAACTGCTGCACTGCGCGTCGCTGGTGCATGACGACCTGCCGTGCTTCGACGACGCCGACATCCGCCGCGGCCGGCCCACCGTGCACCGCGCCTTTAGCGAGCCGCTGGCCGTGCTGGCGGGGGACGCGCTGATCGTGCTGGCGTTCCAAGCCTTGGCGCACGGCGCGGCGCTCACCCCGAAGCGGCTCGCGCCATTGATGCTGACCATCGCCGGGTCGGTTGGCGTGCCGTTCGGCATCGTCGCCGGGCAGGCGTGGGAGTGCGAGGACGCGGTGGACCTGGCGCAATACCAGCGCGAGAAGACCGGCGCGCTGTTCGCCGCCGCGACCGTTGCCGGCGCCGCCGCGGCGGGTGCCGAGGCTGAGCCATGGCGGGCGCTGGGCGCGTGGCTGGGCGAGGCGTTCCAGGTCGCCGACGACATCCTGGACGCCACCGCCAACCCAGACGCAGTTGGCAAGCCTGTCGGCAAGGACGTCGCGTTGGACCGGCCCAGCGCCGTGCGCGAGTTGGGGCTGGACGGCGCGATCATGCGGTTGGACACGCTGGCGGCGGCGGCCGTCGACGCCGTGCCGCCCTGCCCAGGCGCTGTGGCGCTGCGCAGCCACATCCTGACCGAGACGATGCGGCTACTGCCCAAGGAACTCGCACGCCATGCTGCGTGAATTTTGGGCGTAATCCGGGGCATGACCCTGGCTGCCATCTCAACGGGGCCATGGCTGGATGACTGGCGGGTCCGGCGCGACCGCCTGATTGCCAGCCCGCGGTTCCGCCGCTGGGCCGCCGCCTTCCCGTTCACCCGGCCCATCGCCCGGCGCCGCACCCGCGCGCTGTTCGATCTCTGCGCCGGCTTCGTCTACTCGCAGGTGCTGCAAGCCTGCGTGCAGTTGCGCCTGTTCGACATCCTGGCCGACGGACCCATGACAACCGCCGCCTTATCCATGCGGCTCGGCCTGCCGCTGGAGCGGACGCAGCGGCTATTGCTCGCCGCGGCGTCGCTGCGGCTGCTGGCCCGCCGCCGTGGTGGGTGGTTCGGCCTGGGTCCGCTGGGCGCGGCCATGGTTGGCAACGCCGCCGTTTGCGCGATGGTGCTGCACCACCGCGAGCTGTACGCGGACCTGAACGACCCTGTGGCGCTGCTGCGCGGGCAGGCCGGGGCGACTGGTTTGTCACGCTACTGGGCCTACTCCGGCAATGCCGACGCGGCCAAGCTCGAAGAGGGCCAGGTCGCTGCCTACACGGCGCTGATGGCCGCGTCGCAGCCGCTGGTGGCCGACGAGGTCCTGGCCGCCTACCGCATCGGCCGGCACCGCTGCCTGTTGGACGTGG
>JAABUX010009826.1_pt1 | contig 10777 bp, 15 predicted proteins | sample 5561851 | NCBI WGS metagenome assembly JAABUX01 (sample SAMN10711883, study PRJNA513361) | rock metagenome | isolation source: Antarctica rocks | place: Antarctica: Victoria Land, Richard Nunatak red sandstone | collected 2016-01-03 | reverse complement strand
TGTTGAACCAGCAAAGCTTTTGCTGTCAAAGCGCCGAGCTTGCGCAGGCCTGAGCGTGCAAGTGCGTGTGGCTGTGGGTGGTGCCCTGCGTGTTGCCGGGGGTGCCAGCTGACGCTGTTTTGAACTGCGTCAGCAGCTCTGAGCTTGCAGGCCGTCTTTGTGATGCTGACTGTGTTGGCCTGCACACATACAGCCTCAAGCGCGTGGGTGTGACGCTTGGGCGTGTGTGGGCTACACCTGAAGTTGAACTGACCTTCAAGCGTTGCTGTTGCGCACAGATGGGAGCGTGTTTCGGGAGGCCCCCTACCATGGGGGGCATGGGCGGGCCTATGGGCGGCATGGACGGCGGCATGGGCGGGTTTGGCCTGGGCGGCAGGCCGCAGTACGGGCAGCAGGGATACGGGCAGCCGGGCTATGGTCGGCCAGGTGCGGCTCTTGCGCTTCCGGTCGCCTGGAAGGCTCCTGCGTGACTAGTACTGCTGAGAGCTGCCCTGTGCTGCGACTCTGGTTGCTGGTCACGCTAGGAGTTGGTGGGCGACGCTCTGATGCAGGTGTTCAGACGGACGGCCAACTGCTGACGGTGTGGTTGCGCAGGGTACGGAGGCTATCCGCAAGGAGCATACGGTGCGCCCAGGGCAAGCTATTTAGCTTTATAGGCAAATGGACTGTTGGAGCGCTCGTGAGGTGTGACACGGCGTCCTTGGCAGCCAAAGTGTGCAGGCATCAGAGAGCACACAGGACGCAACACATGCATCTAGCCTCCGAGCTGCAAAAGTGCAAAGGCTGTTGACTAGACTGTGGCTCTGCAGTGCTGAAAGCTTGAGTGGGCGCCGCTTAGGACGAGCACTTGCTTTTGGTATCCAGGGTGTGGGGAGCTTGGAGTGCGCCCTGCGGCAGCGTGGCCGAAAGCTTGCAGTTGAGAGCTTGCCTTCCGTGTGTGATGGCGATCAGGAAGCGAATGGGGGTGTGCGGGCGCGCAGGCGGCGGCGTCCCGCCCGCGCAGTACGGGGCGGGCCGGCCGGGCATGGGCGCCGGCACGGGCGCAGCGCTCGGCGCGGGCGGCGGCCTGCTGGGCGGCCTGGCGCTGGGCGAGATGATGGGCCACAGCGGCGGCGGTGCGCGTCGCGCCCCTCTGTACCCGGCCCGTGCGCCGCTGCGGTAGGGGTGACTGCGTTGCCGCTCCACAGCTGCGGCTCTGCGGGCTTTGGAGGCGGGCTGATCATGTCGGAGCTGACAGGTGGCAGACATCCTGGTGGTAACAAGGAAGGTGGTCATGTTCTGCAGGCTTTGGCGGCATGGGCGGCATGGGCGGCATGGGCGGCATGGGCGGCATGGGCTACGGCGGCGGCGGCACTGAAGTCGTCAACAACTACTACGACGGGGGCGGCGGCGGCGGGGGCGCCGGCGGCGCGATGGACTACGGAGGTGCGCACACCAGGCATGCGGGAGCGCAAACTTGTATGGGTCTGGGACTCGCCCATAGCATGGGTATTTTCAGGTGCTGAGGCTGAGGGTGAGGTGACAGACAGAGTGCACCACGTGCTGAGAGTAGAGACGTTTGCAGGCTGACGTCCATGCGTGGTGAACAGTTGTGCGGCTGAGCCATCACGCAGTGCTCGAGCCATCACGCAGTGCTCGAAGAGGGCTTGGCAATGTGGAGGCAGCTGCGCGGTGCTGTTGCGTGCCAGTGCCTCTGTCTTCTTGCCAGTACAACGGGCGCGCCAGCTCCTCAAACCTTGTTGATTTGCTGAGCGCGTTGTCGTGGTCGCCCTTGCTTCGGTGCGCCGGTTCCACGTTGCCAGCATCAAGCAGGCGCCTTTCTTGGACGCAGCTCAGCTCACCTGCCGCCACCGATGCCGCAGGTGGGGGCGGGAACTTTGGCGGCGGCGGCGATTATGGCGGTGGCGGCGACTTTGGCGGCGGTGGTGGCGGCGGCGGTGACTTTGGTGGCGGCGGCGACTTTGGTGGCGGCGGCGGCGGATTCTGAAGTTTGTGTGTCGCACCCACTGGCATTTGATACATCATGCAATATTCCTTGTCATCTTAAATAATGCACCCAGTCTTCTGCTGTGGGTCTTGCCAGAACTCCTGGGTCCTTGAGATGCTGTGGGTTTTGAACTCCTAGGTCCTAAGAACACCTATAAGGCAAGAGTTGCCAAGCTAATGCCATGATAGGCATGTTTTGGCACATCGTTGGTGCACTTAGGTGCATGGTGCACTTAGTTGCATGTGCACGAAGGGCAAAAAGAGGCATGTGATGCTTGATTTTACAGCGCGTGCGTCATGCCATGCGGGGAAACATGTATCACAGCATGGATGAGATGCTGCAGAGGAGCATGGCTAGCTTGGGCAGTGCAGGATGAGCACTAGTTGTTAATTATTGCAAATTATCTGCAATATCAAAAATGTTGTTACGATCAAAACAAAACGTTATCTATGGCCTCAGCACTCTGGGGTAGCATGGCCCCAGCACTATCGGGTAGCACCACAATGTAAAGCATACCAGAGTTCTTTATTGTGCGCGCAGTTCGGTCCCCAGCATACTATCATATTTGTTCAACATCACGCTCTCTAAGCTATGCGTGGCATGGCAAGAGATTGCATGCGCCATGTTCACGCCGCTGCTCGCAGCAAGCACGCCAATGCTTGCTGCCTTCACTCGCCAGCCGCGTGCTGCTTCAGCACGTCCAGCGAGACTGTCTGCAGCGCACGCTCGTGCGTGGCGGCCAGGACCACCGGCGGCGCCTTGCCGGCGTCCGCAGCCTCCTTCCACCTGGGCCGCAAGCGGTTTCACGCACGTGCCGCGCAGCCAGCCGCTCCGCCCAAGCAGCCTTGCGTGTGTTGCCACACGAATCAAGGCTATAAGTCGTGACTTGCGTGCCTAGCTCACCAACATGTGTGTGCAACGGCTGCCTCGCTTTGTCACAAACAGGTGACCCAAATAGGTGAGTTCGCCGTGCGTTCAGGATGTGTGGGTACCTGGAGACGCACAGGCACCAGCGGTCCCCAGGCTTCAGGCCCGGGAAGCTCGGCGGGCGCGGCGTGCTCAGGTCATTGCCGTGCGCCTTGGTGAACTCCAGGAATTCCTCCGTCACCTGCGCCACCGCTTCATGAGTCCCAAAAATTCCTCAGTCACCTGCGACACAGCTTCGTCAGTCTAACAAACTACTATGTACTTCAGTGCGCCAGCACTGAGGACGCCGCCTGTATGTTGGCTCCCCGCGGCCTAAAACAGGGACGTCACCTCAGCGCACACAGCGTGCACGCCGCCGTCGTCGGGGCCAGCGAAGCAGTACCCATCCCGGTAGAAGCCGCAGTTGGGGCCTGCTGGCTCCAGCGACCCGCCGATCACATTCTTTGCCTGCGAGTGACACCCCCTGTTATTGTACCAGCGCGTTGTGGCAAGGTGCGCAATATACAAACATGTGAGATATATTGCAGCGTCCGAGTTTGCCTGTTCAGCGGAGGCCATGCTGACCACGCGCTGCGGGGGGCGCGCAGCCTGCGCCAGCCCGCCTTTGGGATTGGAGGTGCGCAGTAAGATATTGACGACAGCCAAGGCAATACGTGAACCACTCATAGAAGCAGATCAGGCCAGATACCTGTGAGGCTCTGCTCAAGGACGGCGAACGCACACCCGGAAAAGATGCGAAAGCGCGCACGAGCATTGGCAGAAAAAGCAAGACGAGGCACGTGGAAAGTCTGCTCATCCACTGTCAATAAACAAGCAAGCGGCAAGTACAGTCTACCGCTCCTGTGTCCAGTTCCGAAATTGGAAGCCTAGCAGGTCTGGACCTGACAATTTTTGCTCATTCATATTAGAGCCGCAGTGCATTTCATGCAACGCACTGCCAGAAGCATGTGGCCCATGGCTGGTGCTGGAGGCTGCTTACTGTGACCGCATGTTGCCATCTTTACACTGACAGCTGCTTGTTGTGCCATGAGCCTTGGCTGGGGCACTGTTATGGGCGCGCGAGTAGGGCACAGCTGCACTTCCACACTCAACTCGTCATGCGTTGCTATTGAGGCAAGGCCAGGCAAGGCAGAGCTGTCAAACACACCAGCAAACACACACAGTCCAATTGTAACGATGCTGAAACAACAAAGACAGTGAGGGCAAGCTGCATGCCTGCCGATGAAGCAGAAGCAGACACCATCAGGCTGCCTACCAGAGTGACAAACCAGTGCGCGGCAGAGGAAGTGCACAGATACAGACAAGCAGGCGCCCCACCATGCAACAGAGGCACCGCTTCCAACAGGAGCCTCACTGCCCTGGTCCGACAAGCAGGATACGAAAGAGTCTCTGCTGCTGGGCAAGGCTCGCATCATGGCACACTGACCTCAGCCGCGCAAGAGCACGAACCTGGGAGCATTGACACGTTGGTGCAAGCTCAATACACACAACTCAACAACCCTGGCTCAACTGCATGCATGTATCATATGACACAATGCCGGATGGGCACAGATGGAGGCCATCCACCTATGCACTTCACACACATCAGCCCTGCCGCAGCTACCTGGTGCCTAAGCTAGCTCAGGCAGCCAGGTCCGGCTGCTGAGGCGCTACCGTTCACATGCACGGCGGCCGCGGCGGACGTCGCCGCGCCGCCGTTCACATGCACGGCGGTCGTACCCTCGGCGGCGGCTGTCGCTGCGGCGGCCGCGCCCTCGTCGAGGGTCAGGCGCATGTCGGTGAGGATGCGCGCGCGCCAGGCGCCGTCGAGCAGGAACGCGCCGTGGCCGGCCGCGCTCGTGTTCACGCGCGCCGGGTGGCTCAGCGCCGCCAGGTGCGCCTGCGCGCGCCCGCCGCTCCCGGTTGCGTCGGGATACATGATAGTCATGCACGCGGACTGCCTTAGGCACCGCGGGCTGACCTGCGCATGCCGCCGCTTGTCTCCGGGTATACGCTTGACGGGCGCGCTGCTGATGCCTGATCTTTCCGCTCACCGGCGGGCAGCTAGCCAGAGCTTGTGGCATGGTAACAGGTGCCTGCCAGCACACCAGCAGCAAGATGTGCAGCAGGCCGCGCTCCGAGGCCCCACGCGCTGTCCAGGCCACGTGCACTGCTGTAGCCTTGGAAAACGCCTGTGGGGTAGACAGCAATATAACCTATGCCCCAAAAGGATGCCACCAGGATGCCACCTGGATGCCGCGCCAGCACGAGCGCAGAGGAAGCGAGGCCGCATCGCACGCGCACACAGTGCTGGACCTCGCCAGCTGCTATGCCCTCACGGGAGGGATACAACCCTACCCTCACTATTCACTAGGGTCCGCGCCAGCACGAGCGCAGAGGGCATGAGGTCGTCGCGCGCGGCCAGCACGAGCAATGCGGCCGGCGGCCAGCCTGCTGTGGCTCTGCGGCCACAGGAGGCATAACCCTACCCTACCCTACCCTAGGAACTCGCTGGGGCGCGCGCCAGCACGAGCGCGGAGGGCACGAGGTCGTCGCGCGCGGCCAGCACCAGCAGCGCGGCCGGCGGCAGGTCTTGCGGCCACAGGCACTCGCGGTGCCACACGAAGCGCCGGCAGAACGCGGCCGCAATGACCGGGTCGCGCGAGAAGAGAAAGCGCGCCGAGTCGACCGCGCCCAGCAGGCTGCCCAGCGCGCCGGGCGCCGGGCGCTTGTACACGAAGTTGGCCAGCAGCTGCGGGTGGCACGTCAGCATCGCGACCGGGTCGATCAGCACCTGCGCCGCGGCGTGAACACGTCAGGGGGTCAGCGCAGATTCGGTGAGAGCACAGGAGGGCCGGTGCATGCTGCCGCGGCCGCAGCCCGACGGGCTGCCCTGCGCGTCGTGCTCTTCGTAGGCGGGCCCTGAGCTGAAGGGACACGCAATGCACTACACTTGCACACAGCTGCGACGCTTGTTTGCGCATATAGACAAGGGCGTGCAAAAAGGGAAATAACATCCAGATAAACGTGCACACGTGCAGCGCGGCGGATGCTGCACACAAGCACGTGGCTGTGGCAGAGCAGGTTGTCACTGTGCTGCCAGGGCCACAGCCACTTCTGCCGCAACCCAACAGACTACAGCCGACTTGGAACACGGGCACAGGGAGAGACCCTTCCAAGGGGACATTTTGAAGGGCATGCGCGCGCGTGCCATGGATTGGACGAGCGGGCGGTGCAGGCGCAGCAGGTGGCTGCACACGAACGTGCCGTAGCTGTGGCCGACCACGGCCGCGCGGCGCCAGCCGGCCGCGGCCAGCGCCGCCGCGGCCGCGCCCGCGACCGCCTCGGCGCCCACCGCGTCCGTGGACAGGCCCACGCTGACGTGCGGCGCCTCCAGCAGCACCAGCGGGCGCGACGGGAACGCGCGCGCCATCTCCACCAAGAAGTGCAGGTACGGCGTCTGCCGGCGGGGATGGGCGCAGGGTTATACTCCCAAATGAACTCGGAAAAAAAAAACTTTTACTGGGGTTTTTTTGGTCTGTGAGACCCTGCAGGGCGGCGCTGTGACGGAGCGCGCGCATACTGCGGCGCCTGCCGCGCGCACAGGCAGGGCCACGGCGGCATGCAGCGTCCTTCAGTAGCAGCAGCGGGCGCGCTGGAATGCGCGCCCTGGAATAGGGTTGCCAGGCGCCGCTCAGGGCATCTGCAGTGCATGGGTCCGCAGCGACTTAGTGTGCATCATGCCCTCTCTCACCCGGCATGGTGCACGACGCCTCGGCGCCCATGCAGACTCTCCTGAGCTGACGTGCAGTCCGGGGGGGGACTTGCAGATGGTTTGCCCATCCGCCGTGCGGCAGATTGACCAGACGGCCTGCTTGGCGCGGCCTGAGGCGCGCTGACAGTGGCTCCTGCCGCACAGGGAACACGCAGGGCAGCGCGCGCGCTGCGTGCCAGCCCGAGGCCGACGCCGTGGAGGAAGAGCAGCGGCACGTCGCCGGCGGCGCTTGCCGCGTTGGCGGCTGCCGCACAGCCCGCCAGGGCGCGCATGTGCACGCCGGCAGGCGTGCGCGCATGCTTGGGCGTGCGCGCGTGCGCCCGCGCTGGCATCCGGACCCAATACCGGTACCCCTGACCAGCAGCAAAGCTGTCAGCATATAAGCTATCAGTAAGGCACTCACCTCCCCCCCTGGATGCTGACAACAACTTGTGTGCACAGGTCAGTCTTAAGGCTGCTTCTACACCGGACGCCATATCAGTGATGTGGCAGTACCACCGGCCCAGCACCCAGCCTAGGGCGTTTTTGCACATGACAATACACACAGGCACCTGTATTGCCACTCGCCAGCGCTATTCATCATGCGTCATGCTCACGGAGATACTGTGAGCGTGGCACGTCAGCTGCACATGCACTCGCTGCAAAGTGCCTGCTTTACTGCACTGCACCACGCAAAGCCGCGCGGCCAGCGGGCCCTGCACGACCGGCAGCAGTCAGGGCGTGCGCAGCGCAGCGGCGCCTCCGGCGCAAGCTCTTTGCAGCCAGCGCGGCCCGGCGCCCGCGCACCTGGCAGCGCGCCGCGCGGAAGCCCAGCGCGCGCAGCGCGGCGCACGTGCCCGCGCGCATCGCCTCCGCGCCCGCGTGCACCGCCAGCGGCTTCCACAGCGCCGGCAGCGGCTCCCACAGGTGCGCCATGAAGCGCAGGCCGGCCGTGCGGCCCGGCGGGAAGGCGGCGCCGTGCCGCTCCTCGACCGCGTCGATGTACGCGCCGAGCGCGCCGCGCTCCTGCCGCGCACCGGCGCCGTCAGCCGCACTTACGCGAGCGGCAGTCTTCCGCTGTGCGGCCGCTTTGACACAGACAAGCAGAAGAAGCACTTATGGCAGCAAGCTACGGGCTGACGGCGTGACAGCATGAAGAGACGCACCGACGTAGTGTCAGTGCGGTCTATAGCACAAGTAGCCTGCAAGCGTCACAGGAGCAGCTAGTCACCGCAGGTTGCCCTGCCGTAGACGCGCAGCGGCAGGGCGGGCACCTGCGGCGTGATGTCCGCCCAGGGCCGCGCGTGGAAGCCGTAGGCGACAAAGTCCTGCACGTTGCCGCGGCGGATGGCCTCATAGGGCGCGCCGCGGAACCAGCCGCTAAAGTAGTCCTCCGCAGTCAGGCCCGCGTCGGCCAGGTCCAGCAGGCGGCGCTGCAGGGGGACAATATCCGCAGGCGCCACCGCCGCCGCGCCGGGCGCCACCGGCGCGTTGAGCACCGTGTACCTGCAAAAGTGCAAACGCACTGGTGAGCACAGCTGCATTCCAGGTGTGCACCTCTCCTGGCTCACTTGGGGGTCCGGTGTGCTCGGCGCGAGTCAGGGGACACTGTCTGTGACAGTGCGGGCAGTGGCGCGCTGCGCACAGCGCATGCATGCGGAGTCTGTGCGCTCTCGGCCGGCACGCACCTCCAGGACTGGTAGAAGGCAAAAGCGACCTCTGCAAGCGCGCATACGGCACCAGCTCGCAGCCACCAAGGCCCCAGGGTAAGTGCGCCGTAGGCGCAGGCAGCGCTTAGGCACAGGCCGCCAGCCTGCAGCTTGCTAAAGAGCAGCATTGGATCGCTGTGTGTGCGCTTCGGGGCCACTGCGCAGGTCCCAGTCCGTTAGTCTGCTCGACAACTCGCGTGCCTCTGCACCGATCGGACTCCGCTGTCGATTGTATATAATCCGGTAACTCACGAGAATAAAACTTACACCTTCTTAGTGCCAAGGTGCCAGCAGCACACGCTCAGCACTGAGCTCGCTCGGGGCAAGATGGACTCTGAGCCACATAGTCCGATCTCATCAACTCAGGAGCATGCACATGCTCCCGCATGCAACAGCAAAAGCTACAGTAGAAAGGCAACAGCGGTCCGTCCGTCAGCGGCTACAGGCGCCACAGGTTTTTCTGAGAGTATGGTCTAGAAATCTGAAGTACAATTACAGAACAGGCACAGACAAGCAGGCTCACACACACGACAAAAAAACACCCCCGCACCAGTACCTAGCCCCCTGCGCTCGCCCCGGCGGGCTGCGCGCGCCCGACCTCGGCGTCGCGCCGGGGCCGCCCGCGGCGTCGCTGCGGCAGGCCCAGCAGGGCCGCCAGGGCGCCCGCCCCGTGCCGCCGGATGGCGTAGCGCAGGTCGTGCCGACCCGCGCGCACCAGCTCAATGTCGCTGGGCAGGCGCTGCAGCCCGTGCTGCGCAATGTGCTCGCGCAGCGCGTCCGCGGCCCGGCCCGCGTCGTCCCAGTGCCTGACCCCGCCGCGTGACGGGGTTAGCTGGCGCCCCGGCACCGCACCCTGTGCTGCCTGTCTGCGCGGAAGCGATGTGTTCGCGCAGCGCGTCCGCGGCACGGCCCGCGTCGTCCCAGTGCCTGGCGCTGCCGCGCGAGCGGGTCAGCTGGCGCCCAACGTTGCACCCAGTGTTGCGTGTCTGCGCGGCAGCAGCCTGCATGCATGCGCCTGCCGCCTCCAGCTCAGGCTCTGCTGTGGAGGTCCATGCGGAGCTTGCGCCAAGATCAGTACTCTGCCTTGGAAAATTGAATCATTATGAAGCACATTTCCAGCCGTTATCAGCCAACTTTGCCTGTTCCGGGCCATGCTTCCGCAGCGAAGCCGCAGCCACGAGCCTCCTCCTGGTGCTTGACGCTACCTCCCAAGCACCCTCCTGTGGCTCGCCTCTGCAGCGCACAGCTAGCAGGCGATGCATGAAGTTACCACCACGCGCTACAGGTTAGCAGCGAGTGCAGACAGCATTCGCTGAGCGGGCATGGAGCCAGGGGTGCAGCATACGCGGGAGCAGGGCATGCACGGGAGCCCGCCTGTACGCGCGGCGCTGCGTGGCGAGTCCGGCGCGCGCCGCAGCCGCGCCGTACCCGCCCGCGGCCACGACCGCGGCCATGACGTCAGCGTGGCCGGCGGCCGCCAGGTCGCCCGCGCTCGGCATCGTGAGCGCGCCGCGCCGGCGGCCGAGGCGCAGCGCGCGGGAGAGGCGCCGCAGCTCGGCGCTGAGCGCGCGCGGCTCGCCGCGGCCCAGCAGCGGTCGCGGCCACGCGGGCGGGCGCTCCAGCAGCTCCGCGACCTGCGCGGCGCGCGCGCGATCGTGTGACCCGGTAGGGTTTGCGCGGAACCTGACGGTTTCTCACTGATGTGCTTCTGCTGGAAAACGAAGCACCAACGCGAGTGTCTTCGGGTCCCAGCCTCTCCAACACCCCGCATGCACACTTCTATGCTTCGGAAAAAAGGCAGCGGCGGCTGCGCGGGCCATGGGAGGCGGCGGTGGCGCGGGCGGGGCGCGCGCCGCGCGGTAGCCGCCCCAGTACGTGACGGCGTGGTGCAGGTCGTAGCGCCCGGCGGCCATCAGCGCGCGACAGCTGGGCATGACGCGGTCATCCTCGTGCTCCAGCAGGAGCCAGTCGCCGCCGCCGCCGCCGCCGGCGTCCGCCAGCGGCACGCGCTGCAGCGGCGTCGGCGGCTCCCAGATGATGCGCCCGGTCACCTGCGGCGCGCGCGCGGCGCTCAGGCGCCCGGCCCCTGCCGTCCTGCATGCGCATGCGTGCCGAGGCAGCACGTGCGTCTCGCCCTCTCGTCCTCGCTCATCACACTTCCTCGACGCGCGTCATGAAGCAACAAACTCTCAGGCCCACAGGTCGCTCAAGGGCAGCCTCGCGTCCGGACTAGTACCAGCACAGGTCTTCCCAGTCCATGTAAATCTTGCAAAACTAGCCACATGCGGCCGTGCCGAGCAGCACCTGGTTGTAGTAGTAGGGGTCGCCCGACTCGTCGTCGCGGAACTCGGCCCAGCTCGCCGACACAAACGTCGCGAGCTCCTGCGCGCCGACCCCATGCATCGGCAACGCTGCGCAGCC
>JAABUX010009825.1_pt1 | contig 10777 bp, 8 predicted proteins | sample 5561851 | NCBI WGS metagenome assembly JAABUX01 (sample SAMN10711883, study PRJNA513361) | rock metagenome | isolation source: Antarctica rocks | place: Antarctica: Victoria Land, Richard Nunatak red sandstone | collected 2016-01-03 | reverse complement strand
CCTTGGCGCGGGTGCGGCGCGCGTGGGCAAACGCAAACTCGGCCACGGAGTGGCAGACGCCGCGGCTGATGCGCTCCGTGCGGCAGGCCACCTCGTCGTCGCCCGTGCCCTCGCGCCACTCCTCCGCACCGTAGGCGTCGCCGACGGCCATGCGCACCACGGAGATCGGGGCGTGGACGCCGGCGAGCGGGCGCACGCTGGGGATGCGCCGGCCCGTGCGCAAGATGACCTGCCCGTCGATCTCGCGCCGCACGATGGCGTTTGGCGAACCCACATCCCCTTTTGTCTCCGGCGTCACCGTCGCCGCCTTGAGCCCGAAGCCGTACTCTTTCATCGCGGCGGCAGCCTCGTGGACCACGCCGTTGCCGGTGGCGCGGCGATTCTCCAGCGACAGATCGAAGCGCCTCAGCAGCAGCGGTACCCCCGTAACCGACTCGTCGAGCACGCGTAGCGCTTCGTCGAGCAACTCCTGCCCGGTCTGATCCCCCTCCAGAACCGCAACCTGTGTCGTCATGCGTCTCGTATCCCCTTATTTTTCTATGTGGTCCTACTCGTCATGCGTATGCGCCCAACGCGCCAGCACGTCCGGCAGCTCGGCCAGCGATGCGATCACGGCGTCCGGCGGGACGACGGCCTCGGCCGGGTCTTCCTGCCGGAACTGCGTGGTGAGGATGGCGCGCATGCCCGCGTCCTTCGGTCCGCGCACGTCCTCTCTGAGCCGGTCGCCGACGAACACCGCCCTCTCCGCGGGCACGTCCAGCCGCGTCAGCGCGGCCTGGTAGATGCGCGGATGCGGCTTGCGGATCCGCTCTTCCGAGGAGAAGACCGTCACGTCGAAGAGCTCGAGCAACTCGAGCTGCTCCAGGTCCTCGCGCATCATGTCGGGCAGCAGGTGCACGTTGGAGACAAGCCCGAGGCGCAGGCCGCCGCGCTTGAGCGCGCGGACCGCCGCCCGATTCTCGGGCGGCAAGACCGTGCCGGTGGCCAGGGCGCGGTGCTCCATCACGGCGATACGGCGAATCGTAGGGGCGTCGAGCCGCAGCCCCAGGTCGCGCAGGGCCGCGTCGAAGATCGGCAGGATGTTCAACTCCTCCAGTTCCTCGCTCTCGTACGAGGCCAAAACCTGGCCCCAAACGCGCCGCGCCACCCCCTGTACCATGGCCTCGGCGCTGGGCAATTGAGCGGCAGCGATATCGGCCAGCATGGCAAGCACCTGCGTATAGGCGCCGAGCAGCGCGTCTTCCGCGGGACCGTAGTCGACAATGGTGTGGCCAAGGTCGAGCACGACGGCCTCTATCTGCATGGGATGATCCCCCCTATTTCCCCTTGGTATCCAGTATGGAGCGTCAAGCAATCCGGATGCTGCGCACGACGGCCTGCACCTGTGCCCTCTGCGCCACAGCCGTCGCGGTATGAAGGACGTAGGCGCTGAGAAACAAGTAGGTGATGCCGCGATGGATCGCTCCGTAGGCCGTGGCGTCGACCGGTATCCCATCGTTGCGACCCTTGCCGCGATAGCGCGCGGTCTGGAAGCTCACGCCCGAGATCAGCGTCGTCCCGTAAGCGAACGTGCTGCGTGGGGGAGCGCCGATGCCAAGCAACTGGACCAGGCACTGCCGGACGCGTCCCACGCACAACGCGCCTTTGAAGCCCAGGGCGCCGAAGCCTTCGTCGTTGTTGCCGGGAGCATGCACGGTGATATTGAAGCCCTGGATGTCCGAGCTGTTGAGAGTCTGTATGTCCTGGCTGGAGCTTGCTATCCACCCATTCGGATACATGAACGAATAGTGCGCCGTCCTGTTGGTGTACGTCTTCGCGGCCATGACCGGAGGCGGGGAGGCCGGTCCCGCAGCCTGTGTCACCGCACCGGCCGGCTGCGATGTGACAAGAGTCGCGAGTGCGATTGGTGCAAGGAAGCGGTGGCTCATCTGTGTGTACTCCTACCGACCTATCGAGTGACGACGTGACGGTGCGCTGTTGTCACAATACGCTGCCGGCTGCTATGCTGCACATGCATACAGCACTTCTATTATCCCAGGATCGTCGAGGAGGGCGCCGAAGGACATGAACAAACGCAAACGCGAGGCCTGGCGCAAGCACCGGGCAAGCGCAAAGAAGACCGATGAGAAGCGCAAGGCCGCCGCGGCCGCCGCGCCGGCTACGCCCGTCGCCCGTAAGTGAGGCGTCTGTCCTTGTAGGTAAAACGGGTACGAACAACTCGTAGAGTCCTATTGCCTGGCAACCGTTCGTCTCGTAGCATGGGCCAATGGCTGCGACAGCGACGACGGCAACGACGACACCTAGAGTAATGGCTGCGCACGGGGATGGCAGGCGGGCCAGCCGGCGAGCGCGCTGGCCGGCCCTGCTGCTGGCCTTGATGGCGCTGCTGGCGTACACCTACAATATCCCGCGTGGACCGCTGGCCAATGCCGATAGCCACATTGCCCTCACGCGAGCCATCGTGGAGGGGTACACCTTCCAGATTGACCGGTACGCCCCGCCCGACCTGGCGGACCGCTCGGGCTACCACGGCCACTACTACACCGACAAAGATCCCGGCCTCTCCCTCCTGGCCGTCCCAGTCTACGCGGCGCTACAGTTGGCCCTGCCCGCGACGTTCTTCTCCTCCGCGCTGTTCTTCATGGTGCGTTACCTGCTGACCTCGGCCGTGCTGAGCCTCCCCGCCGCGCTGTTCGTCGCGCTGCTGTGGCGGTTTTTCGTGCCCATGCTGGGTCGCCGCCGCTCCGCCCTGCTGGCGCTCGGCTATGCGCTGGGGACGATGGCCTGGGCCTTCTCCGCCCTCCTGTTCAGCCACATGGTCGCGGCGATGGCCCTCTTCGGCGCGTTTATGCTGCTCCGGCCCCTCGCCAACGGCAAGATACTTCTCGATCATTCACCGGTCGCGGTCCGGAGCTTGAGCGTCTGGCGCTGGGCTGCCGCCGGAGCGTTGTGCGGCCTTGCCGTGCTGTGCGAATACCCGTCAGCCCTCGTAGCCGCGCTGCTAACCTTCTTCGCCGTCTACACGGCGTTGCGGCCCTCATCCACCCCTCCCGCAACCAGGACTCTACCCTTCTCAAGGCCTGCGGACGTTTGTCCTGGGAGCGCGGGGCGCTCGCTGCGCTGCCCGCCCGTCCTCGTGTCTAACCGGGGACGGGCGGGACGCACGCGCTCCCAGCCCGACAATGCACAGACCTTCCGTCATCCTCCCTCCCATAAGAGGGAGAGGGGGCAGGGGGTGAGTGTTCCTCGGACGCCGGACGCCGCGCGGCGTCTGGCGCTATTCGCCGCGGCCGGGCTGACCACGCTGGCACCGCTGGCGCTCTACAACCTCGTCGTCTACGGCAGTCCTCTCTCACAGGGCTACGCGCACTTGCAGGGCCGGGCGCAGTTCATCGGCGGGATGCGTCAAGGGGTCGAGGGCATCGGCCTGCCCCGCCTCGACGCGCTGTGGGGAGTCACGTTCTCACCCTACCGCGGCCTGTTCGTGCTCTCGCCTTTCTTGCTGCTGGCGCTGCCTGGCCTCTTTATCCTGTGGCGCGCGCCCGGCGGGCGTCCCCTGGCCTTGCTCTGCGGCGGGGCGGCCCTCGTGATGCTGCTCTTCAACAGCGCCTACTACTTCTGGGACGGCGGGGTCAGCCTGGGTCCGCGCCACTTTGGTCCCGCGCTGCCGTTCCTGCTTGTCCCAGTTGCCGCCGCGTTGCGCCGTCCAGGCTGGTGGCGTCTGGGACGGGCGCTGATCGTGCTATCTATCGCGGTCGTCACCGTCTGCTGTACCACGGTTATTATCTTCCTGCCGCTCGACCAGGGTGGCAGCCCCAATCCTATTATCGCCGTCGCCCTGGCGCGGCTGTGGAGCGGGCCGGCGCTCAACAACTGGGGACTGCTCCTGTTCGGGCTGCGCGGCCTGCCCTCGTTGCTGCCCCTGGCGCTGGGCGAGGCGCTGCTGGCGCTGGCGCTGTGGCGTTCGTTAAAGGATACGTCCGCTTGACCTACCTCTTGACGTAGTGTGTCGTGCTCTCGCTATCTATCTCAACGTAGCCCAGGACCGTTGCGCGTGAGCCCGGTAAAGCGTGTCAACACCCAAATGAACACGGCTACGGCAACGGCGATAGCGACACTCGTTCCAACCACACCACTATAGCCGTGCGTGCTCGGATTTATGAATGGGTACGGGTACCACCCGACAAAATGCCCACGGATAAGACTATAGACTACATAGGCCAGAGGGAACACGAACCAAACCGATGCCTGGCTGAATGTTAGTCGTTGCGCGGGGAGGTCAACAAACCAATCGACCGTTACGGCAAGGGGCATAAGGTAATGCAACACGATATTGTCCCACGGGACTGCGGTGAACTCGGCCCCCTCTATCCCCGCGAGTAGCACCGCGAAAACGATACCAGTTATGGCCATATACAAGGTCGCGGCGCCACGCAGCAGGGCCAAGGGGTGCCGGGGCATGTCGTGCGCGAACGCGCTCGCACCCAGGATAAGAATTGCGACCGCAAAGAGGTTGCTCTCGATCGTGAAGTAGCTAAAGAAGTTGAACGGGGCGAACTTGCCCCGCTCCTGCAAGGTCGCAATTTCCGTCACGACCGCACTAAACCCAAGGAGCCCAAAGAACAGCCGATAGCCCGTCAGTAGGTATTCCTTTTGCATAACGGGAGTATACCAGCGCAGTTACCTGACGCAATTGTCGGTGCGCACACAACGGCCGGCGATATCGCGGCAGGATAAGCCCAGCCACGCTTACCCGTACCTGTTTCGATCCTCCCGTGTGGTGCTGTCCCCTTCCGTCAAGACGCAGTGGCGCGCACCGACGATGGATGCGGTCGGCCTCACGCCAGATCTTGTCCGCATTGCTGAGATGAACGGCCTGATAGGACCGTAACCTATCAGGACATCGATTGCATGGCCGCACACGAGCTATCCGTGCACAGTCCACGTGATCTGGCAACAGGTTGTAGGGCTCCCGCCTCCAAATGGCCCAAAGGATGCAGAGATCAGCGTCTTCCCCTGACGGAGGTCTATCCAGCACATAGCTATCCGAGGCATCCGGCACTCGCCCTTTATTAGGACAAATGTGCTATAATCTGGAGAGATAGGGGTGAAAGAATCTCACCCGCATCCGCCATGTTTTTGCCCGGTTAGGTGGGCCACGGACGAAAGGCCAGGGATAGGACCATTGAGCGAGGAGACCGACGACGCGGCCGAGGAGTTGCTCGAGGCGACGGCACTGCTGGACGCCTTAGACGGCGTTCGCGCCGGCGGGGACGGAGATGCGCCCGCGTTGCCCGTGCTGGAGCCGGAGCGGCTGTTGGATATGCCGTTGCGGCTGTCGCTCGATCCGCGGCCGTACCAGCGCGAGGCCGTGCGGCGTTGGCTCGACGCCGAGGCGCGCGGCGTGGTGGTGCTGCCGACGGGCGCCGGCAAGACCGTGGTGGCCATGATGGCCATGGAGGCCATCGGCGCGCGAACCCTGGTGGTGGTCCCGACGATCGAGTTGCTCCAGCAGTGGCGCAGCGGGCTGGTGGACCGGCTGGGCCTGCCGCCCGACGCGGTCGGCGTGATCGGCGGCGGCAGCCGCGACTTGCGCCCGGTCACGATCATCACCTACCAGTCGGCCGTCTCGCCCACGCGCGACCTGCCGGACTTTGGGCTGCTTGTCTTCGACGAGGTGCACCATCTTCCGGCCGCCGGCTACCGTCACATCCCGCGCAAGGTCGGCGCGCCCTGCATCCTGGGCCTCAGCGCGACCACGGAGCGCATGGACGGGCGCGAGCGCGACCTCGACGCGCTGGTGGGGCCCGAGGTCTACCGCAAGCTGCCAGCCGAGCTGGCGCGCGATAAGCACATCGCGCAGTACACGGAGAAGAGGCTCTACGTCGACCTCTCGGCCGAGGAACGCGCGCGCTACGAGGATCTCGTGGCGCAGTACCGCTGGTACCTGGCCGGGCGGCGCGGGCATAGCGCGCCGGGCGCGGCGGCGTTCCAGGACCTCATCCGCCGCTCCGCGGTCGATCCCGCCGCGCGCCAGGCGCTGCAGGCGCACCACCAGGCGCGCCTGATCGCGCTCAACGCGGGGGCCAAGATCAAGGTGGTAGCCGACCTGCTGGAGCGGCACCGGGACGAGAAGGTGATCATATTCAGCGAGTTTAACGCCATCGTGGACCGCATCAGCCGCCACCTGCTGTTGCCTTCGATCACCTATCGCACGCATCCGCGCGAGCGCCGCCTGGTGCTGGAGCGGTTCCGCGCGGGCCGCTACAGCAAGCTGGTGACGGGCCGCGTGCTCAACGAGGGCGTCGACGTCCCCGACGCCAGCGTGGCCATCGTGGTCAGCGGCAGCGCGGCGACGCGCGAGTACATCCAGCGCCTGGGCCGCGTGCTGCGCCCCAAGCCCACCGGCGCGATGCTCTACGAGGTCATCACGCGCCACACCAGCGAGGGCCGCACGGCGGCGCGCCGCCGTCCGAAGTAGGCAGTAGGCAGTGGGCAGTTCACAGTAGACGACGAGGAACCGCTCAAACGATTGCCCAACGACAGCACACCCAACGCGCTTAACTGCCTACTGCCCACTGTCTACTGCCTACTACGAAGGAGGTTGCCATGGCATTCCGGTTAGCGGACGTCAAGAAGACGGTGCGTTCGCGCTCCGACGGGCAGCGCTACATCCATCCCAGGTTGCTTGAGCCATCCGCCGTCGCGGCGCAGGTGAGCCTGGCGCTGGCCTACTTCGCCTCGCGACTGGGCCGCGCGCGGCACGATGTCGACCCGGAGATGCTGGTGCGCTTCTTCGGCGACCCCAAGGTGGCGCGCGGATTGGTGGCCTGCCTGGCCGCGACGTACCACTGGCGCACCCAGGAGTTCGCGGAGGTGCTCGACGAGCGCGCCCTGTCCGAATTGGCCGGGCGGGGGCTGCGCACGCCGGTCGACCTGCGGCTGCATCTCTTCGATGCTGTGAACGCGGGCAACGCCGGGGGCTACGTGCCCGCCGCGACCCCCGAGCAGCGCGAGGAATGCCTGCGCCCGCTGGCGCACGACCTCGGGTTGACCTCGGCCAAGCTCGACCAACTCGTGGCGCTCGATGCGCCCGAGAACGCCGTGCTGGTGCGTGTCGGACTCGTGCCCTCGCCCGAGCACGTCGCGGCGCTCTACAATTACCAGGTGCTCGACGCGGTGCTGCGCAACAGCGTCTCGGTCGAGCTGGAACGGGTCGACGCGGCGGGCCGCGTGGCGCTGGAGGCGGCCTGCGCCGCCGTCGATCTCCCCCTGGCGTGGCGGGGCAACACGGCGTGGCTGCACAACCGCGCCGACGCCTTTGGCAGCTACGCGCGCTCCGGCCTGCGCCTGACCCGCGCGCTTTATCTGGCCGCGGCGACCGCGCCCGCGCTGCTGACGCGGGGCATGGCCCAGGTCCACGTGGCGGGCAAGGCGGCGCTCTATGCGCTGGACCGTCACACCCTGGCCGGCCTGACCGGGGGAACGGGCGCGGTCCACGCCGCCGCCGCTGCCCCCGACCTGCGCGACGGGTGGGACCGGCGCCGCTCGGCAGCGTCCGAGGGCGGCGCGCACGGCTGGCGGCTGCTCGGCTCGCCCGAGCTGGTGCTCTCGTCGTCAGGGCTGGTCGTCGCGCCCTACGCCTGCCGCCGCGATGAGTCGACGGTGCTGCTGTGGCCGGTGGCCACGGCGTCCGCCCTGGACGACGCGCTGGAGCTGCATCGCGCGGGCCTCGACATCCTGGTGATCGCCTCCCTGGAGGTCGCCCATCTCGTGCCCGACGTCGTACCCTGGGCGCGACAGGGGGACGGCTCCGCCGGGATCATCGCCGCGCTCGACGCCTCTTGGAGCGGCGGACGGGTGGCCGTTGGGGTACAGGCCCTGGAGGCGTTGCTGGAGACGCTGCCCGCGCGCCGCTTCGTACCGGAGGCCGAGGTAGCCGAGGCGCTGGGCTGCGCGCCTGACGGGGAGTTAGCCGGTCTATTACGGCTGTTAGAGCAGTCCGAGGTCTACGCGCGGCAGGGCGTCTACCTCGCCGGACTGGGTCTGTGCACACCGGATTTCGCCGAGGAGATGCGCAAGGGCCTGCGCCGTGCCCGCCGCCGCCGCGCGGCGGCGTAGCGCCGCCAGGGACACCCCACTCTTGGCCGGCGTAGGCCACCAACGTGGTAGGGGCGTATGCAATACGCCCCCGTGGGCACGATCGGGCGTATGCAATACGCCCCTACGCATCCTCTGATCGACGCTTCGGGCTACTTCACGAAGGCCTTGACCACTTTGCACGCGCCCTCTCCGCGGTTGCGCAGCGTATAGCGGCCGACGCTCGCGGGCACGATCAGGGTTTCCGCGAACCGCAATTCCAGCGGCGGGCAGCCCGGCGCCAGGATGTCGCAGCGTTCCCCCTCCACCAGGTTCAGGACGACGAACGCCGCCGGCAGCGTATCGTCGATGCCCTCGGCGAACTCGAGGCGGTTGACCGCGTAGAAGAGCAGGTCCGACTCGCCGATGGCATATTCGGACCACCCGTCGCCCTGGCGCAGCAGGCGGGGCGGCGGCGTCAGACGCTCGTCGACCCAACTCGCGCGCCGCGCCGGATCGAGGGCGGCAAAGGCGTGGTCCAGGTGTACGTGGCGCAGGTTCCCTCCGAGATCGGTGCGCAGATAGTCGTAGATCTTCATGGTGTAGATGTACGGCGTGGCGCTGATTTCCAGGACGAGATTGTCCTTGCCGCTGCAATGGACCGTGCCGCTAGGGATCAAAAACAGGTCCCCTGGTTGGCTGGCGCGGGAGTGGACGTAGTCGGCGATGTCGAACGGCCGGTGCTCGTCGCGCGCCGCCGTCGCCGCGCGACGGAACGCGCCCACGTCGGCGTCGTCGCGCAGGCCCAGGAAGACGCGCGCGCCGGGCTCGTTGGCCACGATATAGTAGCTCTCGTCCTGGGTGAGGGGTTCGCCAAACTCCTCGCGGATTGCGTCGACACGGGGGTGTACCTGGCAGGAGAGGTTCGTCCCGCCCATCGTATCGAGGTAGTCGAAGCGGATCGGGAACAGGCTGCCGTAGCGCGCCGCCACGCGCGCGCCGAGCACGGCGTCGGTTTCCTGCCATAAGAGCAGGTCGAACGAACATTCCAGCACCCGGTCGCCAGAGCCCAGCAGCACGCCGTTTTCCGGCGCGATCAACTCGAACGACCAGGCGTAGTTCGGCTGGTCGGGCGGCAGGCCGAAGCGCTCCTTCATCCATTGGCCGCCCCACGGCCCCGGCGCGAACCACGGCTTGACGCGGAAAGGCTGTTGGGACAGCTCGTGCAGCGCGTGGCGGAACTCATTGCCGGGCGCAAACGTCGGCGCGTCGAGCGCGGCGCCGTCGATGTAGAGGTCGATGTGGGGCAATAGCCGGCGCTTCTCGCGGTTGAGCACGGGCCAATCCACGAAAAAGAGCCGCTTGTAGGTCAGGTTGAACGGGGCGACCGTGCGCGCCCCCAACGGGCAGACGGCGCCGTCACGCGCCAGGGCCTGCCCCACGTCTTTAGGCATGTCGACGTACATCAGCAGGTCGGGCTCGACAAGCCCGGCCGCGCCCGGACCGACGACGAGGACGAGTCCGCGCGCCCGGCCGATCCGCGCGCGCCGCGCGGCGACGCGCGCGGGGTCCCACAACTCGGAGAGATGGCCGTGGAAGAGCCGGCCGAACACAGGGTCGTCGGTGAGCGCCGGCCGCAGTGTCTCGGCCAGATCTGATTCGTCCGGGAAGAGGTCCTCGGTCGGCAGCACCGTTAACGGGAGGGTTGGCCCCAGACACGCGTCCAGGGCCGCGGCGAGTTGCGCGACCAGCCTATCCCAGCGGACGCCGCTAAATCCGTCGATGGCCACGCGCAGCGTCCCGTTCGTGGCCGCAGCGGCCGCATTGATGCGCGCGGCCAGCGCCCCATAGCCCTGTTGGAGATCGAGCCACGGGAACATATGCACCGGATGGGTGCGGTAAGCGGTCGTCATGGGGTCCTTTCTCTACACTTGCGTGTCCAGGAGGCGGGCGGATGGCGGGAGCATGGGGAAGGAGGATAGGGACATGGACGGTCACCAGAAAGCATCATACCCGGACGCCAGCGCGGCGCCGCCGATCAGGGCGGCCTGGTCTCCCAGCGCGGCCGCGCGAATGCTGATTGCATGCCCGGCCATCCCCCAGGCGCGGGCCTGGACCTCCTCCGCGATCGGCTCCAGGATCTGGTCGGCCGCGTTGAATAGTCCGCCGCCCAGGACCACGACATCCGGGTCGAACAGGTTGACATAAGAGACGACGCCAGCGGCGAGGTGGCGCAGGTAGGTCGTCAACGCGGCCTGGGCTGCCCTGTCGCCGGCCGCGGCGGCCGCGAGGACCGCCTCGGCGGTCGGGTACTGGCTGTCCGACGCGCCGTTGGGGTCGGCGGCGGTCAGGCGCGCATGCTCGACCAGCGCGGACATGCGGCACAACACCTCGTAGCAGCCATAGTTGCCGCAGGTGCATAACGGGCCGTCGGCCCATACCGTGATGTGGCCGCCGAGGATGCCGCCCACGCCGCGGCGGCCGCGCAGGATACGCCCGTCGAGCAGGACGCAGCAGCCGACCCCGGTGCCAAAGGTGAGGCAGACCGCGTTTGCCGCGTCCTGGGCCGCTCCGGCCACGATCTCGCCCAGGCCGTACAGGCGCGCGTCGTTCTCGATGGTCACGGGTACGTCGTAGCGCGCGCGCAGGGTCTCGGCCAGCGGGAAGCCGATCAGGCCCAGTAGATTCTTGCGTACAT
>JAABUX010009823.1_pt1 | contig 10778 bp, 5 predicted proteins | sample 5561851 | NCBI WGS metagenome assembly JAABUX01 (sample SAMN10711883, study PRJNA513361) | rock metagenome | isolation source: Antarctica rocks | place: Antarctica: Victoria Land, Richard Nunatak red sandstone | collected 2016-01-03 | reverse complement strand
TGAATGAATGTTCTTCACGTAAAACTAGGATTCGGTGTGGGGTCGTGGAGTGGTACATAGGTAGATGACCGACCATATATGATGAAGCGGCTTTGGCTTTGGCTTTGGCTTTTCTCACCTTGGCTTGGGGTGGGTATAGTTGGGTTGAGTGCGTGAGTACCTACCTTATGTAGGTTGGGGTAGGTAATGTACTCTCATGGTAGGTATTTGTGCATAGTAAGGTAAGGTGATATAGGTATATATCTTAAAAGTCGACCATCGATGAGATGAACAATTCATCACACCGCAGCTTTAATTGACTTGGTATATAAAGATGAATGGAATGATACTAGACCCCATTCTCGTAAAAAGCCATCTACTCATCTAATAGACATGAAGTACAACCTCCGGGTGGATGCCTAGCCAGCGGATCCTTCCACCGTTAAGACGCGGAAAAAGGAAAGCTCTCGATGGCTGTTCCGGCAGACGCATGAATCGCTTCAGTTCATAGAAATCATGCCGTGTAAACTCTTCTATGTAACTGTTGCATTTCCCAAAGATGCGCATACGCTGTTGGAATTCCCTGCCGATTGAACGGGTGGCCTGCAGGGTAGGTAAAGTCATCGCAGAACCTGCACCGACAGACGTGTAATGCCCTTCGCGACCCGGACAAATTGCGCCCGAGACAATCAGAATATACCATCTATCCACTCTCCACCAGCGTAAACCCTTCACGATCCCACAGCTGGTCGAATTCGCTCAAAGATCGCCACCTAGTCCGCGACTGGGTCCTCCTCGATCCTTACCAGCATCTCCTCTAAAAAGCCTTCCAGAAAGCCGTGTACACCGCCACCCATGCCCACCATACTCTCATCGTCCCACTTCTCAATCTCCGCGAAGACCCCCGCGATCTTGATCACACGGCTCTTTAGCTTCTCATGCGCATGTTTGCGCCTTCGGTCTTTCTGCTCCATCACCTCGAGCTCTACTTGCGTAGCGGTACTACTTCTCTCCACATTCTCTTTGAGCGATTCTTCGAACGCGTGTTGGCGACGCGCGAGGGCAGATTTGAGAGCGGGAACTATGACGCTAGATAGAGCGGTGAGTTTGGTATGTGGGTCGAGAGCCGGGAGGTTAGCAGGACGGGATTGAGAAGACGTATGATGCCGTCCCCCAGCTTGATTAGTAGCTGATGTGAGTGGTGATTTCGGAGCTTTGGAATGATGGACGAAATCTTCGAAGGATTGCGTAGGCATGGGCTGTTGCTGCTGAACCGGAGCATTGAAGTTTTGTTCGCGTTGCTGATTCGAAGAAGGGGTGGAAGGAGAGTAATTGGTAGTTGGTACACGAAGCAGAGGTTCCGCCTTGGCAGCTTCGGGTGTGGATCGATAAGGAGGAATCTCGGGTACTTGAAAGAGTGGTTTGGCCTTGGGCGTAGCCTCCTTAGGCGGGGGACGCTTTTCCAGCTCCGGTCCCTTAGCGGAGAAAATATCGTCAGTCTTGAAAGGAGGAGACTTGAGCTCGCGATCATTAGTGGGGGCCAAATCAAGGACATTCATATCTGCCGCGAGAGTTTCTTGAAGATTCTGGTCATCCTCTGATGGTTGGGAGCCGTCACTACCAAAAGACATTGGTGTATGCAGTACGTGCGAGGGTATTTGCACTTGTGAGACCTTCCTCCGTGGTAAATCTTGCTTGACGGGCGACGGTGGCAGAGGGACCCGGGCAGCCACACCGGGTGATAATGGCGTTGGAGATATTAGGTTCCTCCTCTGCGGTGACGGCCATCGACCCTGTGCTGCGGCTGGAGAGGAATACTTCACTGTATCTTCAGAGGCCTGAGGAGCTTGGTCCCTTGACTTTTCGTTCACTTTACGACCAACACTTCTGGGGGTTTGATTAAGGTCCGAGTCGTTGTATGCTCTCGAAGTTGTGGCTGATATATTCATAGCTTTCAAACCAGCGCCTCTGCCACCCGCTGGTCTTACAGTCCCGAAATCCCAGAGGTCCTCATTATCTTCTCTCGAATATTGATGGTTCTCCGTCGAGTTATCGCTCTCGTCGTCGGAGGATTGATCCCCGTGCACGGCTTGCCATCGCTCGTGGCGTTCTATCAGCTCCGTTAAGTACGTGGTTTTTTTCGCTCGCCGTATGAAAGGGTGCTTTAAGAGTTCTTTGGCACTTGGCCGCTCTTGAGGTGAACGTCTCAGACAGAGATCGACAAAGTCCTTGAAAGCCTTGCTATAATCTCCTTGCAAACTAGGAGGTGGGTTTTTAGGTATGAGAAACAGCACTTTCATTGGGTGGATGTCTGCATAAGGCGGTTCCCCTTTAGCCAATTCCAAAGCTGTGATGCCGAGAGACCAAATATCAGCCTTTTGGTCATAGCCAGACTGCCTGATAACTTCGGGCGCCATCCAGAACGGCGTGCCTACAAAGGTATTCTTTTTAGTCATGGTCGCAGTGAGCTGTCCAGACACACCAAAATCGGCAAGCTTCACCTGCCCATTTGCTCCAAGAAGAATGTTGGCAGCTGACACAGCCAAAACGTCAACACAGCTTAGCTTATGTCGTCATGCTGGGCGTCATACCTTTGATGTCTCGATGTAATTTTTTGTCCGAGTGTAAGTAATCCAAACCCATCAGGAGCTCTCGTATAATGATGGTAATGTATTCTTCGGCAATCAGGCCTGGCTTCAGTAGATCTGCACAGCTTCCCCCGGAACAGAATTCCATAATGATCCATAGATCTGAGCCTTTGAGGAAGGAACCATGGTATTTGGTCACGTAGGGTGAGTGGAGCTCGGATAGAATCGAGATTTCTTGGACAATATCTTCAACTTCGTCTTCTGCATTTTCGACATCGATGATCTTGATGGCTACTGCCTGACCTGTTTGTCGGTCGACTCTGAAACAAAATGTCAGCACCATACGAGGGCTGGGATTGGGTCCATCGTCTACCCTTTATACACTTTCCCAAAGCTGCCACCGCCTGGATGTTGTCAGAGCCATCACCTTTGACCGTCGTCATTGGGACAGACCGATGCAGTTCTGCCTCGAGTAGAGTGTTTCTGGATCTACCAAGCCACCACCCGTGACGTCTGCCATCTGTCGTAGCCCGAGATATCAACCCAGTATGAAGACCACCTTATCGACAGGTCCGAGCTCTTCGCTTCACAGTGCTTTGGACAGCTAACCCTGGCTCTCGCCAAATCTTACTGATCTTCGAGTATTTCGACAATCGTGATTATTGATCGTTGAGCGACCGATGAACAGGACGACGACGGAATCCTAGAATTGACAAAAAGAAACTTGGAGTCGTCACTTCGTTAATCATAAAGTCGTGATCGTAATTTTGTTACTGGTTTATTCGTATAGCTTAGTACTATAATTGGACGTATTGATAGAGAATGGTTGGATTCAACGACCTCTACACTGCTTCTCCCGTGGATCGTTCAGTATACCTTCTGAAAGGAGCCTGTATGGCTGGCTTGGTATAGTGTATGAGATCTACCGTGATTGTACGTGACAACAGGGTAGGGATAGGCTCAGCAGTGAGTGTGCAGACGAGCCCTGTAGAGTGTCGGCGGCTAGAAAAGGTCGGCTCTGGATTGTGAGGATGGTGGAGAACAAAAGATCATGCTTGCATCATACAGACATCAGCGGGACTAGCGAATGATTCGCTGTGGACTGCCGTAGAATACTCTAGGATAAAGTAGCGGGTACCTTGCATGAGGGGCAACGCCAAGAACGCCAAGCAATGGCCTGCCGGCTTCCATTGGGTGGGATCTACATCTCTATCCTTTCAGGCTTTCCTTACAACATGCGAGCTGCATTCTTCAGCGACTTGTGTGGGGATTGTTCAGTCACGCTCAAGCTGGACGTTGATCAATGCTTGCTTGGACAATGTTATCGCTTGGTGTCCTTCTCAATAGGGTATTCCGTTTGTGAGCAGCTGAAACTGGTCGTATCCCTTCGTCGAATAGCTACTGTAGCTCTTCTTGATCAAATCCTTCATAAAGTCCGCCGCTTCCCGTTCACTCTTCTCCAAGACAAACCTTTGGCGAAGATGTGTAATGGTCTCCGGCTTGAAACATGGCAGGCCACTTCCAAGCATAAGCACCACAATGTGACAAAGCTTCTCCGTGTGTTGCCTCGACGCCAAAAACGCCTTGATGCATAGTTCTTCGAACCATTTGTACGATTGCGAAGTCGTACTCCCACCCATGACAGCTACCATCTCTGAAGTCAGCTTGAATGGTGCCCGTTCGAAGCGAACCCCACCAGGGGCGATGTCAAAGCAGAAGCCGAAGTCAATGTGGAGTATATGGCCAGCGTCGTCGACCATGATGTTCCCATTATGTCTGTCCTTGAATTGGAGCAGATAGGATATTAAGGAGTATGCAGCCATGCTCTTGACGAAGTTGTTGCGTGCCTCTTGAAACCTGATTGAGCTCTCCGCACCGTACTTGGACACAAAGTAGTCGTACAGGCCGTTGACTGCTTCACGACCGAGCATGTCTCTTGAGATCGAATTCGGCAGGACGTCTATGACGCCGCAACCTGGTGCTGTGGCTGTCACTCGATACGGGTAGACATAGACATCCAAACCGACGTTATTGAATATTCCTCGGAATGCGGCGATCATCTGTAAGGCCAGCACATCTTGTCTGCAGTCATCACCGACCTTGAAGATAGCAGACTGCCACACCTCGTAAGTATTTCCCGACGTAATTGACCTGTTCTGTCCGATTTCCTTGTTTTGGTTGGTCTTTTCAAGCATGTCGTCTGTACCTTCCATGCCGCCTCGATTCTTTTTGATCCGAAAAGTGGCCATATACGGCGCTTTGGCATGGCTTTGTAATGGTTTACCGGATTTACGATCGATCCCAATCACCATGCCGTCTGGATTACTGGGTAGATACACACCAACCTCAACCTTGATCTGCCGCAATTCTTCTTCTATCTTCTGCTTTTTCTCCGGCTTACTCTTCTTGATGTATGGTCTGAGTTTGCCAGAGATGTCCGTGATCTCATTGAAGAAGGAGAATTCTCGCTCGTAGAAAGCTTTGTCAGTTTCCGAGAAGCTTGCGATCATACGCTCCTTAACAATATCGAGCGTTGGCTTTAATGGATCTTCGATGCTTGAGTCTTCGTCTTTGTAAGCATTGGCGGTCATGTTCCAAATGATCTGATGCGCAAAAAGTTGGGAGAATTTGGCGGTTTCAATTATGTATCTTTGGACATAGCCAAGGATATCATAACGCAGAGTCTGAACAATTTGAGGCACATAGAAAAATGTCACGTCCACAGAGTGACTTTCTAACGCTCGCATGGCATATTGGATCAGATGAGGATCGTTTCGATATTCCGGCAAAAAGTAGGTGACGGCGGTAATTGGATTCACAGCAGACCAGTAAAGCAGATACTTAAGCTGGAGTGAGACATCTGCTGGCAAAAAGGATCCGATGAGAATTTGAAGAGCCTCGGGCTCCTCTATCGCCCTTTGGGGTTGTTTGAGTAATAGCGAGCGCAAGTCGTTTGCAAGGTTCGTGGAGGCAAAACGAGTTGTTAATTGAATCGCTAGGCTTGGATGCTCTATCCATGCACTTCTCAGAATGGATGAAAGGACCGCATCCGTAGGAGTTTTGCGAGAGTCGCCCATGGAAAAAATATGTCTTGTCTCATGATCGAGAGGATATAGCCATACTACAAGACGTGACTGCTCGTCTTCAAGCAATATTTGTAGCAAGTCCTGCTTCGAGGTAAGTGATTGGAGACCTCCCACAGTTTTCGCGAAGAGCGAGGACACCACTCGAAGTGCATTCTCTATATCAGCCAGAAGGCGGACCTCTGCCTTGAGCTGCAATCGATTACCACCATATGACCATCTTGGTGGATGGGAAAACCACGCCAGCGCAGCACTCAAGATTGTGTCTTTTAATCTCCATCGCGCGGCCTGTTCCATGCCAGTGCCATGTCTTAGGAGACTAAGTCCAAACAATACAGCCTGGAAATGGACCTCCCGAGCCAAGGGATGCGCAGAGGATTCTCTTAAGCCCCGGAGAGTAACAAGGATCATTTTGTAATAGATTCGCTGTGAATGAGGGCTTCCCAGTCGATTCGCATTGAAGTGGCTGGCTAAGAACTGTAGCAGTCGAAGATGAGGTGCGATCAAATTGTGAGCTGCTTGTTGCTTGTTCATGAGATCCGTCTTCTCAGAAGGAGCAAATTCCTCTTTGATGTAGAACGGGTCAAGATGACGGAGTCTTCTGCTGAAAACGCCTACACGGTTGTGTAATGTCTTCTCCCAATTCTCAGCTATCACTGTCAGTATCCTGGGTTCCATCCGGGGGTTCTCATTGATGACGCCCAACCACAAGGAAATGCCTAGCTTAATAGACTGCTTAGTGAATATCGCAAAGGGTATACCAACAAGATGCTGTATAATGGCGCACTGGTCCTTCTCGCACCTGCAGAGAAGGGCAGCGGCTCGTCTCAAAATATCACGCAGCTCACCGATGGAGATGAACTTATTATCTAATGTCCGGCGCTCTAGATGAGCGAGCACTGCTCGGGCGTCGTCATGTTGAATAGCGCCATCTACAGGCCGATCTCCTGTTCCATTAAGATGCATAAATTTGGCCCATTCTATATCGTAATCAGGTAAAGCATCAGCAAGCCTATACACTTGACGTGTAGTGTATTGCGCGATGAAATCCGAAGCCGTGTTAATGTTACACTCTCCATGACGATCAATTGCACCGAGCTTCTGATCTGATAAGGGTATGACAGAGCCCATGTCTGATGCGAAGCTCCTTCCTAGAGACACATGGCCATAAGCTCCTTCGTCATTATACTCTGATAGGTACGTCTGAAGCAAGCCTTTTACGTCCAAAGGAGCGATATTGATGACAGAGATAATCCACTGCTTTGCTCGATTATAGAGACTGTTCAATGTATTCCTTCGAAGGTCATAATCATCGGAGAGCTCGACCGACACTTTCCCAAGCGCAGAGACATAGTTGGCTTTCAATTCATATTCATCAAGCTCTGCTTCAAGGCAGCTCGTCCACATGATCGTCAGCAGCTCTAGGAGTGCGAAAAGTGATGATTTTTGGCAGAGTGACGACGGCATATGGTGGATGATTTTGTCAGCACAAGTGGCAGCTATTTTTTGGACTCTGATTGTATGGTTGCAGCAGCCAGTGAACATGGCTGCCAATTGCTCGGCAACCTTGGGCGCTACGTCGTCCTGGAGCGGCGCGACCAGTGTCCTTCCCAGGTATATTGACATGACTTCGTCAGCGATGGTTGCCATACAATTCCCCGTTGCGCTCCCATTCAGGCTTGGATCTCGGAAGTAGGTGAGGATATGGGAACAATCGCCGGCTTGAGATCTAAGGGTCTCTACGAGATGAACAGCGCTTAGAAAGATGACCTTGGGATAGCTTAGACCCCTGATGTCCGATTCGCATCTAGGCAGCAGGGCTATCAAACGTTTCTTCTGTTCTGCTGTATGAGGGGCATTCATTCCCCGCCGTAGGACCGTGTTGAGCTCTATCTCGCTTTCGAATTGATCAGCACGATCCTCGGCGATCAGCGGCCTTGAGAGTATTGCTAGCGTGCACAATTCATGTCTGTATTGCTGCCCACATGAAGAGGCAGGGGTTATGCCATGTACAACGATATTGAACCATGCCTCCCGATGGAGGCACGCTATGTCCTGGTTGTCACTGATCGCATCTTCAGCCGTTCTTGCTGAGATGACAGTTGCCAAGGCAGGGAGCAACTCGACGATTTCTCGAGCAGCAAGGTCCACATCGGCCTGGTGCGTGTTGTCGCTCTCATGAACATCTCCTTTGCTGACAATGGCTTCGAGCAGGTGAGTAAGGTAGATCGGATACAAAGATGAGTCTTTTCTCAACGATCTAGCGATGAAGAGTCTGGCATCTCTTATCTGTAGTTCATGTTAGGATCCTCAACTAGAGACCGTTCAGACATCTTACAGAATCTGAGAGGTTGGTGTTGCCCCGAACGACAGCTTCATGACCAAGTCTAGCGTAGAGCTTGAGCAGCGCCTTGAATTCAGTTGAACAACCGGTTGTAGCTAACTTGGCTGCCTCTGTAATGATACGCAAATCTACTGCCAAACTCACACGTCCAAGCTTCTGTAGTAGCATGGATTGCGCCAAAGCCGTTATCTTTTCGTCTTGACAGCTGTTTGCGATGCTGACAATTGCAAGTACAATATTGCCGTATGCTGCTACATTTTGTTCCTCGCCATTCAAATCTAGAGAAATTGCACTACCAGAGGAATGCTGAGTATATCGTATCACACTTTTAGAGCCATTGGCATTTCCATTGGGCAGCTCTAAGCCGCCGATAACTCTGTCGGTCCCTGATCGAGCACTCAGGACATTTCCGAGTGAGTAAAGGCCCGTGATCACCGCATCTTGTGATAATAACTGTAGTATATACGTCAAGCTCTCAGCGGCTATGACAACAGTCTCGCCTTTGATGCCACTTTGAACAACGAATCTTGGCAGAGAATGACTCAGGGTCGAAGCGATCGAAGGTGAAATTTTGGCAATAACGGCCATTGATTTCAACACAACATATGCCAACGTTTCGTCGGCCATCTGGATTGGATCAGCCATAGTATCTTCAAGCCAAGACATAATAGTGTCAACATCCGCGACTCCTTCGTCAACCACTATACAATTGAGGAAAGTTTGTATGGTGTATGCTTTGACTGCAAAAGCCAATCGCTGCTGCCATGCTGAGCCAAGCTGCAGGTAGTCAGAGCCATCTTCGAGTAGACGCATCGACTCAATGGCAAAGTCGGACATTGATTCCACAAATGCAATGTTGATATCATAGTTATCATCCTGGACGGATTCTTCGTTTGATTTTAATATGTCGAATATATCCATCTTTTGTAACTGCTCCGGTGTGGATACCTGCAATGAGCTGCAGGATACCAGGAGTCTCATAAACCCACGCTGTAACAGCATTGCTCCTATCGGTCTTCCAGTAGCCGCATAACGGCTTACATATGCTCGCCAGTCTACCAGGGCTCTAGCAGAACCCTCAGACGTCCGAATCGACGAGAACACGCCTTCCACCGACACCATAAGGTTCTCATCCAGAATCTGGCGCAAAATATCCACTACTTCAAGCCTTTCCGCAACGCTGTAGAAGTTAATATAGTGTGAGATAGCTTCTAGAAAGCCCAATAGGGAAACGGAGACAGTCGCAGTGTCGAGAGTATCCTCAACCTCGACATCTTCGGCAGATTTGTCGGACTTTGGAATTTTGTAGGAATTTGAGCTCAGTGTCTGGAGACAGTTGCGCAGATATCCTGTAGTACAGTCAAGGGCGGTGTCATGTAGAACAGGATACTTTATTCCAATGACGAGAACAGCGCGTGTCAATTGGTATCCTAGTGCCTCCCAAGGCGAAGGCTCAAGGAAACGAAGAAATGGCGAAGGAGCTATGGCTTGTGTATGAGCCTCAAGCAGGTAAGGGGAAAGCTGGTCCAAGAGTCTTTGGGCTGTCTCTAAGTCCTGTAGCAACGGCGCTGCTTCACATAGAGCAAACAGGACTTCGACTTCGGCCAGACTGATGGGTGTCTGGGACAGTGAGAGTACCTCTGGTTGATGTTTGGCAGGAAAGACATTGTGAAGTCTTGTAAAGTCTGGTTTGTTATGGGGTTCTGTAGAGAGCACGGCGATTTTGTGCAATGCTGTCCTCCGTAATATCGGTGACCTACATTCTTCAGTAAGTGAGATGAACGATATAGGTACTTAGCGCTGACCTTTCCATTCTATACGTAGCAATTGACCTCACCCCTGATCGATTTTGTACGCAGCAAAAGCTCCTTCTCTGTCACCAACGCGGGTCCGGAGATCTGCCGAGCAACGCGGAACGGGGACAATCGATTGCCTTCTTCCTGCAAAATTACAAGCCCACTGGAACCCAATACTCATCCTCCATGCGCCTTGTGACATAACGACCTCTTAGTTGTCATAACACCTCCTTACACAACACTTGCAAATGGGATACCATTGGAACATCAAAACACCTCCGCATCATTCGATGTGGTCACATACTTAACCTGATTTTTGATGCTCCATAATCAAACCGACTTGATCTGAGTCTACTTTCCCGTCTTCTCACCCAAAATAACAGACCTCGCGTCCAAGATGGATCCGGACACTATAATGCAATTCGTGGGAATTACAGGCTCGTCAGATCATATTGCAAGCCAATACCTCGGCTTTGCTGAGGGCAATATCGAACAAGCCATGGAACTTTATTTCGCCAATGATGGTGCTGACCTACAAGCCTCTTCAACAGTCCACCATCAAGGTCAAGCTCCTCCGCCCGTCCCTCCACCTGCTACGCGGCCAGCTGGACATAGGCAGGGATATGAGGATGAGGAGGGCATAGTAAACCTAGACTCTGACCAGGATGACCAGGATTACGAAGACGATGACGACGTCGAGATCATAGGGCAAAGCCGGAGGCAACTGCCCGCAGCTGGATTACCGTCATCGGTATCAAGAACACCCATGAGTACAACACCACCGGCAGGCCATCCCGGAGCAAATCTGGATGATGATGAAGCGATGGCAAGAAAGCTACAGGAAGAACTATATGGTGTAGTTGGCTCAGGGGACGGTAGCGGTCATGGCAGCTCGGAAGTGCTGGACGAGCATGGGTACCGGCCACCCATTGGACGGACAACAGAGACTCTTGTTGGTCCAGGATCATTTGATCCATCCAACGCAGAA
>JAABUX010009821.1_pt1 | contig 10782 bp, 11 predicted proteins | sample 5561851 | NCBI WGS metagenome assembly JAABUX01 (sample SAMN10711883, study PRJNA513361) | rock metagenome | isolation source: Antarctica rocks | place: Antarctica: Victoria Land, Richard Nunatak red sandstone | collected 2016-01-03 | reverse complement strand
CTGTCTCAGAGGTTCGTGTTAAGATAGTAGAGGCGTCGTCCTGATCCAGGAGGGTACCTCTATGCACCGCGGACGTCCCCTGGCGGAGTTGGTCGTGACTGCTGAAGACCGTGCCGCGCTGGAGCGCTGGACGGCCCGTCGCAAGACCGCGCAGGCCCTCGCCTTGCGTTCGCGAATCATCTTGCGAAGCAGCAGCGGATGCACCAACAGTCAGGTTGCCAGGGAGCTGCACATCACCAATGCCACAGTGGGAAAGTGGCGGTCCCGGTTTGTCGCCAAAGGTCTTGCCGGCCTGCTCGATGAACCGCGCTGCGGGGTGCCGCGGCGGATCACCGACGAGCAGGTCGAAGAGATCGTCGTCAAGACGCTCGAGTCCACGCCGCGCGACGCCACCCACTGGAGCACACGCTCGATGGCGGCGGCGAGCGGGATCAGCCGGCCGACAGTGAACCGGATCTGGCGAGCGTTCGGGCTGCAGCCGCACCGCAGTGAGACGTTCAAGCTCTCCAACGATCCGCAGCTGGTGGAGAAGGTCCGTGACATCGTGGGTCTCTATCTCAATCCTCCTGATCGAGCTCTGGTGCTCTGCGCCGACGAGAAGAGCCAGATCCAAGCCCTCGACCGCACCCAGCCGGTGTTGCCGATGCGACCCGGGCAGGTAGAGCGGCGCACCCACGACTACCGTCGACACGGCACCACGTCGCTGTTCGCCGCCCTGGACGTGGCCACTGGCAGGGTGATCGGCGAAACCCATCGACGTCACCGCTCCATCGAGTTCCGCAGGTTCCTCGATCGCATCGATGGCGAAGTGCCGGACGACCTCGACGTCCACCTCGTGCTCGACAATTACGGAACCCACAAGACCCCAGCGACGCAGCGATGGCTGCTGCGCCACCCCCGTTTCCATCTCCACTTCACGCCCACCTACTCGTCGTGGATCAACCAGGTGGAGCGCTGGTTCGCCGACCTCACCGCGAAGCAGATCCGGCGCGGGACCCACCGCAGTACCCGTGCCCTCGAGGACGCGATCCGCCTCTACGTCACGCTCAACAACGACAATCCCAAACCATTCGTGTGGCTGAAGACAGCCGACGAGATCCTCGCCAGCATCGCTCGCTTCTGTCTACGAACCTCTGAGACAGGACACTAGATGTAGTTCCCAGATAGGTCGTTGACACGAGCGATGGGTGGGAGCCCGCCCAGCGCGGTGTGGCAGCGGTGGTGGTTGTCCCTGTGCAGCCAGCCGGAGAGAAACCCGGCGCGCTGCTCGTTGGTTCGGTAGGGACGGATGTAGGCCCACTCCTCGAGCAGGGTCCGGTTGAAGCGCTAAACCTTGCCGTTGGTCTGGGGTCGGTGCGAGCGGGTGAAGACTTGGCGGATGCCGAGGAGGTGCGCGGCCTCGCGGAAGACGTGGCCATTCCTGTAGGCCATGACGTTGTCGGTCATCACGCGTTCCACGGTGAGCCCGTGTGCGCTGTAGAACTGGCTGGCGCGAATCAAGAAGGCCGCGCAGGTGTCGGTGCGCTCGTTGGCGTGGATCTCGGAGTACGCCAGACGGGTGTGGTCGTCCACCGCCGAGTGGACGTAGTCGTAGCCAGCACCCACGCTGCGGCATCCGGGTTCGCGTCCCAGCACGCGCCAGCCACCCCCCGGAGGGATCCTCCCCAGCTTCTTGACGTCGACGTGGATCAGCTCGCCGGGTCGCTCGCGCTCGTAGCGGCGGATCACCTCACCCGTGGGCCGGTCCATCCAGTCCAACGCTGCAGGCCGTGGCGGCGCAGCACGGCGTAGCAGGTGGACCGCGGCACTCCCAACATCGCCGCCAGCCGGTGGGGGTGGGGGCCGAGCTTGCGCCGCCGGCGCAGCCGCAGGATCCGCTCCTCAGCGCTGGCCGAGAGGCGCCGGGGGCTCACCGCTGGGCAGCTGCTGCGGTCGCCAAGGCCCGCCCTTCCTTCAGCGCGGAACCGGGCCAGCCACTTGTACACCGTGGCCCGTGACACACCCGCCGCCTCGGCCGTGGCCGCTGCTGTCCAGCCCTCGGCCAGCACCCGCTCGACCAGCAGCGCCCTGCCGAACTGGGTCAGACGCGCATTAGCATGGGACAACCGAGAGCCCTCCTCCTGGTCAGACCGTCAAGCAGTCCAAACCCGTGGAGAGTGGGCTCTCACTCTGTCAACAACGTCTGTGGGAACTACACCTAGAATGCGGCCCATATGGACACCGTCCACGACATGGGAGGCATGCACGGCTTCGGCCCAGTCGACGTCACGGACGTCGCGGCCTTCCACGCTGAGTGGGAGAAGCGTGTCCTCGGAATCCGCCTCGCGATGAAACTCGCCGGCCATGGCGGTGGCGAGCTCCGGCCTCACATCGAGTCCATACCAGGGGCCATATACCTGTCAAGCCGGTACTACGAGCGTTGGGCTCGAGGCGTGGCCTCCATCGTCGTTGGGTCGGGCCTCCTCGCGGAGAGCGAGATCAGAACCCGCGCCGAGGCGCATCAGTTCGGCGACGTCGAGGTACCAGCGCCTTCGCAGCCGTCGGCTGAGGCGCGTAAGAGGATCGCCGCTCGGTTGCACGGCGCGAGAAATGGGGGCACCGTCGTTCCCGGGCGGTTCACAGTCGGTGACCGAGCTCGGGTCAGGCGGATGGCCCCGGCCGGGCACACCCGCTGCCCACGTTACGTGCGCGGCGTGACAGGCACCGTGGAGCGGGTGACGGGCGGCTTTGCGCGGCCCGATACCGGGGAGCATCCCATCGAGCAAACGTATACCCTCCAGTTCGAGTTGCGCGACATCTGGGGCGACAAGGCCGAGCCTGGAGTCCTCTGCCTCGACATGTGGGAGGGATACCTCGAGTGACCGAACACGACCACGGTCGCCACCACGCCAAGCCGTTGACCGAGGTGGAGGCGCGTACCGCAGCGATCGAATCACTCCTCGTCGAGAAGGGCGTCATCACATCGGAGCAGGTAGATGCCGTTATCGAGGTGTTCGAAAAAGACCTCGGTCCGATGAACGGGGCTAGAGTGGTGGCGCGCGCGTGGGTCGACTCAGCTTACAAAGAGCGGTTGCTCACCGAAGCTGTCGGAGCAATCCGGGAGCTCGGATTCGGCGGAGTCGAAGAACAGAACCTGCGTGTGCTGGAGAACACTGCCTCGATCCATAACGCAGTGGTGTGCACGCTTTGCTCCTGCTATCCGTGGCCGGTCCTCGGGCTGCCACCCAACTGGTACAAGGACTTCGCCTACCGGTCGCGGATGGTACGCGAACCGCGAACCGTGCTACGCGAGATGGGGCTCGACCTGCCTGCGGAGGTGAAACTGCGCGTTTGGGATAGCTCTGCCGAGATCCGATACATGGTCCTCCCCGAGCGCCCCGAGGGCACCTCCCACCTCGCTGAGGAGGAGCTGGCCGGGCTGGTCACCCGCGACGGGATGATCGGCGTGGCGCGGGTTTGAGAACCAACATCCCGCTCGGCGGTGCACCGCGTAAGAACGGGGAGCTAGTGTTTGACGAGCCGTGGCAGGCGCGTGCCTTTGGTCTCGCGATCACGGTCGCGGAGCAGGGCCAGTTCGATTGGGAGGGCTTCCGCCGCCACCTGATCAGCTCAGTGGGCACGATGCCGGCACGACCCTACTGGGAGAGCTGGCTTGGCGCGCTCGAGGGCTGGCTTGGCGAGCTCGGACTGATTGACTGACACGTCTTCAAGCTGGAACCGGTGGGCAGGGGTGAAGCCCGTGCGTCGATCCGGAGTGGACCCACCCCTGTTTGACAGACAGCCAAGTTGCCCAGGGACGACCACTCGATGACCCTCGGGGCCCGCGCCTACCGCCTTTCTCGTCGATTTCGCCGTTTTGCGGTCAGCGTGGAACGCCGTGTGGTCTGTATAGCGTCCCGTGTGGTCAGCGTGCAACGCTGTGGCAATTAGGGGTAAGTAGTCGTCGTGAGGGCATTTTCGGCCGCTCTCGAATACAGATTTAAGTCACTACCTTGCCAAGGTAAGGGTCGCCGGTTCGAGCCCGGTCTCCCGCTCCAGCGGCTGATTCGAATACGAAATCGCGCCGCTCCGATCGATGTCGTGCCCCTGGCTTTTCGCCGAAAGTAGCGGTCTAGGAAAGCCTAGACGCACTACTCGGGCAAGGTGTGCTTACGGCCCGCGCGCCACTGCCACCAACCTCGGGCTCGCCGGCTGCCGCTTGGCGGCGGCGTCTTGACTGCTGATCTCCACGTACTACATAACCGCCTCTTCAGGGCGCCGATCGGACATAAGAGCCCGACGTTCGCAGTGAGAGTCGGTGATGCGGCCGTCCGCGCTCCGTCAACTCCACTGTTCACGCCATCGGGTACGGCGCATGTGGTCTCCATAGCTCGTCCCTGCCCGTCTAGAGAGGTTCGTGAATCGTGCCCGGCGCCCGAGGATGTATCGCAGGTCCTCGAAGCTTTCCCCCGTGCCGGGGACGAACTGAGACGCAACGCCGGTATTGGCGAACCCGGCCTTCACCGCGACCTGCTGGCTGGCCACGTTGTCCCTGCCTATTCGTAGCTCACGGCGTCCACGCTCGGCAGGCTGAGCGCCCATGAGGCACCGAGCCGAGCAGCGCGGCTCGCGAGACCCCTGCCGCGCCATGACGGTGCCATTCCATAGATCATTTCGACGATTCCATCGTCTGGATCACCGAAGCCGACGACGCCGATGAACCTTCGCTCGTCTGGGATGGTGACGACGAGCAGCGCGCTGTTGTGATGGGGACGACCAGCCCAGCCCTCGAGCCAGTCTCCGACCGACCGCTCGGCAGGAGCGTACGGGATCAACGGCAACCACGACCCATCGAGTTGGTCTTCCGTGGCCGCGTAATGGTCGACGGCATCGACGTCTCCAGCCACTTTCGAGGGCAGACGCAGTGTCACGACGCCGTCGCCCAAAGGTCCTGTCGGGGGCGCCAAGTGTGTCATGGCGTTCGTAGCATCCGTCTTCCGGTGCCTGTCACGGCCGGCCGAGCGCACCGGCACGGTCCCGGTAGCAGCATTCTCGATGATTTCGTCGCTGTCGACCCCCACGCTTTCGAACGTTGGGCGGGTGCCGCCGGCGAGGCAGCGCCGGTACCTGTCGAGGACCTGGGCGCTGGAACCGGGTCGCTCCCCAGCGTACACCAGTCGTGTACGGCATCAGATACATCATCTGCTGCCACGCCGGCCGCGGACCGGGTGACGTGAACAACCCGCGCAATGTGGTCACCCGCCTACAGCGAACCTTCGACATCACGCATCGGTGGGCCTAGGACAACGGGCGAGCTCGGTTGCACGAATGGAAGGCGCCAATTGGAAGGGTCCGTCCTCGCCTACCTCGGCATGCCGGATCATCGACTTCCAGCCCCCTTGGCGGACCTCGTCTCCTGCGACTCCCTGGCCTCCATCGAACGAATTTCGCGGCTATGCCGACGACCGAGCTGCACTTGTTGGCGGCGCCTGGCGAGCAGATGGTCAGATCAGTACTACTGCGTATTGCCCGAGGTTGGTTGACCCTAGTGGGGCATCTCGAGAAGGAGACCGATGGCCGCGCCCAGGACGACGAGGAGCGGAGCGGCCAGCGGTCGCCACAGAACCAGCGGAAATGCCACCACTGCAATGACCAGTGAGGTGACGTCATTAACCGAGGTCCGGGCGAGCTCCCACCCCACCCAGAGGATCAGCCCGATCACCGCGGCATTGACCGCGTCCAGGAACAGTCGCACCGCGACGCGCTCCTCCGCGAGCCGCACCACGCGGTCGAGAAAGGGAACGAACAGCAGGCCTGGAACTAAGATCGCCAGTGTGGCAAGCAGAGCTCCGGGAACACCGGCGAACAGGTAGCCCAGGAAGGTCGCGGTGGTGAAGACCGGACCCGGTGTGACCTGACCGAGCGTGACGGCGTCGACCAGCTGAGTCGGTTGCAGCCAGTGGAGTCCCTGGACGAAGTCGGCGTTGAGAAAAGTGAATAGCACGTAGCCGCTGCCGAAAGCGATGGCGCCGATCTTCAGAAAGGTGAGAAAGAGCACAGCCATCCGCTCGGGATGCGGACCGACCATCACCAGCGCACCGAGCAGACGTTGCCGGCCAAGCGCCACAGCGACGCCGACGGCGCCGGCTTCGAGAGGGCATGCGCGCTGCTGCCCCCGCCTGCTGCGCAGATCACGTCGCGGGAACCGTGGCGCCGCGGTCGAGAAGACCGCGGATGTTCCGGGCCGCCAGCCCCAGGTCGCGTTGCCCGCGCACCGCCAGCGCCATCTCGGTCAGGACCTGTCCGGCCCGCCAGACCTGCTCGAAACCAACCGGCAACGGTCCGGCGGCGACGTACCCGGCACGAAGCTCCAGCGCATCGGCGGGGTCGGCCCAGGCGCGGAGATCCAGCGCCGGGTGCGATCGATAGGCGTCACCGAAATCGATGATGCCGGTGAACGCTCCGCTGCTCGCGTCGACGAAGGTGTGCACCGCACTGGGATTGGAGTGCAGAACGACGAACGGCAGCTCACGGGGCAGCGCGGCGAGGGCACGCGACGAGACGTCACCCAGCGGAAGCGCAGCCGGCCAGCCCCCGGCGCGCTGCAGTGCCGCGATGAGCCGGTCATAGGCTCCGACGAGACGATCGCTGAGGTCGGACGAACTGCTGTCCCCCGCGATCAAGCCGGTGGATAGCAACGCATCCTGGTCGACGCCGTGAAGCTGGCGGAGGACGCGGCCCAGTTGGTGCAGGGCAGCGGCCCGGGCGTCTGGACTCAGCGTGGCGTTGTGCATCGCCACTCCCGCCATGCGCGACATCAGGATGTACTCGACCGAGCCTTCCTGTCCGTATCCGAGGATTCGCGGCACCGGCAGCGATGAGCTCTGCGCCAGATGGTCGAGGATCAGCGCCTCCTTGGCCAGGCTGGTGCGCGGCCGCAGCCGGTGAGGCCGCTGTGTCTTGAGGATGGCGTTGCCGTCGAGGAGGTAGGCCCGGGCCTCGCCGCCGGACTCGTCAACATGGAGGACCGTGCTGACCGCGGGCGCGTGGCGGCGGGCAATGTCGAGGACCATGTCCGTCTCGAGGACCGGGTCGGGGGCGCCCGGTTGCAGGTAGGTGTCGACCGAGATCACCCGTCGGATCCTCCCACAGCACCATCTGCCCAGTCCCATCCCGCCGCCTCCAGCTCAAGAAGCGCCGCGAACCGGCCCCCGCTCCTCGCCAGCTCGGCGGGCGATCCTTCTTCGACGACACGCCCGCCCTCGATGACGATGACGCGGTCCGCATCCTGAGCCGCCGCCAGGCGATGCGCCACGGTCAGCACCGCCCGCCCTCCCCCACGCGCCGTGCGGCGCAGGGCGTCACGAATCGCCGCCTCACCGGCTGCGTCGAGGGCTGCCGTCGCCTCGTCGAGCACGACCACCGCCGGCTCCCCGGCGAGGGCGCGCGCCAGCGCCACCAGTTGCCGTTCGCCGGCCGACAGGCGGAGGCCGACGCCGCCGCCCGACCCGGCCAGGACCGTCTCCGGACCCTCAGGGAGGGTCGCGATCAGGGGCGCCAGGCCCGCGATGGAGATCGCGCTCGCCAGCTCCGCCTCGGTGATCGACGGATCACCCATGGTCAGGTTCTCACGCAGCGTCGCAGTGAATAGATGAATCGCCTGAGGCACCACGGCAACGGCCCGGCGCCTCTCCGAATCGGCGAGCCGGCGGGGATCCCCGCCGCCGACCGTGATCCGTCCGCTCCACGGTTGGCTCAGTCCGCCGACCAGGGAGGTCAGAGTCGACTTGCCCGCGCCGGTGCGGCCGACCAGTGCCACATGCTCGCCCGCCTCCACCCGGAGCGAAACGCCGTGGAGCACCGGGCGACCGAGCTCGTACCCGTGGGTGACGTTCTCGACGCTGATACGGGCCACCGGCGGCACACTGGCGGAGGTGGCCGCGTGCATCGGTTCGGTCTCGAGGTCAAGCACCTCGAAGACACGCTCCGCGCCGGCAACCGCCGCCTGCACCGACTGCCATTGGTCGCCGACGGCGACGATCGGCACGAAGAACTGCTGGAACAGCAGGATGAAGGCGGTCAGGGTTCCGAGCGTGATTCCCGCTGATGTCAGCACGCCCGACGCCCCCACCCAGAGGAGTGCGGCCACCGCCACGGCGTAGAAGAGGTTGATGAGCGGAGCGAAATAGGCGTTGTACGTGACCGACCGGGCCTGGGCTCGGAGGGTCTCGCCCAGGGCGGCGCGGAAGCGGTCAGCGAAGGCCTGCTCGCGGCCGAAGGCACGCACCGTCTCGCCCCCGCCGAGCGTTTCGGCGCTCTGCGCGTTGAGCCGGCCCACCGCCACGCGCGTCGCCCGCTCGGCGTCGCGCACCCGGACCTGCAGCCAACGCGTGGCGAACACCAACGGTGGTGCCACCAGCAGCGCTACGCCTGACAACACCGGGCTGATCGCGATCATCGCCGCCACGACCGCGATCAGCGGGACAACCTGGCCGATCATCGTGGCCAGGCCGCTGGTGAACAGGTCGTCGACCGTGTCGACATCGCTGGTCGCGCGGCTGATCACATCGCCCAGCGGGGTCCGGTCGAAATACGCAATCGGCACCCGACCCAGGTGCTCGAACATGCGCACCCGCACCGCGGCGATGGCACGCTGGGCGACGACCGCGGTGAGGTAGCCGTAACCAAAACTGAGCACGGAGTCGACGACCACCGCGCCCAGGTAGATGGCTGCGGCCGCGACCAACCCGGCATCGCGGTGGACGAGAAGGTTCTGGTCGATGACGTGGCGGATGACCAGCGGTGGGACGAGCTCGGCGACCGATGAACCGATGACGCACAGTCCGGCGGCGGTGAGCAGCAGCCGCCAGCGGCTCACCAGTTCCCACACCCGGTGCCAGAACCGCGGAGCAGTCGCCTCGTTCACGAGACACCCCGGTGCAGCGCGCTCTGGGCGCGCACGATCCGCGCGTACAGACCATCGGCCGCCATCAGCTCCGCGTGCGTGCCCCGCTCGACGATGCGGCCCACGTGCAGCACGACCACGACGTCGGCATGCGCGAAGGCGGCCAAACGGTGCGAGAAGAGAAGGATCGTGGCCCGCTGCTCAGTCGGAACTGACTGGCCGACTGTCGCCCGCAGCGAGTCGATGATCGCGGCCTCTGTTTCCACGTCGACCGCCGAGAAGGGATCGTCCAGGACCAGCAGGCCGGGAACCTGCCCGCCCGCCGCGATCGCGCGCGCCAAGGCGATCCGCAGTCGCTGGCCGCCCGAGACGCGCACCCCGAGCTCGCCGATCTGGGTGTCGATGCCGCTCGGCATCGCGGCGACGTCGCGATCGAGAGCGGCGAGCCGCGTCGCCTCGCGCAGGGCGCGTCCACCATCCGAGCGCTCCCGCCAGAAGTCGATGTTCTGAGCGACGGTGCCCGAGAAGAGGTTCGGTTCCTGGGCGAGGTATCCGACTACGTCGGCTCGCTCGCTGGGATCGAGGTCGGTCGCCGGTCGGCCGTCGATGAGGACGTCGCCCTCGGTCGGGGCATGGAGACCCGCGGCCAGCCTGGCCAGGGCGCTCTTGCCCGAGCCGACCGCTCCGGTCACGGCCACCAGCGCACCCCGCGGAACGTGGAGGTCGACCCCGGTCAGCGCCGGCGCGGTGGCTCCGGGGTAGGCGTACGAGACCCTCCGTATGTCCAGATCCGCGGCCCGGCGCGCCGGGCTGGGATGGGTCCGCCCGTCCGCCGAGGAACCAGCGACCAGAGCGGCCCGGAATGTCGACCAGCGCGGCTCGCCGGCTTGGGGGGGCGGGGATGCGAGCAGCGGCTCCAGGCGGGCGAACGCCGCGCCTCCGGCCTGCACCCGGTTGAGCATCTGCGGCAGCCGCGGGGCCCTGGCGGTGAAGCGGATGAAGAGCTGCAGGAAGGCGATGAGGCCGCCGATGGTCAGGCGGCCGGCGGTGACCTCGCCGCTCCCCAGGATGATGATGAACACGACTCCGGCGACGAGCACGGCGGAATAGACGGCCGCGAGGGCCTCGTCGAGCTTGATCGCCCTCAGCTCGGCGTCCGCTCGACGGGCCGCGAGATGGGCCACCGCGGCCACCGCCGCCCGGGCGCGGCCGTACAGCCGGAGCAAGCGCAGCCCACCGATCTGCTCATGCAGGCTTGCCGTCAGTGTGGCCGCGGATTCCCGTGCCCGCGTCGTCCTTCTCGCCACGAGACGGCCGGCGACCAGCGCGAGGGCCAGCGCGACGGGCACCGGGCTCAAGGCGAGCGCTGCCAGCGGCAGGTCGAAGAGGAGCATCGCCACAACCAGCGAGATCGAGAACAGGACGGTGTCCCACGTCTCCGTGATGACCTCACCGACCCCCGTCCCGACCACCTCGACGTCACCGACGATGCGCGCCATGAGGTCGCCCACCGGTGTCGCGCCCAGGCGTTCGAGCGGCCACGCGAGCACTCCGCGCAGGGCGTCCGAACGCAGGTTGGCGCGGATCCGCATTCTGGCCACCCCCAGCCAGTAGCGCTTGCCGATACGGGGCAACTCCGTCGCGGCGGTCCCGCCGATGAGGGCGAGGATCGCCAGGGTCAGTTCCCCGACCACGGCCCGGTGCTGTTCAAGCGCCAGAACGGTGTCCAAAGCCCGGCCCAGCAGGATTGCGGGCAGGACGATGGCGGTGTTCATGATCAACCCGCAGATGGAGCCGATGACCAGGAGGCCAGCCACCTGACGGAAGTAGGGTCGGAGGCGCCAGAGATACGTCATCTACGGACACTCACGATCACCTGGCCGCGGCGCACCCCGGCA
>JAABUX010009820.1_pt1 | contig 10784 bp, 9 predicted proteins | sample 5561851 | NCBI WGS metagenome assembly JAABUX01 (sample SAMN10711883, study PRJNA513361) | rock metagenome | isolation source: Antarctica rocks | place: Antarctica: Victoria Land, Richard Nunatak red sandstone | collected 2016-01-03 | reverse complement strand
CTCCTGTGCCAGAGCGCAACCCTAATACTCGGCTCCAGCCGGAAGCAACCGGCAGGTCAACGCCGCCCGAACAGCCGCTCCAGATCCGCCCGCGACAAGGTCAGCACGGTCGGCCGCCCATGGCTGCACGTCGCCGCCCGCGGGGTCGCCTCCATCTGCCGCAGCAGCGCATCCATCGCCGCGCGGTCGAGCCGCCGCCCGGCGCGGATGCTGCCATGGCACGCGAGCCGCGCGAGCGCCCCGTCGAGCCGGTTCGCCAACGCCGTCGCCTCGCCCGCCTCGGCCAATTCGTCCGCCAAATCCCGCACGAGTGCCGTCGGCTCCGCCCCGCCCAGCAACGCCGGCATCGCCCGCACCAGCACCGCTCCCCTCCCGAACGCCTCGATCTCCAGCCCGAGCCGCGCCATCTCCCCCCGCTGCTCCAGCAACAGCGCGCACGCCCCCTCCGCCAGCTCCACCACCGCCGGCAGCAGCAGCGGCTGCGCCCGCACCCCGCCCGCCGCGAGCTGCTCCCGCAGCGCCTCATGCGTCAGCCGCTCATGCGCCGCGTGCTGATCGACGATCACCAGCCCGCCATCCGGCGCCACCGCCAGCACATACGTGTCCATCACCTGCGCCACCGCCGCCCCCAACGGATGCTCGCCGGCCAGCGCCGGCTCAAGCGCCCGCGCCGCCGGCGGCGCCACGAGCGGCAGCGCCGCTTCCGCGAACCCCCGCATCCGCGGCGCCCCCAACCGCCAGGACGGCCGCCCCGCGAACCCCGCCGGACGCGCCGCAGCACCCCCCGCGAGCGCGCGCCCTACCGCGCCGATCACCAGCGCCCGCACGTTAGCCGCGTCCTGGAAACGCAGCTCGAGCTTCGCCGGATGCACGTTCACGTCCACCATCTCGGCCGGCATCTCCAGATACAGCGCCGCCACCGCGTGCCGCCCCGCCGCCAGCACCCCCTGATAGGCCACCCGCAGCGCCGTCCGCAGCACCGGGTCGGCCACTGGCCGCCCGTTCACGACGAAGAGCTGCGCCACCCCGGTCGCCCGCGTATGCGACGGCTGGCACGCATGCCCGCCGAGCCGCACCCCGCCGCGCTCGCCCTCCACCAGCCGCAGCGTCGCCGCCACTTCCGCTCCGAACAGCGCCGCAACCCGCTCACTCCGGTCCTGCACCGGCAGGTCAAGCACGACCCGCTCCTCGACCTCGAGCCGGAACGCCACGCCGGGCGCCGCCGCCGCCAGGCGCCGCACCGCCTGCTCGGCGTGCTCCGCCTCGGTCCGCGCCCCCTTCAGGAACTTCCGCCGCGCCGGCGTCGCATAGAACAAGTCCCGCACGACCACCCGCGTCCCCACCGGCCCCGCTGCCGGCGCCACCGGCTCCACCCGCCCCCCTTCCACCCGGATCACCTGCGCCGTCGCCGCCCCCGGCACCCGGCTGGTGATCGCGAGCCGCGCCGCCGCCCCCAGGCTCGGCAGCGCCTCCCCCCGGAACCCGAGCGTCGCGATCCGCACCAGCGCGTCGTCGCCCGCGAGCTTGCTCGTCGCATGGCGCTGCACCGCGAGCGCCAGCTCCTCGCCGTCCATCCCGTCGCCGTCGTCCACCACCTCGATCCGCCCGATCCCGCCGCCCACCAGCGCCACGTGCACCCGGCGCGCCCCCGCATCGAGCGCGTTCTCGACCAGCTCCTTCACCGCCGACGCTGGCCGCTCGACCACCTCGCCGGCCGCGATGCGGTTGACCAAGCCCTCAGGCAAAACGCGAATCCGCGACACCTCCCCCGTCTACCACCCAAGCAACCCCTCCAACAATCCCGCGTTCATCCTCCCATGCGCCCGTTCCTCACCCTCCTCGGCCTCGGTTTCATCGCCGCCGGCTCCGGCAAGCTCGGCGACCAGCGTGGCTATCATCGCCTGTTCCGCCGCTGGGGCTGGAGCGGGCGCGAAATGCGTCTCGTCGGCGCCGCCGAGATCCTGGGCGGTCTGCTCGTCGCCACCCCGCCGACCCGCAAGCTCGGCGCTACTCTCCTCGCTCTCACCAGCGGCACCGTCCTCGCCGCCGAACTCCGCCACGGCGACGGCGAACTTGGCGGCGCCCGCGCGATGCTCCTGCTCGCCGCCCTCAGCGCCTTCCTGCCCTACCGCCACGCATACGGCAGCGCCACCGCGAAGCGCCCCGCCGCGTAACCGATCCAGCTCCGCCGCTGCCGTAGCCAATCCATCCCGAGCAGCATGTCCGCCCCGCCGATCTCGAGCGGCGCCACCGCCACGACCACGTCCCGCGCCGTATCCCACCCGACCGCCAGGGTCCGCACCCGCATTTGCGCCGCCGCGACAAGCTGCCCGTCCACCCCCATCGCTGCCCCCGCCCTCCCGGCTGCCACCGCCTTCACCCGCGCTGCCGCCTCCGGCCGCAACACCGTCGAGCGCGCCCCGCTATCCAGCACCGCCGTCAGCCGCACGCCGTTCACCACCACGGGGATGACCGTCTCGCCCTCCATCATGCCGAGCGCCACCGTCGTGAACGGCACCGGCAACGGCTCCCGGCCGGCCGGGCATCCCTTGATCTCCCACAGCCGCACCCGTCCCGCTACCAGGTCGAGCTCGATGTCGAAGCCGCGCAGCACCGCCGCCCCGAGCACGCCATCCGCGTGTACGACCGCCGGCAACTCCTGCACCGGCACGCTCCGCGCCGCGACCGCGCTCTCGCCCAGCTGCAACCCCGCCAGCACCGCATTCGGCGCCGTCGCCTCGCCGCCGGTCCCGAGCAGCCGTGTAAGCCGGGCCGGATCCGCCGCCAACTCCCACCGCGCCGCCGCCTCGGGCGTCACCAGCATGTCCGCCGCCCCGGTGTCGAGCACGAACTCCGCCGCCTGCCCGCCCACCCGCGCCGGCACGACCGCGAACCCCGCCTCGAACCGCACCGGCATCTCCGCCCGGCGCTCCACCGTGCACCCCAGCGCCGGCCCCGCTGTCAGCAGAACCGCGGCAAGCCGGATCAGAGCATGCGGCTCAGGATGATCTTCTGCACGTCGCTCGTCCCCTCGTAAATCTGGCACACCCGCACGTCCCGGTAGATCCGCTCGACCGGGTAATCCGCCAAGTATCCATAGCCCCCCAAGGTCTGGATCGCCGCCGAGCATACGGCTTCCGCCATCTCCGACGCGAACAGCTTCGCCATCGCCGCCGCCTCCAGCGCCGGCTCGCCCGCATCCTTGAGCCGCGCTGCCTTCAAGGTCAGCTCCCGCGCCGCCGCCAGCCGCGTCTTCGCCTCGACCAGCCGGAACGCCACCGCCTGGTGCTCGATGATGGGACGCCCGAACTGCCGCCGCTCCTTCGCATACCCGACCGCATAGTCGAGCGCCGCGCGCGCCATCCCGACGCTCTGCGCCGCGATCCCGATCCGCCCGCTCTCAAGCGTGGACAGCGCGATCTTGAGCCCATCCCCCTCCGCCCCGATCCTCTGCTCGCCCGGCACCGCCATATCCGTGAACGCCAGCGCGCAGCTATCCGAGGCCGACTGCCCGAGCTTGTGCTCGACCCGTGTGATCGCGAACCCCGGCGTGTCGTTCGCGACCACGAACGCGCTGATCCCCTTTTTCCCCGCGGCCGGGTCCGTTACCGCGAACAGGATCGTCGTCGCCCCGATCGAAGCATTCGAGATGAACTGCTTCGACCCGTTGATCACATACCCCTCGCCCTGCCGCGCCGCCCGCGTCCGCAGCCCCGCCGCATCCGACCCGGCGCCCGGCTCCGTCAGCGCGAAGCTCCCCACCGCCGCCCCGCTCGCCAGCGGGCGGAACCATCTTTCCTTCTGCGCCTCGGTGCCGAACCGCTGCAGGATCTCGCAGGTCGGCGCGTTATGCACGCTGACCAAGGTCGAGACGCTGCCATCCCCCGCCGCGATCTCCTCGACCACCTGGGCATAGGTCTCGTAGGGCAGCTCCGAGCCGCCCCACTCCGCGCTGCAGACCGCGCCGAGGAACCCCATCTCGCCCAGCTCGCGCACCACCTCCGGCTCGATCCGCCGCGCCTCCGCCCGCGCCGCCGCACTCGGCAACAGCCGCTCCTGCGCATACCGCCGCGCCGTCTCGACGACGAGCGCCATGGGGTCCGTTGTGTCGAGCATGGCCGATCTCCTCCGTCCGCCTATTCCGCAGAGATCGCGAGCGCCCCGTCAAGCCGCGCCAACAGCCCCGCCCGCACCCGCTCGCCCTCCTCCATGCTCGCCGCCCGCACCGGCCCATACCCCCGCACGTCGAGCGGCAGCCGCGCCAGCGCCGCCGCGTCCGCGACCTGCCCGACCCGCAACCCGTCCAGCACCCGCGCCATGTCCGCCTCGTAATCGGCCAGCATCCGCCGCTCCGCCCGCCGCTCCCCCTGCCACGCGAATACGTCCAGCGCCGTCCCGCGCAGCCGCCTGCCCTGCCGCAACACCCGGAACAGCGGCAGCGCCACCCAGCCCGGCACCGCCACCTTCCGCCGCCGCCCCGTCGCCTTGTCCACCCCCGTCACCAGCGGCGGCGCCATATGGAACCGCGCCTCCCGCCCATACCCGGCCTCCAGGTGCAGCCGCGCCACCTCGTACTCGTCCTTCTGCGCCAGCACCCGGAAATACCCCTCGGCCACCGCCCGCGCCAGCGCCCCGGCCCGCCCCGCGACCGTGCTCTCCCGCGCCGCCGCCCGCTCCACCAGCGCCCGGTACCGCGCCGCGAGCCGGGCATCCTGGTAGCGCGCCAGCTCCGCCGCCCGCTGCTCGACCAACGCACCGAGCGAAACCTCCGCCGGCTTCTCCTCCAGGATCGCCCCCGCGAGCGCCGGGTCATGCGCGAGCAGCCGACCCCACAGGAACGCCCGCCGGTTCAGCGCCACCGCAGTCCCGTTCATCTCGAACGCCTGCATCAGCGCCGCCTCGCCCACCGGCACCAGCCCCATCTGCCACGCCATCCCCAACATCACCGTGTTCATCGCCTGCGCGTTCCCGAGCAGCACCTCCGACAGATGCGCCGCCCTCACATATTGCGACCTCGTCCCCGCCGTCCGCCGCTCGATCACCCGCCGGTGCAGCCCGGCATCGATCCGCATGTCCCGGCTCCCGACAAACCCCACCCCAGCCTGCAAATCCAGGTTCCCCACCACCGCCGCCGCCGCCCGGCACCGTTCCAGCACCCCCGGTCCCGCCGCCACCGCCAAATCCGCCGCCAGCACGAAATCCGCCTCGCCCACCGGGATGCGCACCACGTCGAGCCCCTCCCCGATCTGCACGTGGCTCACCACCGCGCCGTTCTTCTGCGCCAGCCCCGTGAAATCGAGTGTGCTGACCGGCCGCCCCTCCAGATGCGCCGCCATCGCTACGACCGCCCCTGCGGTCACGATCCCACCCCCGCCGATCCCCGCGAACAGCCCCTTCCACAGGCCCACCGGCAACACCGGCGCCGGCAAACCCGCCGCCAGCTCGGCCTCCCGGGCCAGCCACGGACTGACCACCGGCCGCACTGCACCCGGCGTGGTCACGAAGCTCGGGCAGAACCCCTTCAGGCACGACAAATCCGTGTTGCAGCTCGTCGGCGAAATCCGCCGCTTGCGCCCATACTCCGTCTCGACCGGCTCGATCGCGATGCAATGGCTCTGCGTCGTGCAATCCCCACAATTCTCGCAAACCCGCGCGTTGATCGACACCGCGACCTCCGCCGCCGCCATCTTCCCCCGCTTCCGCCGCCGCCGCTTCTCCGTCGCGCAAACCTGGTCGTAGATCAGCACCGACACGCCCTCATACGCCCGCAGCCGCTCCTGCACGGCCTCGAGCTCGCGGCGGTCATGCAACAGCGTGCCGGGCGGCAGCAGGGCAGGGGAGGGGAGCCGCGCCGCATCGTCTGCCACGACCGCGATCAGCCCGACGCCCTCCGCCGCCACCTGCCGCGCGATCATCACCGGCGTCGGCCCACCCTCCACGGTCTGCCCCCCAGTCATCGCCGCCGCGTCGTTGTAGAGGATCTTGTAGGTCATCCGCGCCCCTGCAGCGACCGCTTGGCGGATCGCGAGCAGCCCCGAATGCTGGTACGTGCCATCGCCCATGTTGGCGAACATGTGCGGCAGCTCGCTGAACGGCGCGAGCCCGACCCACGGCACGCCCTCGCCACCCATGTGGCTGAACGTCCGCGTCGCGTCGGACGTGTTGATCGCCATGACGTGGCAGCCGATCCCCGCCATCGCATGGCTGCCGGCGGGCAGCACCGTGCTCGTCCCATGCGGGCACCCGGCGCAAAAAGTCGGCGCCCGCTGGAGCAACCCTTCCGGCCGCTCCACGGGCGCCCAACCCTCCGGAGCCGCCACGCCCACCGCCCGCGCCAGTCCCGCCGCCACAATCTCCGGCGACAGCTCCATTACCGCCGGCATCAAGGTCGCACCCTGCAGATCCTGCTTGCCCATGATCGCCGGCCGCGCATCCGCCGGCAAATTGTACAGCGCATCCCGCAACTGCTGCTCGACCAGCGAGCGCTTCTCCTCCACCACGATCAGCAGCTTCTTGCCGCGCGCGAACGCCCGCAGGCCCTCGGTCTCGACTGGCCACACCATCGCGACCTTGTACGCCGAGAGCCACGGCGCGTCGGCGAGCCCCATCCGCCCAAGCGCGTGCCGCACGTCGTGCCAGGCCTTGCCCATGGCCACGATGCCCACCTCGGCGTCCACCCCGCCCATCACCACCCGGTCCAGCCGGTTCGCCGCCGCCCAGGCTCGCGCCGCCGGCAGCCGCTCCTCGATCATGCGCCGCTCGAGCTCGAAACGACGCGCCGGCCAGGCCAGCGCCGTGTCGATGTTCAGCCCATGCGCCGGCACGTCGAACTCCGGCCGCATCCAGCGCCGCTCGCTCGGCACCACCACCGTGGCACTCTGCTCCGCTGTCTCGGCGATCGTCTTCAACGCCACCCATAGCCCGGCGAACCGCGACATCGCGAGCCCAGCCAGCCCCAACCCCACGATATCAGCCGCATCGGCCGGCGCCAGCACCGGGATCATCACAGACTCGAACACCTGGTCCGTCTGGTGCGGGAACGTGCTGCTATGCGCCGCGTGGTCGTCCCCCGCCACCGCGAGTACGCCGCCTCGCGCCGACGTGCCGATCGTGTTCGCGCACCGCAGCGCATCGGCGCTCCGGTCCACGCCCGGCCCCTTGCCGTACCACATCCCGAACACGCCATCGACGCGCTTGCCCGGAAATGCGTCGATCTGCTGGCTCCCCCACAGCATCGTCGCGGCCAAATCCTCGTTCAGCCCCGGCTGGAACTTCACCCCTGCCGCGTCCAGCAGCGCCGCTCGGCGCCAAAGCTCCTGGTCGAGCCCACCCAGCGGCGAACCCCGATACCCCGAAACCAACCCGCCTGTGCGCAGCCCCGCCGCCCGATCCAGCCGCGCCTGCTCGAGCAGCACGCGCACGATCGCCTGGATGCCCGTCATCAGCACCGGCTCGTCAAGTGCCGTGTACCGCTCCTCCAAGCCCCGTGGCGCCGAAATGACCCCGATGTCCATGACCCGTGCCCTCCCCCTGGAGCAACACGCATTCTACCCGAAATATGGGTAGCAAGTGCTGCCATACATGGGCATGGTCGCCACACGACTTAGCAATTCCTCCCATTGCTGCGCCGCAACATGGTAGATTTGCCCATGCGCCTCGACCGAATCGACCTCTCCATCCTCGACCACCTGCAACGCGACGGCCGCGCCACCAGCGCCGAAATCGCCGATTCCGCCGGCCTCTCCGCCTCTCCCGCCCACCGCCGCCAAAAACTTCTCGAAGAGGCCGGCATCATCCGCCAATACGTCGCCCTCCTCGACCAGGACCGCGTCGGCCTACCCGTGAACGTGTTCGTCTCCGTCACCCTCTCCGCCCAGACCGAGGAGCACCTCAAAGCCTTCGAGTCCGCCATCGCCGACTGCCCCGAGATCATGGAGGCCTACGTCATGTCCGGCGCCAGCGACTACCTCCTCCGCGTCGTCGCCCCCGACCTCGGCGCCTACGAGGAGTTCCTCCGCACCCGCCTCACCCGCATGCCCGGCGTCTCCGGCGTGCAAAGCGCCTTCGCCCTCAAGCGCGTCGCCTACCGCACCAACCTTCCCCTCCGCCGCAAGCGCTGATGCTGGCCGCCTTCCTTCTCGCCTTCCCCGCCCTCTTCAGCATCGTCAACCCGATCGCCGGCGGCTTCATCTTCCGCGAAGCCACCGCCGCCCGCACCCACGCCGGCCGCGTCGCCCTTGCCCGACGGGTCGCCCTCTACCCGCTCCTGGTCATGCTCATCGCCCTCTGGGGCGGCTCCTACGTCCTCGCCTTCTTCGGCATCAGCGTCGCCGCATTGCGCATTGCCGGCGGCCTGATCCTCTCTCTGTTCGCCTGGGGCCTGCTCGACGCTCCGGAACGCCGCAACGAACGCAAGCAGGCCGAAGCCGACACCACCAGCGACGATCCTGCCTTCTTCCCCCTCACGCTCCCCTTCACCACCGGTCCCGGCACCATCGCCGTCTCCGTCGCCCTCGGCGCCGGGCGCCCCACCGCCGGCGACGGCTTGCTGACTTTTTTCCTGGGCGTAAGCTGCGCCGCCATCGCACTGGCGGTTGTCATCTGGCTCACTTACGCCAACGCCGACCGCATCGGCGCCCTGCTCGGCCAGTCCGGCAGCCGCACCGTGACCCGCCTCTCCGCCTTCCTGCTCTTCGCGATCGGCGTCCAGGTGCTGATCACCGGCGTGACCGACGTGCTGGCGCCGCTATTACACGCGCGCTAGCCGCTACTCGCTATGCGATTCCCGCGTGTCATGTGGTTACAGGCGTGTGATCGATGATCGCCAGATACGGGATGCCCCCCGTCGTGCCCGTCGTAAAACTGAGGTGGTTTTCGTCCGCCGCCGTCAGCCCGGCAAGCGTCACCCGCGCCGTGGACGTGCCGGTGCCGGCCAGGTCCGCATCGAGCGTGAGGCCCTGAAAGCCGGGCGCTCCCCCGCTGCCGAGCGTATAGGTGGATTGCCCAGCCACGAACCCGAACAGCGTCACCATGTCGCCGGGATGGAAGTTCACCACGGTGCTCCACACGAATGCCGACGTCCGCGCGTCGGTGAAGAACGTGTCCGTCCCCCCGTCAGCGCCCGTCCCGCCTGACAAGAAGCTGCTCCCGAGACCGCCATCCAGCACGTTCGTGCCGCCATGCGCCGCCAGGGCCTCGTTGCCGGCCCCGTGGATGAACACGTTGTCCACCCTTGCCGAGACCGTCACACGGTTCGGCCCGTTATAGTAGAACTGCTGCTGCAAGCCACTGACCGGCCCCGTATAGACTTGGCCCGGCTCATTCGTGGACGAAACGCCGGTTGTCTGGTCGGCCACGCCGAAATTCACCGCGTTCGGAGCCGTTGGCTGCGGGTCGGTCACATTCCATGCCGACGGCAGGCTGTCGAGCGTGTTTTGGACCGGCGATCCGTAAATATAGCGGTTCGCGACGAAGATGTCGGACGCGGTCAATGGCTGGCCGACCGGCAAGGTCGCGACCGGGATCGCCACGCTCGAGGCTGAACCGTTCGGGGTGTACTCGAGTGCGCCAGTTGATGGATTATAGACGAACCGCGTGCTCGCCTGGGTCGGCCCTGTACCGTCCTCAAGTTGCGCCCCGGTCAGCACCGCTTGCGGCGATAGCCCGGTATCCGTGAGGCCAACCCCGTTGCCGATCAACACTGCTAGATGATCATGCCCGGGACGGAAGGTGGCAACCGTGCTGGCGTTCACCCCCGCGCCAACCAGGAACGAGTAGTTGTTCGTCCCTGCCGAGCCAGACACGAACACGCTGTCGGATATCCCCACAGCGGAATTGCCAGAGCCTCCCAACTGTACGAAGTCGCCCGATCCTCCAAGCAGGAAAGTGTCGCTTCCAGAGGCGTTAAAAATAGTATCGCTGATGCCAAAATCGACGACCACGGCATTGCCGCTGCTCAGGTTAAGCGTGTTGTTGCTGCTGTTGGGATAGATCGCGGCATGCACGACGCTGGAGGACTGCACCGTTACCTGGGACCAGTTGCCGGTCAGGCTGATAAAGGCATCGCCCGTGCCTGTCGTGATCGAGTTGCCCTTGGTGAAATCCGGCGCTGTGCTCGAAATGACATAGGTATCGGGCCCGGTGCCGCCGGCGATCGAATTTAACATCCCATAGGCGCCGACCGTCCAAGCTCCCGCGGCCATCGTGAACTGGTTGCTATCCCCCTGATAGACGTTCCCGGAATTGCCGCCGTTAATCGTGGTCCGCGTGTGGCTCTGCATTATGAGTGTCATGATCGCCCTTCCGGCTGCCCATCCATCAGGCGCGAACTGGCCACGCCGGGCAGGGTCGAGTGGCGTATAACAATTTGCAGATACATTGTCACCTCTTCGTTACAACAAACCCGTTCGTCACAACGATCCCGCTCGTCACAACGAGCCCGGCAGCGCGCCAGGCCGCCCGAAGAGGTAGCCTTGGCCAAATTCCACCCCGATCTCGCTCATGAGCCGGGCCTGCGCCTCGGTCTCGATCGTTTCCGCCACGCTCTTCGCGCCCATGAAGTTCGCGAGCTCCACCATTGACAATAAAAACCCGTGCTCCCGCGCATTGGTGAGCGCGCCCGCCACATAGCCCCCGTCGAGCTTCACGTAGTCCACCCGGAACTCCCGCAAATACCGGAACGCCGCCGACCCCGCGCCAAAATCGTCGAGGCACACCGGCACCCCTGCCGCCCGCAGCCCAGCCATGCTCGTCGCCGCCGTCGCATAATCCTCGATATCCGCCGT
>JAABUX010009819.1_pt1 | contig 10784 bp, 10 predicted proteins | sample 5561851 | NCBI WGS metagenome assembly JAABUX01 (sample SAMN10711883, study PRJNA513361) | rock metagenome | isolation source: Antarctica rocks | place: Antarctica: Victoria Land, Richard Nunatak red sandstone | collected 2016-01-03 | reverse complement strand
ACGGGTGGTCGGGGTCCACATGAGGTCTCCGGCAAGGCTTCGAACACCTGCCCAGAATCACATCTGGCCCGACCATCCAACCCATAAGTAAGACCGTTCCGCATTGATTCCGAAATGGCCTCTGAGATCCGCAGCGCCAGTTGCAGGTTCGACCAGCAATCGTCCGGTGACGCCCAGCTCGTGATTTCGTCGCCCCATGCGCCGTCGAGGTTCATGCCGCGGATGCGGTCGGGTTCCTCGCTCGAAAGCAAGTAAGCAAGGGCGCCGTTCGGCCAAACGATGCGGCGCTGGCTCGGTTCGTGCTGCGGTTGGAAGCCAGGCGGCGAGATAGCAAGCAAGCCGGACTCGCCTTGCACCACGTCCCGGCGCAGCACGTCCGCGGTTGGCCCAACGATGCCCAGGGAACGGCGCCTACCGGCCTCGATTCCCGCCCGCACCCATTCGGCCGCCGATCGCGTCTTCCCGCTCCCACGACCGCCCAGCAGTAACCACGTGCGCCACGCACCGGGCGGAGGCAGTTGGTCGGGCCGCGCCCAGAAGGGCCAATGCCACTGGACCGCCGCCAACTGCTCGGGAGACAGATCGGCCAGGACGGCGCGGCGATCGTGCTCGGGGAGTGCCGCAAGGGCGGTTGCGGGGTTCATTTTGCGGACACAGCGCGGACACGATCCGTAGACGGGCGGCAAGACGCCAAGAAGATCGGTATCTTCGGCCTGATTGGCGGCTGTTGCTTCATCAGTGGACAGCGTGTCATGCCGCTTCCGAGCTTTGTTGCTCGGCATCGATCGTTACGGGTGCAGCAAGCCGAGCGATGCGGTTCAGGACGGTTTCCAGCACCGCTTGCGGATCAGTTCCTTCCGGCGCCTTGCTCGTTACCGTCGCCATGGCGGACAGACGAGGGTGCAGATACGGCAGCGCGATTGAGGCTGCGGACAGGCGAAGCTCGACATCCTGCGTCTGATCGCAAGCCAAGCTGCAAACGAACTCCAGCGGGTCGCGGCTGCTGCCGACGAGTGCGACGATTTTCGCACGTGCCTCCGCTCGAATGGTGCGGCTTTCAGGATGCCAGCCCGATCCAGCTTTTCTACCCGCGCCCGCTCTACGCCCGCCTAACGCCATAAACACGCTCGGGTTACTGAATGGCGTGAATATACTTTGTTGGCACGGTTGCAGTCCACAACTATAAAAGATGGCAATATTTGGCGCTTATTTGTCGCTTTATGTCGGCCTGTGTCGCCCCGTTACACCCTCGATCCGTTTGCGGCGGTCCTCTGTAACCCATTGATATTGCTTATGCGGCGGTTCTGCGGCGGTGTCCTGCGGAGGTATGCGGCAGTTGTGGCTAAGTGCTTGAAATCGAAGGTGCGGTAGTTGTGCGGTAGTTGTGCGGTGCTCCGGTTATATACTACGTATATAGGGGCAGGCCCCCGCCTTGAGGCTTGGGGGCCTGCCTTACGGCAAATCCTGAGCCTCGCCGTCGTCTTCATTGGGCTCGGCTTCACCGGGAGTCCCGATCCTGAATCGTGTGTCGCTTTTTCGTCCGTAGGGCAGGTTCGTAAGCCGATTGTTCGCGAACAGGCTGTGCATTGCCGCAGCGAAGTCGCTCCTTGTGTAGCCCTGCCTGTCCGGCCGTTTGGACAGCAGCTTCGGTGCGTAGTTGCTCGCATGGTCGCTGGCGGACAGGAACACGTTCTGCGCCGTGCAGCGATCCAGCAGAGTCAAGAAAGCGTATTCGGCGCCCATCAGCCGGTTCGCCCCAGCGAGCCCAGATTCAATTTTCTGGTTGGCTGGCATGAGAACCCCGTCCGTCCAGCGCAGTTCGATCTCCTCCCCCATGCGGGCATAGTTGGCCTTGCGCCGTGACAGGACGCGCAAGTCTTCGTCCGTGACCTTGCCCTCCTCGTCTCGCGGCACCAGCAACGCCCAGCGCGACCGTGCCGTGTTCGACCAGGCGGTGCTGCCGCCGTCCATGTCGCCCGTGCTCGACATGCCGGATCGGGACGGGTGCGCGTTCACCAGCACGGCGCCCTTGATCTCGATCGCCAGCTTCGTCAGAACTGCACCGAGATAGATCCGGACCTGCCGCCGATCGTTCTCATTGCCCCCGAACGTGTCGGCTGCCGTGTCGATGACCAACAGCTTCGTGCCGTGATCCTTCGCGAGCCTGACGAGTTCGTGGAAGCGAGGGGTGAGGCTGAAGTAGCCGTCCGGCTCGAAACGGACGAGAGCATTGTCGGCGCCCACGGCGCAGGCCCAGCGCATGTCACCGAGATCGGGATAGTCCACTCCCAAGGCTGCGTTGATCTTGTCTTGGCGCCGATGCACTTCCTCCTCGTGGTCTTCACAGAAGATCCCGAACACGTTGCAGCGGGTGACTTGCAGGCCGAGCCATAGCGCGCCCGTTGCGCATGCGGTCATGAGCTGGTGCGACAGCAGCGTTTTGCCGACGCCCCCATCTCCGTATGACAGCGTCACGTGCTGCACCGGCAGCCAATCCTCGACGATCCAGACACGTTCCGGCACCGGGACGAGAGCGAGATCGCGCGGATCGACAAGCTTGAGCGGCTTGTAGTCGCTGGCGCCTGCGAAATCTGTGCCGAACCCAGCGTCATCGGGCGGCGTCATCGTGTTGCCTCCCGCAACGTGAATGGTCTGTCCTTCCCATGCTTCAGCCCCCACTCGGCGATCCGCTCGGCGTGGCGGCGGTCCTCGGCGCCAGCGTGCTCGGCCGCTTGAACCAGGCGCGCAATCGCCTCGGTGTCGCCGAACGGCAGCAATCCGAGCAAGCCGCCGATGGCGTAGGCCCCTTTGCGCAGGGCGTAATACTTTTCCCCGTGGCTGGCCTGTGCAACCCTACGCAGCACCCGCTCAACGACGCGCTGGGCGTGGTCTGCGCTGTCCAGAGACCGGAAGGTGCGGGCAGCACGCTTCTCCCGCTCTTCGCCCCGCTGTAGCTGTTGCAAAAGCCAGTTCGGCCACGGACTGAGGGGGGCCTCGGCAACTAGGCAGCCCTGCGCTGGCCACCAGACGATGTAACCCCCTTTCCCTCTGGTATCGACGCCAGGCCCAATCTTGGACTCGGTGTTGCGGACCGGAGCCGCGTGGAGAAACAGGGCGTGCAAGCCGCCGCTGCGGGTGCGGTGTATCCTGGTCGACGGAATGGCGGCGCAATGAGCGAGCCACCATTTCTCGCCGCCGTGACGCGGATCGATGTCGAGGACGTCGAATCCGGAAGCTTCACCTGTTGGCACGCCGATCAGCACACCGGGGCAGCGCCGCCAGAGGGAAGCGACCGCCGCGGGTTCCCGCACTGCGTCCTTGAAGCCGTGCGGGGTGGCGGGGCGTTTGTTCTCTCGCAGCGGGAATACGGGCCATCCGCTTGCGGCCAATTGTTCGGCTTTGCGCACGATGCATGAGCGCGGCAAGCTCAAGGACGTCGCCCGGCTGCGGTGCGAGGTGGACGACGTTCGAGCGCTGTTCGGGCTCGACGCGCCGACTTCAGGGCCATTAGCCTCGCGAACATGGGCGCGGGTTGGCCCGGCTGCTTACGGGACAACTCAATCAGCGCCTCTGTCACTGCGCCGACGTCATCCGCCAGCCAGTGAAGATCATCGGCCTGAAGGGACGTCATGCCCGCGCCCCCGTCGCACGAGCACGCGCCTCAAGTGCCAGGTGCGATAATCGCTCGGCGGATGCGAACCGACCTTCGGCGAGTTCATGGTCCGCCTGGCGATCGACGCGAGCCGCGAAGCAGAGAGCGGCTATTGGATCGCTCGGGATGGTGATGGGTGTCGGCGCCGAGCAACGGGCTGGGCCAAACTGAAGGTTGATTCTCGAAGGGATAAACATGAATCGCGTCCTTTTGCTGGACGCGGGCGGGCGGATCGGTTAGGTGAGCGGTGCGAGTGCGTCATCCGAGGTCCCGAAACGCCCCACGTGCCCGCGTGGGGTTTTTCTTTGGGAACTCAGGCGGCCTGCTTGCGCGGGCGTTCGCGCTTGGTGCGTCATGGCGACGCTGGTGCGACACAATCCATTCGCGGACCGCAACGGGATCGAACAGCACTCGCTTGCCAAGGACGATCACGGGCAGACCGACAGCACGATAGCGGTCGACACTACGCCCAGAACAGTTGAGCTGCCGTTGCAGCTCGTCTTGGTCAATCAGGCCCGCAAGAATCGAGAGCGGCGCTGCATTGTTGGTTAGCGTCGTTGATGTAGCGAGTTCTGGTGGCACTGTGACGGCTCCTCGTCGTAAAGTGGCGACGGAACCGCTTTCAGATAAAACAGGCTGCTTTGATAGACTGACAAACGGCACCAGAGGTATTGTCAGCCCAAAAATTCCTGGTTTTACATTTGTAAGCCTCCTCGATCCATTTGCCTGCGAATCTCTTTGGCGATAGATCCGATCGACTTTACAGGATCGCCAACGTATTTCAGAGCCGAGTAGACAACCCTACATACGGGAGACTTGTCGTGTGGTTTCGGAGTCGTTCTGCCGGCGCTCTCCCAAGCTGCGGTCACGTCGGGATAGATGTCTCTAGCGTGGGCCTGCCATGCTAGCTCGTTAACCGTTACATCGAAGTCCAGCAACCAGTCTGGCGGAAACCGGTCAATAGAGTCTTCCAGAAGCGCTATTCGCGCCAAAGCCATAGGCGCGGTCTGCTTTGACACCATCCGCCGGTCGTTTGATCTTGAGGCCGCCGCTTCCCAATAGTCCCGTGCAGCAGGTATGCGGGCCGACAATGCCTCAAGAGCCGCAACAACGGGCCGTGGTGCCTTTTGCTTGTCGGAGCGGCCCGGTGCCGTCTTGAGTAAGTCAACGCGGGTAGCGAGAAGACTGCACGCCGCACTACTCGGATAGGGCGCTTCCTTGCTTGCTCCACGAAACCATCCGTCCACGGCCTCGGCCGTTAAGGTGAAGATCGGCATCACGCGCCCCGTCGCAACTGAACCACGTCCGCAACCGGCTTGCCCGCGCTGCTCACGAACGCGCCGGCCGCCTCCGTAGCGGCCCGCAGCGGATCATCAGCCAAGTGGGCATACCTGTGCGTCGTCGCCGCCTGCGTGTGGCCGAGAAGGCGGCCTATGATCGGAAGCGACAGGCCGGACGAGGCGAGTATCGACGCATAGGTGTGGCGAAGATCATGGACCCGCACGCCGTCGATCCCGGCCGCCCTGGTGACGCTCGCCCACGCCCGCTTGATCTCGGTCAGCGGCGCCCACGTCACGCTGCCCTTTGCGCCGACCGTTCGCTTGCCGGGGAACACGTAGACGCAATCCGGCTCGGCATCGGCCCGCAGCTCCGCCAGCACGGCCAGCGCTGGGGCGGACAAGGGGACGCGGTGTTCCTTCGCCTGCTTGGTGCTTGCGCTCGGCTTCGTCCACACGCCTCGGTCGAGGTCGAACTGTGCCCAGGTCGCGGATAGCGTTTCGCCCCGCCGTGCGCCCGTGAGCAGAAGCAGGCGAATGGCCCGGCAGCTCGTACGCTCGGGATGGGTCGCCAGCACCTCGCTCAGGCGCGCGATCTCGGCCGGGGTCAGGAACCGCTCACGCTTCTCCTCGGGGGCGCGCTCGATGCCGCGGACCGGGTTGTCCGCGCGCATCTCCCACCGCACGGCGAGGCTCATCATTTTCGAGAGGACCGAGACGGCGCGATTGGCCCGATAGGGAGCAGTCGCGGCGATCTTCCTGTGCAGCTTCTCGACGTCGGAGTGTCGGAGGTCGGTGACCCTCATGGTGCCCAGCGTCGGCAGGATGTGCCCCCGGAGGATCGATCGGTAATCCGTTGCCGTGGTGTCCCGGCGCTTGGTCAGGTGATCGGTATCGAACCGTGCGGCCAGGTCGGCGATCGTCGGCGCCGCGCGCTCCTCGTGCCGCTCGCCCATCGGGTCCTGCCCCATGTCGATGCGGCGCTTCAGATCCCGCGCGTACTCCCGCGCTGCCGAGACCGACCAATCCGGATGGCTGCCGATGGTGATCCGCCGCTCTCGCCCGGTCGCTCGATAGTTCAGGATGAAGGCTCTGGCGCCGGCCGTGGTGACCCGGACGCCGAAGCCCTTCACGTCCTCGTCGTAGGTGATTCTGTTGCCGGCTATCGGCGCGGCGAGTTCCTTGGTAAGTTTGTCCGTAAGCCGAACCGCCATTTCAGTAGGCCTTCCGTGTCCGCACCGTGTCCGCAGACATATGGCATCATCTGGCGGCTAAGTGTCAAGATTTGTCAGTGGATGGCGGTAGGTGGCGTTGATGTAGCAGGCTTTTTAGGGGCGGACACGCTCAGGACCCAACAGCGACGGAGGACTAAAAACCTCATTCGTAATCAGTAGGTCCTCAGTTCAATCCTGAGCGTCGGCACCAGCAATTGGTAGCGGCTACGAACACTGAGCGTCGGCGCGGCTCCAACGCATGGGGGCGTGACGTTCCTCGGCGGTCGCCGGACAGGGGCGATACTGGCGTTGGGCCATGACCACATTGGCTGCGACCTCGGCGAGCGGGATCGCGACGACGGTCAGCAACGCGGCGGCGATGGCGATCCCGAGGCAGAGTGAGAGCGGGCTGAAGCGGGCGGGACGCATCCGGCGCCGGGTCGGCCCGATGGTGGACGTGCCGAGTTGGGTCATGGCGGCGAGGGCAAAACAGAGGAGGGCGAGCGGAAGGCCGATCGCGTCACGCGGAGACAACGCGACGAGCGGCGCATGGCCGGCGATGGCGCGCAGTGGCGGCAGTAGGCCTGAGAGCGCGAGCCAGAGCGGGATCGCCCCGAGCGCGACAAAGCCAAGCAACGCCGGCAGCGTCTTGACCCGGCTGGGTGGAGATTTCTGCGCCGTGCTCAAAAGATCGAGGTGAGTTCGCCGCGGACCCAGTCGCCTTCCCGCGCCAGCTTTCGCGCTAGGGCATGGGCGTCTTGGCGCATGTCGTGGACCATGTGGCTGTGGGCGAGTTGTTGAAACCGCGCCTCGGCCTCGGCGCCGAGCTGGCGCCACACTTCGGCAAGCTTATCGAGCCCGCGATCATACATCTCGCCAAGCTTCTCGCTAACGTGGAAATGCTCGTCGAGCTTGTACAGCGCGTAGCCCGCGATGGCGCCGACGGCGAAAGCGACGAGGAACGGCCCGCAGGCGAGGCTGCCGATCACGGCCAGGCCCGCGATGGAGCTACCCGCAACGAAGGTTCCGGCCGCGGCGCCGATTGCCGAGGCCAGCAGAACCGAGGGGATATCGACGGTCAGGCTGCCGAGCAATTGGCCGAGGGTGGAGTTGTCGCGCATGATAAAGTCAGCGATGTCGACGGCGACGACCAGATAAACGCCGAAGCGCGCGGACTCGCGGGCGGCAGCGCGGATGCCGGGCTTGCCGATCTGCAGCTCGACGATCTTGGGGTTATCGACGCGGTAGCGCGTGCCGGTGATCACCTTGCGGCCGGCGGGCCAGCCCTTGAAGATGACCAGGTCGTGCCCGGCGCTGCTCTTGGTGAAGTAGACCTGAGCGCCCTTCCAGGAGGCGAAGTCCTTGGCGAGTTTGTGGAGAAGCTGGACGCTGCCGAGGCTGTCCTTGCCCGGGCCGATCCAGAGCTTGCCCTGATTTTCCTGTTCCTGAAGCATCTTATCGGCTTCGATCGAGGTCAGCTCGTGACGGGCTACTTTCTCTTCGAGCCAGATCCGAAACATATTCTTCTCGTCGATGACGAAGATGCGCCGCGCGGGTGTCGCCGTCCGCGCCCGCCATGCCGTGTCGGTGGCGGTCGGCGTGGGACTGGGTGACGGCGCGAGGGTCTGCGCAGCGCTCATCGTCGTGCTCCGTTGCTCATGGCATCCAACTTTCGGCTCGATCAGCCCGGAGCGGACTTTGGACTTCATTCAATTGGGTTATCAAGCCGCAGATTAGGCCGGTCATTGCCAGCGGAGCGGCCGGTCCCGTAGCGTGGCCGCTGGCGATTGGCGGGCGGGTGATGAGCGACAGGGTCAATGATGTGGCGGCGTTGCTCGAAAGCCGGGTGCAGGCGATCGAGCCGGCGCTGGTGGCGGTGCGGCGCGATATCCATGCGCATCCGGAGCTGGGGATGGAGACGCCGCGCACCGCCGCGCTGGTCGCGGCGGCGCTGACGCGGATCGGCCTGTCGCCGCGCACCGGCGTGGGCGGTCATGGCGTGACGGCGGAGATCGCGGGCGGGGCGCCGGGGCCGCTGCTGCTGATCCGGGCCGACATGGACGCGCTGCCGATCGCCGAGCAGACCGGCCTTGCCTTCGCAAGCACGGTGCCGGGCCGGATGCACGCGTGCGGCCACGACATCCATACCGCGACGCTGCTGGGCGTGGGCGAAGTGCTGGCCGGGCTGGCGCCGCGGTTGCGGGGGCGGGTCCGGCTCGTGTTCCAGCCGGCCGAAGAGACGGTCGAGAGCGGGGCTGCCGCGATGGTCGCCGACGGCGCGGCCGATGGGGCGGACATCGCGCTCGCGTTCCACAACCGGCCGGAGATGCCGGTCGGGCAATTCGGCTACGTCCGCGGCGCTGCGACCGCCTCGGCCGACGAGTTCGACGTCATCGTGCACGGCAAATCCGGGCACGCGGCGCGGCCGCATCATGCGCTCGACCCGATCGTGGCCGCCGCCTCGATCATCATGCAGCTGCAGACCGCGATCTCGCGCACGATGGACCCGACGCGCTCGGCGGTGCTGACGGTCGGCCATATCGAGGGCGGGACGACGCACAACATCATCCCCGACACCTGCCTGTTCCGCGGCACGGTGCGCTGCCGCTCGGCCGAGTCCCGCGACGCGATGGAGGAAGCGTTCCGGCGCATTTGCACCGGGGCTGCCGCCGCGATGGGGGTCGCGTGCGACATCACCTATCACCGGGGCGCCCCCGCGCTGGTCAACGACGACCGGGTCGTAGACCTGACGACGCAGGCGGTGGCGGCGCAGTTCGGCGACGCGGCGCTCGAGCAGTTGGAGGGGCGGTTCGGGGCGGAGGATTTCTCCTATTTCTCCGAGCGCATCCCATCCTGCCAGCTCCTCGTCGGCGCCTCGCAGCCCGGCCGCCACGACCGGGTCCACAACTCCGACTACCAGCCCGACGAGCGCTGCATCGGGCTCGGCGTGGCCGCCCTGTCGCGCGCAGCACTCGATATCCTGTCCTGACCTCCAACGGCGAGACCCGATCATGCTCCTGACCCGCCAGACATTCGTGCGCGCCGGCCTGGTTGCCGCCGCCGTTGGGCTCGCCCGCCCTGCCTTGGCCAAGGAATGGACGACGATCCGCGCCGCGACCGAGGGCGCGTTCCCGCCGTTCAACGCCACCGCGCCGGACGGCACGCTGATCGGCTTCGAGCCCGACATGTGCGCCGAGATCGCCAAGCGGCAGAAGGTCGCGATCACGCTGAGCGCGCAGGCGTGGGACGGCATCATCCCCGGCCTCAACGACGGCAAATACGACGCCATCGTCGACGGCATGTCGATCACCGCCAAGCGCGAGGAGGTGATCGCCTTCACCCGGCCCTACACCGTCAGCGGCTCGGGCTTCACCGTCCGCACCGACGGACCGCTCGCCCAGCTGGCCGGCAGCGGCGCCAGCGTGGCGCTCGATGACGAGCAGGCGGCGGCCGAGGCGACGGCGGCGATGGCCAAGATGCTGGCCGGCAAGACGGTCGGCGTGCAGGTCGCCACCATTCAGCTCGATCTGCTGAACCGCTACTTCAAGGACGTCGTGACGATCCGCACCTACGCCGCCGGGCCCGACACGTATCTCGACCTCAAGAATGGCCGGGTCGACGCCGTGCTCGCGTCGCGCACCAATGCGGCCCCGTTCGTCAAGCGCGCGCGGCGAGCTGGGCTCGGCCGGCTATGCGTTCACCGGCGGGGTGCTCGGGCGTGGCTCGGCATTCGGGCTGCGCAAGGCCGATCCGGAGCTGAAGGCGATCCTGGACGCGGGGCTCGCCTCGATGATCGAGGACGGCTCGTTGCGGGCCCTGTCGATGAAGTGGTTCGAGCTGGACGTGACGCCCAAGGCCTGAACCCCGCGTGTGGGACGACCTGACGCTGCTGGGCTTCGGCCCGGATGGTTGGGGCCAGGCCCTGGTGCGGGCGGCGCTGAACACGGTGGGCGTGTCGGCGTCCGCGTTCCTGATCGGCGCGGGGCTCGGGGCGGCGCTGGCCTGGGCCAAACTTGGCGGCGGGCCCGTGCTGCGCCGGTCGGCCGACATCTATAGCGTCGTCTTGCGAGGCGTGCCGGACCTACTGGTGATCTATTTGTTCTATTTCGGCGGGCGGCAGGCGGTGGCGAGCCTGGCGCGGCTCGTCGGCCATGATGGCCCAGTGGACGTGAGCGGCTTTGCGGCCGGAGCGCTCGCCATCGGGCTGATCTCGGCGGCCGGGCAGGCGGAGGTGTTGCGCGGCGCCTATGGCGCGATCCCGGTCGGCACGCTCGAGGCGGGGCTGGTCGGCGGCATGGGTCGATGGACGCTGTTTCGGCGGGTGATCGTGCCGCAGGGGATGGTCTCGGCGCTGCCGGGGCTGGGCAACCAGTGGCAGTCGGTGATCAAGGAGAGCGCGCTGGTGTCGGTCACCGGGCTGGTGGAGACGATGCGCGCGGTCACGGTGGCGGCCGGGTCGACCGACCTGCCGTTCCTGTTCTATGCGGCCGGCGCCGTCCTGTTCCTGGCGATCACGACGATAGCGTCCGTCAATGTGGTGGAAATTACGGTGTAGTTGAAGTGGCCATTGGTCATTCGGCTGCGGTGGCAATCTGGGTGGGCACGGCGTTGATAGTTGGCGGTGTAAGCTCGGCCATCGCC
>JAABUX010009818.1_pt1 | contig 10784 bp, 17 predicted proteins | sample 5561851 | NCBI WGS metagenome assembly JAABUX01 (sample SAMN10711883, study PRJNA513361) | rock metagenome | isolation source: Antarctica rocks | place: Antarctica: Victoria Land, Richard Nunatak red sandstone | collected 2016-01-03 | reverse complement strand
GTGCTGGGCGCAGGCAGCACCACCGGAGGCGGCAGGCTGCCGGCAGCCGGGGGCTCCAAGGCGGGCCACCGGGCGCCACCCGGCAGCAAGCCTGTGCTGGGCGTAGGCAGGACCACCGGCGGCGGCAAACTGCTGGCGCTCGCGGCGGGCCGGTGGGTTGTAGGGTTTGCTGGCACAGCAGAAGCTGTGCTGGGCGCAGGCAGGCGCCATGGCGCAGGCAGCGTGACCGGCGCCGGCATATCCGCGGTGAGCACCGAGAGCGAACGCGTGTACATGTGCTGCGCGGCTGGCTCGGCAGCGGCATCACGCTCGCCCCTGCTGCCCACACGGGACGGTGTCATAGGCCGTTAGACTTACAAGCACCGGCTGGACAACGCCCGGCACCCTAGCTTGCAGGCGCCGCTAACGCTCAGCTGCAACAGGGAGCCGCGGCAAACCCTGCGACCTTGGCAGCTGGCAGGGGCAAAACCTGGTCATGACACAGACGAGCCTGGAAGCAAATCTCGCAGACGCAGGCGCGCCTGTCCACTACCGCCGCGAGAGTTGCGCCGCCGCCCCGCGCCGGGCCGCCCCCGCCAGACGCGTCCGGGTTGCCGCGCGGGGCGCCAGCGCCTCGAGCGCCGGCGCCGGCCCGCGCGCGCGCCGCCTTCGGGCGCCCGCCGCCGCGAGGAGGCGCCGCGCCAGCCCGCGCGCGCACGGCGTCACCGCCGACGAGCGCGTCAGCAGGGCCCGCAGGGCCGCCGCTCGCCGCGCCTGGCCCGGCGCTGGCCCGCAGGCGCGCCGCGTCCTCCCTGCTGATGCGCACGCCGAGCTCGCCCGCATGGGCCCCGCCGTCTGAGGCGCCTTGCGAAGGGCGGCCGGCAGCGCCAGCCGCCGCGCACTGACAGGCCAGGCGGCGCGCGGCGTGCGCGGCGGCGCGCGCGGGCAGCGCCTCGGCCGGCGCTCCGGCAGGCAGCGGCGCCAGGCGCGGCTGGCCGCGCGCCCACTCGCAGCGCACCAGCGGCGGCAGCGCGTCTGCGCGAGGGCACGCATTACATACAGCGCTGCCAGGCGCCAGGCAGGCGCAGGCAGCGTATCTTATACAGTGAGGCCGCAGCATGAGGCACCTCGGCAGCAGAACGGGGCTGCAGCGCACCAAGCGCAGCGCCCGAGCCGCCGTCGTAGGGCAGCGCGGGGACGAGCGCGGCCAGCGCGTTATACGCGCGCGCGGCGTCCAGCGCCAGCTGCGCTGCCAGCGCCTGCACGCAGCGACTTGTGAGATGCTGCCACCCAGCTGGGCTGATGCAGGCCGGACAGGCAGGCGGGGCCCCATTTGCACACCCCTTATGCCACGAAAGTCAGCGCACAGCACCTGCCGCAAACCACACTGTATGATGCAGCGCGCCTGCACTCGCGCCGCGACGGCGAGCCCGGTCAGGCACAGCGGCATGAAGAACGAGTGTGCGAGCTGGCCGCTCAGCGCGGCAGCGGCGCCGCGCGCCGCGCCGCAGAGCGCGCCGGCGACGCACGCCGCGGCCGCCAGGCGACGTAGGGCCAGGGCGCCGGCCTCGCCGGCCGGAGCGCGGGTGTGCGCCGCGGCGGGCGCCGCGGCGGCTGGCGCGGCGCTCGCCAGCGCCGCCAGGTCGCTGAGCAGGCCGGGCAGCTGCAGCGCGCGCAGCAGGCGCAGGTGGCGCCGCACCTGCTCGCCAGACGGCCAGGTGCAGCAGGCTGCAGAACAGCTTGCGCCAGGCGGCGTGGGACCGTGGCAGGTACAGGAGGGCGAGGCTTGTCTGTGACCTCGAGAGTATGCTGTGCAGATTCGGCCAGCGACTGGCCGCAGGCGGCCAGAGCCAGAGCTGCACAAAGAGCCGGGCAGCGTGCTGGGACGCACACAAGCCAGGCAGGCTCACAATATCGCAAGCGGCAACCAGGCGCGCGCCTCCAGCAGGCGGCGGAAGTGCTGCGATGCGCGGTGTTGGTTTTTGTTCTTGTACAGCAGCCGCTCCAGCAGCACGGCTTCAGCGTCGAGGTCCTTGCGTGCCAGCGCTCCCTGCCAAGGTCTTTCCATTCAGCACAGGCGCTTGCAAGTGATTACGGCCGTCATACAGGCATGTTTATGTAGCCTGTGCTGGCTGGGAGACTGCGCGGCATAGCGGGACGCACTTGCAGCTCCGCAAAACTAGTCGAAATTAACAAGTCCTCCAAAGTGTGGTCCTGCGCAATGATGCGGGCGCTGCTGAACGCCGGCGGCAGCGCCAGTGCCTTGCCGGCGCCTGCCATTGCACCGTGGCAAGGCGGGTCGCCTCCCTTCCGTGCTCCAGAGAGCTTGTGACCAGCCCATGCACCGCATCTGTGTCTAGTGCCTAGAGTAACCCAAGGGCTGTGCCCTGCAGCCCTTAGCGCACTTGACTCTGGCTTTACAGTGTGCAGGTGGCCACTTGCGATGCGGTCAACGGGGAGTCGTTTTGCACAAGAGCATCTGCGGTAGAGGTCGTGCCACAAAAGGAACACTGTGCATGTGCATGCTCCTAGAAGGCTGGTCTATCCTGCAGGCACCATCGTTTGCATGCTAACATCATGCCTCAACATGCTAGCAAATTCAACACCGCGACATAGTGTGCACATAGTGTGCACAAAAATGCGTCTTTATTATACACCATCCACTCAGATGATGGACTACCCACGTGCCTGCTAGCTGGGCATTCGGGCAGCGTGTGGCTGGCTTTGCGCCTTATCATGCTGCCACAAACCTGCATGCACATCATGGACGTCCTTGTCATGCACTCCCGCCTCACTGTGGATCCAAGGGTGTCCCCTCAGCATCCGCCTTCATGCTACATACCGCGACCGGGCGTGCAGTCCCCGCGCCCACCGTTGCCTCAAGCGCGCGCTCCAGGGCGCGCGACAGCGACCGCCGCGCCCTGCAAGACGGCCGGGCGGCATGCAGGGTTTGGCTGCATGCCCCGTACGCCGTGACGTGCTTGTCACAGGAGCGTCCACCCTCACAGGGGCGACATGCTTTATTAACCCAAGTATTCAAAGGTAAGGTCGACCATGTTTTTTGTTGCGCCCCTTCTTTTTGCATGCAGTCAGACACAAACGTGTTCTTGTAATGCAGAGGACATGGTGGTAGAGCGCGCGCATGCCGGGGGAGGCGCGCCTGGCGTTGAGGTTGGGCGTACTGCGCCGCGGCGGCCGCCGTCCCTGCGCGCCAGGCTGCTGCAGCAATCTCCCGCCACCACTATAACACAAGTCTAAGCATATTTCTACCACAGCTCTGCTCCACGGCAATTGAGCAAACCTTCAGATCGATACCCCTCCCCGCTAGCTATGCAATGCCACAGCGCAGGGGGCACACATGGATGCAGCACATTGCAGCTCTCTGGGAGGGGGCGCAGCAGCACCCAGACAGGCCGACATGAGTGCAGCAGCACCGGCAGGCGGCCAGGCCGCACCGGGTGGGTGTCTGGCTCAGCGCTGTCACGAGTTGCACTTGCCGGGTCTGGCACGGCGGCATCGCCAGGGACGCGACCAGGCTGCGCCCTGTCCCAGCGGGAGGCCAGGAGCGCTGGCGGCGCTGCCATCGCCATGCCTTGGTACTCCATAAGCCTGGCCAGCTCCAGCACCTGCGCGCGCTCCATGAATACCCATAAGCAGCGCTCGGAAGCATCCAGCAGAACAAGCACCCCGCGCGACCTAATGTCAATCCATCTACGCTTCTGAAACGGGGCAGCTGGGCTTACTGCGTATGATGTGCCCTCACATGCATCCAAATCAAGCACTGCACGCTGCTACTTTGCATCCTTGCAGGAGCGGGTGCGCAGTCTGCGCATGCGGCCGAGGCTGGGACCTGCGTGATGCCAGACGTTCATGCATATGTGTTGAGTTGCTTGTGGGCTGGCATGCATTCCAGCTGGCAGGGTACTGCGCTGGAGCTAGTCTGGACACAAATGCTTGGTGCCAGCCGTGGTGTGAGCGGGCACCTGCAGCGGGCGCTCGGTGACGCCCGCGGAGGCAAGATCTGCGAGCATGCGCGCCAGCCCGGCCTGCACGGCGTTGACGAAGGCGGCGTTGCCGGACAGTGCGCGCTCTGCCGGCTGGTCTGCGGGCGGCGTCTGCGCCCCCGCTCCGTGCAAGGTCTTTGTCTTAAGGGCGCTGATCAATTGCGCACTGGTTGGCCTAGCGGTGTAGTGCTGATCAACCCGCTTTTTCAACATTATCTGCCCTGAACAGGCGCGGGGTTGCAACAACACACGACGGCCCAGGTTGCATTTTTGCACTCGCTGCTGAGGGACAGGGGTGCACACAAGCAGGCATGCGACCGCGCCTGCGGCCCGGCATCATCTGTCGGCACTGGCTGGTCGGCTGCTTTGCTCATGGGTCCGCTTGAATGCATGCCATGCGGTGCCTGCGCACGGCTCGACCATGTGGGCGGCGCGCGCGGCGCGTGCGCCTGCCACTGCAGGCCCCAGGGCGGCTGGGGCGGCTGCTGGTGGGCCGCAGCCGCCGCGGCGGCCTGTGGCGGCAGTGGCGGCGTGGCAAAGTAGGCCGGGTAGAATACAGGCGGCGTGGCGGGCGCGTGCGGGCTGAGCGCCATGTACACCGGGCTCTCGGGCGCGAGCGGCACGGCCTGCGATGGGGTTACGACTTTTACGTGATGCAAACTGGCCACTCACTGTCATTAGCAGCAAGCGCCTGGTGTGGGTGCAGGTGCTCACATCAATCTCTGGTTCAGGGCGGCCATGCTGTCGCAAAGCCATGTTTCGGTGAGCAGATAATGCAGGCATCCTCGTTATGTCCAGTGTCGAAGCGCTCCCCCCCTCCCCCACCTCTTGACAGGTCTGTGCCAGCAGGCACGCGCCTGGTAGGCTGGGCAGGCGTAGGCGCTCGTGGGCATTACGGGCACCGCCCAGTAGCAGCCACCCGCCGCGTACGCAAACGTGAACGCATGTGAGCGCGGCTGCTGCGGGCGCGCCGCATCGCCGCCCAGCAGCGGCCTGCCGTGCATGTAGTAGCCGGCGCTCCCTCCCATGCCGGCCAGGTTGCAGCCCTGCCCCTGCGCATGCACTGAGGCCAGGGCGCTGACAGGCGATCACCAGCACGCAGCTGTGCTGGGCCAAAAAATACAAGGCAGCACCACACACGCTTCAGGCAGACACTTGTGTAAAGAACAAACGGAGAGCGGTCACGGCCTGTTGTGATCGTCCACACCTCGATAAGGGAGCGCGCCTGCTGCGCGGCAGGCAGCCAGGCCTGCACCGGCGCGTTCACAGGCATGCCGGCCACTGGCGAGTTTGCAAAGTAAAGGCCGCCGTGCTGCACATAGCACATCGCCGTGTGCACGCCTGGGCTGGGCGTCTTTATTCCCTGGCTGGGCGTGAACGGCACTGCGCGGTGCGCCCGGCTATCAGGCTTGTGGCAACACCAAATGGTACCGGAGCATGGTGATCTGCCGCCATGGCCGCACCACTGTCCAACGTGTGGGGCGCTGGCCGCCGTGCAGTGTGCACCCTGGGCAGCACCCGGCCGCCGGCCACCTGCGCACAGCATCGGGCCTCGAATGCCTCGGGCGGAGGTCATACACGGGTCAGCCGGCCCAAGCGGTGCTAGCTGCCAGGGCCATAGACAGCTCTTCTTGAACGGCCGCGTCGCGCCCTGCCAGGCATCAGGAGGGAGCAGTGTCGCTTACGACGCCGCATGCGGCCAGATGCTGACCTCGCCTGCACGGGTCGAAACTCCGCCGCCTCCACGCGCAAGGCGGCGGCCAGGGGCTCCTCGTCGCACATCGCATGTAGCCGCAGGCCCGTGGCACCGTGCACTTTTTGCAGCGCTGAGTACTGCAAAGCGTCGTCACTGTGAGAATATATATCATCGATGAGCCATCCACCTGCTCATCAACTATTTAGCACAGCGGTGTACACCTTGCGCTGTGTCTGAGCAGTGCGCAAGTATGAGCTCGATGTCTGGCGCAGCATGGGCGCCGCGTGTCTGCAGTCAGCCCGCTCTGCAGCCCACAACGCGCGCTCAACAGCTCACCGTGCTCTGCACGCCGTCAGTAAGAGCAGCGGGCTGCCAGAGACACAGCAGCATGCGGCTCTGGACGCGTGTGCCGCGGTGCTGTGCGCGTGCGCAACCGACTCAGCATGGCGGGCCGGCTCGCCAGACGCCGGCAACCTGCAGCGCCGCGGCTGACAGGTTGCGTGAGGCAGGACCTGCGGTAGCACTGGCGGCGCCACTTGTGCTGGCCGGCGCAGCGCACGCCGACGAGGTTGCGCCGGCAACGCCCGACGTGTTCATCAGCATAGCCTTCGTCCTGGCCATTGGGGCGCTCGCGCTGGTCACACTGGGGGTGCGCGTGCCTGCTGCCTGCTTGTGCCAGTGATTGCAAGTGCAGGTGGCCGCATGAGCTGCCCATAGTCGCGTGTGTACACTCTCAGAATGCAAACAACATGCTTGAAATGTGAGGGGGGTCGCGTGCGCCGCCAGGTGCTGTACCTGACGCTGACCAGCTGGCTGGACAAGCGCACGGAGAACGCGGACCGGGAGCGGCTGGCGCAGGCTGAGAAGGACAGGCGCGCATCGCGCCTGCTGCCCTCAAGTGTGCTTTGTGCTGACACAGTGGCAACAGCAGCTGCGCTGCCTGTCGTCACTGGTTGCTTCCTGCAGCCCTGCGCAGGACTTGTGTGACAAACAGCGGGTGTCACGCACCCTGTCTAGTGCTGCGCAGAGTTTTTGTCTGTTCCAGCTCTCAGTCTTCGCTTCAGCCAAGCCATGGCCACAAAATGTTGGCATTTTTTGCAGCGCACAGTCAACCATACTAAGCGGCAGCTGCTGCTTTTCGCAGGAAGCTGTCAGCGCTAGGCGTGACCCCGAAAAGGAAAAGGGTGCCCGAGGGCGCCACGCGCGGCGGCGGCAAGGGCTTTGGCGGTTGACATGCGCGGGCGGCAGTGGGGTCTCGTGACCTCATAGTCCCCCTAGCCAGCACTGTCTGTGTTTGCAGGCACTCTGGCAAGCTTTTTTTGTTGTCGTCGTGACTGTGAGAAAGAAGTGCGGCAGGTGCAGTGCCAGCCATAGGGCAGTTTGCTTTACCCTGCAGCACTCAGAGTGAAGAAGACCTATACAACGCCGCACTGCTTACATTGTGTACACGTTGATATACGCGACATCCAGATCTCCACTGACAACTTTGTACACACACCAACATCACATGTCAACACACTCGCATCACGTCAACTTAGGGCTGAGCTTTCAGGCTTCCGGGCAAGCTGCAACGAACGGTGCCTGCATGGCAGCACAGCCCGTGCGGGACGGCATGTATGGCCTCGAACACTGCGGCGCCGCCCAGGAGGTGAGGCCGCCGCAACGCCAGCCTGGCCACACCGCCATGCGCTTGACTGTGGCTGTCCATCCACCCTCGCTCCTGTTTCAAAGCAGCCCCAATGAAAAGCCCAGAAGGCTGCCTGTTACTACCTGCCCAGCAGGTGCGTGACGACGTCCGCGGGCGCCAGCAGCGCCGTGCCGCCGAGCAGGACGTGCGGCGGCGGCCGCTGGCCGCGCGCGGCCGCCGCCGCTGCGCGCTCGCTGACCGCCTCGCGCGCGGCGCGCAGCTCGCCCAGGCCGATGCCGCCCACCACAAACAGGATCACCTGTCCCACCCAACCGCACTTGGGAGGAGTGTGTTGATTCCAGGTGCTGTCCTCGGTCCAGGTTGCTGCGCCACACGAGCAGGGCACGGTGGGACACCAGAGCATGCATGGTCAGCTCGGCGAGCTCCCTGAGCCTGCTGACGCTGACATGGCGCGGGGAATGGGCTGCGCAGCGCGTGGCGGCAGCATGCACTGCCTGGGACCCAGGCCCTGGGTGCCTCCATGCCACAGCAGCAGAGCGCTCACCAGTCCTGTCCAGGGCGTGCTACACAGCCTGTGCAGCTCATTAGCAGGCGAGCACTCGAGAGCTGAGCTCCATATTTTACCCTTATCTGACTCGAGCGGGAAGCGCCCATCACCGCATGCAGGGCACAGCACGGGCTCTGCCCCAGGGAGGCAGCATATTTCTATCCTATGAATGACACGCTGCAGCGCGCCCGGGCGCACCGTGTCGTAGTCGCCCGGGGCGGGGGGCCGCTGCACCAGTCCCAGGCGGCCCAAGCCGCTCTTCAGCAGGCCCCTGCGCATCGCCATGCGCATTAGTCAGGCACAGGTCCGGTCGCTGCTGGTTACGGCGCGCTCCCCCCTGTCCTATGCGTCTCTTGACAGCCATCGGTGGGCATGCAGAGCGCCAGCGCGTTCTGTCTCTTTTGCGGGCACGCTTGCGCTTGCGCAGGAGGGTGCCTGCGGATGCTCCTGCAGGGTGTGCGGAGAGGACAGCTGCTGCCCGCCCGCAAAGCGCCGAACGGTGCGCCCCCGCATGCAATGCACCTGAGAGTGGCGCAAGCGGGACTATGAGCATCGGCGCGCGCCGCACCAAGGCCCAGCGCAGGCGCGTGGTGGATTGCCAGCTGACACGCACACAACAGCACACAGGGCTAGGACGCAGGCAAGCTGTGCGTGCGCCCGGGCGCGCACCGCAGCGAGGCGGTATTGTGGACGAGGTCCGGCGCGGGCGCGCGCTCCGCCACGCGCGCGGCTAGCTGCGCGAGCAGCGGCACCGGCGCGCTGCCGGGCCCGTGCGGCGCCAGCCGCCGAAGCGCGCCCAGCCGCGCGCGGTGCCGGCCGCCGCCACGCAGTCGCTCCAGCGCCTCCGCCGCCTGCAGCGCACCCGGGGTTAGGTTCAGGGTCAGTGCGCCGCCGCGCAGCCGCTCCAGCGCCTCCGCCGCCTGCGCCCGCGCGGCCCGGCTCAAGGGTGTTTTTGCGCTGCCACTGCGCTTCCACTGAAGCCACATCTGCTCGCTGCCACTTTACCCCAGCCTCTCTCCGCCCATTGCGCGCTGCGTTCGCGGCGCTGGGCACTCAGCGGGCCGTCGCCGACCAGCGCCGCCCCTGTCCAGGGGCCCAGAGCAGCCGAGCGCCGGGCCGCCGAGCGGCCGTCAGCTTGCTGGGCCGGCGCGCATGCACCGCGATGCGGCCAGGAGCCAGACGCCGTGGTGCACACAGGCGGCGGAGCTGGCGGGGCACCTTGTCCTGTACGGCCAGGCGCAGCGCCCGCTCGTTGTAGCCGGCGTCCGCGCCGCCGTCGCCCGCGCCGCCGCCGCCCGCCGGCGCGGCGCCGGCGCCGGCGGCGCGGCGCTGCGCGAGCTGGGCGGCCAGGCCGCCGCCGAGCCAGTCGAGCGGCTGCGTCCGCGGGTCCGCCTGCGCGGCCGGTGCATGCGGCTCGGGCGACCCAGCGCCTCGGGGTGCATGAGCGGCGCGCTGCGCGGACGCAGGAGGAAGCGGGTGCATAGGACCGGGGACAGGAGGGTCCCGGGCACGCAGTCCGGAGGCCTGCAAAAGGGTTCGTGCAGGAAGGGGCTCATGGTAGGAGCACGCCAGGAGCATGCACGCGCTGCATGGGGCGCTTGGCACGAACTCGGGAGCGCCCCCAAGCGCGCGCACCCGCAGCAGCGCCTCCGCCAGAGCATCGCGCAGCATGCGCTCCTGCTCCGGGCCGAACGGCCCGGCCGGCGGAGCCGCGGGGTCGCCGCCGGCGCCGCCGGCGAGCCGCGCGGCCGCCGCCGCGGCCGCGCCCGAGACATCGGTCCTGTGCAGAATGCGCAGACGGCGTTGGGCCCTGTCTGCAGTCTCCACATGGGTTGCCCGAGGGTTCAGGCTCCTGCCATTGGCAGCACGTCGCCGCCGTCAATATACGCGCCTGGATGGAAACACAGGCCCAGCGACTGCAGACAATGTCGCACCTGGGGTGCGGCGCGCTCAGCTCGGCCGCGAGAGAGAAGCCGGCCGCCGCCAGCTGCAGCGCGTCGGCGAGCGGCAGCCCCGCCGCGCCGCCGGCCACGCGGAACAGCGCGCCCAGCTCAGCCGCCAGCGCGTCGGCGCCTGCGCGCGCGCCGCCGCGCTCGCCGGCGCCCGGAGTGGCGCCGGGCCTGCACCCGAATCCCGGCCCCGCCCTTCTGGACAGCCGACGCCGCTGACACATCGTCACTCTCTCTGGCCCCTGCACAAGGCCTCCGCCGCACGCCATGGAGCGCCGCGATCCAGCACGGCTGTCGGGCGCGCGCAGCCGCACGGCGAGCAATGCCCGGCCGCGGGACGCGCGCGCCGGCCGGGCCGCACCCTCGCCCGCGAGCAGGTGCAGCTGGCGCTCCTGCATCGCCAGGCGGTCCCAGCCGGCGGCGGCGGCGGGCGCGAGCGCGGCCGCGGCCGCCGCCAGCAGCTGCAGCACGGTCCGCTGGCGCGCCGCCGCGCCCGGCGCGCCGCCCAGCGCGCGCGCGAGCGCGGCCAGCTCCTCGGGCGCCGCCGCGCCTGCGCCGCTTCGGCGACGGTGGCAGGGTGCCTCTCCGCGCAGGGTGCTGCGTCTGAACGGTGATGTGCATGCGGCCCTGGCTGGGCACCACGCATGGGTGCCGCTACGCCCGCGCCAGATGAGGATAGAGACCAAACTGACCCCTCCACGACTGCAGCCCCATGCGAGCATGGCACACCACGACCCAGCCGGCCGCGGCCGCCGCACCCGCCTTGAAGCGCAGGCCGGGCCGGATGTTCTCCTTGCGCAGCGCCTCGCGGCCCCACTTGCGCAGCAGCAGCGCGGCGTCGCGCCCGCCGCGCGCGAGCAGGACCTCGCGCCATGCCGCCGCCTGCACCATCCGCTGCCCCGGCCTTCAGAGCCGGCCTCACTGGCCTGGCTGCACCGGTCCAGACGTGACGGACACAGTG
>JAABUX010009817.1_pt1 | contig 10786 bp, 19 predicted proteins | sample 5561851 | NCBI WGS metagenome assembly JAABUX01 (sample SAMN10711883, study PRJNA513361) | rock metagenome | isolation source: Antarctica rocks | place: Antarctica: Victoria Land, Richard Nunatak red sandstone | collected 2016-01-03 | reverse complement strand
TGCAGCGCTGCAGCACTTGCTGGGCAGTTCTACTGTTGCCCACATCGGCAGCCACCGCCTGAGACATCAGTGCAAGGTTGCTGGTTGCATGATTTCATCAATGGCATGAGAGGCATCTCTTAAGCTGCAAAACTCAGTTGCTGTCATTCGACTGGCAAGATCGTGAAGCACCACGTAAGATTCGGCACATCAGGTAGGCTATGCCGCAGTAGGGTTGAGCAGCGTCGGACCTTCCAATTCCTGCCATGGCGCCGGAAGGCAGCGAGCAGCTGCTCGTCCTCGGCCTCAGACCACGGCCGGTTGCTGGCGGGTCGCAGATGCTGCTCGTAGCGAGCCAAGCACTCTCCGGCGAGCCTGCCGCCGCCCAGCTGCCGTGCTGTCGACAGCCACTGCCATGCGGGGGTTCGTGGCAGCGGTCAGACAGTATCAGAGGAGGCTCTGGCGCTGGTGTGCTGCGTGGTGTGCCTCCAGCGCATTAGTGCAGGTTTGCACAGCAATTCCAGCCAAGCGTGCATCTGCTTGACGACAACGCGGCATAGCCAAGGGATTCGTGTAGCAAGTTGCGATTACGTTCGAGCCAAGGGGGACGCACGTCTGTCTGCTGCTCCGCGAGGGTCAGCAGCTTCTGGTCCTCCTCGCTGCTCCACGCCTGGCGGCTGGCCACCGCCAGCTTGCGGGACTGCCACTGGCAGTCGCCTGCGCTGCGGCCGGGGATGCTCCTCGCCACGCGCTCCCACTGGGCGTCGGCGAACTCATCCACGCGCCGCCGCACCTCTGCAGCATCATGGCTCCGGGTAGGACTACCACGCAGCACTGATGATCAGGCAACGGACGTAGCATAAGTCAAGGTTGACCGCATCCGACTCAGCGATGAGAGTTGCAGCCTGCAGAACACAGTCGTTACATACCCTCTGAGCCGTACTTGAGGCGCGCGGCCTCCTCCATCGCCGCGGGGATCGCATCACCGCCCATGGCGGCGCTCGAGGACATGATCTCGTCCAGGCGTCTGCTCGTCTCCTCCTCCTGCCAACACCGGCAGGCACGCATTTTTAACCAGACGAAACCATCCTGTGTCGGAGCGCCGCATCTGTAGATGACAACAGTGATCTGGCCAGTCTCAAAAGCAAGCAGAGTCTGGGCGTAGTGGTCTGAGCGAGATTCGGACTTGACCCCATTTAGGTCTCTGCAACCGCCCCTGGCAATGCACCAGCTTTTGGGATGTGGGGTTTGAGCACCTCCCTGGCTGCCGTTGGCCGCACCTGCACGATCTGCTGAATGGCGTCCTTGAGGGCGTCCTTTTCGTCCGGCGTCCAGGCGCGCTGCTCGAACACGTGCGGCAGGTACTGGAACACGGGCAGCAGCTGCTGGGCATCCGGGTTGGGCGCCGGCGTCGCGCCGCCGGGGCCGCGCCAGAAGAGCGACGACCCCGCGACAGCCGTGCCTGTGGACTTCCTGACGGCACCTGCGATCCGCCGGAACGAGTTGAAACTTCGGATCTGCATCTCTGACAGGCTGGCTGAGCATTGTGACCCGCCGCAACAGTTCCCTGGTCTGTTTCAGGGTTACAATGACACATACCTGTTTCTTTGCCTAGACCGCTGCCATCCCTGTGAGCGCCACAACGTGCGCAGCTTTGACCGCCGATGCATGGTCGTATCCAGTACAGCATGGTGACCCGAGATGGCTGTGGCGCACCCGCATTGCGATGGGGCTTCTGGTGTTTGCGCAGGGCGTCCACCTGCGACCGCAGGTCGGCGTTGGTCTGCTGCGACCGGTCCATGGACGCCAGCATGCCCCGCAGCCGCTCCTGCAGCGCCAGGTTGTGCTCCAGGCTCCTCCGGATCGCGATCGCCTTGCGCTCCTGCCGTAAAACAAGAGGAGGTCACGCAGCATCAAGCCGATGGTGCATGGCAGATCCGAATGCAACGAAGGCACCACCACCGATGACCTAGTGACGCAGACCATGCCCGGACCTGTTCTGGCAGGCGGTCGTTGCCAGTCGCGACAGGAGGCAGCAGGCCCTCATCATCGCTCGCGGCAAGAGGCAGCACGGCCCAAAACCGTTCGAAAGCAGCAGCGTCTGCTGGTGCGCCGGGCATTGCTCCATGCTGGCCACCAATGTATACGTCCTCCTCGGCCTCATCGTCGGAACTGACGCTTGCTGATGCCTGTGCAGGCGCACAACTGGTGAGACTGGAGCCCAATGGCAGCGGTGGAGGGCAGTCGGCAGGGTGGGGTGTTCGTTTAAGATGCTTGTGCACCTTGCGATAGTTCAAGCCCAAGGCCGCGCGGAGGTTGAGCAGCTCCTGTTCTACGCCTTCGAGACCGGAATCTGAGTCGCTGGAAGCGCTCATGTCTGCATGAAGCCTGCCGGCATGCATGCAAACACGAGTGTGCGCCTGCAAATGCGTGAGCGATCAGATTGTCCCCAGCTTACGTTCAAAACCTGCCAGTGACAGCTGCTTTGCTTTGAACCCACGCATACAAGTCTGGAGGTGCAGACTGTAAGTAGCGGGCCCAGCTGATATATCGATCGCGTTCGTGACACCGAACGGGAGTCGCACGTTTATGAGCAGAAGCTTGCAGACTAAACAGGCGCAGGCCCTGAGTGGATGCCATGATGCAGTGCCCACCAGCTTTAAACAGTACACGATCGTCGGATGCAGAGTGAACATGATGCGGCAGGTAAGCTGAACATGGTCAATGCGGCTTCGATCTTCAGCATCCACAGGCACACCGGAGAATTTTCAAACACGTCTTGTCAGCTGAGACAATATTTGAGGCCAGACAAAATTTCATGAATGCTGGCAGTCACACGGCGGTAAAACATGGACGAGCTGTGCTGTTGCGATGGTGATGCAGGGCTGAAACCTAAGATATTTATAGGAGCCAGGATCAGCATCAGCTGTCTGGCCAGATGTACGGCAGTGTACCCAATGCGCATTACGGCGCACACTGCACATAGTCCCACTCGTCCCTTTGTTCGCCGAGCTGCAAGACACGAAGCGAGTGTATGCTGATACCGGGTCCGTCGGTGAGAAGCACGTCTCCGAGCTAGATGAGGCATCACTCTGAAGCTGGCGCCGGCGGGGGAGTGACGTCAGGGAAAGCTGCGCTCTCCGACGCGGTTGCCGGCACAGTGTCGTCCTGATGACCTGTGGTCACAAGAAAACACACAGCTGAATGCAGCTGAGTTGCGAGCTATCATCAGTGTCCAAATCGAGACCGATAAGAGTGAGGAGGATAGCCGTCTATGACATGCTCTGAGGGATCTGACCTGCGCCCGGCACTCGAGTCGACACAGTGCAAAGCACCTTGCGACACGCTTTGGAGCTCGGTTTCAGCGACGCTGAGCAGCGCGTCGCGGCGCCCCGCCTCGTTCCGCTGCTGCTCCGCTTCCGCTGCTTCCATCTCCGCCTGCTCGGCTTCCGCCTGCGCCTGCTCCGCTTCTGCCTGCGCCTTCTCCAGAGCCGCCATGCGCTCGCGCAGCTGCTCGCGCTTCTTGAGGATGTTGCGCCACCGGTCCTTCGCATCCACCTGCGGCACTCGCGGACATGCTGAGACCCGGCGAAGCGTGCAGCGTCTGCATGCTGGGGTGCGAGACGGTTTGTTGCTTCGGTGACTGCAGCAGGCACCACAGCCGGGTGCTGCAGTGGCATGAACGGGGGATGACAGAGTCGCTGCTGCCCGCCTGTGAGTTAACTTGGTCAACAACGGGCAGCAGGCACGCACCGAGGTGCGGTGCGGGGCGAGTTGTTCCTTATATGCACGGATGAAGCCGGCCCAGTCGCACGTGCCCAGTCCACGCGCCTCCACCCACTCCGTCAGTTTCTCATCCTCGTCAGGGGTCCACTTCCGCCGCTTGCGGGCCCTCTGCAACAAAACCTGTAAGCTCAGAGCTGTGTGCTGATCTCCGGACGTGCACCGGACACTGCCATTGTTGCAGGGCCATCCTCCTAACCCAGCCATACAAACAGGCATGCTGATGAACAAACGCTGCGGACCTTCTCACTGGCGTCGCCCGGCGACTCCATCTCCCACAGGGCCGCAGCAAGGCCCTTCGTACGCGCCGGGCTGCTCGACGGGGCCACCTGCGCTGGCAACTGCCAGGCACGCGACGTATGCGTTCGCAATATGCCACGGGCCAATCAGCACATACATGACAAGCACAGCTTTATGGAGCCGAGGTGAGGACTAAGCAGCGCACCGGCGGAGCGGCCACGGGCTGCCCGGTCGCCTCGGCTGCCGTCTGGAGGGTCTCGGGCATGATGGAGGGCCCAGCCAGATCGTGCAGCTGCTCTGTCTGCTGGCCAAGTTTCGCATCCGTCGATGCGCTGCACCACCATCACAGCCACTCAGTGTATGCAGCATCAAGGCAATGTGGCACGGTTATCGAGGCCAGATTCATCGGTGAGCCGTCTGTGAACCTCACCCGAGAAACGCAGCCGGGTCCAGGCGGCCGGTCGGATCATAGAAGCCGCCCTGCAGGCGGCCTTCACATTAACAACATCTGTTTGTGCTTGTTGGACAGCGCTGATGCTGAGCTAGCAGTGCGTCACGATATGTTGATCACATCAGTGCAGTAGGCAGCTCGTATAAGTCCGTGCAGGTCTGCAAATCCAATGTGCGAGTTTGCAAAGGCAGTTGATCAGCATGCTACATGAGAAGCCATAGCAATGTCAGCGGCAGCCGCAACAGTGGCGGCGACAACAGCAGCGCAGTCTGGCACGAACTTCACCTGCACGACGATGGGCCCCAGCGCCCGGCGTGCCGTTTGCACGTAGAGCTGCACCTCGTCCGCCGCCGCCAGTCGGCCGTGCGACATCCAGAACACATGTTTCGCTGTCGGGTTCGCTGCGGCTCGTTCGAGCTCGGCCTTCCTGTTTAGCACGCACAATGGTGACGATACGGGTGACGTGCGGAAGGAGGAACCAGCACAGCGCGCAGCTGGAATGCTCGTTCAGGCAAGGGTCTTGGACACGGTCTGGGACTTTAGCAACGCCGGCTCTGTTGGATCAGGTGTTTGACATGGTTCAAAGGCTTGCAGCATCTGGTAATTCGCAGACAGGCACGAACGCAGGGAGAAGCAGAGCAGACCTGGCGTCCTGAGGCGTGCCCGGCACTGCTGTGCTGAAATGCTTGGCGACCTCAGCGAGCGCATCCGCTGCTTGGTCGTGCTGCAGGACCATCTGAGTCTGGACCTGCGCGTAAGCATGTCACGCCGTGCAGGCCAACTCTATCACCGCTGCTGACGCCACCTGCTGCGAGCGTGATCTGCCTCCAAGGCCACAACACATGGTGGCCTGCAGGGTCTAGTTGTTTCAAGCATCCGCAAGGGCCAGCTGTGCTCGGCAGTCGAGCACAGAATCGCAAGGTGTGAGAAGAAGCGTGTACTCACCGTCATCAGGACGCTTGCTGAAGGAGTGAGTGTCGCTGCGTCCACAAAGACCGGCAGACTGTTGTCAGCAGCAAGCAGGCGCAGCTGCTCGAGGTACGACAGCACTGGCGTGGGGTCCCACTCCCCGTCCAAGACGTGCAAGCGCAGCACGCGCAGGAGCAGCCGGATTTGCGCGCCTGCGGGGGCACAGCGAAGGGGTTTCCCTCGGTACTGCAGTGTCCTCGTCCGGCGGGGGTGCAGGGCGAGTGAGAGAGAGGCTATGCGCACAAACTCCGAGGTGTTCGAATCCACCGAGCATGTGTGCGATGGTCCACACGGCATTCGAGTGCGCCTCCTCGGTCAGCTCGTCGTGGTCCAGCAAGATCTGGAGCGCCAGCAGCAGGTCCTGCTGCGCCATGACAGGCCAAACCTCGGCGCTCGAGGCAAATGTTGTTATGGACCAGTGAGCTGTCCAGTCGGCCTCAGCAGCCGCAAGACGCGAGATTCCGACCGTTCCGAAAGCAACCCTAGCATCGAGCGGCTCGCGGTTAGGGTTGCAAGGGTTGCGCGAAGGGTTGCAAGGGGAATGCAAACGCAAAATGGGGCCCGCGCACACCTCTGGCAAGCCAGATTGCTTGGCTACTCATCATCACTTCGAAGGCTCGACGAACCGTCCGCCACGTCCTGGCCCTGCGCTTACAATGTGAAACCAAAGCTGGAAGCATGCTGAAGCGTCTTTGATAGACGCCGTGTCTCCTTCCACTCACAGCGGGCACACCCCTTTCCCCCGCCGTCCGAGCCCCCGCCAAATGCTGGTCCATAGAGCAGACCGTGCCGTGTAACATCAGTTGACGGTCGCCGAGCCGTTCGCACGGGACACCATGGACGAGACCGAGGATGCCGGCACCTTCACGCTGCTGGTGGATCGGCCGCTGTCGGCTGTCGTGCGCGTCGCAGAGTGGTGCCCCAGCATGGACCTCGTGGCATTGGGGACAGCGGACGGGCAGCTCTCCGTGCGCCGCCTGAACTGGCAGTCCCTGTGGAGCGCCACGCCGGGCACGGGGGCCGCCACCGGGGCCGGCAGCGGCGCAGAGGCCGGCAGCGGCGACGCTGTCGTGTGGCGACCGGACGGCAAGGCTTTGGCGGTGGGCGGGGCCGACGGCGCGGTGACGGTGCTCGACGCCGAGGACGGCAAGCAGGTCATGCACAGGCAGCTGTGCGACGGTGCGCGGTCCCTCGTGACGTTCGGCGAGCCAGCATCTGCAGCATAGCACAATGCATCGATCTCCTGCCACCCCACAACAGCAACGATTCAGACCACACCATCTTCGATTGGCAAGCACCATAGATGCATCTCAGGCAATCCTGGCTAGCAGATTCATGCGGGGTGCTCTGCCGGTCAGGGCCGGTGACGGGCATGGCGTGGGTGGAGTCTCAACAGGGGCGGGACCCCGCTGGGGACACATTCAGCAACCGCGCCGCGTGGCTGCTGCCACCGTTGCCCAAGCCAACAGCTGTCAGCGCTGCGGTGCCGGTGAGCACGGACTCGATTTAAAACATCCGACCGACCCGCTGGCGTGTTGACAACATGGCCAGCGCTGGTTCCTGGCCATACCAGGGTATGTCCATGGCATGGGAAAGCAGATGCTGGTCACAGGCTCGTTTTGCAGCGCTGCACCAGCGCCGACCACTTGGTGTGTGCACATGCAGTTGGTTACCGCCGTGCTGTGCTGCTCACAGGTGGTGGCAGACAGCAGCAGTCTGGCAACGGCCGCGGGCTCGCTGCGGCTGGCGCTGCTGATCGCGGTGGACGTCACGGGGGCACTGCGCATCTGCTCCAGTGAGCTCATGGAGCTGGCACGGCTTGAGTGCGCGGCGTGGACGCTCCGGCCGGAGCCCTTCCAAAGCAGCGCAGCGGCCACCTCCGTTCAGGTGCTGATAATACGGTCAGCAAGACCTTGCTGCGAACAGCAGCCTTCTGAAACTTGACACATCGTCCATCACAGATCCAGTGCATGCGTCATGGGCAGCGTTGCTTTGCCATCAGCCACGCACCGTGACAATAGGACCGAGGGACTCTACCCGCCTGCGTAGAAGCGACGCTTCCCGTCGGCATGCAGGCGGTGGTGACGAGGGACCTGCGGACCCTGGCGGCAGTGGCCGTGTCCGCCGGCGGCGTGGAGTTGGTGCTGACGTCCCTGGCCGGCATCGCGGCGCAGGGGCGGCAGCTGCCGCGCATGACGCACCTGGCACACCGGATCCTCACCCTGCTCGCAGGTGGAGACACTGTGTGCACCTGACGTTAACACCAGACACTCAACTACAGCCAACACGTGCAACAAGCTGTGCCCACGAAACATGCCAATTTGAAGCCGATATAGCCAGGTTGTTGACGTGGGTGCAGTTGACGCGCAGTCAAATCTGCCACACGCACAGGACAGGCTCCGCTCAGCCTTCACCCGGCCTGCCAAGCGCCGGATGTAACTAATAGATGCATGCCACCTGCCCGCATTTGCGTTGCTCACACGGGCTGGTCAAGTTGTGAGTTGTCATCTGTCAAGAACAACAACCAGAAGTGAGTCCGCTGGCTCAGCGCGTGACGCATGTGTCCAGGTATCTTGACGGCGCTGGACACGGCAGGCAAGGAGTGGGCGGCTGCCCAGCGCACGTGCGCACAGCAGATGCTGGTGCTGGAGTCGCTGTTGCGGGATCACGGCAGCGATAACAGCCCGCAGGAGGAGCTGCTGCGCCTGCTGGGCTCCGGGTCCATGAGCCCCGCCATGAACCAGTTCTTGTCATCGACCCTTGGTGCGCCATACCGACCCTCAATCGCGTGTACACAAGCCCATATCCACTTGTGCAGCGTACAGCAAGCTGCGTGATCGGCCGCGACCAAAGAAGCCTAGCCTGACGTCGGTCCAGATTGGACCGATCGCGCTCTACGTGCTTGCTGGCCAAAGCTGCACAGCACGCAAGGCCCTCTCAGGGCTGTCTGCCGACCGTCGGCAACATGCTGCTGCACAGGCGATGCGGGCATGCGGCGGCTGGCTAAGACGATGGACGTGACGGCGACGCGCGTCCACGTGTTTGTTAGCGAGCAAGTTTGGCCGCAGCTACAGCTGGCGGTGTTTCTGCTGGGCGAGCTGTATGGCCTCACCTGCTGCGCCGCTCAGAACGTCAGCCACAGCCTCGGCTTGCAGGCACGCGCGTTACAACAATGCTGCCCACCCATCTGCATAGCCGCTGATGTACAACAATGCATCGCTACCTTTGCGCCAGAGCCCGTGAGCGTTCAGCAAAAGTGTAGTGGATTGCAGCGCCGTGCGCATTTGCAAGGGCGAGGATGTTCAGCCGGTGCGCGTTCGGTACAGCACCCTGGTCACGTTGCCCACACGCACGTCGCCAGGTCGCCGACGTGGAGGCCGCCAAGGCGGAGGCTGTGAAGCTGCTGGTGCGGGCGTCCCAGCTGCAGCGCATCGTCACCGGCGCCGCGGCCGGCTACCGCCGCTTCTTCAGCTGGCTCCTGCGCAACATCCAGCGCCTGGGCGACGGCGCGGACGGCGGCCGCTTGGGCGTTGAGGAGGGCGCCGGTCCCACCGACGCTCCCGCAGTGGCGCACTTCGTCACAGGCCAGCTCATGGTCGACGTCCTCGGCCGCGAGCTGCAGGCAAGTCACAGTTTGCCGTGAATCAAGGCCAGCCGATGCGTCTTGCGTTGCCTCGATGACCTTCAAAGCGCCTATCAGAATGATGTCGAGGGGCACGAGGCAATCCGACATGTTTGTTGTTTGCGCTGCCCTCGGGGCTGCCACTCGATGCACGCATGAGGAGGTGCTGCAGTGTCATTGATGCGCTCTGGGCGCAGGAGGAGGCGGCCGGCGAGCAGAATCTGGTGCCGCCGGACGCTGGGCCCGCCGCGGCCGACATCGAGGAGCTCATGGAGATCCTGGGCCTGGGCAAGCCCCAGGTCAGCAGCTTCAGGTGTGCCAGTGGTGACCGCCAGTGTACTCATTGATGCATGTAGACACAGAATCTGTAATCGTGCAGGCAGCAGCCGGGCCAGCCATGACCGCGCGCCGGACGCCCGAAACGGCGCAGTCGAATGGTCCGTTCTAGGCAGTGCCATGTGCCTGGGAATGAAATATTGCAGAGAGCCACCCTCGAGCGGGCTGCCCCAGTCCCCTACCATTAGGGCACCCTCGAGCAACCGTCGACGGGAGGGCAGAGCCCTGAAAGCACCGCTCTGCTGAGTGCAGACGGCAGGTCCGCGTGCTCCAGGAGGACTGCACGGCGGCCTTCGCGGCCGTTCCAGCGGCGCTGTCGCCGACCATATCGCCGCTCTTGCAGCTGACGCTTGCCCAGCAAGCAACGACAGCGGCCTCAGCAGCAGCAGCGTCACCCGCCAGCACGCAGCCCATGATCAGCATCAGCGCATCGACAGCAACGCGGGATGACGAGCAGCACGGCCATGACAGGCCGGAAATCCTGGTAGCTTTCACAGCAGCAGCACAAGCAGGTCAAGCCGCTGCTGGCGGGACACTCTTATGCATCGTGCGGGTGCTGCCTGCGGATGCTGACGAGCCGAGCGCTGCGACTGCGGTACGATGCGTTGTCTTCCCCGCCGACACTGCGTGCAATTGACCTCCAGATCTTTTCAGAGCCCGCAGCCCATCGCCTGTGTATGTTGAGCAACCTCCCTTGTTTCGAGCCCAGGTGGAAGCGAGCGCCGTGCGGTTGCCGGAGGGTACGCAGCTTCGTGCTCTTGCCTGGTATAAAGGCGGTCAGCTTGCGCTGACGCTGCAGAGAACTTCGCAGCCGACGCCGTATATCGCACTGCACCTGCTTGCGACCAGCTATCTCGTCTATGCCCCAGTGTCATCAGATGAGGGAGCGACAGCTCTGCAGGTGATTCCACTTCCGAGCACGGACGGCACGAGACCGACTGCTGGTGCAAACCGGATCCTGTGTCGTGCCGTCACTGTTGTTACGGTGCAGTGTCGGACTGTCGCAGCTGAAAGCACCATCATTCGTCGCGACCTGTTTGAGGAGCAACCGGATGGCGCAGGTATGTTTGGACCAGAATGCGGTGACCGCCCTAGAGAGCGTCCAGTCGCGGCAGAGGATGCTGCCGTACCCGACGGTGCTGCCGCCGCTGGCAGTCAGCGGGCCGCGTGGCGTCGCCTGCGTGTTTGCAGGCGTGCAGCGTGCCTTGCTGTTCGACCTCGAGGATGATGAGGCTGCAGAAGAAGACGAGGATGATGTAGATGAGGAAGACGACATGCAGGATTGATTAGCCCACGTATGTTAGTGCAGCTGCCAGTGCTGTGAGCGGCGTGAGCAAACGAGAGGTCTGCTCGAGGATGGCTTCCAGGTTCGAGCAAATTATGATCGCCTGGCTCACGTCACTCGT
>JAABUX010009815.1_pt1 | contig 10786 bp, 14 predicted proteins | sample 5561851 | NCBI WGS metagenome assembly JAABUX01 (sample SAMN10711883, study PRJNA513361) | rock metagenome | isolation source: Antarctica rocks | place: Antarctica: Victoria Land, Richard Nunatak red sandstone | collected 2016-01-03 | reverse complement strand
AAGCGTTTGCGGATCAGGTGAGGATCAATCATCCAAACGGGGTAACAAACTCCTCAAGCAACGGAAATCCAGAAACAGGCCGATCGCATAATACTCGATTCGGATATTCCCGGATGGGCCCTAAGTGTCGCCCCTGGCTGGGTTCCTGATGTTGCTTGATAAGTGGGCTAAAGATATCGGCGCGCAGGTGATCGGGATCAGTCATTCATCCCGTCCGATCGATACCCCCGCGATCCACGAGACGACAGCCGCTTGTCCCCTGGATGTTAGGTTGCGGGACAGGTCCTGCAAATCGATCTGACCCAGTTCCTCCGCGATAGTGCCGAGGCGGCGCGTAATGTAGTGATGGACATCGTCGGCGAGCGGCAGCGCGATCGTCAGCATCTGCAGGAAGCGGTGGATGCAAGCAAAAACGAATAGGCCGTGCATGACGCCCTGCACAGGGCGGTCGGTATCGCGCCATGGCGAGTGCGCCATTTCCAAAGGCGCTGCTACCAACGGGGCCTGCATCTCCTCGTTCGTAAGGTGCAGGTGCATGGCTTCGTGGACTATGCTCTCGGCCAACCGGAGGGCGCCGAGGTCGTCGTCGCGCTCCGGACAGGACACGAAGATCGTTTCACGCCATTGCGGTTGGCTGTGGCTGACGTCGTAACCTGACTTTGCCGCCAAAGGGTGAATGTCGCGGACTACTTGCAGCACCAAGCCCTCAAGTTCGGGTATTACACCCAGCCATCGCTGGGCGCAGACGATCAACCGTTTCAGTGCTTCGACCGGAGCCGCGCGCAAGCCGTCGTCCTCGATGGCGGTCACCAGGGTAACCGGAACGGTGCTGACCCGGCTCGATAACGAGGCTGTCGTCCCGGCGTGACGGCCCAATTCAGGTAGGGACGCGAACCGCCAAGGCGCGTGGGCTGCGGCTTGGCCAATCAAGCCGCAGCGTTCCGCGATGAGAATGAGTAGACCATGGTAAAGCGGTCCCCGCCGGCGATACGCGATACGGCGTGGAAGGAGGTAGGCGAGATCTCGAAGGCGAACGCCGAGCCGTGGGTGGGGCGGACGATGCGGCGGATGTCCTGCGCGGAGTCGCTACCAAAGAGCATCAGCAAGCCGCCCTGCTCGTCGCGCCAGCCCCGGTTCAGTTGGAACAGCACACGATGGGTTTCGCCGTCGTCCAAATAGTCATTGTGGATACGAATGGTTTGGCCCTCGACGAGCTTGTGCGCTGTCGCTTCGACGAAGCGGACTTTGCCCGCCTTAATAGGCCCGATCAGGCGACGCTCAATGTCGGCTATGGTTTTGGACGCGAGCAGTCCCTGGAGCCGAGAGGGCAAGATCTCCGGTGAGAGGTGCAACTCCCATTGCTCGTAGAAACTCGCTATTCGCAACTTCCAGGGCGCCTCCTCCTGCATCCACGACAGAGTCTCCTCGAGGAGTGCGGCAGGCAGGAACTCGCGGCACGTGGCGTGGCGAAACGGCTCGAGGCGCGTCACCGCGGCTTCCGGCGTCATGCCGCGGCCCTGGGGCGGAGCCGCGCGAGGTGGAGGCGTATGCGGTGGATGAGCTTGGTCTGGTCCGAGCAGAATACGGTTGGGTTGTCGTAGCCCTGGCCCTCGGCGTAACGGTGGGTGACCATCCCGCCGCCGCAGGTGCGGAGCAAAGGACAAGGTAGGCAGGTCGGCGAGGAGGGGCGTTGGGCCAGGTGGTAGTCGCGGAATTCCCGGGAGGCCGCTACATCGGTCAGCGAGTGGCTGTGGACGTTCCAGTAGGCGTCGAAGCCGTCGCCCGGCGAGGAGCTCTTGAGGGTATCGTTCTTCTTAATAGCGCCGTCCGTGTCGATAACGAGAATGCCGTAGTCGGTCAGGCCGACGCCCTCCTTGACCCCTGCCCCTCCGAGCTCCAGCCTAATCATGTCGTCCAGCATCCGAATCCTGAACGGGTCTGGGTCCGCGACGTAGCGGTCCAGGATCTGGCACATCCAGCTCCCGTATTCGACGGACGTCGGGGACGCCTTGCCGTAGGGCAGCGTCGAGTGGTTACCATCGCGGTAGAGGAAGTCCACGCTAGGCGTGCCCAGGCCCTTAAAGTAGTCGTACACGGCATTGGGGCAGGACTTTGGGTCCACCACCGCGAGGATACCCGAGAACAGGACCTCGGACCGCGGATGCGCCTTCAACCTGGCTAAGCCCGCCGCTACGGCGGCATGCGTGGGCAACCCCCTGAGATCTACCCGAAAACGGTCGTGCACCACGGCGTCTCCGTCAAGGCTGACCGAGAGGCTCGTCCCGTGCGCCGCGAGGACGTCCAGGATCGCGTCCGTCAGCAACGCGCCGTTGGTCTGGACGGAGATGCCGCAGAAGGGGCTAACCGCGGCACGAAGATCCGCCAGCAGGCGGTCCAAGCCGTCCTTTCCCAACAGAAGGGGCTCGCCGCCATGCAGCACGATCGAGAACGACCGTCCCTGCGACCGCTCCAACGCCCCGAGTTGCCGCGCCACCGCCGCGCGTGTGGCGTCAGACATCCTCTTCGGCAGGCTACGCCAGCTCTCGTCTCCCATATGGTAGACGTAGCAATAGCTGCAATCCAGGTTGCAGCGGCTGGCAACCTTTAGAAGGACGGTGTCGACGTGCATTCGCCTTCAGCGGTTATGACGATTGAAGGTACGGTTATAGCTGCGGGGGACTCCGCCATCTTCCTCGTGCCGCACTTCCTCGATAAGCCGCTGGAGGGCCGGGCTGTCCAGGATAGCGTCGAGATCCCCTTCCGTCGTTTCCGAAGCAGCGTCCGCTTGCACACGCTTGATGTCGTCCATCATCCTCGTCCTTCGATAACGTCTGACCTTACGATTTTGATGCGCGCTTCACCAGCGCTAACATCATGATACTCATCTGGAAATTGAATGACACCCTCAGAACGTTTTAGAAGGTCATGTATGTATCCAGCACGTATAGACCATTCAAAACCTCTCCTACGAGAGCATTCCATCGTCCATCATACGTAAATACATTTGTTTTGACGAGACTCCTTCAAACATAGTCAGCTGCGGAGCCTTATTACTGTTGTGACTTTCTCGTGTAAGATGAAACACGTATCCAGAACTTTCCTTGTGCGGACTGTCGGCGGCAGCTGTAAGCGTTGTTCCCGGCTTTTCGCAGGCGCACACCTGCCTGCACCTGAAAACCCGAAAAGCCGATCACGAGATACCGTTGTCTTTCGCCTGGCAGCGTCGGTGACTAGTGTATGCGGGTAACACCCAGCCGAGACGCCATGCCTAGCCCCTTGACCGGATACAGGATCTTCATAGCCTCCCCCGGCGGTCTCCAGGAAATAAGGAAAGCATTCCGGGAACTTATCGAGAAATACAATACGGAGGACGCCATGCGTCGCGGTGTCGTCTTCATCCCAGTGGGGTGGGAGCACACGCTCGGCGGGATCGGACGGCCGCAGGCGCTGATAAACAAGGACCTCGACGAGTGCGATGGGTTCGTCATGGTCCTCCACGACCGCTGGGGCTCGAATGCGGGCGGCCCGGATGGCGTCACTGGCACAGAGGAGGAGTTCAACCGCGCCCTGGAACTTTCGAAGGCCGAGGGAAACGCCATGGAAGAGCTCCTGGTGTTCTTCAAGTCCGTCGAGACGGAGCGGCTGAGTGATCCAGGCCCCCAGCTCCAGAAGGTCCTCGACTTCAGGGCCAGGCTGGAGCGCGATCGGACGTTGTTGTTTCAACAGGTCGAGACGACACGTGACTTCGAAGATAGGCTACGCTCATTCCTCGCCGAATGGGTCCGCAGGCACGAGGGCGGCAGCCGCAAGGGCCAGAACCGTCCGGTCGGGCCGACGCCGAGCCCGCCCGCGGCTGGAGAGGGTCCGGGCGCCGGGCCTCTGGAAACCAATCGAAATGAGCCCGGACCGCCCGGCGGTATGGAGGGGGCCTTGGCCCTGGAGCGGGAAGGAAGGTTCACTGAAGCGGAGACGATATACGCCGAACTCTCAGCGGCGAACGACGATCCGGCGATGCTGTCCCGATACGGAGACTTCCTGTGGCGACGCAAGAGGAGGGGGCAAGCCGCAGCCATTTACAGGCAGGCGGTGGAGACGGCGGATGCACTCGGCGACGATCTCGGCAGGAGCAGCGCCCTGCTCAAGCTCGGACACCTCCTCACGAAGAGAGGGGACTATGATGAAGCTGGAGAGTGCATCCAACTGGCGCTTCAACTGGCCGAGAACAGCGGGGCGCCTTCGCTGACCGCACTTGCGTACCTCCGGTCGGGCGAACTTGCTGGCGAGCTCGGGAAGCCGGAAGATGCGGAGCGATCGTTCGGGGCCGGGATGGAGGCTCTTGCCGACAGCGACGATCCGGCGACCAGGGCGGACCTCCTTGCAGCCCTGGCCCAGGGATGTGCCGATCGGGGCGACTATGCCGGTGCGGCACGCAGCTATCGGGAAGCGTTGGAACTGAAGGAAGGGTCCGGAACTACGGACGACGTGGCCGACATCCTGGTCGGATTGGGATCCGCGGAGGAGATGCTGGAGAACCCGCGGGGCGCAGCCGCACTATACGAGCGGAGCCTTGTCCTGTTCGAGGCTGAGAATGAGCCAGCCGGACGGGCTGATGCTCTCGACCATCTCGGGCATGCGTTCAAGGCGATGGGCAAACCGCAGGAAGCCCTCCGGTTCTACGAGGAATCGGCGGCACTGTTCGAGTCGATTCAGAAGTACGACAGCGCGGCCGACGTGTTTAGCAGTATGGGCAAGTTGCTGTTCGAGGCGAAACGTGAGCTGGAGGCTGTATCGGCTTTCCGGCAGTCACTCGCGCACGTGGGACGCCTCAAAAACCGCGAGGAGATCGCAGAGCTATACGAGTCGCTTTCCACCGCGCTCCACCCGGGTGACGGTCCACAAGAAGCGGAGACGCAGACCGGGGCTCCCGGCAAGAGCACCTAGTGGCCCGGGTCACGTGTTGAACCCAACCATCGTCCTGTGTACTTTCCAGAAGTCAAGATTAGGGAGATGGCAGGGCCCGAGGGTCTGTCAGCTGCATCAGCGCGGGTCCCGACCGCGTGCTTGGAGACAAGGGGGTCCTCACAGAAAAAGGTTTTGACCTATCTCGCGTTTGGGATTGCTAGGCCATGTCCGCTTCCGGGACGTCAGAAGAGGTTCGTAAACGTCCGAGATGGGCGCGTAGCGGCCGACGGCCGCCATGGCGGAATGTCCGCTGTCAAGATTTGAAGGCGGCCTGTTGAGTGGCTGACGTGGGTCGAGAACGCGCTGGCAACGGTCGTGCTCTACCGCCGCCTACTCCCTTAAGTTCGCGCCTATAGGCATTAGCCCCCAGCCCTCCTACGGGCCTGGTTCGCCCTCTCCGCCTCGACCAACCAATCTGTCGTTTCCGTCAGGCCATACGGCCGCCACGTCTCGCCGCGCAGAGCCATGCCGATCGCCCGGTTGGCGCCATGCGCCTCCCGGCACCGGGCATAGGCGAGGATCAGCAGCGCCGCCGCCTGGTTGCCCAGCGCATCCGCCGCCTCGACCAGCGGGGGAAGGTGATAGCCGCCCTCCGTCTGCGCACGATGCAGCAGCTGCTCGGCCTGCACGGAGCGCTTGCCCACCCGATCCATCTCGCGACACGCCTGCACCGCGCGTTCCACCAGAGGGTCGAGCAGAGCATTCAGCACGGGCTTCTGCTCCGAACGAGCCAGGGGAAGAATATGCTCGGCGATGTAAAGCGCCGTCTCGGAATCCACTTGATTGAACAAGTCCGGGTCGGGCAACCCCAGCTTGAACGATTCAGCAACCCGAAACACCTCGTGGCAGTCCGGCTCGATCTCGTAAATCACGTCCATGGAAGGCGCGACCCGTAATTCGATCGGGAAGCGCACCACGTTGTCCAGCCCTGGCAACATTTCAATGTTCACAGCCGAAGCTCCTGTTTGCTGCAACGACCCTACAACCGAAAGAATCTCGCCCGCAAGCAGATAACACATTGAGAACAAACAATAATCTAGCCTACAAAATGTCGATTACAGGAACAGAAAAGTGCGGGCGTCCTCCTTTGATGCCAAGCTCTAGTCCGCCCAAGCGGGCGGACCGGAATCCCGTGAAGAATGGGCTTCCGCCCCTGCGGGGTCACGATCCTTGACGCAAGGAAAGACAGAGAAAGATGACAAGTAACCTAGTAATTGCATAGCGGGACAAAAAAGTAAAAATAAGATACACCAAATAGAAAGCAGAGATAAGCAAGAATAAAGTACGTTGTTAGTGCAATTTTCTTGTGTTTTCTATTGCTTACTGTGGGAAGACATGCGATAACAAATACGCGGTTACTGACGACCGCAACGAAACGCCCCCGCCGAGTGCTACCAACACAAGGCAGGGGCTGACCTAGAACAGAGGATGAGATAAGCATCATGAACCAGGCTTCCGAGAACATCGCCTCCGCCACCCCCGCCGACAAGGCCCCCCGCACCGGCAAGAGCAAGCCTGCTGCCAAGCAGGCCCCCGCCCGCCAAGTCGCAACCCAGGCCGAGCGTACTGTTGTCACCTTCGCTACCGCCGTCCGCGAGTGCCCCGACGCAACGCTCATCAGCAACATCGTTCGGGTGTTCGGGATGGACGGCATAGAGTACCACGCCATCCGCGAGGCGACCGAGGAACATCTGGCGCGCTCCGCCGCCATCCTGACCGACAACCTGCCCGCCGACAGGTCGGAAAGGGCAATCGAGATGCACTTGCAGCGGATCGTAGACGCTTACGTCCGTTCCGCCCACGGGGCCGGGACGTTCTACCAGGCCCGCGCCCAGATCGCCCGCGACCTCAATAGCAGGTTGATGAATGACGACCGTGACAAGGACCGCATGGGCGTCGATGGCACCGCCAACCGCGCCGATCGTGCTCGCGAGTTTGCCGCACAACTGGCCTTGCAAGCCTATGCCCTGCTGGCCGCTGCCGAGGGTGCGGTGGACGCCTACGCCCAGGTGGTCGGCAGCGATTGGAAGCCGTACGTGGGCAACAGCCGCCCGGCTAAGGAGGTGAGCCGACAGGCCGCCGTCGCACAAATGGCGGCACTCGGGATGTAGGACGAATGGCGGGGGCCAAAGGCTCCCGCCAGCTCGTATTTCAAACCCGGCAGCGGAGCCGGCATCGCCGGCATCGCGGAAAACACCATCATGAGCGAGCACGTTCTCGCCGCCCAGCCTACGGCCATAGATGCCGCACCAGCCGCGGGCAGGGCTGAACCCCCTCTCGTTGGGGGCTGTGCCAGAGCCCGGCAGGGTTTTATCTGGCCCAGCAACCAGGGAACCAAGGGGGGCATTTACCCCCGCGGTTTCCCAAGCCCCTCCCTGCCCCCAGTTCAGCAGGACACGTTCAGCTTCTCATTGGGCGGGGTTTCTGGTTGTCAAAGCATCTTGCTACCAAACCTTATAAGGCTCATGCTGTTTTGGTAGCAAGAGGGCTTGCATGAAAACCTTGGCGCTGTTGTCGCAAAAGGGTGGCTCCGGAAAATCGACCTTGGCCGTCCACCTAAGCGTCATCGCTCAAGCGGCCGGGTTGCGGACGGTCGTTCTCGACCTCGACCCCCAACACAGCGCCGCAGGCTGGTGGCAAACTCGGACAGCAGATACGCCCGAGATGGTCGAAACCGAGCCGAGCGAACTGCAAGGCGTGCTGGATGCCGCACGGGCGGATGGCGTGGCATTCTGCGTGATCGATACCCGGCCTAGCGCCGGGGCGGACGCGGCGGCGGCGGCGGCACTGGCCGACCTGGTCCTGATCCCAACCCGTCCGGCGATCTTTGACCTCAAGGCAATCGGCGCGACCGTGGACATTGTTGTCGCTGCCCGTGTCAGCGCTTTCATCATCCTCAACGGCGCGCCGGCATCTCGTGGCATCGGAGAAGCGTCTGCAACGAAGGATGCCCGCCGCGCGCTGGCCGACTACGGCGTTCCCGTCGCTCCTATCTGCATCGGCCTGAGAGCCGCCCTGGCGCACGCGCTGGTAGACGGCCGCGCCGTCAATGAGTTCGACCCTGCTGGCAAGGCCGCGCAGGAAATGACGAAGCTATGGCAACTTACGGAGGCAACCCTGTGGCCCAAAGACCGACGTTCGGCGCGCTCAAGAAAACGAAGCTGACCCCCGATGCAGTGACGACAACGGAAAGCCTGCCGGCGGCTTCAGCCTCGGCCGCTGCGAAGCTACCGCCACGCATACAAACATCCGTGCGCTTCGACCCTGCAATGTGGGCTGCCCTGAATGACCTGGCGACCCGTAAGCGGGTAGAGACTGGCCAGCGGGTAACCCTGCACGATCTGCTGATCGAGGGCGCTCGCCACATCTTTGCCGTCAATGGTGTCAAGCTGTCAGAGTAGTAAGGCATTAAAGTGCTTTGCTACCTTGAATGATCAGCGCGACCGTGGATATCGTTGTCGCAGCAATCCCACACTCCCGCGCTCTTGCTGTCCTTGCGTCCGCTGAGCCCTGCGTGGTGCCGCGTGACGATCTGCTGCGGTTGCTGACCGTGGCGGGGCTGTTCGACACGCAGGTGTATCACGCCGTAGCGGGCAGCCCGGAGGACCCCGTTGTGGTCGATCAAATGGGACTGCTGAAGGCGATGGAAGGGGCGCAGGAAAGCTCACACCCCTGACTGTCCCGCCGAGATCACCCCGCCAGCAGCACGCCGACCAGCCCGGCAATGCTCACCACTGCAGCCCCGGCAGATGCCATCGCGGCGCGTAGGGCGAACTTGCCAGCCCGATCTGCGCGCTTTCGCTCCTCCTGGAACTCGCCGATCATCATGGCCGTGATCTCGTTCCCGGCCGATTTCACGCGCGTGGCAGCTTGATCGATCGCGACTTGAGCCTGACGGATACCGACCTTCTTGGCTTCGTCCAAGCCGGAGATGCAGGCCAGGCGGATGCGCTCGGCGGCGGCTTGGTCGGCCTTATCGAACGATGACAGGGACTCCGAGAGCACCACGTCCATGCCCTCGAAAATGTTGAGGATGGGGTCGTTGGGTTCGGGAGAGATGCCCCGCTTTCGCAGGGCCTCCCGGAGCTGCGGCCTCATCATGACAGGGCCTCGGCAATGCGCGGCCAAATCTTGCTCCTGATCCTGAACAGCCGCGACTTCTGCATCATGAAGATGCCGTTTGGTTCGGGGGCTGTAGCTTGCGAAAAGGTCATCTTCTTTCGCAGCATGTCCAGCAGATCGGCGCTTTCATGCTCGGACAGGGCAGGGAGATACACCAGAGCCTGAATGCGCGCCTTGTGATCCTTGTAGGGCCTGTGCGGCTGAGAGGAACAGAAAAGCAGCATAAGGGCGCTCAAAAGTCCCGTGCGAAACCGCTCCGTCCAGATAGGCGATAGTCAGACAACTGATGGATATCGCCCGACCATTGGCTATCGTGCGGAACTTAGGACATTTGCGGCAGAGAAGAGGCCAACTGAAATCACACGCTTTTTTCTTCGCAGATTACCTATGCGGAAATCGTCACTTTAGCAATATGTTTTGCGAAGGGCCGGGGGCCCTCCCATGAGGCTCGGTTACGCCCGGGTCTCGACGGACGAGCAAACCCTGACCAGCCAGTGCCATCGCCTGTCCGCCGCCATGTGCGAGAAGCTGTTCGAGGAGAAAATCTCGGGCGCCGCGCGCAATCGCCCCAAGCTTGAGAAGCTGCTCGAACAGCTGCGCAAAGGTGACGTCCTGGTCGTGACCCGCCTCGACAGGCTGGCCCGCTCCACCTCCGAACTGCTGCGGATCGCCGAGCGTATTACCGAAAAGAGCGCAGGATTACAGTCACTTGACGAACCGTGGGCCGACACCACAAGCCCGTCTGGCCGGATGATCATGACAGTCTTCGCCGGCATCGCCGAGTTCGAGCGCACCCTCATCCTCAGCCGCACACAAGAAGGCCGGCTGGCCGCTCAGGCACGCGGAGTGGCCTTCGGTAGGCCCAAGAAAATGCAGCCCGATCAGCAGGAACTCGCCCGCGACCTCGTCCGCGACGGAAAATCCATCAGCGCCGTTGCCAGGACTTTCAACGTCCATCCAGCCACCATCTATCGCGTCCTGGACGAATAGCCGCCTTATGCTGCTTTTCTGTTCCGCTCAGCCGCACAGGCCGTATGCGCGCGCAACTCGTCGCTGATCACCTGCTTCCACCTGTTCATGGCGGCTTCGACCCGGGCGCGCTTGTTGTATCCAGACGCGTTCTGCCACGCCATGCGCCCGTGCTCGGCAATGTGCTGCAGGTGGCCATCCCGCTGTGTCGGCGCGGTCTCGGCCGTCTCGCTGGGCACCGCGGTCGCGCGTGGCGGGACGACCACGGCCGCTTCCGGGTGGCGCTCGGCGACGCTGTCGTAAACGCGATCCTGGTCGTAGCCGCCGTCGCCGGTGAACGACGCCAACGCGCCCGCGACCTGGTCGAGCAAGAGACCGGCTTGGGAGGCGTCGTCCGTGTCCTTGGAGGTCAACGTGCTGGCCACGATCCGGCCGGTTTCGGCATCCACGCCGAGATGCAGCATGCGCCATGACCGGCGTGTTGCCGTCCCGTGCTTCTCGAGCAGCCACTCGCCCTTGCCGCACAGCTTCAGGCCCGTGCTGTCCACCAGCAGGTGCAGGAGCTCGCCGTCGGCACCGGCGCCGGCATTCCCCGGCCGCGGCACCTCCAGCGTCGCCGCACGCCGGCTCAGCGTCGTGTGGTCCGGCACGCGCAAGCCGAGGCCGAGCAGGCTGACGATCGAGCCCATCAGCCCCTCGGCCTGCCGCTAGGCCAGGCGGAACACCGCGCGCA
>JAABUX010009814.1_pt1 | contig 10786 bp, 8 predicted proteins | sample 5561851 | NCBI WGS metagenome assembly JAABUX01 (sample SAMN10711883, study PRJNA513361) | rock metagenome | isolation source: Antarctica rocks | place: Antarctica: Victoria Land, Richard Nunatak red sandstone | collected 2016-01-03 | reverse complement strand
GCCATCGCCATCTGCGCCCTCAACCAAATGATCCGGATCGTAAAGCCAATCTCCATTCCCGCCGTCTGACGCGATCACCGGGTAGGGCAAACTCTTGCCTCCAGCCCGGTCCATGCAACAACGCCCCCTAGCCCCGTAAAGACAACCCCGCCGTCTTGACAGAAGGCCGGCAATTAAAGGGCTGTTTGACACCCAGACGTTTTCCATCGGGTTCAACTCAGGGCAGTAGGGCGGCAGATGCAGCAGAATCGCCTTGGGGTTGACATAGTAGGACGAGGCTCCATTATAATACAGGCGCAACCTCCGCCAGGAGCTGTGACATGGATACCCAACCTGAACCCGGGCCGATCGCTCGTCCGGATCATGCGCGCGATCCCGCAGCGGCGATGCGAGACGCCTTCCGCCAGCGTGCCGGACACGCGATCGACCACATTGCACGTTCGGCAACGGTTGAGGCGCTGGCCGACGCCCTGGCGGCACCCACCGACTTCGGCGCCGTCGCCCGAGCCCTGTGCGACCCCAACTCCTTTCCGGCTGCGGTGCCGCTTGATCCCCTCGCTGACGCCTTGGCTCGGGGTGCCGCGGAGCGGGAACGGTTGGCTACGAAGGCAGTGGGGCTTCTGTCGGCCGAAGAGGCCGGTCGTGCCCTCGGTGGAATCACGCGTCAGGCAGTCGACAAGCGTCGCCGTGCTCGCCAGCTACTCGCCGTCAAGGTGGCCAACGACTGGCGTTACCCGGCGGTCCAGATCGGGTCCGACGGTGAGGTGGTCCCGGGCCTGATCGACGTGCTCGATGCACTCGGCGAACTGAGGCCGTGGGCCATTCTCGACTTTCTCCTGGCCGAGGATGCGGCACTCGGCGGGGCCTCCCCGCTCCAGGCGCTTCGCCGCGGCGGCGGCGTCGCGGCGGATGCAAAGCGCATTGTGCGCGCCTACAAGACCGACGCTTTCGGGTGAATGCCGGCAGCCGCGGTCCTTCCGGCTTGCCTCCCCTCCCTCCGGCTTGGCTCCCGACCTCCAGTCTCCCGATCCTCGAATTGCCGGCGCGAATTCCTCTGGTTCGCGTCCACCGACTCGAGCACCATCCGCTGTTCTTCTCGCCAGGCGATGGCAAGGCGCCCGTGGGTCGGTTCGACAGTCCGAGCGGCGCGTTCGGTGTCCTCTACCTGGCACAGGCGCTCGAAGGCGCATTCGCCGAGACGGTGTTGCGCAACCCGCAGCGACGGTTCGTCGACTTGACTGAGATCACGGCCCGGGCGACCTCGGTGCTCGGCCTATCCCGGACCGTTCACCTCGTGGAGATGCGTGGACCCGGACTGCAGGCGCTCGGGACGGACAACGCCATCAGCACCGGTCCATACGGTCCGTGCGGAGCATGGGCCAATACCCTCAACGGGCACCCCGACAAGGCGGACGGCATCGTCTACCCGTCGCGCCACGACCCGGATCAGCTGTGCGTCGCACTCTTCTCCCGGCCCGATATCCAGATCGATATCTTGAGCGGACCAACGCCACTCGAGAACATGCTGGGTGACGTTGCCGCCATGCTGCGCCGGTACAGAAAGGGGCTCGCTTGATCCGATCAGCCTGTCCGCTGTCGATTGCGACCCTTGTTATCGCGAGCAAGCGTGTTTATTGCGAATTCAGCATCACGCGGGCCATCGCAACCGCCACTCTCACCCCACCGATCACTAGAAAACTACCCGAGAACGCAACAAAACGCCAGCTAACACGATCTTCGTCAGGTTGCCGTGCAAGCCCGGGCTGCCGTCCGTATCCCCTTCTTGATCCGGCCAGCTTTGCAGGCGATCGGTTGCATCTGCTGGAAGGTACGAGTCGGCCAGCTGCGACGCCCGGAGTCTGGCTCTTGGCGAGCAGCGCCTTTTGGCGGCGGAGGCTCGATGCAGGATGTTCGACGCCGGATGATTTACCCACCAGCCGATTCAGCGCGGAGCAGAGCGCATGAGTACCCAGAGATCAGCAGTGCATCGCCTCCGACAGGATCATCTTCCAGGCCTCCGTCCGGGACCGGAGCAGCCACCCTCCGAGCACGATGGGCGGGATTTTTGGATCGGCCAGGTGCGCACCGCGCTGGCCACGCGATCCGCCGCCGCGACCGACCTCGCCGAGGACGGCCTGCGCTCCTGGCCATCCGATGCCGAGTTGCTGCTGCTTGCGGCACTCGCCGCCTTGGCCGGCACGGCGCCGGACCGTGCGCTCATCCTGCTCAAGCGTTTCGGGAAGCGTTTCGGACCGAACAAGGCCGCCAGCTTGCTGGTCGCCATTGCCCTCGCGCAGCAGGGCCAGCATGCACAGGCATGGGTGCGCCTCGAGAAGGACGGGCTGCAAACAGCCAATGCCGCGATCGGCTGGTTTGTTGGCGATGACATCATGCAGGATTGGCTATGCGGATGGCTGCGCGAGATCCGCATGCGGCAGGGCCGCCTTTCGAAGCCGACGCGACCTGCCGCTCCGGCTCGTCCGGCCAAATCTCCTGCTGCCCGCGCGCCCGCGGCACCCCGCGCTCGCACGGGTCATACCCTTGCCATCACTCCCGCAGCGCCAGCGATGCCGGATCTGCCGTTCCGGGAGGCCCGGTTCGACATGGCATTCGATATCGTCAACTCCGACGCGATCGAGATCGTGGGTGCCGGGACCGATCCGGATCCGACGGCATTCCAGCTCCGCCGCGAACTCGTCCGGCTCAGCCTGTTCGAGGGCTTCGATGAACTGCTCTGCCTCGCGGCACTACACGGGGTTGAGGCGCACTGGTACCAGATCGAGACCGTCCGCAAGGTGCTCAAGCAGTATCGCGGCCGGGTGCTGCTGGCCGACGAGGTGGGGCTCGGCAAGACCGTTGAGGCCGGCATGGTGCTCAAGGAATACATACTGCGCGGTATGGCCGAGCGCATCCTGATCCTGACCCCGGCTTCGCTGGTCGGGCAGTGGCGCGACGAGATGGCGGCCAAGTTCGAGATCGAGTGCGCCACCAGCCACGACCCCCTGCTGCGGAGCGACCCGACCGCGTTCTGGGCGCAGCCGCGCGTGATCGCGTCGATCGCCTCCGCCCGCCGCAAGGAGCACGCCGAACTGTTGGCGGCCCAGACCTACGACGTGCTGGTGGTCGACGAGGCGCACCATCTGCGCGACCAGGCGAGTGCCAGCTACCGTCTCGTGAACAGCGTGCAGAAGCGGTTCCTGCTGCTGCTGTCGGCCACACCGGTGCAGAACAGCCTGCTGGAGCTGTACAACCTGCTGACGCTGCTGCAGCCTGGCATCTTCAAGACGCAGAAGGAGTTCCGCGCGGTCTACATGGTGCCAGGCAAGCCGCGAGAGCCCGCCAATCGCGAGCGGCTGCGCGACCTGATGCGCGGCGTGATGGTCCGCAACACGCGGGCGCTGGCAGCACTCCGGATGCCGCGGCGCAATGCTTCCACCCTGCGCGCCACTCCGGCTGCGTCGGAGGCGGCCTGCTACGAGGAACTCACCGCGCTGGTGCGCGAGACGGCGGCAGCTGGTGATGGGCAGCACCGCCTGTCGTTGCAGCATCTGCTGACCGCCGCAGGGTCCTCGCCCGCCGCGTCCGCCGCCGCCATCGCCCGCTTCATCGAGCAGCGCCCGGCCGATCCGCGCTGGGCGGCGCTGCTCGCCCGCATGCGCGCCCTGGGGGCAGGCGTCAAGGAGGCCGCCTTGTTGCGGCTGCTGGCGCAGAACCCGGCCGAGAAGAAGCTGGTGTTCGTTCATCAACGCGACAGCCTCGCCCATATCGCCGAGCAGCTACGGCGACAGCGCACGCCGTTCGCGCAATTCTCCGGCGCCATGTCCGGTCCGCAGAAGGACATAGCGGTGGAGGCGTTCCGCGAGGAGGTGCCGATTTTGCTCTGCTCGGAGTCCGGCGGCGAAGGACGCAACCTGCAGTTCTGCAACACCCTGATCAACTTCGACATTCCCTGGAACCCGATGGCGATCGAGCAGCGCATCGGGCGCATCGACCGGATCGGCCAAGCACGCGAGGTGTTCATCTTCAATCTGGTGACTTCCGGCACCATCGAGGAGGCGGTGCTGCGCATCCTTGACGAGAAGATCAACATGTTCGAACTAGTCGTCGGCGAGGTCGGCGCGATTCTGGGCGAAGTGGACGAGCAGCAGGATTTCTCCACGTTGGTGCTGGATGCGTGGCTGCAGGGCACCGAGCAGGCGCGTGCCGACGCCTTCACCCGGATCGAGGATCAGCTGCTTGCCGCGCGGCGGCAGTATGAAGGGGTCAAACAGCTCGACGAGGCACTATTCGGCAATGACCTTGATGCCGCCTGACGATACGGCGCGGGACGATAACCCGCAGGATGGGGGCCGCATGCAGCGCTTCGCGGCCGCCCTGCTGCGACACCAGGGCGCGCTGGTCGAAGCCATCAGGCCTGAGGGCCTGGAGGTGCTCTCACCCCCCCCGGTGCAACGGGCATTGCAGGTCGGCGAGCTGTCCCGGTTCGGCTTTGGGACCAGGTTGCCGCCGCAAGCACAGCGGGTTGGCCTGGAAGGCGACTGGCTCGACCGCTTCAACCAGTTGCTCGGTCCGCAGGGCCGTTGGACTCGGCGCGTCCTGACCGCGCCATCGAGGGCGCCCGCCGATCCCGAGCGGCTGCTTGAGCACGAACTGGTGCTCGACAACGCGACGTTCCGGCTGCTGGACGTTGTACCAGCCTGGACACGCTACCTGGTGCTGGATTTCCGCGCCTCCGCCGTATCGGACGAGAAGCGCGACTTCATGCTGCGTCTTGGCGTCAACCTGGCTACGGGAGCGCTGCCAGACGCGGTGCTGACCGCGCTGATCCCCTCCCTCGATGCCCCAGAACCAGGCGAGGGCGCCGCCGAACCAAAGACCCCGGACGACGCAGAGCTTCCGGCGCCTTGGGAGCGTGCGCGCGTGCTTGGCCTGCTTGCGCGCGCATTGCAGCCCCGGCTGGATGCAGCGCTGGGTCCGTTCGCCACCGGCTTGCGTCGCCGCCTCAGCCGCGACCAGGGCCGCGTGCATGGCTACTACAACGACCTGTATCAGCAGGCCATGCGCCGTGCGCAGGCCTTCCCCGAGGACGATCCGAGGCGGCATCGGGAACAACAGCGAGCCGACGCGATCGGCCGCGAATACGGCGCCAAGATCGAGGACCTCGCCCGCCAGTATGCCACGCGGGTGACAGTCGAGTGGGTGCAGACGCTGGAGCTGGTAATGCCGGTGCACCGCTTCGCGGTGCAAATCAGGCGGCGCAAGGCAGATCGGACCATCTTCCTGGACTGGAACCCGACGGCGCGCAAGCTGGAGACGCCAATGTGCGACTTCAGTGCCTCGACGGAGCGGCCGCGGCTCGTCTGCGACGATGTCTTGCACTTGGTGGTTCCTGCAGCCTTGACTCCCTGCGCACGCTGCGGCCGCGCGTTCTGCCGCGCCTGCCAGCCGTGCTGCCCGAAATGCGGTCCATGACGGACTGTTGGATCGGTGTCCCCGACCGCGTTCAACGGGCCTGCAATGCTAATGAGTCGCGTGAACGAGGGAAGCGACAGAGCCCCCTCCCCTGCCTTGGATCGGCTCAGCCGCGGGCACGGCGAAGACCGTGGTGCAGATCGTCCAGGGGCGCGCCGTCGCAGCCGGCTTTGAACGACCCGACCTTGGCGACCACAGCCTCAACCGCGGCGCGTTGACGACCGGCATTGACAGGCATGGAGCGCGGCGCGCATCCGGCACGGCTAAAGCGTGCGGAAACGATCGCCCGCCGCCTGGAGACGGGTGGCGTGTTCGTCAACGGCTTCACGGCATCCAACGCCCGCATTCTCGTGGGTGGCGTGAAGAATAGCGGGTATGGGCATGAGCTGTCCCATTTCGGCATCCGCGAGTTCACCAATGCCCAGGGCGTCTGGATCAAACAGATCTGATGCGGGCAATGCGTTGGCGATGCTTCGAGGACCGCTTACGGTATCAAGCGACATCCTGATCGACGCCGTTGCCGATGCGGACCGTAAACGGCAGCGTGAGGCCGTCGACGGTATGATAGTCGGAGTAGGTCGTCACGACGCGATCTTCGGCCTGCTGCTCGTCGGTTGGGAACAGCAGGTGCGTGGATCGGTCGATCTGTAGCGCGACAATCAGGATGCATGCGCATTGCCTCGCCTGAAATGCTCCCGTCGGCTGACCTGTTGCCTCACGTAATCTGCTCCCCACCCGTGTTCGCCGGCGGGGGCGAGCATGGGGCGGATCAGCATGACGACGCGTAACGAATTGGTTGTGGCATTGGCGGGGCGGTATGCCCTGGGTAGTCGGGCGGATCGTGGCCGGATGTTGGACGAGTTCGCGGCGCTGACGGGCCATCACCGCAAGCACACGGTGCGCCTGCTGCGTGCCGGCGTGTCGGGCGGACGGTCCAGCCCGCGCCCGGAGCGGCGGGTGTATGACTAAGCCATGCGCGAGGCACTGATCGTGGTCTGGGAGGCATCGGACCGGATCTGCGGCAAACGGCTGCGCCCGCTGGTGCCGATCCTGGTCTCGGCGATGGAGCGCCACGGCCACCTTCAGCTGGCGCCCGAGGTGCGGAGGGGCTTGCTGGCGATGAGTGCGGCGACGATGGATCGGGCTTTGCGGGACGCACGAGGCACGACGCAAGGACGGCCCCGCCGCTGTTCGCCTCCCTCGGCGGCGATCCGGCGCCGCGTCGCGGTGCGAACCTTCAGCGGCTGGGATGATCCGCCACCCGGGTTCATGGAGGCGGACCTGGTGGCGCATAGCGGGCCTACGGCGAAGGGTAGCTACGTGCAGACGCTGACGCTGACCGACATTGCGACCGGTTAGACGGAATGGGCTCTTCCTCAATGTGTGTGAGGCCGAAGCGCTCCGTCCAAGCGGCTGCGTTCATGCGGTATGAAAAGCAAAGCACAATGGGCACCTGGATCTGGAATACGGGTTCTGGATGTCGACGGTCTTGATGGAAAGTGGCTGATCACGGCCTCCGGCGAAGGGTCTGGTGCCTGTCCAAGCTGTTCGGTTCCATCAAACGCCCGCCACGGCCGCTACGATCAGCACCTTCGGGATCTATCGGAACAAGGTTGGCCTGCTTGGCCATGCGGCCGGTGGACGGCCGGCGGAGCGCCTGATGACGCGGCTGGGGATGCCGATGAGCAACGATACCATCCTGCGGCATCTGAAGCGCCGGGCAGCGGCCCCTGCCAGCACGCAGCCAGTCCTTCGAGTGGTCGGGATCGATGACTGGGGCTGGATCAAGGCGCGTCGCTACGGGACGCTGATCGTGGACCTGAAGCGACGAGAGGTCGTCGACATGTTGCCGGATCGCTCCGCCGACAGCACCGCCCAGTGGCTCAGCCAGCATCCCGAGGTCGAGATCATCAGCCGCGACCGCTGCGGCCTCTACGCCCAGGGCGCTCGACAGGGTGCACCGCAGGCCCGGCAGGTCGCCGACCGCTTCCACCTGCTGCAGAACCTGCGCGAGCGCATCGAGCAGCAGTTGAGCCGCGGTTGTGCCGCAATGCCTCCTTCAACGGGTGCGGATCCTGAACCGGTTCTGGTAGCGCCGGCGATCGCCTGCTCTCCGCGCGGAGAACTGGAAGCGGCGGTGCACCGCCACCTGGTCAAGCAGGCACGACGTGACGTGAGACAGGCGATGTTCGACCGCGTCAGGGCGCTGCGCGACGCCGGCAACTCCCTGATCGCCATCATCAGGGAGACCGGGCTCAACTGGCGGACGGTGGCGAAGTGGGCGCGGCTGGCCGCGTTCCCGCCGCGCCGCATCATGACCCCCAAGCCGAGTTCACCGCTCTACTGTCAGGAGCATCTGGCACGTCGTTGGGCGGAGGGATGCAAGTCAGGACGGTGCCTGCTGCCGGAGATCCAGCGCCTGGGCTATACCGGCAGCCGCTCGCATCTGAAGCGCCTGCTGACGCGATGGCGAGCGGCCGGACCCGAGCGGCCGCCGGTGAACGTAGCGCCTGCAAATCCACGGCCGGCCGCGACTGATCCTGCGACAGGCCACCTGATCTCGCCGATCATCGCCGCCGTCCTGTGCCTGAAGCCGCGTCCGCTGCTGACACAGCGTCAGGCCGCCAAAGTGCAAGCCCTGAAGGATGCGTCACCGGACTTCGTCGCCATGCGCCAGTTCGTGATGCGCTTCCGCGGCATCATGCACAGCGGCGACATCGACAAGCTCACCAGCTGGATCGACGATGTCCGTCACAGCGGTATCTACGCCATGCAGAGGTTCGGCAGGTCCCTGCTGCAGGATCTCGATGCAGTCCGGAATGCGATGACCGAGCCTTGGAGCAACGGGCAGACGGAAGGCCAGATCAATCGCCTGAAGACCCTCAAACGCGCCATGTATGGTCGTGCTGGTGTCGAACCCCTCCGAGCTCGCATGCTACCACTTCAGCACTCGACTTCTCACACGATGTTAGGAAGAGCCGGTTTCGTGCAGTTGAGCAAGCACTATTCTAAAATATCGTGCAGTCTTTCTACGATTTCCTCTTCATAACCTGCTGAGAAGTCATGGCCGGATTTCCAGCGAGCAAATACAGAGCGACACACGGTTCGTGGCACGGACCGGGAACAGCCTACCTGTCCCATTAGGAGTTTAGTCTGTTTGCTACGGCAGCGGCCTGACCAACATCAATGCCTTGCCACGCATCTCGCCGTGGTAGTTCAACCGGGACAACCGCAGGTCAGTCCTCATGGCTGCTTTCGATCCAAGTAGGTCGATCCGCGCCGATCCGGACGTGCCGGGAACCAGACATTTACTAACCGACTGGTCAGCCGCCAGACACCCAAAGCTGCCGCCTGCCGCGCCAGGGCGCGGGGCTTGAAAGCAAACACCTCGCAGGCCGCAGACATCGCCGCGATGAGCCCGTTACAAATTGGCTTGCCGGGATGGATGAGGAGCTCGCCAGCGCTGGCGAGCTCCCATGCCAATGTTCGGCTTTACCGGCCTCAGACTTTCACGTCATAGCGGTCGAGCATCATTACCTTGTCCCACGCCTTCACGAAGGCCTTGACGAAACGCTTGTGGCCGTCGCTGCCAGCGTAGACTTCGGCGACGGCGCGCAACTGGCTGTTGGCTCCGAAGACGAGGTCGGACCGGGTGGCGCTGAAGCAGTTTTCACCGGTGGCCCGGTGGTCGAGCACGAAGGTCATGCCCTTCGTGTCTGCCTTCTTCCACTCGTAGTCCATGCTTGTGAGCACGGTGAAGAAGTCGTTGGTCAGCACGCCGGGACGGCTGGTGAAGATGCCATGACTGGAGCCGTCGTGGTTGGCGTTCATGGCGCGGAGGCCGCCGACCAGGGCGACCCATTCGGGCGCGGTGAGCGACAGGAGCTGGGCCTTGTCGAGGAACAGCTCTTCGGGCGAGACGCCCTGGGAAATGTCGTCGAAGCGGTCATCGAGATAGTTGCGGAAGCCATCGGCGACGGGCTTCAGCCACTCGAACATCTCGATGTCGGTCAGCTGCTGCGTGGTGTCGCGGCGACCGGGGGTGAAGGGCACCTCGATCTCCACACCGGCGTCACGGGCCGCCTTCTCGAGCGCGGCACAGCCGCCGAGCACGATGAGGTCGGCCAGCGAGACCTTGCCGCCCGCCTGCTTGCCGTTGAAGTCGGCCATGACGCCTTGCAGGGCAGCGATGACCGGAACGGTGCGGCGGTTGACCGCCCAGTCCTTTTGCGGGGCGAGGGCGAGGCGCCCGCCATTGGCGCCGCCGCGCTTGTCGCTGCTGCGGTGGGTGACGGCGGCCGAGAAGGCGGTGAAGACGAGGTCCGAGGGCGAGATGCCCGTGGCCAGGATCTGCTGCTTCAGCGCGGTCATGCCAGCCTGGTCGACCAGGTCGTGGTCGAGGGGCGGGATGGGGTCCTGCCAGAGCAGATCGTCCTCGAGCTTCTTCTCGACGCCCAGGTAGCGTTCCCGCGGCCCCATGTCGCGGTGGGTCAGCTTGTACCAGGCCTTGGAGAAGGCCTGGGTGAAGGCGTCGAAGTCGCCGAGGAATTTCTCGCAGACCTTGCGGTACTCGGGGTCGACCTTCAGCGCGATGTCCGTCGTCATCATCATGAGCGGGTTCATCTTGCCGGGCACGTGGGCGTCCGGGGTCTTGGGCGCGTCGGGGTTGGACGGGGTCCATTGCAGGGCGCCGGCCGGGCTTTTGGTCTGGACCCAGTCGAACTTGAAGAGGTTTTCCAGGTATTCGTTGTCCCAGCGGGTAGGGTTCGGGGTCCAGCTGCCCTCGATGCCGTTGGTCATGGTGTATTCGGCGAAGCCGGTGCCCTCGGGGTTTTGCCAGCCGAGGCCCATGGCTTCGATGGGGGCGATCTCGGGGGGCGGCCCGACCTCATCGGCCTTCACCATGCCGTGGCTTTTGCCGAAGGCGTGGCCACCGGCGACGAGGGCGACGGTTTCTTCGTCGTTCATGGCCATGCGGCTGAAGGAGATGCGAATGTCGCGGGCCGAGCCCATGGGGTCGCCATTGGCGTAGGGGCCTTCGGGGTTGACGTAGATGAGGGCCTGGTGGGTCGCGCCGAGGGGGTTTTCGAGGTCATAGTCGGCGTCGCCGTTCTTGCCGCGCCAGCGCTTGTCGCGGGTGACCATGCTGTCGAAGGAAGAGACGTCCTTGGCATCCCAGACTTCGGGGCCCCAGTAGGTGCTGTTGTCGGCTTCCCAGGCGTCGTGTCGGCCGCCGCCGAAGCCGTAGGTGGGGAAGCCCATGATCTCGAGCGCGCAGTTTCCGGTGAGGACCATGAGGTCGCCCCAGGAGAGC
>JAABUX010009813.1_pt1 | contig 10789 bp, 21 predicted proteins | sample 5561851 | NCBI WGS metagenome assembly JAABUX01 (sample SAMN10711883, study PRJNA513361) | rock metagenome | isolation source: Antarctica rocks | place: Antarctica: Victoria Land, Richard Nunatak red sandstone | collected 2016-01-03 | reverse complement strand
TGCCTTTGATGCGTCGCCAGGCTGCGTGCGTGGGTGACCAGCAGCTACACAGCGCTCTCCGACATCTCAATGAAGAGCGGGTGGCTAATGCCCTGCTCATGGCTACGAACTTGGGTGCGCATACGTTTCAGGCCCTGCACTTCGCCTGTATTGTGGTCAGGGCTCATCACACGAGCAAGCTGGCCGGGCAGACCAGACAGGTCACGGGCATGATGCAGGAGGCCGCATGAAAATGCTCCTCTGCGCACGTAGCGCGGTTGAACTGCACTCAACCTTGCGTGTGGCCCTTTGAGTCTCGCTGGCACTCGCTACCTTCACAACACACGCCGTCTGTGGTGGTGCAGAGGACGATGGCGGGGACACCCAGATCCCGGAGGCGCTCAACACGGCGCTGGTCGAGGCCCTGTGCTATGCCGATCTACTGGACGACGACGCCGTAGCGAACCGGCTGAGCGAGGCGCTGCTGGCGCTGTGCACGGCTTACGAGATGGCGCTGGATGACGGGTCCAGATACCCAGGACTGTACCGGCTGCTGTCGTCGCCGCGTCCTGATTTGCGGAAGCTGGTGAATGACGCATCCCCCCGGATGCATAACCCTTGCCATCTGTGTACCGCGAGCAGCGCTTGCATGGATCATTCAAGGGTGCTCAGTATTCCCTCGCAACATTATATTTCGCTCTGATAGCAGTTACCGTTGCCCTACAGGTCGAGGAGGAGATCTGGAAGGTGGGCGAGTTCAAAGACGCGCAGGACGTGGAGTCGATCATGCCGGTACTCAGCGGGTGGCTGGCAGTACTCGGTGCCGCGGGTGCCTCGCCACAGGAGGCGCAGCAGCGGCAGGGAGAGCGGCCCCGCTGGCGCAAGCCACCGCGTCTAGTGTGGAATGCGCTCTGCACACTCTTGCCACTCCTAGCAGCGCCCGCCCTGGAGCACGTCGTGCATCAGATCGAAGGGGCGGTGGCGACGATCGCTGATGCGGCCGTGACTGGCAGCCAGAACCAGTGCGCATGCTCTCTGAGCGTCATCGTCAAGATGTCACTCACGGTGCCAGCGCCTGCTCATGGTTGTGTCACTGCCACAACCGACAACTATGCTCTCAGGATATGGTATTGCCGGGCTGCCCTGCCTGCTACTCACTGGGTTGTGTGTGCTGAGCTAGAGAAGTCGGCTGCTTCTCATGCAAAGCATGTTCGAAGCGTTGGCTGCGGAACGCTAATTGGGATGTGTACGTGCAGGACATTTGCCATGCGGTGCTTGAGCACGGTGGCCAGCACTCTCCGAGCGGCGCTGTGGCGACATTGCGCCACTGATGCCTCGGTGCTGGTGGTACAGCTGTCCGAAGTTGTACGCGGCTGTTTGGACCCTCAGCTTGTCGAGCATGGCATTGCAGCACTGCAGGCTGTTGCAGAAGCGTCAGTCGCTGCAGGTGTGCTCCACATGCGTTGCAGAGGTTCGTTTCCGCAAGTGCATGCTTAACAGCATGTCACAGCACGACATGCGGCACGCGTCCGAGGCGGTGCTTTGCTGCGCAGTGGGATCGCCATCGTTGATCCGTCCTCACATCGGATCTGAGGAATGTTCTCAGCGGGAGGACCATGTCGATGCCATTGCCACCACGCTGGGAATCCTGACGAACGAGCTCGAGGACGGTGGTCGCGATGTCCCTGGCGCATCGCTGGTGGCACAGGTGAGCCAGAGCAGCACCCTCCGCGTCGAGGCAAGACGCCATCTGCGGTGCCTGCAATGCCAGGGTGGCACTGTGCATGCAACACGCTTGTGCTCATGTCGGCATCCACCACACCTGGCTGCTTCTTGTCAATGAATGCAGTCTCTCAGTCTCACTCGCACTCGACATCGTAGGTGTTTCGCATGCAGGCTGCAGCTGCTGTTGTATTGGCTGCCGTGGAAACCGGCGCATGGCGGCAGAGCATATTGCCGAGCCTGCCATCCAGCACCAGGAAGGCTCTGCGCAGCCTGCCGTCCCTACTTGGTGACAGCTATGCGGACGTACACCGCTTGCAGACAGCTTTCGATGTAGCATCGCCGTCGCCGTCTCCCGGTCGAGCGAAGCAGAGTGTGTCAACTGCCTGCGCACAAGCTCAGACTCCCAACACTGACAGACAAACCAATAACACACAGTGACATGACCTGCATGCCTGTGAATGTGCAGACTGTCAAGCAGCACAACCATCGCAAGTATCATTGCTTTCGTAGGCCATGGCATACTCAGCTGTGCCGGAGTCGGCCCTTGCTTATTTCACAACCATATCTAGCTGGAACCCTGTTTGTGTCTGCGCAGGTACTCTGACAGCCATGTTGCAGCCGGTGAAGCGGGAGACCATTGACCTGACAGGCTTCGACTCCGGCAGCGACCAGGGCGGCCTGGAGGATTACAGCGAACCGCCGCACCTCGCCGACCTGCCGACCAGGCCGGAGCGGCGGCAGCGGTCCGAGGACGGGCTCGACGACTTGCCTCTCGCACGGCGCATGCCAGCACAGCGTGCAGGCGACGAGGGTGCTGCAGCGGGCTGTGGGGCTCACGGCGGGCATGACAGCAGGTCGCCGCCCAGACAGCCGAAACTTGAGGCTCACAGCGGGACGCTTCAAACCATCCTGAACTCCTTCCCAGCTCCGCACGTGCAAGCACAACGCAATGGCTTGCATCACAGCGACCATACGTCGGCGACGGCGACAAAGCAAAGCCGTGGCGTGACTAGCCTGGGGCAGACGACCGAGGCTAAGCAGTCAGCAAAGCCGGTAAACGGCACCAGGCAGCAGGATACCAGCATGCTGTGGCCTGCGGAAAGCAGTTGGTGTGCTGCTCCATCAGTCAGCTGCAGTTCATGCACTCCAACATGATATCCAATCGGTCTCACTGACATTCAGTGTGTTCCTGTTGCATCGGCAGAATGCAGAGCGGCGGTGGTGCTCCCCGCAAACACACAATGCGGTGGACTCGCGCCTCACCACTCTGTCCATGATTGGCAGGCCGCGACATGGGAAGCGGCAAGCGCCTCTGGACCTAGTGGTCGTCGGAGGCACTGCACCGCCTGCCAAGAAGCCAGCTCTATCAAAGCTCAAGGGCCTCATCGAGCGCGAAGGCCTAAACCCAGCCCCAGATAAGCGGCGCGTGCCGCTGCGGCAGCAACCGGGGGGCCAACAGCTGCCTCAGTCCCGCCCACGGCCCAAGCCGCAGTACAAGAGCGTGTATGACATCCCCGGCCTATCCGGGCAGGCAGCGGAGCCGCAGCGCCGCCCCGGCTCTGATGTTCTTCCGCGCCCGGACTTCACAGCCGATAAGTACCCAGCGCCAATGCCACAGCGACGGCCTGAGCCAGCCGCCGCCAGCGGCAGCCTGCGACCTGAGGAGTCTATCTTACCGCCGCCGCCCGCGGCGCGGCCGCAGCCGGCAGCTGCACTGCCAGCTGCGCAGCAGCCGCTGCGGCGTGTAGTCCAGCTCAGCCCGAGCGCGGTCAGACAGGGCTCCGGGCCTGCATGGATCAAGCGCCGTGCTGGAGTAGGCACAGCAGCGGCGGGAGCGGATAACGAGGTGATTGTGTGCTGCTTGTATGCTGATGTGTCATAGTAGCAGCCAGCTGCCTCTTCTCAACCTGGTATGCTCACTGCCTGCCATGTACTGGCGCAGGTGGGCATCACGATCGAAGCGGTGGAGCGGGAGGTCCTGGGGTGGGACTACTACAGCGTCATCAGCGGGGACGCCACGCGAGAGGGCATCGCTGACGCTGGTCACGTGCCTGTAACCTTTGACTCACTCGCCGCCTATAGCAAGGTGGGCAGGATGATCCGCAAACACGGGCTCATGCGGTGGTTGTGCTGGTGTGTGCGGCCTTTGCAGGGAGACTCCCTGTAGGGTGTGGTACTGAATAAGGAAGAAGCACAGGACGCTCATGGCTGCACATAGCGGGAGGCCGTGTGCAAGACAGGCGGAATGCGATCCTCACTGCTTGCTTCTCTGACTGCAGGTGTTCAAGGCGCTGCTGCTGGAGGAGCTGCGCGCCAGCCTGCTGCAGGGTCACGAGGACCTGTCAGGGCGGCTGGTCGGCGGAGGCGCCGGCAAGCCACCGGCACACGGGGCCGGGGGCAGCGTGCACTACGTGCAGCTGCAGGTCAGCTCAGTGCAGAAGCAGAGCGCAGTGCACCACCTGCAGTTCCAGTTCACACCGGAGGACAGGTGAGCTCCCTGAGCACATCCCGCACCTACAATTTATGTCTAACCCTTCACAGCTCTACAAAAACCTCACCCATACGGCAAGGCATCTACATCTCTCGGCTGCCTGATGTATTTGCTTCAAGTCTACGGCATGCCTGCAGCTGCCATGTCAACCCGTTGTCACCCTTGACACTGCCCGTCACAGAAGCTTCCTTGTCAGGTGCCTGCTCTGTGTCGCAGGAGCCGGGACCTGCGGCAGCATGACCTCATACTGCTCACCAAGCACGCGCCCAAGGGAGGCATCGTCAAGCCGCCGCCCGTGCACCTGCTGGGCCTCGTCACCGCCGTCGACCGGCACCCGCAGCAGCCGACTACAGGGCTGCAGGCCCGTGGGCGCAGTGGGATGCCTGGTGGCTGCATGGCGCATGTCTCTGTCAACCTCACGTCCGGGCTTACGAGTGCGCCACCTCCGCCTTGTGGCGCCCGCCTCATGACAGCTTGCCCTGCGAGAACATGGAAGCTTGTCAGCAAGCGAAGACGGCTGTGCAATGCCGGCAGGTCAGCACAAGGAGCGCCTCAGCGACGCTGCGAAGTCTCTGCTGCCGAACTCGACCTGGCACGCCGTCGTGCTCATATCTTGGATCCCGCATCTGCGGCAGCTCGAGGTGCGTGCCTCCTGCCCTGGCGTGGGTACGCTACACACACAGTCGCTGACATCCGGGGCATGTTAGTTGCGCTATGTATGCTCCAGAGATTTCTGCCAGCACCACGACGAGCTTCCAAACACGCATGCGAACCCGTATTTGTGGTGGATGACTCGCAGGCTCTCTGCAGCGTGAACAAGCTCCCAGCCATCCGGCGGCGCCAGCTGCTGCAGCCGAAGCCGGACCTCGACGCGCCATCACGGCAGGGCCAGGCGGCGGCTGACGGGGACCTGCCAGAACAGCTGCGCTCGGCTTTCAAGGAGCAGTACAATGACCCGCAACGCGCCGCTGTCGCCACCTGTCTCGCTGGCCAGGGCAAGTTCAGCCTCATCCAGGTGTGCTTCTCTGCGTACGGCCCACGTGAATGCGTCTTTTTCGTCACAGTGCACGGCATTTTCTTTGCTGTTCAACAGCGCGGGCATGCAGCTCGAAGACTGGGGCAGGTTCGCGTGACCATCGTCAGCATTGACACCTGTCAAGCATGAAAGCCAGCATGTAAAAAGCACCCAGCCTGTCCGTGCAGGGGCCTCCTGGCACAGGCAAGACGCACACCATCGTGGCCATTGCGTCAGCCGTGCTCTTCGGCAAAGCGATGGGCGGTGCCAATCCAGCACTTGCTGCGCCGTCAAATGCAGCCAGGAACGCCTCCAGTCGCCGTCACGAAGACCCTCCGCAGCCGCCGCCGCATTGCAGGCTGCTGGTCTGTGCGCAGTCGAACGCGGCCGTGGATGAGCTCGTCTCCAGACTGGCTCAGCAGGTGCTCATGATACGCTTTGCATACAATGCTGTCAGGAGGCAAAGTTGGGTGTAGCAGGCGGCTTCGTCGCCGTGCGGTCAGCTGAGTCCCGAGGTCTGGTAATGAAGTCAGAGTCCACGCTGCAGGATGCCAGTGAGATTCGCTGCGGCATATCGACACGTTCTGCTGTTGTCAACGACGTTCAAGCCTTTTCCTGAAGGTCGCCTTTGTATGATCAGGGTCTGCCGGGGGCTGCAGCGGGGGAGGCGCCGCTGCGGGTGGTGCGCCTGGGCCCGCTGGACGCCGTGCACGAGTCCGTGCGGTCCCTGCACCTGGACAACCTCTCCAGCCAAAGGGCCAGAGAAGACTCCACGCTGGCATCCGCCAAGGGTTCGCATTTGGGGCGCATACAGAGATTTGCTGGTTGCATCATGGGTTATCAGACTGTGGCTTCTCTTCCAATCACGCAACTTTGCAGCCCCGTCACAAACACAGCTGTACCGTCCCTTGATGTGTTCGTGGAATCACGTGCCAGCATGCTGGCGGTGCATGATACTCCATCGTACTTGACTGCTGACAGCGGGCCACTGCGTGGCAGGCACGCTGGATAATGCGAGCCAGCGGCGGTCGAAGCTCCTCGAGGAGCACAAGGCCGTCAAGACGCAGCTTCACACGCTGGACAAAGCAGCCTCCGTCGCTGCAACTGCTGCAGTGGCAAAAGCGCCCGGTGCTGGGGACGCCTCGTCACCCGACTCGCCTCGTCACGAGGTGTCTGATGAGGACAAGGGAGCGTCTGCGGCCAACTCTGGCGCAGACTGTGGCAGCGATGAGGAGCGCCCAGCTGACGCCGAGGGCCGCAAAGCGGCGGCAGCAGAGCGGCGGAGGCAGCAGCGGACCCTGCACCAGCGCAGGAAGGCGATCTGCATGGAGCTGGATCGGACCAAGGAGGCGGTATGAGATCCTGACCTCGTCTCTGGCCGAAACCCCGAGATCGATGGTGACCCTGACCTGCAGCATTGTGAGGATACAGTGGCTGCCCCGTCGCCGAGGATGGGTCTTCTGGCAATTGAAGCCATTGCTCGGCTCACAACAGGAGGACTGAGCTCGTATGTGTCCGTAATTAACATGCCACAAGTCCTAAGGATTGTGACGCAAGCTGTTCATGGGTCTGCGACGATCGAGGATGTTACTGGGTTGACATATTCGGCACCAGGTGGCGACCGGCCGCGACGCGGTGCATCGCGAGGGCAAGGAGGTGCGCCGGCGCGTGGTGGCGTTGGCGCACGTGGTCGCCTGCACGCTGTCCTCCGCCGGCGGCGAGCTGGCGGCGCTGCTGCCGCCGGACATCCGCTTCGACGCTCTCATCATCGACGAGGCGAGACACCCAGGCCCTGCTCTGTCAGTATGCTTGGCGCACAACAGTATGCCTCACGCAGTCCTGCAGTCATGACAAGTTGCGGGGTTCTGGAGATCAGTGACAGCGTCGCCATTGCGCCTGTTGGGAAATTGGGATTTGTGGAAACGGCTCTGCCCTCTGCTGAACTTCACGTTTGCAGTGAAGACACTGAAGTAATCTTGGACACGAGCTGATGCCAGCGCCGTGGACCCAGACGCGGTTTTGTTACACGGCAGGCGGCGCAGGCGCTGGAGCCGGCCGCCCTGATCCCGCTGCCACTGCTGGCGCCGGCCGGGCGCGTCGTCCTCGTCGGGGACCCCGCCCAGCTGCCCGCCACCGTCCTGTCCAAGGCCGCCGCCGCCGCCAACCTGGCGCAGTCACTGTTCGAGCGCCTGCAGCGAGTGCGTGTCCTGGGCTGACCAGCGGAGTTGTGAGATATTCCTCAGCGTCTGGAAGCGATGGCAGCCGCCCTAGCAAGCTGGTGCAGACTGCTTAATAAGCCATAAACAAGTTCTGTCCTAATGATGATGTAGCACGGGTACCCAAGTCATGTTAGCCTCGGCTGGCATTGAATCAGACAGCGGTGCTCCGGGCGATGCAGGCTGGGCACCCGGTGACGATGCTGAGCGTGCAGTACCGCATGCACCCGAAGATCAGCAGCTTCATCAGCCAGTACTTCTATCAGGAGCAGCTCACGGACGGGCCTGGGCTCGACAGGTGCGCGGCCTCTGCCATGCTTGATAGCAATGTGGTTCACAACCTGGCCCTTGCCTCTGACGTGGATGTCGGTCGGAGGTCAAAGCTGCCAAGCTGTGGATGTCTGCCTGCAACAGCGCACAGCACGAGGGTATATGCTCGGCTGAGACAGTCCGCTGCGCCGGCTCGTCGTCCAGTATGAAGATAGCATAGGCGACCATGCTTATCACCAACGACGCGCCAGCCGTGCAGGAGCGCCAGCTTTCATGACCGGGCGTGCTTCGGGGAGATCGCGTTCTATGACTGCGAGGGGGGGCGTGAGGCCGGAGGCGGTGCCGGGGCGTCGCTGATCAATGCCGAGGAGGCGGAGCTCGCGTGTATGCTGTTCAAGGGTGCGATGCCTGATGTGCTCCCGGGGTGCCAGAGCTTCTGCTGCTGGTACTATGTTGCCGCGGAACACCCGGTGCTGCTGCCAAGGCCATCCGTCCGACTTGCAGGCTTCGTCAGCTCGTGATGGGAGCCACGATTGCTCGCACTAGGACACTATCGTCTCCCGCCTGCGCTGGTTCTGTGCCATTGCATGACGTGGACTTGCCCCTGCAGGGTTGCACAAGCACTACCCCGGCGCGGCGCGCAGCGTCGCGGTGCTGACGCCGTACAAGGCCCAGATGCGGAAGCTGCGCTCCACCTTCGCGCTGAGCATGTCGCCGGCGCAGCTGGCCACTGTCGACTTCGCCACCGTGGACGGCTTCCAGGTAGAAAACTCTCCAGCCGCTGCAGTGCTCACAACGGCAGTGCCATCGCGCTCCATTGAGGGTCACACCTGCTCAGCTGCTGTCGGCAGTGATGTGGGAACCCTGATGACCGAGCGTTTGTCTGGCTGTAGCATGGACCCATGGCTGATGGCTGACCCTGTCTTCTGTGGCCGGCTTCAACACCACGGCGTAGGCGGACGGACAGCTTCTCTTTGCTGACAAGCGTGCGGACTCATCCGCTGTGGCTACTGGCTCAGCTGAGCATGAGCACGCGCATCCGCAGGGCAAGGAGGCCGACGTGGTCATCTTCTCCTGCGTGCGCGCGCACAGTCGCAGGTCCGGCGTCGGCTTCCTGTCCGACGTGCGCCGCATGAACGTGGGGCTCACGCGGGCGCGGCGCGCGCTCTGGATCCTGGGCCACAGCTCTACGCTCCAGGTGCCTGAGAGCTGACACTATGACAAAGGTGCTCTTGTCTGCTCATGGGTCTGACCTATCGCGGAGTATGTCAGGCGCCTGTTTGTTGCGTGGCAGCCCAGGTGGTGTGCCTGCGGCTGTGAATGCATGACAGAATCCGAGAATCAGTGCGCATCCGGCTTTCCGTCCGTCAGCTTGCCTGTGAGGCTTGATATGGCTGCCTTCCATGCTGTTGCAGAACAGCGAGCCATGGCGAGCGTTGCTCAACAACCTTCACAAGCGGCGGCGTTTGTATCGGGCGCAGCGTCCATATGATGCACTACTGTCAGCGGACCAGCCCCAGTTGCTAGATGGTGAGGTCAGACGCTAGTGTTGGCGCCCATTTACACACGAGCATGGGCGCATGACGCCCGCCTGTGTGCAAGATGGCGTGCATATTCATTGCTGCGTGGACGCCAAACTCAACGCAGATGTTCTTTCGCTGCGGCTGCCCTTTGGTTCTGCGTCTGCATGCATCGCTCACGACAATATGTGCTAAGCGCAGGATCATATGCTAGCGGCTACGACTATTGAGACATGGTGTTTGCGCACCGTCACAGATCGCGGACAATAGAGACTTGCATTAGTTGAACCGACGATGACGCTGCTCGTGGTTTGTTTGTACGATTTTACACCGTGTCGATCACATGGTAGCTACACAACCTAGTGCCTGCAAGTCTTTAGCGAGACGCACCTAGCATAGCGCAGCTGAAAGTACTGCATAGACCTGCAGGGTCAGCAAATGACAACTGCTCTTGTCGATACCCAGAATGACACGCTCCTTGCGGCGACTTTGTGAGCAGTAGGCTCGAGCCTGCTTATTGTCAGAGGCCTGCTACCCTACGACAGTGTGACACCTACCGATGTGATCAAACGCTGACGATGCCTGAGGTTCGATGCTCATCATCGCCACACGTTGCCGAGGGGCTCACCGCGCCAAACAATTTCAGCCCTGCAACCGCTGATCAATCACAAATTCGCAGCACCTTGCGCGCTCAAACACAATCAGCTTCACCAGAAAGCACTGCAGGCACCTGACTGGACTGATGTCTGATAATCTTGCAAACATGATATCACGGCGCCACGAGTCACAGCGTCAAGGCATACCGGACACTCAAGACGTTTGCTGCCAATGTGCAGCACATTGGCCTCTCACCAGGACTCACACAAGCGCTGAGATTCACACGAGAAGTTAAAATACTTGATATGATTGGCTGGGTATGAGCCTGGTCGCAAGCAGGGCTACATGCCCATACAGTCAGTGCGCCTGCCCACATGCATCAGACCACCTCCATGACTGCGCAGCTGCGTCCCCACAGGGGCGACACACGCTCTGCCGGTGATGGTGCCGCCCTCGAGCTCAGACCACGGCAGCCATGATCGCGTCTCTTGCCGCAAACTCAGCGCGCACTGCCCCGCGGCAGGCGGCGACCTCAACATCGCAATCCGTGAAACGGCGACGAGGGCTGTCGGGTTCTCAGATGGAGATGGAGTACGGGATCCCGCGCCCAGTGATATTGGGCTCCAGGTCGTCCCTCGCCTGCTGCGTCTGCGCCGGCGAGCTGGGCATGAGGTAGTTGTACGGCAGGCCGCCCTCCGTCAGGCTGCGCGCCATGCTGGGGGTGTCCGGCGCGTTGCGCTGCTTGATAATCTCCTCTGCCGCCTTGATGTCGGCCACGAATGCCCGGTGCAGCTTCAGCGCCTCACCATCCTGCATACAACATCAGCCAATCGATACTTCTGGCTTCTTGCATTTTGAGAGACGGCTACTCACCCAAAGCGTGCCTTTGCCATGGTGCGTGGTCTACCGTGACAGCGCTAGCAGCGTATGATCCTCCGCCCCATGCCGCCGCACACGGTTGCTCACACAGCCCTTC
>JAABUX010009812.1_pt1 | contig 10789 bp, 13 predicted proteins | sample 5561851 | NCBI WGS metagenome assembly JAABUX01 (sample SAMN10711883, study PRJNA513361) | rock metagenome | isolation source: Antarctica rocks | place: Antarctica: Victoria Land, Richard Nunatak red sandstone | collected 2016-01-03 | reverse complement strand
CTCGTTCTTCCGCTACCTCGGCGACCGCCTGCACGTCCCAGGTGCCATCACTATTCTGCCGCTTCCCGATCTCATTCGTCAGGCCACAACCGCGGCCTGATTGCCCGGGAATCTGCCCCGGTTACGTCTCGATCCCGGCAACGACGGCCTTGGGCCGGCGCGGCAGCACTCGGGGCTCAGTCATGCAGACCTGCTCCGGAGCGAGGACCGGCTGCACGCCATCGTCGAAAGCGCGGTGGACTACGCGATCATCACCGCCGATTTCCAGGACCGCATCACCGGCTGGAACAGCGGCGCCACCCGCCTGCTCGGCTGGGAGCCGGCCGACGTCCTTGGCCGCCCGTGCAAGCTGATCTTCACTCCCGAGGACTGCGCGGCCGGCGTGCCAGAGGCGGAAATGCTGATGGCCCTCAACGAGGGCAGGGCCGTGGATGAGCGCTGGCACGTGCGCCGCGACGGCACCCGGTTCTAGACGATGGGCGAGCTGCTCCCGCTGCATGACGGCGAGCTGCTGGGCTACCTTAAAATCCTGCGCGACTGCACCGAGCAGCGCCGCGCCGAGGAGGCGTTGCGTGAAAGCGAGCAGCGCTACCGCCTCATCGTCGAAAGCGCGCGCGACTACGCCATCTTCACCACCGACCTGCAGGGCCGGATCACGAGCTGGAACCGCGGCGCCCGCGAGGTGCTGGGCTGGGACGAGTCGGAGGCGTTGGGGCGGCCGCACTCGATCCTCTACACGCCCGAGGACCACCTTGCCGGCGTGCCGGAGGCCGAGATGGCCGAGGGCCTCACCGAAGGGCACGCCCAGCACGACCGCTGGCATCTGCGCGCCGACGGCACGCGCATCTGGGGCACCGAGGTGATGACGCCGCTGCAGGACGGCGACGGCGAGACCCACGGCTACCTCAAAATCCTGCGGGACCGCACCGACCAGAAGCGCGAGGAGGAGCAGCGCACGCTATTGCTGGCGGAATTGAACCACCGGGCCAAGAACACGCTTGCGATCGTACAGTACCTCGTGTCGCAAACCGCGGTCGCCGCCGCCACGCCCTACGAGCTGCGTGAGGCGTTGCAGGGACGGCTGGACGCGCTGGCGTCCGCGCACGACCTGCTCACGCGGGAGGCTTGGCGAGGTGCGGAGCTCGCCGACGTGGTACAAGCGACGCTTGCGCCGTATGACGCCAGGGTCACCCGCATCGAGGTGTCCGGCCCCAAGCTGCGCCTGACGCCGAACGCCGCCCTGGTGCTGAACATGGCGCTGAACGAACTCGCGACCAACGCCGCCAAGTATGGGGCGCTCTCGACTCCGCTCGGCAATTTGGAGGTCACATGGTCGCTGGACCGCCCGCCCGAAGCGACGGGAGACGCGCTCGATTTGACGTGGCGCGAGCGTGGCGGCCCGGCCGTCGCGGCGTCGCCGCAACCGGGGTTCGGTTCCCGGCTGATCGAGGAGGGCGTGCCCTACCAGTTGGGTGGGCAGGTCGATTTGCGGTTCGCGCCCGAGGGGGTCGAGTGCCGCTTCCTTCTACCAATAACCAGAAAATTAGGGGAGAGATGAGGATGGGCAAGCAATTCGGGAAGCTGTACGGCCTACGCGTGCTGGTCGTCGAGGACGTGGCGGTGCTGGCCTGGCAAGTGCGCGACGTACTGGAAGCGGCCGGGGCCGACGTGGCCGGCCCGGTGCCGAATGTGGACCGCGCCCTCGCGCTGCTGGCCGAGCAGGAGGTCGACTTTGCCGTATTGGATAAGAATCTCGACGGCGATCCGGCCGACCCGATCGCCGATGTGTTGGTTGCCCAAAACGTGCCGTTCGTGTTCTTGACCGGCTACGGACCGTACGACACCGAGGGACGTCACGGCACACGGCTCCATATCGGCAAACCACTCCGGCCGGTGGCCCTGGTGCAGGCCGTCGCCGACCTCAGCGAGGGCCGCGTGCGGCCCCAAGTCCGGCAGCCCGCGCATTAGCCCGACATATGGCCGCACCGGGAACGGCAGCCTGGCTGGCCGAGGCCGAGAGAGGCTAGGTCTGGTCGCCGCCCGTGGCCGGCACCGCGAGGTAGGCGATGCGCTTGGCCTCCTTTCGGCCGCGGGCCACGGAATCCAGGATCAGCCCGCAGGTGAAGCTCAGGAAGGCGAGGCCGACCAGGGTGGCCGCCAGCATCGCGGTGGGCAGCCGCGGCACCAGGCGAGTCTCGAAATACTCCATCACGACCGGGGCGCCCAGCACCCCTGCCAGCCCGAGCAGCACGAACCCGGCAAAGCCGAAGAACTCCAGCGGCCGGACCTCCTTCACCAGCACGACGATCGTGCGCAGGATGCGAAGCCCGTCCGTGTAGGTGCGCAGCTTGGACGTCGAGCCCGGCGGGCGGTCGCGGTAGGACGACGGCAATTCGCCGACCGGCATGTGCAGCTCCAGCGCGTGGACGGTGAATTCCGTTTCCGTCTCGAACCCGCCAGCCAGTGCCGGGAAGGATTTCACGAACCGGCGCGAGAACACCCGGTAGCCGCTCAGCATGTCGGATACGCGGTCGCCGAAGATCAGCCGCACGATCCCGGACAGCACGCGGTTGCCCAGTTGGTGCCCGGACCGATAGGCGCCCGCGCTGGTGGGAATGCGGGTGGCGTTGACCATGTCGAGGCGCTCGTCGTGCAGGCGGCGCACCATCTCGGGCGCGTCGGCGGCGTCGTAGGTATCGTCGCCGTCGACCAGCAAGTAGGCGTCCGCCTCCACGTCGGCGAACATGCGGCGCACCACGCGGCCCTTTCCCTGCAACGATTCGAATCGAACGATCGCTCCCGCCTCGCCGGCCGCGGTCGCGGTGCCGTCGGAGGAGTTGTTGTCGTAGACGTACACCCGGGCGCTCGGCAGGGCGGCGCGGAAGTCGGCCACGACCTGGCGGATCGCGACCTCCTCGTTGCAGCACGGGATCAGCACGGCGACCCTCACTTGAACACGACACCGCGCGACAGGCTGAAATTGGCGAACATCCCCGCGACGGCGCCGGCCGCGACGGCGTAGATCGGCTGGTCGGCGCACAAAGCCGACACCGTCACCAGGGTGAAATACGTGCCGCGGTTCAGCGCGAAGCCGAGCAGGTTGGCGACCACGAAGCGCGCCCACTGCCGCACCGCAGACCCTTCGCCCAGCCCGCGGAACGTCCACATCCGGTTCAGCGCCCAGGTGACGGTGACCGCGACGAGGTAGCTCAGCAGCCCGGCGACGTACAATCCCACCCGGCCGCGCGTCGCATACACGACGACGGTATCCACCATCAGCCCCGCCACGCCCACGGTCGCGAACTGCACGAACTGCGCCGCGAGCGCCAAATGCGCAGGTGAAATTCGCCGCCGTGCGGATCCAGGCAGGGCGGCGTGGAGGCTGACGAGCAAACCATGCATATTGGGCCTTGTAGCTGAAGCGATCCGGCGCTGCCATCGTTCCACCGGAAAAGGGAGAGCCAGCCATGAAGCGCCGCACCCTTCTCGCCGCCGGAGCGGCCAGCATCGCGCGGCCGCAGATCGGGCGGGCCCAGGCGGCGCGCACCATCAAGTTCATCCCGCAAGCCGACCTGACGGTGCTCGACCCGCACTGGACCACCGCCTACGTCACCCGCAACCACGGCTTCATGGTGTTCGACACGCTGTATGGGCAGGACGGCTCGTATCGCTCGTCGCCGCAGATGATCGAGGGCCACACGGTGTCCGATGACGGCCGGGTGTGGCGGCTGACCTTGCGGCCCGGGCTGCGCTTTCACGACGACGAGCCGGTCCGCGCGCAGGATTGCGTGGCCTCGATCCAGCGCTGGGGCAGCCGCGACGGCTTCGGCCAGGCGCTGCTGGCCGCGACCGACACGCTGGCGGCCGAGGGCGACCGGGTGATCGTGTTCCGCCTGAAGCATCCGTTTCCGCTGCTGCCGGACGCGCTCGGCAAATCGGCCACCTACATGCCGGCGATGATGCCGGAGCGCCTGGCGCGCACGCCGCCGGGCACGCAGGTGACGGAGATGGTGGGCAGCGGGCCGTTCCGCTTCCTTGCGAACGAGCGTATCCCCGGCGCGCGCGTGGCCTACGCGAAGTTCGAGGGGTACGCGCCGCGCGAGGGGAGCGTGTCCGACTGGACCGCCGGGCCGAAGATCGTGCGCGTCGACCGTGTGGAATGGAGCACCAAGCCGGATGCGGCCACCGCGTCCGCCGCCCTGCAGTCCGGCGAGGCCGACTGGTGGGACTACGCCACCGCCGACCTGCTGCCGCTGCTGCGGCGGACCAAGGGCGTGAAGGTCGCGGTGCAGGACCCGTCCGGCCAGATCGCCATCATGCGGATGAACCAGATGCAGCCGCCGTTCGACAATCCCGCGATCCGCCGGGCGCTGCTGGGTGCGGTGGACCAGGCCGACTTCATGCAGGCCATCGTCGGCGACCCGGCGCTGTTCCACGTTCCCACCGGCGTGTTCACCCCCGGCACCGCGCTCGCGAGCGACGCCGGGATGGGGGTGCTGACCGGGCCGCGCGACATGGACCGGGTGAAGGCCGAGGTGAAGGCGGCGGGCTACGGGGGCGAGAAGGTGGTCGTGCTGGTCGCCACCGACTTCCCGGTGCTGAAGGCGATGGCCGACGTCGGCGCCGACATGCTGACCCGCGCCGGCATGGACGTGGACTACCAGGCGCTGGACTGGGGCACGGTGCTGACCCGGCGCACCAGCAAGGCGCCCGCGAGCGCCAACGGCTGGAGCGCGTTCTTCACGGCATGGGCCGGGACGGACATGCTGACTCCGGCCGGACATATCAGCCTGCGCGCGAATGGGGAGGACGCTTGGTTCGGTTGGCCGAACAGCCCGAAAATCGAGCAGTTGCGCAACGATTGGTTCGCGGCGACGGACGCGGCTGGCCAGAAACAGGCGGCGGAGTCGCTGCAGGTCCAGGCGCTGACGGACGTGCCGTACATTCCGCTTGGGCAGTATCTGCAGGCGACGGCGTATCGCGACACGCTGAGCGGCGTGCCGAACGGGTTTGCGATCTTCTGGTCGGTGCGGAAGGCGTGACGCCGAGAGGGCTGTCGCAGCGGCCGGACAGGCGGGAGATACTCACCCGTACAAACGCTGCAGCCATATCCCGAGTGCCAGGCAGGTTCCGAACGGGACCACGGTCGCCGCAGCCGGCCGGAACCGCGTGCGCGCCAGCGCGACGGCGATGCCGCAGCCAGCGCCGATCAGCAGCACCGGGCCAAGGCCTGCCAACCCGGTCCAGGCGCCCGCCGCCGCCATCAGCTTCGCATCCCCGCCGCCGAGCCCGGCCCGGCCGCGCAGGCGCCGGTAGGCTGCGGCGACCGTCGCCAAGGTCAGCCAGCCGAGCCCGGCGGCGATCGCGTGGTCGGTCAAGGCGTCCGGGTCGAGCAGGCCGGTGGCGAGCAGGCCCGCGAGGGTCAGCGGCAAGGTCAGCACGTCCGGCAGCAGCAGAAACGACCAGTCGATCCAGGCGAGGGTGAGCAGGGTCCAGCCCAGGACGCAGTCGGCCCAGATGTCGGCCGGGTCGGCGGACAGGACGGCCCAGGCGGCGATCCCGGCGCAGGCGGCCTCGATGGCGAGCAGGTCGCGGCCGATCGGCGCGCCGCACCGGCGGCAGCGGCCGCGCTGGCGGGCGTAGCTCACGATCGGGATCAATTCGGCGGGGCCGAGCGTCGCCCGACAGCTTTCGCACTCCGATCGCGCCCAGCCGACCGGACGCCCCGCGGGCCACCGCCGTGCCAGCACGCCGGCGAAGCTGCCCACGAAGGGCCCGGCCAGCACCGGCAGCATCGCCACTGCAAACGACACGTGCATCTCCTACGTTATGCTACACCATGGGCCCGTGGCGCGGTCCCGCTTACGCCGCCGCCGACGCCGGAGACAATGCCTTGGACATTTCGCCCCCGCCTGCGCCCCGCTACAGCCAACCCGCCGACGCGATCGACGCGCTGGCGCACCTGCTCGAAACCCGTGGCGCCTGCGACGCGCGCACGCTCGAGCGGGGCGCGCGGGTGGCGGCCGAGAGCGGGCAGCGGCTCGACCGCGTGCTGATCCAGCTCGGCCTCGTCAGCGAGCGGGAGTTGGCGGCCGCCTACGCCGACCTGCTCGATCTCCCGCTTGCGACGCCGCCGCGCTATCCGGACGCGCCCGTGCTGCCCGACCGCCTCGCGCCCCGCTTCCTGCGTCACGCGCGGGCGCTGCCCGTGTCCGCCGAGGACGCGCTGGTGCTCGCCATGGCCGATCCGCTCGACCCGTTCACGCCGCGCGCGGTGGCGGCCGCGACAGGGTTGCCGGTGCGGATCGAGGTCGCCATCCCGCTCGAACTGCAGGCAGCGTTCGACCGGCTGTATCCCGAACAGGCCGCGGCCCAGGACACCTCCGAGGCCGCGACCGAGCCGCTTGAGGAGGACGCAGAGCGCCTGAAGGACCTCGCGAGCGAGGCGCCGGTCATCCGTCTGGTCAACCAAATTATCGCCCGCGCGGTCGAGACCCAGGCGTCCGACATCCACATCGAGCCATTCGAGGACCGCCTGCGCGTGCGCTTCCGCTACGACGGCGTGCTGGACGAGATGGACAGCCCGGCCGCCCGGCTGGCGCCCGCCATCATCTCGCGCATCAAGATCATGGCGCGGCTCGACATCGCCGAGAGGCGTCTCCCGCAGGACGGGCGCATCAAGCTGGCGGTGCGCGGCAACGAGGTCGATTTCCGCGTCTCCACCATTCCCTCGCTGCACGGCGAGACGGTCGTGCTGCGAGTGCTGGACCGCAGCGCCGTGGTGTTCGACTACGCCAAGCTGGGCCTCGCGACGCCGCTGGTCCGCGAGCTGACGCGCGTGCTGGAGCTGCCGAACGGGATCGTGCTGGTGACGGGGCCGACCGGCAGCGGCAAGACCACGACCCTGTACACGGGGCTGACCGGCCTCAATGCCGTTACGCGCAAGATCGTCACCGTCGAGGACCCGATCGAGTTCCAGTTGCCCGGCATCAACCAGAGCCAGGTGAAGCCGCAGATCGGGCTGACCTTCGCGCACCTGCTGCGGTCCATCCTGCGGCAGGACCCGGACGTGATCATGGTCGGCGAAATCCGCGACTTGGAGACGGCGCAGGTGGCGGTGCAGGCGGCGCTGACCGGGCATCTGGTGCTGTCCACGGTGCACACGAACTCGGCGGTCGCGACCATCGCGCGGCTGCGGGACATGGGGCTGGAGGACTACCTGATGACGGCGGTGCTGCGCGGCATCCTGGCGCAGCGGCTGGTGCGCCGCCTGTGTCCGGCGTGCCGGCGCAGCGAGGACGCGCCCCCGGCGCTGGTGCAGCGTTTCGGCCTCGACAAACGGGTGCCGGACACGCCGCGCCTGTGGCACGCCGTCGGCTGTCCCGCCTGCCGCAACACCGGCTATCGTGGGCGGCAGGCGATCGCCGAGCTGCTGGTGCCGACGCCGGAGATCGAGCACCTGATCTTCGCCCGGGCCGAGGACGCGCAGATCGAGCGGGCGGCGGTGGCAGCCGGCATGGTCACGATGTTCGACGCCGGGCTCGCGGCGGCGCTGGAGGGCACGACCACGATCGAGGAAGTCGCGCGAAGCATCCGCGCCACGGACGCGTAATGGCGGCTTTGAAAGCCGACGCCTAATGGCGTCGTGGCGCTACACCGCCGTGGCGTCGTCGGGAGCGGTGACGCGCGGCGAGATGGATGCGCCGGATGAGGCGGCCGTGGTGGCCCGGCTGCAGCGTGACGGCCATATCCCGCTCAGCGCCGAGCCGGCGTCGCGACGCCGCGTCGGGGACCTCCTGCAGCTCGAAATCGGCCGCGGCCAGGCGTTGTCCCGCACAGAGGTGACCGGTTTCACCCGCGAACTCGCGGTCATGCTGTCGGCCGGGCAGGATCTGGACCGCGCGCTCCGCTTCATCGTCGAGACGGCGCCCAGCAAGCGCGTCGCCGCCATCATCGGCCGCGTGCGCGACGCGGTGCGGGACGGCAGCCCGCTCGCGACCGCGCTCGGCCAGCACGCCCGCAGCTTTCCCCGCCTTTATGTCGGTCTGGTGCGGGCGGGAGAGGCGGGCGGCAGCCTGGCCGCGACGCTGGATCGCCTGGCCGAGCTGCTGGAGGAGCAGCGGCGGATGGCCAGCACCATCACCTCGGCGCTGATCTACCCGTGCCTGCTGCTGGTCGCGGCCATCGGCTCCATCGTCCTGCTGCTGACCCAGGTGCTGCCCCAATTCGTGCCGTTGTTCGAGCAGAACGGCGCGAAGCTGCCGGCGTCCACGCAGTTCCTGATCGACGCCGGCGACGCCGTCAGCCGGTTCGGCCTGGCCGCGCTGCTGGCCGCCATCGTGCTGGGCGTGGCGATCCGTGCGCTGCTGCGCCGGCCCGGCCCCCGGCTGCGTGCGGCTCGGCTGCTGCTGCGCGCGCCCGTCTTCGGCACCCTCGGGCGGGAGCTTCTGGCCGCCCGCTTCACCCGCACGCTCGGCACCTTGCTGACCAACGGGGTGCCGCTGGTGGCCGCACTCGGCATCGTGCGCGACGCGGTCGGCAACGCGGCCGGCGCCGCCGCGGTCGACGCGGCGACGATCAGCGCCAAGGGCGGCGCCGGGCTGTCCCGCCCGCTGGCGGAGTCGGGCGTCATGCCGCCGCGCACGATCTACCTCCTGCGGCTAGGCGAGGAGACGGGGCAGCTCGGCGCCATGGCCCTGCGCGCCGCCGCCATCCACGAGGAGCGGACGCGCCTGTCCGCCCAGCGCCTGGTGAGCCTGCTCGTGCCGACCATCACCATCGTCATGGGCGCGGCCATCGGCGCGATCGTCTCGTCGCTGCTGCTCGCGATGCTGAGCCTCAACGACCTCGCGCAATGAACCCCCGGCTGTGAGCGCCCGACCCGCTGGCTTCACGCTTCTGGAAATGCTGGTCGTGCTCGCCGTCCTCGGCCTGGCGGCGACGATCGTGCTGACCAGCCTGCCGCCCCGCAGCGTGCGCGCGGAGGTGCGAGCCGGCGCCGCCGCGTTGGCCGGCGGCTTGCGGACGGCACGCGGGCGGGCGATCGCGACCGACCGGCCGGTGGCCGTCGTGCTCGACCCGGCCGCGCGCATGTTCCGGGTCGGCGCCGGGCCGGTGACGCGCCTTCCGGACCGATTGGCCATGTCGGCCACCCGTCCCGCGATCGTATTCGCGCCCGACGGCTCCTCCAGCGGCGGCCGGATCGACCTCGCCGGCGGCACTATCCACGTGCAACTGGACGTCTCGTGGCTAACGGGCCGCGTGCAGACGACCGGCGACCGATGATCGACGCCACGGAAGCGGGCTTCACGCTGCTGGAGGTCGTGGTCGCGTTCATCATCGCGGCGCTGGCGTTGTCGGCCCTGTTCGGGGGCGGGCTGGCCGGGCTGTCGGCCACCGCGGCGTCCGCCCGGTATCAGGAGGGGCTGGCCCGCGCGCAGTCGCATTTGGCGTCGGCCGCGTCCGAGGGCGCGCTGACAGCGTCCGACCGCCAGGGCGAGGAGGGAGCCGGGTTTCACTGGCGCGTCCGCGTGACGGCCGCCGCCGTCGGCGGCGCTTCGCGTGACGCACCGGGCGGCCCGATCCCCGCGCTGTACGACATCACCGTGGAGGAATCGTGGCGCGCGGAGGATCGCAGCCGGGTGGTCACCTTGCAGACTCGCCGCGCCGGGCAGGCGCCGGGCCGGGCGCCATGACCAGGGGCCCCGAAGCCGGCTTCACCCTGCTCGAAATCCTGGTGGCGCTGGTCGTGCTCGGCTTCGTCCTCGCCGCGGTGGGGCAGGGGGTGCAATTCGGGTTGCGGACCACGGGGTTGCAATCCCGCCAGGTCGCGGCCGAAGCCGATATCGATGCGGTAGACCGATTGCTGCGCCGGCTGATCGAGCAGGCCGATCCAGGCTCCGGCGGCGACGTGCCGGAGTTCACCGGAGGCGCCACCAGCCTCGGCCTGACCACAACCTTGAACGAGAGCGCCGCGCCGGTCGACGCGGCACTCCGCGTGGAGGGCGGGCGGCTGGTGCTGCGGTATGGTCCCCACCTCCACGCGGTTCGGCTCGCCCCGCCGCCGATCCCGGCGACTGAAACGCTGCTGGACGGGGTGCAGCGCGTAGAATTCGCCTACTGGGGGGCGGCCAAGCCGGGCGCGGCCGGGAGCTGGCTGGCGGAATGGACCCAGAAGGACATTCCGGCGCTGGTCCGCATCCGGCTGGTCATGATCTCGGGCCGCACAAGCTGGCCGGACATCGTCGCGCCGACCGCACGGCAGCGTCGGAGCAGCTAGCCGACCTGGTCATTTATAGAACCCGACACCGCATACCTGGTCGACGACTTTCGTGACGAACGTCACTTTCTGCGCCGGCGTGCGCGAGGCCGGTTTTGGCCACATGTAACTGACCTCCTCGATACGTCCCTCGCGCGCCACCGCCATTATCTCCTGGCCGAACGCGACACCGTGAACGTCGTAGAGATCCTTGATGTTTCGCCCGAGCTGCACCGGATCGATGTGCGCGTCCACCATGCCGTTCGTGCGGGCACAGAAGACGTAGAGATCGTGGTCCCTGAAGCCGTCACCTCCGCGGCTGAAGTCGGCAAGGGCCTTGACCTCGTCCGTTTTCACAGCAGCGACGGCCCTTTCCAGCATCGCCCTGGCCGTTTTTGCAGCGCCGTTGTCGTCAGCCAGAGCCGGCGCGCCTGTCGATAGCAGGACCGCGACGCATGCTGCCGAGAGAAAACGTCGGGTCATCTTTGCAATTCTTTCATCTGAACGATCAGAAGATTAACCAGGCGAACA